>Ga0209344_10000103_pt1 | contig 172809 bp, 163 predicted proteins | sample Cruoilmetagenom6_FD_187293 | JGI IMG/M metagenome (GOLD analysis project Ga0209344, IMG submission 187293) | Oil polluted marine microbial communities from Coal Oil Point, Santa Barbara, California, USA - Santa Barbara Oil Seep Sample 6 (SPAdes)... | ecosystem: Environmental > Aquatic >...
CCCCAGCCGCTTCAATATCGTCCAGATTTTCACTCAGGGGGTCTAAACCCAGGTAAGCCATGGCGGGCGAAAGCATTTCATCGGCAGAGTCCAGCATCGACAAGCCGCAGCCCGCTTCGCTCAATGCGGCGGTTATTTCAGGATCAAACAGTAGTGCCCAGCTATCTACCGGCGCATCATCACCCAAAATTTCTTTTACCCGGTCAACGTTATAGCCGATCCCATTAGTGCCCCACATATAAGGAACCGAGTATTCGCTACCGGCGTCGATGGTTTCCAGGTTGGCCATCAGTTCGGGGTTAAGGTTATCTAAATTGGGCAGCAGCTCATGGTTAAGCGGCTGAAAAACACCGGCTTTCACTTGGCGGGTGAAATAGTAGGTAGAAGGTACTACTACATCGTAGCCGGAACGCCCGGCGAGCAGTGCAGCATCCAAAATTTCATTGCTGTCATAAACGTCATAAGTCACTTCAATGCCGGTGCGCTCGGTAAATTTTTCCAGCGTTTCCGGGGCAATGTAGTCTGACCAGTTAAATACCCGCACCTCTTCGGCTTGGGCAGCGCTAGCCGCTGCGACGAATGAGATAGCCGCAACGGCCGCGGAAAGTTTGTGGATGTTCCCCATTATCACTGCTCCTGTTGTCTCAACTAGTCATTAAACAATTCAGCATTCACTAAACAATTCAGCCAAATGTTTTGCCAAGGGTCTTCATACCAAGTGCGCCCTGCTGCTGCCGGCAACAGCCCTCAGCGGCTAACAATAGCGTAGGCCATAATACTGAACGTGCGAATTTTGCGGTGCAGTGACGCCTACCGCAAGCCAATGTGAAAAATTCTTGTATTTTGCCCTACCGACCCCATTAAGTAGCTAGCAAAATAGGTTTTTGTAGTACGCCAATAGGGCAATGCTATTGGCTGGATGGCTTTTTTTAATTTTAGACATTAGTCGCTAGCCGTTAGCATTAGCACTACTTTATGAACCCTTCACTCATGACAACTGGAGATTATCTGAATGTCCTTGATCAACACTGAAGTAAAACCGTTTAAAGCCACTGCTTACCTGAATGGCGAATTCGTCGATGTGACTGAAGCGGATCTGCAAGGCCAGTGGTCTATTTTCTTCTTCTACCCGGCCGATTTTACCTTTGTTTGCCCCACTGAGCTGGGCGATTTGGCCGATCACTATGCCGAGTTCAAAAAGCTGGGCGTTGAGATCTACAGCGTTTCAACCGATACCCACTTCACTCACAAAGCATGGCACGACAGCTCAGAGACCATCGGCAAGCTGCAGTACCCAATGATCGCCGATCCGACGCTACGGATTTCACGTAACTTCGAAGTCTTGATTGAAGACGCGGGTCTTGCTGAGCGCGGCACATTCGTTGTCGACCCAGACGGTAAAATCCAAATTGTAGAAATCAACGCTGGCAATATCGGCCGTAACGCCGAAGAGCTACTGCGTAAAGTGAAAGCCGCTCAATACGTTCGTGCCAACCCGAACGAAGTATGCCCGGCCAAATGGAAAGAAGGCGAAGAAACGCTCGCACCTTCACTGGATCTTGTAGGCAAAATCTAAACCGCCTACGGCTTTCACGCGCTTGCTCTTATTTGCGTGGCGCAAGAGCGTGCAGGTTCAACGCCCGGGTTTCGCCCGGGCGTTCTGTTTTAAAACAGTTTTAAATTATTAATGATTAGCGCCGTCACACGCGTGTATTTAATACGTCTGTTACTTGCGAGGAAGCTACTGTCATGCTGGACGCCAATTTAAAATCCCAGTTAAAAGCGTATCTGGAAAAAGTGACTCAGCCGTTCGAGATCGTTGCCTCCCTCGATGACGGTGCCAAGTCACAAGAACTTCTCGGCCTGCTTGAGGAAATCAGCAGCCTGAGCGATAAGATTACCCTACACAGCGATGGTCAGGACGCCCGCACGCCATCGTTTGCGATTAACCGCCCGGGTGAAGAGACTGGCGTGGTGTTTGCCGGCATCCCCATGGGCCACGAGTTCACCTCGCTGGTGTTGGCACTGCTGCAAGTCGGCGGCCATCCACCTAAAACGTCTGCTGAGCTACTCGACCAGATCAAAGCTCTCGATGGCGAGATGCTTTTCGAAACTTACTACTCGCTCTCGTGCCAGAACTGCCCTGACGTGGTTCAAGCGCTTAACCTCATGGCTATCTTCAACCCGAACGTTCGTCACGTCGCTATCGACGGTGCACTGTTTCAGGACGAAGTTGAGTCGCGGGAAATCATGTCGGTGCCAAGCATCTATTTGAACGGTAAGCCGTTCGACCAAGGCCGCATGACCCTTGAGCAGATTTTGGCCAAGGTTGACACTGGTGCCGCCGAACGCGATGCCAAAAAGCTCAACGAGAAAGCCGCTTTCGATACGCTCGTCATTGGTGGTGGCCCGGCAGGCGCGGCGGCCGCCATTTACTCAGCACGTAAAGGTATTAACACCGGCATTGCCGCTGAGCGTTTCGGTGGTCAGGTGGCTGACACCATGGGAATTGAAAACTTTATCTCCGTCTCCCATACCGAAGGGCCTAAGCTGGTTAGCGCGCTTGAAGAGCACGTAAAAGATTACGAAGTCGATGTCATGAACCTGCAGCTTGCCACGGCGTTCAAAGCAGCCGAGGCTGAAGGCGGGCTGCACGAAGTCACCTTTGAGTCGGGTGCAACGCTTAAGAGCAAAACCCTGGTACTGGCGACGGGCGCCCGCTGGCGCGAAATGAATGTGCCCGGCGAACAGCAGTACCGCAATAAAGGGGTGGCCTACTGCCCTCACTGTGACGGCCCGCTGTTCAAAGGTAAACGGGTAGCGGTGATCGGCGGCGGTAACTCTGGCGTTGAAGCGGCGATCGATCTGGCGGGTATTGTCGGCCATGTAACGCTCGTAGAGTTTATGGGTGAGATGCGCGCCGATGCAGTGCTGCAGAAAAAGCTCAAGAGCCTGCCTAATGTCGATATTATTCTCAACGCACAAACCACTGAAGTAACGGGCGATGGCAGCCGCGTTAACGGTTTGAACTATAAAGACCGCACGTCTGATGAGAGCAAATCCATCGCGCTGGAAGGTATCTTTGTTCAGATTGGCCTGGTGCCTAACACCGAGTGGTTGAAAGGCTCACCGATAGAGATGACGCCCCGCGGAGAAATTATCGTTGATGCTCATGGAATGACCTCCGTGCCCGGCGTCTTCGCCGCAGGCGATGTAACTACCGTACCCTACAAGCAGATCATCATTGCCATGGGCGAAGGCGCCAAGGCATCGCTGGGTGCTTTCGACTACTTGATTCGTAATTAAAGGCTATTATTAAAAACCACACTAAAACTAAAGCCCACTGTTACAACAGTGGGCTTTTGGATGGCAGGTAGCTTTCTCCCAACCTGATTGAAGCACCAGTGGGAGGCAGCTTTAGCTCGCGACCACTCAAGCTCCCAGCCTGATGAAACTAAGGGGTGCCTTTGGCACCCCTCGCGCGCTAATAAGTAGCGCCCTCCTACAATAGAATTTCGGCAGAAGACTTTAGCGTGCGAACCTTAGGCTATTCCCTGCCCCTTAAGACGAAGATGGAATCTCTCCCAACACCTCAGGAATTGTCGTCTTCACATAGCGGCCAGGCGCAGGCTCAATGATGTTAAGTTCACCCTCCCCAGGTTGACGCACAGGCACCATTTTTTCGCTATCGGCATAGCCATTGTCGGTCATCCACGCTTGCCAATGGGGCCACCAGGAACCTTCCTGAGCCGTAGCACTTGCAAGCCACTCCTCATGGCTTTCGGGCAGTGTGTCGTTAGTCCAGTAACCGTATTTGTTTTTATGGGGCGGATTGACAATACCTGCGATATGCCCCGAGCCACCTAACACAAAAGTAACCGGCCCCTTGGGAAGTAAGGTCCCGTAGTAAGTACTGTTCCACTTGGCAATATGGTCTTCTTTGGTGGACACAAAGTAGCTGGGCGCCGAGACCTTACGCAGATCAATTTTCACCCCATCCAGCTCAATGCCACCGGGCTCAACCAAACGGTTCTCTAAGTACATATGGCGTAAATACCAGGCATGAGTACCTGCGGTTAAATTGGTACCATCGGTATTCCAGTAGAGCAGATCAAAGGCAGCGGGCGTCTCACCCTTCAAGTAGTTATTAATGTAGAACGACCAAAACAGATCATTCTCACGCAGCAAGTTGAAGGTGTAGGCCATCGAGCGTCCATCAAGGTAGCCCTTCGCTTCAAGAGTTTGCTCAATGCCTTCAACCACCCGCTCATTGAGAAATACACCGATGTCGCCAGGATCACGGAAATCCTGCAGCGTGGCCATATAGGTCACCGACTTTACTTTTCGCCCACGGCGGGTACTGGTGAGATACGCTACCGTAGATGCCGTTAACGTGCCGCCGACACAGTAGCTGAGGAGATTAACCGACTTCTCGCCGCAGGCCTGCTCGATAGCTTCTATCGCGCTAATCGGCCCCATCTGCATATAGTCGGCCCAGGTAATGTCGCGCTGCTCCGGGCCAGGATTACGCCAGGAGATCAGGAACACCGTATGGCCCTGATCCACTAGCCACTTAACCATGGAATTATCTTCACGCAGATCGAGAATGTAGTACTTATTGATCCACGGCGGCACCATTAGCAATGGCGTTTTAAAGGTCTTTTCCGTCGTTGGCGTGTATTGGATCAACTGAATCAGTTCGTTTTCATACACTACTGAACCGGGCGTTACCGCTATGTTTTCGCCCACGCCAAAGGCGGCGCGGTCTGTCATGCGGACATTAATGCCTTCACCAGAGTTACCTAAATCTTCACGTAGGCGGGCCAGACCATCCACTAGGTTTTGACCACGGGTTTCAACAGTGCGCCGCATGACCTCTGGATTGGTGGTTATAAAGTTAGTGGGCGCCATCGCGTTAACCAACTGGCGCGTATAAAACATCAAGTTACGCTTCTGGGTTTCATCCAATCCACTTAAGCTCTCAACCAGCTCTTCCACCATCTGCGAGAACAGTAAGTACTGCTGCATAATGGCCATGTAGTGCGGATCCTGAGTCCAGGCTTCATCTTTGAAACGACGGTCACTTTTGGCCGGGGTAATCAGCGGCGTCATTTGTTCGCCAGCCATGCCACGTAGAGCTTGCTGCCATAATAGCCACTGGTCTTGAAGCAGACGGTTCTGGGTTTCCCACAGCAGCGTCGGGTTTTGCATCAATGACTGCGCACCCGCTTCAAAGCTTTCACGCATATCACTATAAATTGAGTCGGCGGCTTCGCTCGGCGCAATACGGGAAAGCAGATCCTGCATCAATCCTTGGTACTGTTCGCTAATCTCTTTAAGCTGATTATTCCAGGTTTCAATTTCCGCTGGGGATAACCCTTCAGCTAGCCCTTGAGAAAGCCCTTGAGAAAGCCCTTCAGACAGGCTGTCAGAAAGCCCTTGTGATATTGCCTGGAACGGATTGTGCCACGCTGACTGCATACTTATTCTCCCTACGCCTATCTTCGGGCGCACCGACCGCTTTGGCTACGTAAGCATATATAAATTAAAGCTTATAAATGCATCGCGGCGCCCTTGGGCGCCGCGATGAGTTCACTAATCAGCTTTTGCGCGATGACTGACTAGAGGCTTTGGCAGGTTGCTCGCTTTTGGTAGCAGCCTTGGCTTGCTCGGACATTTGCTGACCGGCTTCGCTGAACATTTTTTCCATTTCAGACTTAAACTGCAGGCTCATTTCGCTCATGACGCGCGCGTCTTCCTGCATTTGCTGAGACAGCTCGTTCATCATTTCAGCTTGCTTGGTGCCGAAATCACGCAGGCTTTCTGCGTCTTGAATTTCAGTGGCGCTACGAATGCGCTCTGTCCCCATCTGGCTGTAACGCTTCATAGCTTCCAGCTGATACTGGGTCATTTTTTCCATGTTGTTGAGCATCAGCGAATTAATTTTACGCATTGGCTCAAACATTTGCTTAGTTTGGGCGTTGAAGGCGTCCATCATATTGTCTTGCATAGTGTCTGCTCCTGTTTAGTTCCTTGGCATGAGCCTTGGAGTGACTCATCGTGATGTAGCTTGTCTTGCCTTACCTTGATTTGCTGCACTGCAAAAAGAGTAGTCCCTGGCATGCTGCATTGCAACAGCGACACTGTTTTAAGTAGCCGTATTCAGTAATACTGACTTCAGTGACGCTGCACAAACCTACGTTGCGACGACCTAATGCTGCGAAACCCCATGTTGCAACAGCCTACTATTACAAAAACGTCTCCGCGTTGCCTTTCTCATATCGCCGTTAGCGACCATCCCCTCTTTACCAAACGCTTTCAATCCACTTTTCGCCATCTATTTTTGCCAGACTAGCGTTACTGATTTATGAATCACTGCGCTTGGATGTTGAACGTGTGCTTGAACCGGTACGAGAACGCGACGATGCTGTTGACTTAGCCTTGCCACCACTACCGGCACTTTTATTAGCACTACTATTATTAGTACTGTTCGCCCTGGAACTCGCCGCACTGCTTTTAGTGCTGGTGTTACCGCCCTGCTCAGCCCCGCTGGCGTTAGTCGAGGACGCACTAGTGGAATTAGTGCTGGCGCTACCCGCTTGGCGCAACATATCCAGCATCATTTGCTGATAAGTGCCGAAGTTGGCTAGCCCTTGAGACAGTCCTTCAGACAAGCCCTGCGATAGCCCTTGCTGCATCATCGGCTGCTGGAGAAAGGGCCGCATGAGACTCATGGGGTCATAGCCCTCTACCCCAGACTCCATCTGCCGTTGGATATTTTCCAGCAGGTTTTTCTGGAAGGCTTCGACATCCGGCAGGCCCAGTGATTGGCGAAATTCATCCGGAGTAAGATCAAACTCAACGTTAATCTTCATAGGCGGCTCCTGCACTGTTTGTCACGACCAGTTGTCATGCATTTGTTTTGTTTGAGTGTAGCAGCGAACTGCAAACCTCACCGTATTGCGTTAGCGCTGAGTTAAACGCGGCGTATCAACGCTTACCTCACCATTTTGTCCGCGATGACGCAGCCAGTGATCCAACAGCGTAATCGCCATCATCGCCTCAGCAATGGGCGTTGCACGAATACCCACGCAGGGGTCGTGACGCCCTTTGGTAATCACTTCGACGGCCTGTCCATGGATATCGATGGAGCGACCCGGCGTGGTGATGCTAGATGTCGGTTTTAATGCCAAGCGAGCCACAATGGGCTGGCCGCTGGAGATACCACCGAGTACGCCACCGGCATGATTGGAGAGAAAGCCTTCTGGGGTCATCTCGTCACGGTGCTCACTACCGCGCTGGGCGACACAGCCAAACCCTGCACCTATCTCCACACCTTTTACCGCATTAATACTCATCAAACCATGCGCCAGATCAGCATCCAGGCGGTCAAACACCGGTTCGCCCAGACCTACCGGCACGCCTTCGGCAATCACGGTGATCTCAGCACCTACTGAATCCTGGTCGCGACGCAGCTGATCCATGTAGGCTTCCAGTTCGGCTACGCGCTCCGGGTCAGGGCAGAAAAAGGCATTTTGGCCCACCGACTCCCACTGCTTGAAATCAATTTTGATCGGGCCTAGCTGGCTCATATAGCCGCGGATCTGTACGCCTTGGGCGGCCAAATACTTTTTGGCAATCGCCCCAGCCGCCACTCGCATGGCGGTTTCACGGGCGCTGGAGCGCCCGCCGCCACGGTAGTCGCGGTGACCATATTTATGGTGATAGGTGTAATCCGCATGGGCGGGCCGAAACTGCTCTTTGATTTTTGAGTAGTCGTTGGAGCGCTGGTCGGTATTTTCGATTAACAGGCCAATAGAGGTACCGGTAGTCTTGCCTTCAAACACCCCAGACAGGATGCGCACCTGATCAGGCTCTTTGCGTTGGGTGGTATGCCGCGAACTGCCCGGTCTGCGGCGATCTAGATCGTGCTGTAAATCTGCTTCGCTTAACGGTAGCCCAGGCGGGCAGCCATCAACAATCGCGCCGAGCGCAGGACCGTGGCTCTCACCGAAAGTAGTGACGGTAAATAGTTTGCCAAACGTATTGCCAGACATGGCGGTTAGTTCCTCACTGGAAAGACGCCGCATGGGCGTCGAGTTCAGCGGCGCTCAAGGCAAACACGCCCTGGCCGCCACGCTCGAATTCAAGCCATAGGAAAGGCACGTCGGGAAACGCCGCTTCCACATGGCGATCAGAGTTGCCGACTTCTACGATCAGCCAGCCCTCATCGGTTAGGTGTTCCCGCGCTTCACGCAGTATGCGTCGGACAATATCCAGGCCATCGCTGCCCGCCCCCAGCGCTAGCGATGGCTCATGGCGAAATTCGGCAGGCATAGTAGCCAGGTCGCGGGCATCCACATAGGGCGGGTTGGAAACGATAAGATCAAAACGTCGGCCTTCCAAGCCGCTGAATACATCCGATTCCACCGCTCGTACCCGGTCGCCCACATCGTGGCGGGTAATATTTTGTCGTGCCACGGCCAGGGCATCCTGGCTGATATCGGCAAGCACCACTTCGCAGGTGGGCAAATAGAGCGCTGTAGCAATGCCGATACAACCGGAACCGGTGCATAGATCCAGCACGCTAGCGGGCGGCTCTTCGGGGAACCAGGCGGCAAAGCCATCTTCAATCAGCTCGGCAATCGGCGAGCGCGGAATCAGCACGCGCTCATCAACGCTAAACGGGTGACCGGCAAAAAAACTTTCGCCGAGCAGGTAAGGCAGCGGACGGCGGGTGGTAACACGCTCCCGCGCCAGAGCAATAATCCGCTGGCGTTCCACGGGCAGAAGCCGCGCTTCTAACACACTGGGGTCAATATTCCACGGCAGATGCAGCGCGCCTAAGCAGAGCGCCACCGCCTCATCCCAGGCAGAGTCAGTACCATGGCCGTAGTGCAGGCCCGCCAGATAAAACTCGCTGGAGACCCAGCGCAGATAGTCGCGTAGCGTAAAGAGCTGGCTCACCAGCAACGACTCCGACAGGGAAAGGGTTGAGTGAGAATGCTCAACGTTTAAATGCGTGGTCACAGCAGCTCCTGGTTAACGATAATCATGGCGGCAGGCAATAGAACCTGAACCATATGACGAATAAAAGATTGTACCTTTCACGCCGCCCGGTTCACAGCAACGCTCAGCCCGCTATACTGTGCTTCTTTAACTGATTCACCTGTGCTAGCCCATTTTTCTGCCACCCGAGCCTGACATGACGCGACACCGCCACCTGCCAAATGATGACGATATCAGTGCCTTCCGCGACGCCTTGAAGGCGGCGGGGGTACGCCCTATCGCCACCAATCAGGCCGACCCTGGCAAACCCAAGCGCGACGTTCAGGCCCATGAAGCGCGGCGTAACGCGGCGGTCGAGAGCAGCGCTCCTCAGTCCAGCGGACGCACTTCGGACGGGCGGGTGGAAGCCGTGCGCCCCTCGGAGTACCTCGAGTTCAGCGTGCCCGACTTGCCATGGCGTACGTTTAGTCAGCTGAAGCGCGGCCAAACCTCATGGCAGGCGGGGCTTGATTTGCATGGCTATACGCTGGAGGAGGCCCGGGTGGAACTGGAGAGTTTTCTACGCGACTCGGCTGGCCAGGGCCTGCGCTGTGTGCTGGTGGTGCACGGCAAAGCGTGGGGCACCACCTCGGATTTTCCAGTGCTCAAAAGCCATACCAACACCTGGCTGCGGGAGTGGCCGGGGGTGCTGGCGTTCTGCTCGGCCATCGATATCGACGGTGGTACCGGAGCAGTCTATATATTGCTACGCAAGCGGGGCCAGTAGCCCTCTACTCGGTTGCGTCGGAAGCGATACTAGGCATGCGGCGTTCCAGCGCTTCATCTGCCAAATGGCGGCCAAGGCGAATCAAGTCTCGGCCCCGGTAAAATTCATAAGTGCTACACACAGTTTTGGGTATTTCGATCAGTACATCAGGTGGATAACCCGCCACCTTATACTTGGCCAACGCCGCCTGTGTAATATCGAATGACTCCAAAATCATATCGAGCTTGCTCCACTCGCGCTTACCACGCGCTTCAGTGGTTTCCTCTAGCTCTTCGTCATCGCCCTCCCCGTTTGCGCCATCGCCATTAGCCCCCAGCCCTGCCCACAGTTTTTGCGTTGCGGCACGAACATCGCCTATCCAACTACCCATACGTTGATCACGGTCGATCTCACTTTGGGTGCGACTATCGGCTGTTTCCTCCTCTTTAGGCAGTAACTCCTCTAAGGTCACCGGCAAAGGGCTATGGGCAGTCACATTAACCGCTACCACAAAGTCGGCTTGGTGGGCGGCTACCATGGGCATAATCGGCAGCGGATTTAGTAACCCGCCATCTACTAGCACCTGCTCGCCTAGATGAACCGGGGTTATAACACCCGGTACGGCCATTGAGGCACGAATCGCCTGCAGCAAGGGGCCACTTTGAAACCACACTTCCCGCTGACGTACTAGGTCTGTCGCTACCGTAGTGACAGGGATCGCTAGATCTTCAATCAGGATATCGCCGACCAGCGCTTCCAGTTTGCTCATGACTTTGCTGGCACGCATCGCGCCCATTGGACTCCAGGTGACGTCCACCAGTTTGAGCACATCAAGATAGTCGAGTTGGCACACCCAGTCACGGTATTCAGGCAGCTTACCCGCGGCATAAATACCGCCAATCACTGCGCCCATTGAACACCCTGATACCGCCACAATTTCAAACCCTCGCGCCTCTAGCGCTTCAATCACGCCAATGTGCGCATAGCCACGAGCGCCACCGCTGCCTAGCACCAGTGCGACCTTGTTGCCACTATTCAAATGAGCCAATTCATTCATGCTATGTTTCCTGCCTAGCCAGTACCCGTGTTACCCCAGTGAGCGCCGATAACCGAGGCGACTTGCGACACTGCCCTGGGCTCCAAGTGTAAGTGGTGGCCTCCCTTGAGCACCTCTCGAGTTAACCCCTTAACTGCGTGACGCGCCTCTTGGGCCCATTGGCGGTCACCCAAAATCCCCTGTTCTCCTTCTATCAATAGCAGCGGAGCGTTAATTTCCGCCAGTAGCGATAGCACTTGCTGCGGAGTAAAACGCACCAGGGACGGCTTCAGTAGTCGACTGTCGGTGCGCATTTGTACATGACCATCGGCAGTAGGCTGGGTGTTACGCTCGACTAGCGGTGTTGCCGTGATGCTATCCAGCGGCGTGACCCCGCCTGCAACACGCGCAGCAACGGCACTCTCGATATCGGGATAACGCGGCGCTCGTGACAGCGGCCGTCGGTAGGCAGTCAGCCCCTTACGCAGCTGGCTGGCGGTCTCTTCAATGGGCGTATTGAGGGCTCCAAGTCCATCAATCAGCGTTAATCGCTCGACGCGTTCAGGTAGTGAAGCCGCAAGCAAGCAGGCCACTGCCGCGCCCATGGAATGGGCCAGTAAGCTGGTTTGCTCAAGTCCCAATGACTCCATGGCATCCAATACGTCATGGCAATAGTCCCATAGGGCATAGTCACCGCCCTGTGGCGCGTGTGCCGAATGGCCGTGGCCGCGAAAATCCAACGCCACAATACGAATGTCCAACGCCTCGACCAACAGCGGGGCTAACCGAGTAAAGCTGGCTGCATTATCCAGCCAGCCGTGTAAAGCCAACCAGGTTGGGGCGTCAGCACGCCCCCAGCTCAGCGCCCCTAGGCGTCCTTGAGCAAGGGAAAGCGGCTTTGGCGCAACAGAGAGCGCTGCCGGGGTGATTTGGGGCATAAAGTAACAGTCCTGAATAAACAGCTAATAATCCTAAACAAACGGCCGCGTCACAGGATCAGCAAGATGACGGCGCAGGCGACAAACGTTACCATGCTAGGCATATTTTACTTCAACCTTGTACTTAACATCGTACTTAACATAGTCCTTAACACTGCATTGGTGCCGTTATGAAACCACGTCGTGATACCCGCGCCCGTAATCTGGTCTTTTTTGTTGCTGTCATCAGCGCCACCGTCGTCGGCTTTTGGCTGGCCCGCTGATTCATGAGTCGTCAAAGCCTCACCGAATTAAGCTTCACCCAGTAGCCCCAGGCTGGCTGCCGGCGCTTGGCGACGCAAGCCTCGGGAAAGCGCATGACCAATAACACCGATCAACAGCGCCCCGCCAACGGGGAGTAAAAGCCAGAGCCCCAGGTGCAAACGAGGTGTGAGGTTCAACAGGTAAATATACAGCACGGCCGAGGTTAGCTCAGCAAGCACCGCCCCCATCAAACCACTGGCAAAGCCCAACAACGCGTATTCAGCCCCCTGCACCCTTGAAATCATCCGGCTGCCTGCGCCAAATACGCGCAGCAAGCCACTTTCATGGGCACGTACTGGACGACTTGCGGTCAGCGCGGCATACAACACGCTAATCCCTGCCAGCAGCACCAAGGCGAGCACCAACTCCACTGCCCGGGTGACCTGGGCGAGCACATCCCGCACCTGGCCTAAAATCGCGTCCACGTTAAGCAACGAGACGCCCGGGAAGTCGGTGATTAGCTCACGAATCAGCCCCTGCTCCGCCTCAGGCAGGTGAAAAGCGGTAATGTAGCTATGGCCAAACTGCTCCAGTACGCCCGGTGGAAAGATAACGAAGAAATTAGGCTGAAAGCTATCCCAATTCAGGCTGCGCAGGCTGGTAATTTGGGTAGTGATCTCGTCGCTACCCACCGAGAAGGTCATCTCATCACCAATGCTTAGTCCAAGCCTTTCGGCAAGCCCATCCTCCATAGAAATGGGGATCGGCGCCGACTGTGGTGTTGCCTCCACGGCGTTCATCCAGCCCTGGCTTTCCTCGCGGTTCTCACCAGCGGCGTTAATGCCCAGCTGCATTGGTGTGAACCACTCCCCAGCCACCACTTGGTTGCCTTCTGGCACTTCAGATTGCCAAGTGAGGTTGAGCTCGCGGCGCAGTGAGTTGTCGCCACGGGCATCCGGCGGCACGGCGTCTCTAGGCGGCTGATCATTAATCGCGATCACCCGCCCTCGCACCATCGGATAGAGAGTGCTTTGGGTTTCCACCCGCGGCGATACCGCCGCGTCGAAGGGGTCACGCTCGGAAGGCTGAATATTGATGGCAAAGTAGTTGGGCGTATTTTCAGGCAGCTGATCCTGCCAGGTGCTTAGCAAGTCGCCACGCACTAAGACAATCATCGCCATGGCAAAGAAAGTCACCGAGAAAGCCAGCAACTGGCCCAGGCCCGCTTGTCGCCGCCGTGCCAATTGGCGCCCACCTAAACGCAGCGCCTGTGACCACTCACTGCGCCCTGAGAACCGCTGCACCACACGCAGTAAGCCGCTCAGTAATAAGGCACTAATTATCCACAGCACGCCAAGTAGCAGCGCACCGCCGATCAATAGTCCAACCGCCAGCGGCAGGCTACCCGAGTAGAGCCAAAGCAATCCACCAAACACGATACTCGCTACGCCGACGACCAGCCAGGCCGATGGCGGCAGTGGATCAAGCTCACGACGCAGTACTTTTAGTGCGCTGACTTGCTTGATACGCAACAGTGTTGGTCCGGCGAACCCAACCAGCACGGCAAGCGCGGTGAAGACCCCCAACCCCAGTGGCATCAGCCCCGGTGGCGGAAGTGTCATGGGTAGAAAGCTCACCAACAGCCAGATCAGCACCGCTTGACCAAGCAACCCAAGCAGCGCGCCAATGACCGCCGCGACCAGTGCCAAGCCGAGTAACTGAAGGGTGAAAATTGTCACTAACTGGCGCTGGCTGGCACCAAAACAGCGCAATAGCGCAGCGGTATCCAAATGGCGCTCGACATAGCGCCGGGTAGACATTGCCACGGCCACACCCGCCAGCAATACCGCCGCTAACCCTGCTAACCCCAGGTAGCTTTCCGCACGCCGTAACGCATTACCAAGCTGGGGACGGTCAACGCGAACATCCCGTACCTCTACCCCGTTGCGACGTAGCTCGGCAAGCAAACCTTGTACTTGATCAAGCGCTTCCGGCGGGCCTGCGGCTAGAATTTCAAACTCAATCCGCGAGCCTTCTTGAACCAGGCCGGTCGCCTCGACATCCGCCGTATTGAGCATCAAACGCGGGTTAAAATTACTAAAACCGCCGGACTGATCCGCTTCACGCTCGATGATCCCCGTTACGGCCAGCTCGGTTTGTCCCACCTGTACTCGGTCACCCAGCTCGATTTCGACCAGCTCCATGAGGCGAGGATCAGCCCACGCCTCCCCTGGCGGCGGACCAGAGGCAATTTGCTCGGTACCATCGCCAAAATCTACGTAGGAGACACCGTAGTGTGGGTAGGCTTCATCCACGGCTTTTAAGCTGGCAGGCTGAAAGCGCCCATCGCGGCTAATCATCGACACCAAGTCCACTTGGTCGCTAAGCACAAAGCCAGCGTTCTCCAAGCGCTCTCTCAGCTCCGTTGAAAAAGGATCACGCTGCTCTAGCACCAGATCACCGCCCAACATCTGCCCTGCCTGGCGCTCCAGACCGCGCTCTAACCGATCAAGAAAAAACGCAATCATGGTGGAAGCTGCAACAGCCAAAACCAGGGCAATAAATAGCGCACGAACATCAGCAGCGCGCAGATCTCGCTTGAGACTGTGCATCGCCAAACGCCAATTCACATCACTCATTGCGCGCCCTCATCAATCGAAGCGGCGGCTGGCACGATGTTTTCAAGTACGGCTTCTAGCTTGCCATGATCTAATCGCAAGCAGCGATCACAGCGCCGCGCCAAGGCGTGGTCGTGGGTAACCAGAATAAGCGTAGTGCCCGCCTCACGATTGAGCTGGAAGAGAAGATCAATGACTTGCTCACCGGTATCCGGATCCAGGTTGCCGGTGGGCTCATCGGCAAATACCAGCTCGGGGTCGGTAACAAAGGCACGGGCCACGGCAACGCGCTGCTGTTCGCCACCAGAAAGCTGTTTGGGTAAGTGATTCACTCGCTCACCAAGCCCTACACGCTCCAACCATTGAGCAGCGGTTTGCGTTTCCCCTGCGCGGGGCGACAACTCAAGGGGTAACATGACGTTTTCGAGCGCGCTCAAAGTGGGCAGCAGTTGAAAGTTCTGGAACACAAAGCCTACTCGCCCGGCACGCAACGCTGCTCGCCCATCTTCATCCAAACGGCTTAATGCGTGGCCAAACAGCGTTAGCTCACCGTCGCTTGGCGTATCAAGACCCGCCAGCAAGCCTAGTAGCGTTGATTTCCCAGCGCCGCTTTTACCCAGAATCGCTACACTCTCTCCCGCTGCTACGCTCAGCGACAGGTCGTGTAAGATGGTGAGAGAGCGTTCACCGCTGGTGACTTTTTTAGACAGTTTGTCAGCGTGCAACACGGGTTGCCTAACAGCGCCCTGGGGAACATCAGCTACCGCTTGATTGTCGGTAGAAGCTTGGCGCTCACTTTGAAGTGCCTCGCTCGACATGGATATATCCGTAGCAGCATTGGCAGCTTTATCTGAGGAGCTTGAACTTGAGGAATAAGACATGAAGCGTGGCATCCCTATGGCATGGCATGGACTGAACCGCATGGTAACCGGATGGCTGGTGCTGCTGATAGTCACCTTTGCCTCATCGTCTATCAACGCAGAGCCTGTCAACGCAGACACAAACCCGAACCCCACCCTGCTGGTGATGGGTGATAGCTTAAGCGCCGCTTACGGCATAGAGCGTGATGAGGGCTGGGTGAACCTACTGGCAGAACGCTTGGAAGGTGATGCCCAAGTCATTAACGCCAGCATTAGTGGTGAAACGACGTCCGGCGGGTTACAAAGGTTTACTGACCTTATCGGACAGCGGCAGCCGGATATTGTTCTCATCGAACTAGGTGGCAATGATGGTCTACGCGGCTTATCACCTGATCAAATGCAGGCAAACCTAGCCAGTATGATTGAGCAGAGCCAAGACGCTGGAGCTCAGGTGCTGCTGCTAGGGATCGATATCCCGCCTAACTATGGCCAAGCGTACCGAGACGCCTTCACCGGAGTTTTCCATTCGCTGGCGGAGGAGTATGACGTTTCCCTAGTGCCTTTTTTATTGGAAGATATTGCCCTGAACGACGCACTAATGCAGAGCGACGGCATTCACCCTACCGCCGATGCACAGCCAATTATTCTCGATAATGTATGGGAAGCGTTAGAACCGTTACTCCCATAACATTTACCAATAGCTTCATTGGCCTGCATACTTCAAGTATCACTATTAATTTAGGCATCCGCTGCAGCACTGCAGCGGTGTACCATAAAAACCAAACGTTCGCTTTAGCGCATATCATCTGCCATATGCGTCAACAACAGCAACGTGGCGGAATAATAGTCATCTTCTTCCTTTGGAACAGGATCAGGTAAGGCTTGGTTATTCGCAAACGCATTGATCGCTCTCACACCACGCGATATGGGGTACTCTGCTCGCTCATCGGTAGTAACGTTTATCCATGCGGAAGCGGGCTGATAGGCAGGATCATTCCAAAAGGCCGTTATACTACCAATACTTGCACCCTCATCACGCCCTCCCCAAGCAAAATAGAGCGGAATACGTACAGCATCAAAGCTAAAACGCGGTTCCCACTCTTCTGCTGGAGAGACGACACCATCCGCAGTCAGCGTTACCCAATCAGTGGGTAATCTATAGCGGCCAAAAGTGGTTTCGTCTAACAAAGAGACTCCATCATCAATCAATGCTTGCCAGGGTTCTTCAGGTGCCATCTCAGCAAAGTCCTGCATAGCGGGAACAAACCAATAGGAAAGATTGAGGTCAGCCGTATCGCTGTGTTTAAACCCCTCAATCCCAGGCAGCAGCACTGTATAACCAGCCATATCGGTGACTAGCTCATCCACGATAGCACGCCGGATACTGCTCGACGCGTTGGCGTAGTTTCGATTATCCCACTGCTCAGCGGCCAGATATAGCGCCCAGGCGATGAACAAATCGCCGTCTGAGGCGTTATTATTGTCACGCACGGGTGGTGTTTTGCTGGGGTCATATCGCCATGAGAAAAGCGATACATCCTGCCGTCCCAATTGCTGACGGGTCCACTGCCAAAGCTTATGGAAAGTCTGCTGATCGCCATAATGCTGCGCTAGCATCATGCCCCACCCTTGACCTTCTGAATGGCTAATATTGCCATTACCAGTATCGATAACTCTGCCTTCATCGGTTATAAAACGATCAACATATGCCTCCCATGCACGATCCACCCTTCTTTCGTCTGCACTAGCAGTGACAATACCGCAGAGTCCTGCTACGAGTGTTAAAACCGCTATAACACGGGACGGTATTGTCTTCATCGCTATGTTCCCTCAAATAAACACCGATATTACCGACCATAATGGAAGGTCAACGAGCGTAGTGTGACGTTTGTATCAACACACCGCAACGGCGTTTTTTCACTTCCTCCCTGCTCGTTGATCCACGTCGAATATACGCCTTCTAACACAGCAGAAACGGCTTGAAAGCTTTGCTCCAATGAGGTTTCTGATGTACTGGGGATCGGAAAAGCATAATGCTGAATGACTAAGTGATTATCCTGTGGCCTTATGGCTACCCACCCCCAATCTAGCTGTCTTAGAGCATCATTAACCGAACGCTCTAATGCTTCAAGGGTGTCGTATTCGCCAAGAGGCCATTCCGCCGCTAAACGACTGCCGATGTGGCGTAAAAAGCCTGTGGCCCCTTCGTGGTCAGCTTGGGTCAATAGCTCATCGAACATGAGAGTTAAAAAACGCTGCCACTGTGGACTACAGTGATCTTGCGTGTAGTAGGCAAGGTACGTTTGTGTATCGACGTTTGGGTTAGTCACTACCACCTCCAAAGGTATAATTCATAAACATCGCAGCGGACGTATCTTTATAGTCTCCAAAACTGTTGAAGCCTACCCGTCCACCTAACGACAGTTCGGGTGTCATGTTGTATTTCACTTCACCTGATACGGATACACCCGCCCCACTCACACTTTCACCTGAGTAACGTGATTCGGGGGTTGCGCCAAGTGTTGAGAAAATATCTAACAGCTCTTGAGAGGCTGGATCGGTTGGAAAGTAGTCAATATCATCGGTGCTATAGCTTTGGTAACCGGGTGATACCTGGGCTGCCCAGGATAGATCTTCAGAGACATTCTCTTGATAGCGCAAAGGGAAGGAGATACTCACGTAGTCCTGAGGACTGAAGTACCCCCCATGGCCATAGGTGAAGTGACTTAAATCTTTATCATAGGCCATCGCGGTTACGTTAACGCCAGTTTGCAATTGACGCCGCTCATTATTGATCGGACGCAGGTAACCGCCAAGGGATAGATCGTATGCGGTATTATCAGCCACGTTATCCCCCGTATACTCGTACATACCTGCATTAGCGTAGAGCCCACCATTAGAGGTGTCGTAGTTGATACCCAGCCGTCCCCCCGTACTGACGACCCCACCCCAGGTATCACCTGTTTGGGCATCATAAGCACCAGCGTAGGAAAGAACGCTGTCTTTAACGGCTCTCCTTTCAGCAGTCAATGACAACGAAGTATTCTCTGTGATATTGGGAGTCCAGTTGATTCCACCAACAATATTCGTTTCATCAAAGCCTAACGGAGTACTGCCTACATCAATTTTCACATCGCCGTGTTGGTATCCTAATGCTAGAGCGGCACCTGACTCACGCTGACTGCCAGGCCGCGCTACTCGCGACGCACTTTGAAGACGCGATTGAATCCCTGCGAGTGAAGTTTCAATCAACTCACGACTATTAGCAAAGCTGTCCGCCGATTCTCCATTCAACGCCAGATTATCAAAATCCACGCCTTGCTCACCTAGGTAAGCTACAAACACATCGCGCTGAGCTTGGGTGAGGTCTTCGATACGTAGGCCCGCCTCGTAGACAGGGTTTCTCTCCAGCGCCGAGGTGTAATTTGACTCGGCCGCCTCAAGCTCAGCGGTGAGGCGCGCTATTTCAGACTCAGGAATGTCTGGATTCGCTTGTGCTGTTGCTAGGCGATCCTGAGCAGTAAAAAAGGTTGTAACCGTCGATTGGATTTGATCCAAAATTGGGCTAAGTTCATTCAGTGACTGATTTAAAGTTCCTGCACTTTCGGCTAGTGCGCTTCGGCCGAAGCGCTGGACGCTATTACCAGAGGGGGTACCTGCATCGATGGAAGTCGGCGTTATTGTCACTTCAAAACGCCCTTCGCCAAACGGAGCAGCAGAGAAACTCACCGGTGCTTCCACTCGATTCTGTTCGCTAAGACCACTCTCACCATCCCGGAAATTAAAGGCAAACTCGCCAGTTAAACGTGGTGCACGCTCATAGCGAATTTCTCTGGCTAAATTATCGATTTGCTGTCTCACGCTAGGCGTACTCGCCACTGCTCTTTCGCTGCCAGCGCTGTAACTCCCACTCCCCCCTGGTAGCCAACTGGGCCGACCATTAAGCTCTGATTGGCGGCCACGAGCACGATCCTCAAATGGATTGGATGACGATAGAGCCAGCGCCCCTCCGCTACTTCCAAGGGATTGACGCGCCTCTGTGAGCAGCGCCAGTGCCCGGTTAGAATCGCCATTGCTTCTTGCAACCTGCGCCTGCAGCAGCAATTTCTCTGGCGTATCTGTGCCCGTCATATAGCGATCAAGTAATTGCTGAGCTTTTTTGGGGCGACCAGAGGAAAGTGTCGTTTGCACCGCCCCCTGGAGCGCGCTGTCACTCTCTGGGTGGCGCGTTAATGCGTAAGTGTAGATTTGCTCGGCTTGGGAATAGCGCTGCCCATCGGCATATAGCCTACCCATAGCGAGCAGGAGCCCCTCATCATCAGGATTTTCTCGTAGAGGAGCGGCCAAAGCTTCGTAAGCGCTGGCTAGCTGGCCACTGCGGCGCAAACTATCCGCTTCGATGACTGCGATACCCGTTTCGACACTTGTTAGATCGTCCCTAGATAGAGAAACATCAGCTTGCTGATTAATGCGATCCAATAATTGACGTGCTTCAGCAGGGCGTTCGTCTTGAGCTAATACTAAAGAGTGGGTTAAGTAAGCACTGGCATACTCAGGGTTGAATCCTTGCCTCAAGTCTCTGTCTACCCAGCGTGCTGCTTCACGGGTTTCTCCGGCATCACTGAGCATGCTTGCAATTTGGCCGACTTGACGTGGATTAAGGTCACTATCACTGGCGTACAAGCGCTCAAGTGTATTAATCCCTGCCGCTCGATTGCCCCGCTCTATTTGTGCTATTGCCTGTTGAAGCGGTTGCTGTAGGCGAGCCTGCTGACGCAGAGTGCGCATGGGTTCGGTCAGTTCATCGGTCGGTATGACGGATAGCGTCCGCTGAACCTCGTCCCATTGATCGCTCTCAGAGGCATACAGGGCATAAGCATAGCGCTGTTCGGCTGAAGCGGTAGGGCGATCCAACACCGAGATTACTTGGCGTGCATCTTCGTCTTGGCCCTGGGTTTTAAGCAAGCGTGCCAAATCAAGGCGAGCCCAAGGGTCACCAGGTACTAATTCAATAGCTTGCCGAAGGGCCGTCTCTGCTTCAAAGGCATCGCCATTCTGCGCTCGATTGCGTAATTCATTAACTTGTCCTGAGGCTACGCCTGTTAGTTGTTCGCGCATACTGGCAGGCAAGTTTTGCGCAATCTGCTGCGCCTCTTCCCAATCGCCTTTTTCAGCCAATACTTGAGCAAGTCCTAGACGTGCATCCGCATTGTTGTTCCAATCACTAAGAATACGGCGATATGCTTGTTCCGCAGCATCTAGCCGACGCTGGCGCTTTAAAATATCGGCTTCTAAAAGTCGCGCAGAACGCCCTGCATCACCACCTTGTTGGGTTAACGGCCGAACCTGCGATAGCGCACGCTCAAGGTTGTTTGCATCGGCTAGACGACGTGCTTCCGTCAAACGCGCGTAGAAAGAGGCATTTTGAAAAGCAGGCATCCATTCATCACGGCGGCTAGGGGCTTCATCCATGGCTTCTTGCAGTAAAGTGCGTGCTTCATTAAATCGCTGTTGTCGAAGCCTCAGAATGCCCAAGCCTGCTTTCGCCTCTGCATCGTCGGGATCCTCTTCCAAAGCAGCTTGAAATGCGGCCTCAGCATCGCGAGTGTTGTTCGACTCCATTGCAATATAACCCGCCCCACGGCGAGTTTGCGTAGTTGCCTCATCAAAACGCTCCGCCACACTGGTATCCTGCGGAAATCTATCTAGATACGCTTGATAGAGCTGCTCATCAGCTGGCGTAGCACTAAGCCAGATCAACGCTTGCTTCCACGCCTCTTGGGCAGGGCCTGCCACACTGGAGTCACTGCTTTGTGCCAAGCGTGCTAACGTTTCGATTCCCTCCCGGCGGGTTCCTTCTCGATAAGTTAAGACCTCACCTAAAGCTAGCTCTATTTCATGATCATCAGCGTAATCATCGTTAAACTGTTGTAGTCCAGCGCGGGCTTCCCGCCAGCCAGCATCTCCTGCGCCAGCAAGGGTTTGGTAGTATTCAACCGCTAACTCTCGAGTAGGTGTTTGGCCACCAAAGAGAGCACGATAAATTGTAGCTGCTTCCTGATACTGATTGTTCCGGGCGAGCTGTCGGGCCCGCTCAAGCTGCGAACTATCCAAATTTTGCCCACGCTCCATACGCCTTAAGTCAGCTAGACGCGGGTCATCTGCATTGAGTTGCTCTAGCCGGTTAATCCACTCTTGGGCATCTTCAACGTCATCATTAATCAGCGCTTGTCTTGCTAGCCGATAGAGCACTTCTGGGTGATCTGGACGACCATCAAGATAGCGTTCCAGAGCATCTCTCGCGAGATCAGGGCGTTGGTTCTCTTGCCAATAGTCAGCTTGATTTAAAAGCGCTTCCAAAGCACTCGACGTGTTCTCTTGGGCCAGCAGCAGCCCCCCCGGAAAACTACATGCTAATGCACTAATCAATACTCTTTTTTTATACTTTGCTGATGCAAGCGTACTTAATAAATTATGCATGGAGGTTCCCCTGCCCTTTCTTTTATCACTTGCGATGAGTGCGCCATTTTTCTCGACGATTCAATGTGCCATGAAGCACAACAGCCGTAAGCAACACGACGATGACCATCAGTAATAATACGGGGATAATATATTGCCCCGCATACCAGCGAACTAAACGATTCCAACTAATGTTGCCGCGTATATCTCGTTCTGCAACTCGGTAGGCTTCAACGCTCTGCTGCTGATCAATGGTGACTAGATCGCCAACGGTTTGACGGCTGATTTCTGGTTGATCAATGATGCTCGTCAACTGCTGAATGCCCTGATCGCTAAAGCCTGTTGCCAAAATCAGACTGCGACCGTCATTAAGTGGTGAACGAGTTGCCAGCAACGCCTGTTCGGGCGCCTGACTGGGTAATTCATCACGCGCTCGGCCCGACTCGGTAGAAACATCGGCTTTCGCCCATATTTTCAAGCGTTGCCATAGATTTGAGGGTTCAATACTTATTGTTTCATCAACAATTGCAAACGGATCCATCAGTTCATTCAGCGCACTTTGCTCAATGTGATCTGCGCGCGCCACCACGAGAAGATCGCGATCTATCAAGGCGCTACTCATGTTCAATCCTTTGCGGATATCAAGTCCGTAGCTTGGATACCCTGTCGCATTCGCCATTCGCCCCACAAGACCAAGCGCTGCGCTTATCTCATTTGCCTGCGGCACTTCAGGTAGAAGTAAAGATGTTTGCGATAAATCAGCCCATTGCGTAAATGGGTAACCAGCACTTACCCAGTATGAGAGTTCAGGTAATGCGGCGAATTTTTTTGCTTCTCGCAGATCAATATGTGAGTTGGGCATAATGCGTGTTTCAATGCGTTCAGGCAGGCCAAGATCACATCCTTCATCAGGCGTATGGACCGCCATGTTGAAGTAAAAGCTCAGTTGATTGTTGCCATAAAGCTGCTCTTGGGGAATATCCAGAATGGCTTCCTCCTGGCGAATATCATTTCCCAGCAGCTTCCATAGATCCCAAGCAATGGAATTTTTCTCAACGGGCAACCCCTCGATGTATTGATCGTTTAAACTGACTTCTAAGCGGGAATTATCAATATCAAGCCATTCACCCTCGGGAAATTGGTAATTCACTTGCAGATTGACATCGTCCCCTGCCCACACGAAAAGCGGCGGCAAGCGGAAGCTATAATGTTGCGGGGAAGGCCGAATGCCCTCACCGACCATCGTACCTTCGTCCACAAGCCGTTCAAGATAAATGGGCTCATCCAATGACTGCCACTTAGGCGCATCGAAAGATTGACGAGGGGGTATAGATAACTCTTCGGCTCTTATCCGCTGTCCACTCAAGCTTTCATAGCGTTGCGTTATGTAGCGGGAGGAAGTTCTTACCTCCAAGTCATTACGGCCTGTTATCACCAGCAATCGGTAGAGAGGATTTTCTGGATGCTGCATCTGCAATACAGTGGGTCCCGTGATACCTTCGGGAAGTATCAGTCCTAACGGCATCTGCTCTATGGTTCCCATCACAACAGCATGGCTATCTGGAAGCTGATTATGATGAACAGGGAAATCCGCGCCGCGAAAATCTGCAAGCACACCAAATTGTGAAGCCACTGTACCGGCTGCAGCCAAAAGAGGCTCGGAGGGGGTCTCAGGCATCACAAAGGGTAGGTGTAATCGTTCCATATCAGCATCATCAAAAAAAGGAGCTGGGAATCGTGAAAGGTCGATAATGGGGGGCAGTACTTGCGTGTTAACGCTTAGTGAAGATTCTGGCTCGATCTCTACCCATATGTCTTCGCTGAGAACATTATTGCATTGCGATAATGTTTGGCCGACAAGACTCAATAATAATGTGTTGTAAGTTACGATTTGCTCAGGCGGCACCTCTATTTCAGCCACATAACCATCCGCATTGAAACGATCCAGTGAAATTGTATCAATCACTACCCCATTAAGAGAAACATCTAATCGGCTAACTCCCTCCAGCATGGCATCTGAATACTGAATTGATAAATTTAGAGTCGCATCGGTGACAACTTCACTGCTACTAATCGAAAAATCCAGCCCCACTTGCGATCCACTTCCCTGAACCCTAACCGGGTCTTCTTCGCCATTATCTGACATAGAGTGACGCAAAGGAAAAACATGCTCGCGAGACTCAAGTCCAAACGAACCTTCGCTATCAAAATTTAATCCACCCGCTGGATTTAACCTAACTGACGGCAGAGCCTCAGAAAGAAAAGAATTTGGCAGACTACTATTCTCCCTCTGTTGCTCAGCCCCCTTTTCAGAATCAATGACTTGGTTAGAAAGAGATAAACTGCTTTCTTCAGGGGTTTGACTCCAAGCTCGCTGGCTAGAAATTATCGCCACTACAAGCAAGGAGACGAAAAGTGCTCGCCACAGCCATGTACCTTTCGTTGTGGCTACTGCCGTCGTTTCGCCACTAGTGTTTTTAACCGAAGGAGAGGGTTGGCTACTGCCACCACTAAATAGCGTTTTTTCTTTCCAACGCTTAAAGAATAAGCCAGCAACAGCTCGCACTACGGTAATAATTGAGCGAATAGGTTTGTCAACAGGAACCTCTCTTTTTTCTAACCACGCATCGGCTCTACCCATCACTAATCTAACTAGCTCTCTCCTTTGACTTACATCTAAGTCACGGAACTGTAGGCGGATATACTTTTTGTCACGCATTATCAAGTCAACCGGAAAAAGCATTGGCCGATTATCGAAAGACATTTCTATATAATCAATATTGAGATCAGCAGGAAGGTCGGTAGGTGTTTCAACTTGAATACCTCCCATCGAGAGATTCTGAGTTGAAGTACTAAAGGTATATTCACCCTCCAAATGGATCACAGCAGGTCGCTTCAGATCGATTCGAACATACTCCCTGACTTGCTTTTGCTCGCTCCCTACGGCAACTGCGGCCAATAAAAAGAGAGCACTGAAAGAGGCCCATATTACGTTAAACAACAGCACACTTAGTTGCTCATCGTCCGTGTTAAACCAAAACAGACGAATGGTACCCCATATAACACCAGCCAGGAGTAGAGCTAAAACAAAGAGGTGCGGTTTGAGCACATTAAAGTCAAAGAAACTATGGTCAAGCTTGCCACCCTTATCAGTTACGTCAAATTTACCTCGTTTTGGGTCAAACAGCGTTACCAGAGTAGGCTTAAGCAGATGAAACGTAAGCACTGTTTCATAAATTTCATTCCAAAAGGTATAGCGGTAACGACCTACAAGCTTAGCATTGGTATACACAACACCAAACAAGTGCGGAGCCACATAAGCTGCTACTGCTTGGGGCGAGGCTTCAATTATATCGAGTCCAAATAGCAGGTAAGCTAATGGTGCAGTCAAAAAAACAAAGCGTGCTAGAGGAAACTGAAAATGGAGCATGGCGTTCAGATAACATAAACGCTGAGCGAAGGTAAGCCCACTACCGAGCAAGGGATTGTCCATCCGCATTATTTGCGTCATGCCTCTGGCCCAACGCGCCCTCTGTACGATGTGCAGTGATAGCCGTTCGGTTGCCAAGCCCGCAGCCATCGGAATGCCTAAATAAGCCGTAGACCAACCTTTACGCTGTAGTTTTAAAGCAGTATGAGCATCCTCGGTGACTGTTTCTACTGCAAACCCCTCGGTTTGCTCCAGCGCAGTTCGGCGAATAACCGCACAGGAACCACAGAAGAAAGTGGCGTTCCAATAATCATTGCCTTTCTGTACTGCACCATAAAAGAGGTTGCCTTCATGAGGCACATCACGCCCACTAACCAAGTTTCGCTCAAAAGGGTCAGGAGAATAAAAATGGTGAGGCGTCTGGATAAGAGCTAAATCCTTATCATCTAAAAAAGCACCTACTGTTGCTTGTAAAAACACCCTGGTGGTGACATGGTCGCAGTCAAAAATGCAAATTAATTCGCCCTTTGTTTTCTTAAGCGCATTATTCAAATTGCCTGCTTTAGCATGTTTATTGTCATCGCGTGTTATATAGCCGACACCTGCTCGTGAAGCAAATGCTCCGAATTCCGCCCTTTTGCCGTCGTCTAACAGGTAAACATTTAGCTTGTCACTCGGGTAATCAAGGTTTTGTGCCGCTAATACGGTGTCTCTCACCACCTCCATACTTTCGTTGTATGTGGGTATATAGACGTCAACAGTGGGCCAAAGAGAAGTATCGTCCGGCAATGGAACAATCTTCCTTTCAAAAGGCCTTACCACTTGGAAGAAGCTGATAATTAAAACCAGCCATGCATAACACTCTGCTGCTAACAAACCTGTACTAAAAATTGTTTCCGCTATTCCTTCAGTTACAAGTGTTTCAGTGACACGCCAGTACATATACCGTGTTGAGGTAATGGCAGTCAGCAGTACCATTGCCAAACGCACGCGCCTTGAAGTCGTTTGCCCCATGCAAATAAGTAGCAAAACGGTGACACCACCAAAAACCCATTGATTAGCTAGGCTCATAGGTGTGGCGATGACGATAATAAAAACAACGCTATAAAGAAGAACAAAAAAGCCAACCCAGAGTTTGTAAAAAGCACCTTTCATCTTAAATGCTCCTTTCTGGGCTGCTAAAACGTGCATCCGCGTTTAGCGTTACTCTTGCCAGGTTGTCCACAATCTGCTCTAAATCGCTGACAACCGACGACGAATACGCGTGCTGGAAAATAGAGGTTTGAGCTGCAAGCGCCTCAGGTACGGCGGCATCTCGATGAATAGCACCTAACAAGAGAGGCCCTAATCGGCTCTTCAGCAAATCATAGACGTCAACACTTAAACGTTGACGCAGATCCAACTGGTTAACCACAAAGTAAATATCGCTTTCTACCTCAACAGGGAAAAAATCACCATTTTCGATGGTCGGTAATACTGCAACGGATGAACTATCTGCCATTAATACCGTTACAAAAATAGGCTGCAATCTTGAGATAGCGTCAAGTGATACCGAGTGGCCTGGTGGCAAATCAACCAGTAGTACTCTATCTTCACCTTGGTAATAGGGACGTAGCGCTTCCTCTAACTGTCTGGAATCTGCCAAATACTTCTCGAAATTAAGCCGTTCTTTGCGGTTGGTTCGCCCATAGGGCAATAAATCAATACCACTATCAGTTGTTACGATTAGGTTATCCCAACTGGAGTACTGTGGCCCTTCAGTAACGACGCCATCGGTGTCATCGAATGACAGACCAAAGTGCAATTTGAGTGCATCTTGACTGTCAAAATCGATGACGGTGACATGCTTACCCTGACGTTGAAATGTATAGGCCAGATTGGCTGTTAGCGTCGTTTTACCGACCCCGCCTTTCGGAGATGTCATACAAATCAGTGTCATGAGTCAATTTGCCTTAGCAGCGCTTTTAAAGATGTTTGAGGAGAATTTTCAACGTCTTGGCTGTTCTCGGTATAGCCTTTGAAAAGGTTTCCAAAAGAAGCAGGTTGGCTCGTTGACGTTTTATCAGGCGAAGATGTTCGAAGAACTGGTTTAGAAGCCCCCACGCCTCTCTCATTAGGTGGCACTGGGATAGTCCGAGAGCTCTCCTCGATCCTATATTCACGCGCTTGGCCATTGATGTGTGAAACAGGGACAGTTTTCTCTTGCTTAGGAGCAGATGCTTGTGGAATCAGTCTCGGAGTTTCTTCAGAATCGGGGGCATCTGCAGGGGAGAACTCACCTGATTTCCTTACATGCGACTTCCTCCCCCCAGGTGAACAGTTAGCAACACCTTCAAGAAGCTTCCAGCGCTGTTTGTTGCCAGAACTTCTTTTATCTGTCGAGAAATTTTGATAGTCAAATTCGCTGGATGACTGGCGTTTCAACGCCTCAATGTCATTATCTTTACGCATTTTTTTCATCCTAAAAACCAGGGGTAGCTGCTATGACAACGGCAATTAAGCGAATCATTCACACTCGTACCATCCTGGTAATTAAGGGCTGACTCGATACCGTCGTCCTCATTTTTAATACTTTTATCTTACACAGCCTAATCAATCAAGTGGTTAGGAAAAATAAATATACGAATTGAAATATTAATGTACAAAAGTACACATTTCACCAAATTCCTAGCACGCCTTATCCCACTAGGCTTAGAGGCTGGTGATACAGCTATTTTGGCTACCAATGCACAACGCCTACCATGCAGGCCATCTCACCTATCGATATGCCCTAAATCTCGCCCAGGTTCCAGTTGATCTCGCACACGCTGCTTGAGAAGCTTGATATCTGGAAAACCACCATCACGCTTACGCTCCCACAACAGCACATCATCACACCAGATCTCGAACGTACCGCCATGAGAAGGAGCTAACGCTACCTCGCTTACCCCCTCGCCAAAAGTTGAGAGCAATTCCTGTGCATACCAACCACTGCGCAGCAGCCACTGGCATTGAGTACAATAACGGATTTGAATACGTGACATCCCTGATCTCCAAGGCAAGTTAATATGGCATCCTAAAAAGATATTCTGTCATTTTGAGATAGCTTGAGATAGGCCGCTTGAGATAGGTCGACTAACAAGGAGCCCCGATGGCCGAAAGTAACGTTTCACAAACTCGCTTGTATGAGTGGCTAACGGGCGATGACGATAGCCGCATGTGCGACGACATACCTGAAAGCGCCTGCGACGAACAACCACGAAATTTTTTTCTTCATATATGGGCCTCTTTAGGCAATAAGCTGGCTGACGAGCTATCCAGCGCGCGTTTGGTTTTACCCTGGCTGATGGGCATTATTGGCGCCCCCATCTGGATGGTAGGCCTGCTTGTACCCATCCGAGAGTCAGGTGCCCTGCTACCGCAAATTTTTGTGGCTGGTTTTATTCGTTTAAAGCCCAGGCGAAAATGGGTGTGGGTGGCCGGCGCGCTGACCCAAGCATTCGCTGCCTTAGCGCTTGCCGCATTGGCGTTATTCGCCAACGGCACCTTGGGTGGCGCGTTAGTGCTTGCAGCGCTAATTCTGCTCTCGTTGGCACGAGGTTTATCCTCGATTGCCACAAAAGATGTGCTGGGGAAAACCATTGCCAAACGCCGCCGCGGCACGTTAATGGGCTGGAGCGGTAGTATTGCAGGTGGTGCAACGCTGGTCGCTGGAGGGCTACTAATGCTGTTTGAAAGCCGCCCCGGCCATTTCGTGGTAGCGATACTGCTGACCATAGCCGCCTGCGGGTGGCTAATAAATGCCATAGCCGCCGCGCGCATCGAAGAAACCCCAGGGGCTGTAGAAGGCGGTGAAAACGCCTGGGACAGTATTAAACAGGGACTTTCGCTATTAAAAGATGACCGTACGTTTTTACACTTCAACCTTGCCAGGGCGCTGCTGCTCTCAAGTGCACTCGCCCTGCCCTACATCGCCCTGCTAGGGCAAAACCAAAGCGGCACCGACCTGGGAGGCCTGGGCATACTCATTGTGGTATCGGGCCTAGCCGCAATGGTAGCCAGCCCGATCTGGGGGAAACGCTCAGATCAGTCGAGTCGCGGCGTTATGCGCGACGCCGCATTGGGTACCACTATTTGCTGCGTAATGGGCGCTAGCTTAGCTTGGTTACCCGGCGAGTGGACACACAGCATATGGCCCTATGCGGCAGTTTATGCATTACTCGTCATTGTTCACCACGGCGTACGCTTAGGACGTAAAACCTATCTGGTCGATATGGCAAGCCAAGATAACCGTGCGCTTTACGTGGCCCTATCGAATACTTTAACCGGCGTCTTAATGTTGATTGTAGGTGGCCTTATTGGCGCCTTTGCGCAGTGGTTTGGTAGCGGCACATTACTCCTGATCCTAGCGGCTACCGCCGTGGGAGCCATACTTAGTGCCCACCAATTACCTGAGGTCGAGTGACGTGCCACCGGTAACCACATGTATTCAAGGGTGCAATCGAGAACTCTACCTACACTGGCATAGCGTTCACGATTGCAATGCATGGCAACGCTCGCCATGATAGAGCCAGATAGCAGTGATGCGTTGGCGCATTTGCTATGCTGCCTATAATAAGTGATTGGACATTCCGCCGGTTCACAGGTGAACAAACGGCTGTGAACCATGGAAAGGACTTGGAGCTGCAACAGGAACCACTTGATGAAACGATCCCCTTTGATCAGCCCGGAGCTGCTTGAACGTATTGTTGACGCATCGGAAGACGGCATAGTCGTAGCCGAGCAGGAGGGGGATGAAAATATCCTCATCTACGTCAACAAAGGCTTTGAGCGCTTGACGGGCTACAGTGCGGATGAAATTTTGTATCGCGATTGCCGCTTCTTACAAAACGAAGACCGCGACCAGGACGCGCTAGCCGCTATTCGAGATGCGCTTAAAGATGGCCACCCGTCCCGAGAAGTACTGCGTAATTACCGCAAAGACGGCACCATGTTTTGGAACGAGCTATCCATTACGCCTGTCTATGACGAAGCAGACAAGCTGATGTATTACATTGGCGTGCAAAAAGATGTGACGGAGCGTGTAGAAGCACAGCTTGCACTGGCAGCGTTACAACAGCAGCGAGAAAATAGCTAATTATTAACTTTCTCGCTAAAAAAAACTATAAAGCTTGAACTTCATCCCAACTGGCGTTATATAGCGGCAAGGCGCTTGAACTGCGCTAGGCGCTTCACTTTGCGGATAGCATGTGTTTTTGACCCCACATGTACTCGTGTGAAGCCGTTGTTACGCCGGCACGCCGGCTGGGTTGGAGGACATCACATGAGCCGTGATCCCCTAAATCGTGAAACCCTAAGTCATGAAACCTTAGGCAACGAAACACTCGACTCAGACGAGTTCGATAGTTTAGACGCCGTCAATGATGACCATTACGGCAAAAGCAAACCCAGTAAATCTGACAGCTTACGCGCACGACGCCAAGTAGAAGCGTGGCTGGAAGAACGTCGACTCCAACGCGCCATTGAAGATGACTGGGACGAAGAAGAGTAAGCCCTGAGTGGCTCGGCCTTCTCAGCGGATGAGCAGGCCAGCTAATTATACGCTCCTAGCCTTTCCTGGCGCAGACCACTATCATCACTCTCTGGTCAGTAATAACAGTTAGTACTAAGAGCTAGTAGCCTGCTGCTGTTGCTTTTTCTTTTCAACAACTTAACGGATCTCCATGGCGCAATACGTTTTCACCATGAACCGGGTTGGCAAAGTTGTGCCACCCAAAAAACAAATTCTCAAAGATATTTCGCTCTCGTTTTTCCCTGGCGCCAAAATTGGCGTGCTGGGGCTTAACGGTTCGGGTAAATCCACACTGCTGCGTATTATGGCCGGTGTCGATAAAGAGTTTGAAGGTGAAGCTCGTCCGATGCCCGGCATCAATGTTGGCTACCTTCCCCAGGAGCCGCAGCTAGACGACGAGAAAAACGTCCGCGACACCGTCGAAGAAGCGCTAGGGGAGATTAAAGAGGCGCAGGAGAAGTTGGATGGTGTATATGCGGCCTACGCAGAGCCCGACGCTGACTTTGATGCGCTAGCCAGCGAGCAGGCCAGGCTTGAAAATATTATTGAAGCCGCGGACGCTCACAACCTGGAGCGTAAGCTTGAAGTGGCTGCAGAAGCCCTACGTCTGCCCCCCTGGGACGCCAAAGTGGGCAATCTTTCGGGTGGTGAGCGTCGTCGTGTAGCCCTCTGTCGCTTACTGCTCTCCAGCCCTGATATGCTGCTGCTTGATGAGCCTACTAACCACCTAGACGCAGAGTCGGTAGCTTGGCTTGAGCGCTTCCTGCACGACTACAACGGCACAGTCGTGGCGATCACCCACGACCGCTACTTCCTAGACAACGTGGCGGGTTGGATTCTGGAGCTTGACCGTGGTCAAGGTATCCCCTTTGAGGGTAACTACTCCCAGTGGCTGGAGCAGAAAGATCAGCGACTGAATCAGGAAGCCAAGCAGGAAGCCTCGCGTCAGAAAGCTATCAAGCAAGAGCTTGAGTGGGTGCGCAGTAACGCCAAAGGCCGCCAGGCCAAAAGCAAAGCGCGCCTTAACCGCTTTGAAGAGATGCAGTCAGGCGATTTCCAAAAGCGTAATGAGACCAATGAAATTTACATTCCGCCTGGCCCGCGGCTAGGCGATAACGTCATTGAGTTTCGCGATGTGGCCAAGCGCTTTGATGACAAGCTGCTCTACCAGAACCTCTCCTTCACCATTCCCCAGGGTGCGATTGTCGGCATCGTCGGTGGTAACGGTGCGGGTAAATCGACGCTCTTCAAACTGATTACCGGTAAAGAGCAGCCAGACGAAGGCGAAGTTGTCGTCGGTGAAACGGTCGATATCGCCTATGTCGAACAGCTACGCGACGGTTTGGACGACAAGCAGAGCGTCTGGGAAGCCGTTTCGGATGGTCAAGACATCCTCAACATTAACGGCTACGAGGTCTCCTCGCGTGCCTATGTGGGTCGCTTTAACTTTAAGGGTAACGACCAGCAGAAGCGTTTGTCGGAGCTTTCCGGTGGTGAACGCGGCCGTTTACAGCTCGCCCAAACGCTCAAGCAAGGCGCTAACGTGTTGCTGCTCGATGAGCCTTCTAACGACCTGGATATCGAAACCTTGCGGGCACTGGAAGACGCGCTTCTGGCCTTCCCGGGCTGCGCCATGGTGATCTCGCATGATCGCTGGTTCCTGGATCGTATCGCCACGCACATTATGGCTTTCGAGGGCGACTCTGAGGTGGTCTTATTCGAAGGCAACTACGCTGAGTACGAAGAGGATCATAGAAAGCGGGTGGGTAACGATACGCCTAAGCGTATGAAGTATAAGCGCATTGATGCCTAACAATTAGCAGTATGTTGGCAGCAAAATGCCCCGCTCTGCGGGGCCTTTTGGTTGGTAACTGCACTGGCGCCGAGGACAACCCTAACGTCTGCGGCCAGTTAAAAATGAAACGATAAACAAAATAAGAAACAGCACAAACAAAATTTGCGCAATGGTGGAAGCCGCCCCGGCAATGCCAGAAAAACCGACCGCTCCCGCGATGATCGCAATAATGAAAAACAGCACCGCATTGCCTAGCATGGTTTCACTCCTCTCCTTGGTAATAACTTTCCTTAAAACAGCGCCGCATATCCCATTATGCCGCGTGAATATGTATCAGAGATGATAGACGCTTTTAGTCATCACCTTAGAGGCCAGACGCATGCCCCACTTCACCGGGGCCGGAAAGCGAACGCCACCCGCTTCTAAGGCAAGCTGAGCGTGGTGGGCTTCATCAATGGCCATCTGGCGCAGTATGGCGCGAGAGCGGTTGTCGCCGCGGGGTAGCGAGTGTTGGTGTGAATCAAGATGCTTGCCTACCTGCTCTTCGGTGGCGGCGACCAACCCCAAACTAATACGGTCACTGACCGCACCAGTGGCCGCGCCAATGCCAAAGGAAGCGGCATAAAACAGCGGGTTGAAGTAGCTTGTTCGGCTCTGCAACTGCCCTAGACGCTCATCACACCAGGCTAGATGATCGATCTCTTCCAGCGCCGACTGCTCCATCTGATGACGTACATGAGGAAGTTTAGCGGTTACGCCCTGCCCCTGATACAGCGCTTGGGCACACACCTCACCAGTATGGTTAATCCGCATCAAACCTGCGGCATGGCGACGCTCGTGATCGTCGAGCTCTCCCTCGGCCACACCTTCAGCAGGGCTGGTGCGCTGCGGCGAAGCAGCGTGCGGCATAAGCGTCCGTAGAACGGCATCAAACTGATGAATCAGGCGATCGGAACGACTCTGTTGACGATCCATGGCAACACTCCGTTGACTTGCGGTAGCAGTCTGCTGAGTTCAACCGGCAGGCCATGTGAATGCGCGCCCACCCATTAAATGCATGTGAATATGGTAGACCGTTTGTCCACCCATTTCGTTGCAGTTCATCACCACGCGGTAGCCATCTTCAGCAAAGCCCTGCTCGCGGGCAAGCTTGGCGGCGGTAAACTGCAGCCGCCCTATCGTTGCAAGATCAGCCTCATCGATATCATTGAGCGTCGCGATATGCTTTTTGGGAATGATTAGCTGGTGAGTCGGTGCCTGGGGGTTAATATCATTGAATGCCAACACGTGCTCATCTTCGTAAACGATATCAGCGGGAATTTCACGGTTAATGATTTTGCAAAACAGACAATCCATACAGCTCTCCTTCATTAGCTACTTTTCACTTAAGTATCGAATTATCTCTGCCAGCCGGATGATTGCACTGGTGGGTGGTAGCTTCAGCTCGCGGCCTATTAACGGAAGCGCCTCTGGGCAAGAAGGTGCCTAACCAAGGGGGCAAGAATCAGCTCCATCGCCAGCGACATCCGCGCCCCCGGCACCACTAACGTGTGCGGGCGAGTCATAAACGAGTCTTTAATCATCGCCAACAGCCAAGGAAAATCAACGGTGGAAGGATCCCGAAAGCGAATGACCACGAACGACTCAGCGTCAGTGGGAATATCCTGCACTTCAAAGGGGTTAGAGGTATCGACGGTGGGCACACGTTGAAAATTGATGTGGGTACGCGAAAACTGCGGCTGGATGTAACGTACATAGTCATCCATTCGACCCAGAATAGTATCGATGACTGCTTCTTGTGAGTAGCCACGCAGCTTGGTGTCACGGTCGATCTTTTGAATCCACTCAAGATTCATGGTTGGCGCAACACCGACCAAAAGATCCACATGGCGGGCAATGTCGTACTCTTCAGTGACCAGCCCACCGTGCAAGCCTTCATAAAACAGCAGGTCGGTACCACAAGGCAGCGACTGCCACTCGGTGAAAGTGCCAACCCGGCAACCTGCTTCAATTTTCTGTTTATCTTCAGCGTGGATATAGTGCCGAAAAGTGCCCGAACCGTGTTCGCCATACTCACTAAACAACCCTTCCAGGCGATCCAGCAAATTCGCCTCTACGGCAAAATGCGAAAGTTCGTCTTTGCGCTCTGGCTCTTCTCGGAAGATACGGTGCAGGTCATCACGGGTATAGCGGTGAAATGCATCGCCATCGACCATTGCTGCATGCACATCTTCGCGCAGAAACATGCGCTCAAAGCTGCGCTTCACGGTAGTGGTACCCGCCCCAGAGGAACCGGTTACCGCGATAATCGGATACTCCCGAGACATCAGCCATACCTCGCGTGGGAAAGCGCTTGTTTAACCTGCTCAGGTACTTCGATAGGACGCCCAGTAGCAAGATCGATCAGTAGCTGATTGACCCGTGCGGTAGCGACTACCTGCTGAGAATCTGCCTGATAGATGCGCTGATAAATAGTCAACGCTTTGCCCTGGGGCTCGGGCACAGCGGTGGCAATCGTTAACGCATCGGGCCAGCGCGCTTCACTTTGATACTGAACGGCAAGATCAGCGACCACCGAAGGATACCCATGCATATCCCACTCGGGCAGATCCAGGGCCGCGAAGGCTTGAATGCGCGCCTCGTGGAGCAGAGATACCAGCGCATCGTGCCCCAAGTGGCGGCCATAGTTCATATCGGTTACCCGTACCGTCAAAGGGTGACGATGAATGACCGCTTCAGCGGGAAAATCTAGCTTGATACGCTCCATGCCTGTTTCCTCGTCAGTATTAGCTTAGCGTAAGGCGTATTTACTCCTCTCGGGCAATCGCCCGGAAGGCGATATCACGCCGACATTCGACGCCATCCCAGTGAATAGCATTAACGCCCCGGTACGCCTGCTGCTGCGCCGCAGATACGCTATCGCCTAATGCCGTCACGCATAGCACGCGGCCACCTGCCGTGGTGATGTCACCTTGAGCATTTTGCGCGGTACCGGCATGAAACACTTTGCAGCCCGTTTCTTCAGCCGCTGCTAAGCCGCGAATCACATCGCCCTTGCGGTAGCTGCCAGGGTAACCACCGGCAGCGAGTACCACACCTACCGCTGCGCGAGAGTCCCATTCGCAGCGCTGCCCGGCCAAGCGCCCCTCGGCACCCGCTAAGCACAGCTCAGCGAAATCAGAGGTTAAGCGCAGCATAATCGGCTGGGTTTCAGGATCACCAAAGCGGCAGTTGTACTCAATAACCTTGGGGTTGCCCGCTGCGTCGATCATCAGACCTGCATACAAGAACCCGGTATAGGCATTGCCCTCTGCGGCCATGCCACGCACGGTGGGCAGAATGACCTGCTCCATGATACGTGCGTCAACGTCGGGAGTGACCACCGGCGCTGGCGAATAGGCACCCATACCGCCGGTATTAGGGCCGGTATCACCATCATAGGCACGCTTGTGGTCTTGGCTGGTGGCCATGGGGACGACATGCTCGCCGTCCACCATGACAATAAAGCTTGCCTCTTCGCCCTCCAGAAACTCCTCGATGACCACACGAGCGCCTGCACCGCCGAAGGCATTGGCTTCAAGCATATCGCGAATAGCAGCCTCAGCTTCAACTTCGCTCAGTGCCACAATGACGCCCTTGCCCGCAGCCAACCCATCCGCTTTAATCACAATCGGCGCGCCCATTTTGCTTAAATAGGCAAGCGCAGGGTCTACTTCAGTAAACGTTTGGTAGTCAGCCGAAGGAATGTCATGGCGAGCCAAGAAATCCTTGGTAAAAGATTTTGAACCTTCCAACTGGGCGGCGGCTTGAGTAGGACCAAAGATAGTTAAACCGGCTGCTTGGAACTGATCAACAACGCCTTCTACCAAGGGGGCCTCCGGGCCCACCACAGTTAAGTCAATCTGCTCATCACGGGCAAAAGCGACAAGGCTGTCGAGATCCGTTGCAGCAATCGCTACATTAGTCAGCTTTGCTTCCGTCGCGGTGCCGGCATTGCCGGGGGCGACAAATACCTGCTCAACCTGGGTAGATTGCGCCAATTTCCACGCCAGAGCGTGCTCGCGACCACCGCCGCCTATCATCAAAACCTTCATGTGCATCCTTCTCAAACGGGAGAGCGTATATCGGCGGCATTATGCCACAGCGCAGCACCAAGTGGGTCAGGAGGAGGGTTTGTTATCATTACTGGCGTCGCTGCTATCGCCTTCATGGGGCTCCGCGTTATCCGAGTCGTCGGCTTGACCAGGCTGGTTCAAGGTCTTTTGCCAAAACCGCATATTCTCTTCGGTTAGCTCGCGCATAAACTCCAACGGCGTGTTACGCATTGCCTGCTTCCACTGGCTCTGCAGGCGTTTCTGCTGCTCCAGCATCAGTTGCGTACCCTGTTCAAGATAACGTGACAGCGGCAGCGGTGAGGTCATATCGTAAACACGGATTAATTGCGCCAGCAGATCGTTAGAAAACACTTCCGCTTCGCTGTCCGCCTGCTCCTGCTCGATAATGATAGAGAGCAGAATAGTACGCGTTAGGTCTTCTCCGCTTTTGGCATCTTCTACCTTAAACGGTTCTTCTTCGATGATTAAACGGCGCAGGTCTTCCAGCGTTACATAACGGCTCTGCTGAGTATCGTACAACCTGCGGTTTGCATATTTGCGAATTACGCGCACGGCGCATCTCCTTAAACGCGATAGGGGCTTTTATTCCCGTTACTGTTATTGTGCCTGCACCACGCGCCTATGCAAGCCACCTTGATAGTTTTGGTAGCCGTACTGCGCTAATTCTGTGACCAATAGACCATCATTATGAATTTGATTCTGCTCGATCCCAACGATCTCACCGACGATGGCCACGCCTGCATCACCGATCCACGTCGACTAGCACACCTTCACGATGTCCACCGCTCAGTGCCCGGCGACCTGCTCACCGTGGGTGTGCAAGGCGGCGCGATGGGTAAGGCGATGCTAAAAGAGCTCACCGCTGAGCGCGCGTATTTTCAACTGGAAAACCTTGACGAGCCACCGCCGCCGCCATTACCCGTACATTTGGTATTAGCACTGCCCCGCCCCCGTATGTTAGCGCGTACGTTAGAGCATGTGACGGCACTAGGCGTCAAAGAGATCACCCTGCTACATACTAAACGGGTTGAGAAGAGCTATTGGCAGTCCCCTGAGTTACGCCCGGATAAAATCCACCAGCACTTGGTACTCGGCTTAGAGCAAGCTCGCGATACCCAGCTACCATCGGTCACCCTTAGCAAAGGCTTTCGTCCTTTTTTGGAGCAGCAACTGCCTGGCTTACTCGGTGAACGTCGCGGACTGGTAGCCCATCCTGGCATGCCCAACGCCTGCCCAAGAGACATAAGTGAACCTACCCTACTCTTGGTAGGCCCAGAGGGCGGCTTTATTGCTTGGGAGGTAGAGCAACTAATGCTAGCAGGCTGCGAGGGCATGCATCTTGGCCCGCGCATTCTACGCGTTGAAACAGCCGTGACCGCGCTTCTATCACGGCTGTTTTGAGCGTTTCTGGATATGAAATTTAGGACTGTTCATCTTCCGGGTCATGGGGAACAACGGTGGCGTTTTCCCCACACTCGGGCTCCTGCAAGAAGGTTTCACGCACATCCAGCAAGCCAAGGTGGCTAATGGTACGGCGCCCCAGCAGCAGCGGGTAGTTCATCTCTTCACGGTCGCGTAGGCTAAACTGCTCTTCGTAAATGGTATCGCCCATACAAACTTCCAGCAGCACCACAGGACGCTCGTCACGGCCGCCTGCTCCGCGAACAGCCAATTCTCGATAAAGCGGCCGCTCAATTTGGTCGCTGAATACTTCTCCACTTCCTTGATCTTCAAGCTTCAAACGAAAGCGCACCCACTCCTCGTCATCCTGCTCGAACATCTCTATATCGCGGGCGTCTAGTGAGGAGGTTAATGCTCCGCTATCAAGCTTGGCTTTTACCTCGATATCCCAGGGTTGCAGGGTAGCTTTTTCAACCCAGCCGAATACCTGATCATCATCTGCCATTGTCGTGGGAGCAGACAGCATGGCTCCTAACACCACACTGCTAAGAAACATCTTACCCATCAATTGCATAACGTCATCCTTGGAAAGTAGAAGCAACTTTAATACTGCTTACTGCGAACGCTGACGCAACTGCTCGAGCAGTTCCTGGGTCGCAAACCCATCCGGTATTAACCCTTGATCACGCTGAAAGTTCCGCAGGCCTTGCCGAGTGTTGGGCCCCATCACGCCGTCCGCGCCACCTACTGAGTATCCTACCCGGTTCAATGCGCGCTGAAGTTCTTGCACATCGTCTCGGGTGAGTGGCGCTTGATCACGCGGCCAGCTGTGCTGAATCCCTTCGCGCCCAGCGATCGCATCACCTAAAGTCGCGACGGCTAGCGCATAACTGGTGGCATTGTTATAGCGCAAGATCGCACGGAAATTAGCGCCTACCAAAAATGCAGGGCCATTAGCGCCAGCGGGTATCACAATGGCGGCGCTATCAAAGTTCGGCAATTCGCCCTGCTGCGCCTGTACGCCTTGGTTACGCCACTCGGCACTGCTGCGCCGCTCAGTCTGGGCGTAATCAAACCCTTCGGGCAGGCGTACCTCAACCCCCCAGGGCTGACCGCTTTGCCATCCTGCTCGGTCAAGATAGTTGGCCGTTGACGCCATGACATCGGGAATGCTGTCCCAGATATCGCGTCGACCATCGCCGTCGCCATCGACGGCATAGGCTTCGAAGCTACTGGGAATAAACTGAGTATGGCCCATCGCCCCAGCCCATGAGCCCTTCATGTCTTCAGCGGCGATATCACCTTGATCAATAATACGTAATGCCGCGAGCAGTTCACCTCGGGCAAAGTCACGGCGTCGGCCATCGTAAGCCAGCGTGGCAAGGGACTCCAAGGTCGAAAAATCACCAAAATTACTGCCGTAGTTACTTTCAATGCCCCAGATGGCGACGATTATCTCGGCTGGCACCCCATAGCGCTGCTCCATTTGCTGCGCGGTATTACGGTGATCAGCCAGCTTTTCTTGACCGTTAGTAATGCGCGTGGAGGACACCGCGGTATCCAGATACTCCCAAATAGGCCGGACAAATTCGGGCTGGTAGCCGTCGAGTTCAATCACTCGTTCACGGTAGCGAACGCCATCCAGCGCTTTATTCAGTGTCGCTTCGCTGATCCCTTGTCCAGCAGCGTACTGGCGAAAATCTCGAAGCCATTGTTGGAAATTAGCGTAGCTAACCTCAGTGGCAGCCTGGGTGTCTACTTCTGACATCAGTTGAGGGTTCGCTTGCACCCGACCACTGCACAGTGCCAGCGCACCCACGGCAAGTAAAAACGTTGCATACAAAGCAGAACGCCTGCTTGCTGACCCATTAACTTTCAAAGACATAGCATCATTCTCTCGGCAATCCATGGCATTGGCATGATAATGGCCCAGAAAAGCAGCGGATACTAGCCTTACCCATTCAGGCGCACTAAAACAACAACATGTAATAGCACCACTACTGCAGTAAGAAAGCCACGCAGTACCGGATACCAGCTGGGAAAGCCATCCCGACCTGCACGACTAAAATCGTAGCCACCCATCAGAATAAACCCAGCCAGCAGTACCCAAAGTCCAGCGCCAACATTAAGCAGCAGTGCAGGCCATGCGATTAAGCTCGGTAGCATGGCTAAAAGTAATCGCCAGCGGCTGCTGGGTTGAAGTACCTGCAATGCACTTCCCCAGTGCGCACCGCCCAAGAACGATAAAATAACAGCGCTATAGTAAACAAAACCATTAATAGCGGTTGCCTGCCATCCTAATGGCGCTGACCATGCCAGTACGCCGCCTGTGATAAATGGAATGAGCCCAGCAAGTCCAAGACTCCACGACAGGCGGCGCTCGCTAATCCACAACATCATAGCGTCTTAGCCCTTAAATCAACGTCATGACTACTCATTTCATCGATTTCTTGCACTTCTAAGCTCGGAATCAGCCAGCGCTCCCACTGCTCGGGCTCAACGCAGGGAGGCTTAAACGCCGTGGGGTCTACACGCCAAGGTTGATGACGCGCTAAACCATGAGGAAGCTTTTCAAGCGGCTTAAGCCAATGAGCAACATAAAGCCCCTGGGGATCGTAATGCCCTGCCTGCTTTAATACGTTAAAATAGCGATCCTGACGTGGATCACGTCCGATACCAGCAATATAGCGCCAATTGCCCCAGTTGCTGGCCACGTCATAATCAATCAGACAGTGCTCAAACCATAACGCCCCCAAACGCCAATCTACCTTTAAGTCTTTAACTAAAAAGCTGGCCACGTTTTGCCGGGCACGATTGGATAGCCACCCAGTGTGACGAAGTTCCAGCATAGCGGCATCTACAAACGGCAGCCCCGTCGTGCCGTTACGCCAGGCATCGAAAACGGCACACGGCTTGTCAGTCTGGCGGGAGCCAAACATTTGCTCACCTTCCAACTGAGCGGCGCGAATAAAATACTCCCGCCAGAGTAGCTCGAAGGTAATCCAGTAGCTCGATTCATTACTGCCATTTTCCGCTTCCCACGCCTTCACCGCGTCATTGACTTGGCGAGCCGACAGGCATCCACGCGCCAGCCAAGGTGAGACTCGGGTTGAAAAATTAGCTCCCAATAGCCCGTTGCGGGTCTTCTTGTAGGTTTCACCGCCCTGTTGACGCCACAAGTAATCTTTCAGGCGCCCATGTGCTGCTGACTCTCCTCCCCGATAGGCATAACCTTGACGAGAATCGGGATGCCAAGTAGCGCTCTGCTCACAGACCGCTTTGAGCGGCGGAAATCCTCTTGCCGCTTCCGGCCAGGGAGGCAGCGTTACAGGGGCGCAGCGGCTGACTGGGACAGTACATTCATGCTCCACGCTACGCCTAAAGCAAGAAAAGCTCGCAGGTAACGCTTCGCACTCAAAAGGTAATGACTGCCGATCAATGAGTCGTCCACTCTCTATGCACTCGAGTGCCGTCTGACTGGGTAAGCCTTGCTGAACCGCCTGAATATGCGCAGTTTCATCAACTCCTGCATGGTCAGCAACGCGTACCTGTCTTGCGTTTAGCGTTGAAGCCAGTTCAATCACCACATCGCTGGGCTTACCAATCCGTACCAGCAGGTCGCTGCCGCGCTTTAGAAGCTCACCGCGTAGCTCCATTAAGCTTTGCCATAAAAAGCGCAAGCGCGCAGGCCCGATGCGCGGTGTCGATTCACCATCAAACAATGGATATAACCACTGCTCGTCTAACACATAGAGACACAGCAGAAAGCTAGGGGGAGAAGCGAAATGCAAAAGAGGATTGTCAGCAATGCGCAGATCATCTTGCAACCAGACAATATCAATCGTGCTGTACATGCTTGTGCCTCCTTGAGGTGCTTTGATGCCCTGACTGCCTAGCACTACGGCGGCACCGCTCGCTGCAGTAGCGCACCTCGTCCCAGCAGCGCGCCCATTTTTTCCGCCAGTCAAAAGGCCGCTGACAATGAGCACAAATTTTCTGCGGGAGATGTTGTTTGCGTCGCATGGTCACGTTTGATCACACTGTCCGCTTGGCTTGGTTTAAAACATGAACACATTATCTTATACAGTACAATTATTGTACATTATTTTATTATACACACTTTGCTTTGGTTGAACTCATTAGACATGTTTTTGGCATGCCTGCCCCAGACGCAAAAAAGCCACCCGAAGGTGGCTCAATAGTGGTCGACAAAGCAGCGGAGGCCGCAAGGCTAGTCCGGATCCGTCTCGCGGGGTTGGCGCTTGGCGTTTTCCTGGGTCTCCAGGCCGCTTTTAAGCTCATGGGTTAAGGGATCATAGTTCGGGCGTAACTCATCCTTTACGGTACCGCTCCACAGCTTGGAGCCAACAAAGTACCCGGCACGGCCAATCACGTGGGCCGCCACGGGGGCGGTCATCAGGATAAATACGATGATGGCAAATGAGCGGGCCACGATTCCCACTTCTGCAAAGTGCATAGCAGCTGCCAACATAATTAAGATAACGCCTAACGCGGCAGCCTTGGTAGTGGCATGCATACGCGTTAACAAATCGGGCAGCCGTAGCAATCCAACGGAGGCAAGAAGCATAAACAGCGCGCCACCGATAATTAATGCGCCCTTTATGAAATCAATCATCCCGCGGGCCTCCCCTTTCCAAAAAGCGCGCAAACGCAATGGCTGCCAAGAACCCCATTAGAGCAATCACAATGGCGGCATCCAGAAAACTAGCTACATCCGACTTAATCGCATAAACCCCAACTAGCCCCACTACGGTGGTGGAAAAAAGCTCTAAAGCCACGACACGGTCAGGCAGACTCGGACCACGCACAACGCGAACGAAGGTGAGGATCAGCGCCACGCTCATAATCACCTGGCTGATAAGAATAACGGTATCCATTAGCGAAACAGCTCCAAAGCCCGGTGCTCCATCTCTTTTAAATTGCGCCGCAGCTCTTCCTCGTTGTCTAAAAACATCGCATGGATATACAGCACCTTACGATCATCCGACACATCCAGGCTCAGCGTGCCGGGTGTCAACGAAATGAGATTAGCCACCATGGTAATTTCCATTTCGGTGCGTGCAGAAAGCGGCATCGCAATGACCCCAGGCTTCATATGCCAAGGAGGAGTGACAATATCAAAGGCGACACGCAAGTTGGCTTGAACAAGCTCTTTTAGAAAAAAACCAACAAAGCCGATAAAACGCGGTACACGCGCCGGATAGCCTTTTAGAGCGTCAAGCTGGGGTTCGATGAGTATCAGCGTGATGTAGCCAAATATTAGCCCGACAAGGAGGTTTAAGCCGCTAAAATCACCGCTTAACAGTACCCAAGCAAGGCCTAGCAGTAGGTTCCAAATGGCTCCCGTCATCGTGCTGCCTCCCCGGCGTCCGCCTTAGGTTGATCTTCCGCCCCCGTTGGCTGCAGCAGCACGTCGTCTGCACTGGCTGAAGCACCCAATACGGCTTCGATATACCCCGAGGGTTCAAACAGTTGATCACCAATACCCATCATCACCCACATAATTGGCTCTGCAAGCACACCAATGAGCAGAGAAAATAACGCCAACACCATAACGGGCAAATACATCATCCACAGGCTGGGCTTTAACAACCGACCGTCATCGCCAGTGGGTGTGGCGGTCTCTGGCACGTGATTATCTTCGGGTAACGACTTCCAAAACACTTCATTCCAAATTTTCACCATGGAATAGAGCGTCATTAATCCCACCGCCAGAGCAATACCGGTCACCACATAGGCTTCAACTTCCAGGCCCGCACGCACTATCACGAATTTGGCAAAAAAGCCTGACAGGGGCGGTATCCCCGCCAGCGAGAAGGCAGAAAGAAAAAAGGCAACCGCCAACCAAGGCCGCTCACGGTATAAGCCACCCATTTTTTTAAGCTGGTAGGTTCCCTGCAAACGGTGGGTGATACCACTGATCAAGAAGAGATTGGTCTTCACCACCATGTTATGCACGATGGCAAACACGCCACCGGCGATCGCCAAAGGGGTGTAAAGGGCTAAGCCTAAGATCATATAGCCAATCTGGCTGACGATATGAAATGACAATATTCGCCTAAATTCGTGCTGAGCGGCGGCACCGAGCACCCCTGTTACCATGGTGAAGGCAGCGCCCCAGAACATAATCTCCTGTAAATAGCCCATGGTTTGATCAAACATCAGGGTGAAGACACGGAACATCGCATACACACCCACCTTGGTGAGCAAACCGGCAAACAGCGCCGAAACAGCGACCGGTGGGGTGTGATAAGAGGCTGGAAGCCAGAAAAACAGCGGAAAGGCGGCGGCTTTGATACCAAAGGCCACCATAAACATAACCGCCAACACTTCCACCATGCCGGTGTGCTCTGCTTCATCCATGCGCAGCGCAATGTCGGCCATGTTGAGTGTACCCACCATGCCATACAGCAGCCCCACTGCGGTTAGGAAGATGACAGATGCCAACAGGTTCAAGGTGACGTACTTAATCGCCCCTTCCATCTGCGCGCGCTCTCCCCCCAGGATCAGCAGCGCAAAAGAGGCCACCAGCATTACCTCAAACCATACATAGAGGTTAAAGATATCGCCGGTTAAGAAGGCCCCCATCACCCCGGCGAGCAACAGGTGCATTAACGGATAGTAGCCAAATTTTTCATGACCGCGGCCAGTGGTGGCCAGCGAATAAACCCCCATCGCCAAACCGATGATAGCGGTCATCAATACCATCACCGCACTTAACAGATCGGCGATTAAGGTAATCCCAAAGGGAGCTGGCCAGCTACCCATTTGCATGGTGACATAGCCATCTGACAAGGTAGATACAAACAGCCAAAGGCTAACAATCAGCAGTGCAACATTGCCTGCCACCGCCAAAAAGCGCTGCATGGGACGCGAGCGCCAAAACAATAAGGAGACGGCCCCGGTCAGCAGGGGCAAGAGGACGGGAAGTGCAACTTCAGGCCTCACGTATCAGTATCCTTCATCTTATCGAGATCATCAGCCTTAACGACTTCGTAGGCGCGTCGAATCAGTACCACGGCAAAGGCAAGTACCCCAAAGGCAATCACAATGGCTGTTAGCACAACCGCTTGAGGCAAGGGGTCGGCTACCCCGCTGGGCGGCAGCATCATGCCTTCTGCAATCAGTGGCGGCACACCCCGGGTCATGCCTGCGGTGGTAAAAATCAGTAAATTGGCGGCGTTCGAGAGCAGCATTAAGCCAATCACCAGCTTAACGATAGAGCGGCGCAGCATCATAAAAATAGCCGCCGCATAAAGTAGACCTATCGCCACTGCCATTAAGGGTTCCATGCTGTCTCTCCTGTTAACTCAAGGTTCATCCTTATCAACTTCCATCAGCGTCATCACCATCCCAGTGACCGAGCCCAACACGGCGAAATAAACGCCAATATCAAAAATCAGCGGCGTGGAGGCTTTAAAGTCAATAACCGGGATAGTCCACCACTGGGCGGTCAGAAATGGCTGCCCCATAAACCAGGCCGGCACTACCGAGATCATCCCCAGTAGCAAGCCAACACCGATCAAATCGCGAGGGTCGACCATCCGCAGCACTTCTTTAGTGGCACTAACGCCAAAGGCAAACAGATAGAGCGTAAAGGCCCCCGCTGCAACCAAGCCGGCAATAAACCCTCCGCCTGGCTCGTCATGCCCGCGCAGCAGTAAGAAAATAGAAAACATCAACTGCAGCGGCATTAAAAACCGTGCGGCGGTATTGAGAATAATCGTGCCTGACTTAACCATCGTAAGGCTCCTTGGCCGCCACTTTGCTGCTATCGGCGTTTTTTACGCCATTGTTTTCCCTATTGCCGTTTTCACCATGACGCCCATCCCCATGACGTAGCTTCAACATGGCGATAACGCCGATGGCGGCAAGCGCTAACACGAACATCTCACCTAAGGTATCCAGAGCACGGTAATCGACCAAAATGACGTTAACGATATTGCGGCCATACGCCAAAGGCGCACTGTTTTCAATCATATAGGTCGAAATAGGCTCAAACTGTTGAATGCTCCACGAGGTCATAATCAATAGGCAGATCAGAATACCCATCATCGCAGCCACCACGCCATCGCGTATGCGCTCCAAGCTGGTGGAAAGATTAGAGAAGCGCGGCAGACGAAACAGTACGAGCACCAGCAAAATAACCGTTAAGGTCTCTACCAGCAGTTGGGTAATTGCCAGATCTGGCGCACTGAACAGAATAAAAATTAACGCAATAGAAAAGCCCATTACCCCTACAGAAACTACTGCCCCAAGCCGGGAACGAGTAATGGTCGCAAATAGCGCCCCCATCGCCATGGTGCCTGCCACAACCACCTCGTGAAAGCGTACATCCAGGTCAAAGGTAAACACAGGCGAATGGCGTAATAGAATTGAATTACCGATCAGTGCAATAAGCGTCGCTAACATCACTAAAATATAGTTCCGCATGTAGCCGTTTTGGAGCAGCCGCGTTTGCCACTCGGAGAAGAGCACAATGCCATTCATCATGCTTTCGTAGCCCGCCTCGGGGCCATGACGCATCAAAGGTGCCAAGGCAAAGAGCTTGCCACGCACGCTGTCCCAACGCCTAAACAGCAAAAAGCCTAACCCAAGGCTAACGATCGACATTATCAACGCGACGTTAATGCCATACCAAAGCGACAGCGCCACCTCTAATGTTTGCCCGGATATAGCCGTGGCGGTTGCCGTTAACAACGCATCAGCACCCAGTACAGCGGGCATCAGGCCTAACAGGAGCGACCCTAGCGCGAGCAATGCGGGCCCAAGCAGCATGCCAAGCGGCGCTTCATGTGGCTCAAGCGGGGTTTGGTGACGTTGACCGTAAAAAGGACGTAACGCCACAATAAAGGCGACCGCGATAGTCAAAACAGAGGCCAGAAAGGCGAACAATACCAGTAGTGTTCGGAAACTATCGGCGCCGAGTACTGATTCAAGCATCAGCTCTTTACCGATAAAGCCGAGTAGCGGCGGCACGCCGGCAAGCGAAAGCGCAGCCACCAACGCAATGGTGGCAGTCAACGGCATCACTGGGCGTAACCCGCCCATCTGGGTGACGTCTTTCGTGCCGGTTTCATGATCGAGAATACCGGCGACCATAAACAGCGCCCCTTTATAGAGAGAGTGCGCCAAAAGAAATGTTACAAATGCGGTCATCGCGTACTCGGTACCGATGCCCAATAGCATCGTCAGCGTGCCTAGCGCCATGATGGTCGAGTAAGCGAGCAGCTTTTTGATATTGGTGTGATGAATCGCTAAAAATGCACCTACCAGCATAGTGGTCGCGCCAACCACGGAAAGAACACCGACCCATAACTCAGTACCGCCCAGCTCTGGGTGTAAACGCGCCAGCAGGTAAATACCCGCTTTCACCATGGTGGCAGAGTGCAGGTAAGCCGATACCGGAGTCGGCGCGGCCATAGCGTTGGGTAACCAGAAGTGAAACGGAAACTGAGCCGACTTGGTGAAGGCTCCCAGCAGCAAACAGATCAGCATCGGCGTGTAGAGTGCATGCTCACGCAGATCAGCCTCCTGGTCTAGAATCTCCGCCAGCGACCAGCTACCGCTAGCAATCCCTAGCAGCACCAGCCCAGCCATTAACGCTAACCCGCCCGCCACGGTAACGAATAGGCCCTGCCGAGCTGATTTTCGCGCATTGATATCAGCGTGGTTAAAACCAATCAGCAAATAGGAGGTAATGCTGGTCAATTCCCAAAAAACAAATAGCGTTAATAAGCCGTCAGCTAATACCAGCCCCAGCATCGACACCATGAAAGCGACCAAGGCGATGTGAAATCGGGCAATATCAGGATGATCTTTAAGGTAGCCACCGGCATACACCAGCACACAGGCGCCCATAACGGTAATCAACAGCCCAAATAGCAGCGATAGGCCATCTAGCAAGAAGGTGAGGCTGATCCCCAGGGAAGGCACCCACTGCCACTCTAAAAGCAGGCTGCCGTTCTCAATGACCTCAGGCGCTTGCAGTGCCAGCCACGCCGCCAATCCGGCAGGAAATAGTGCCAGAACCAGACTGGTACGCTGACCAAACCAGTGGTTTAACATTGGCGATAGCGCCGCCAGCACGAAACCCATTAACACGGCAAATTGTATCAAGCGAAACCCCCTGAAGAACGAAAGGCTCACCACCCAGACAGCCGCTAGCGGTTAGACAACTTGCTTTGCCAATGATATGCCAGCGTTGAATAATAGTGATTCTAAAGTTGTACACCATATAACAGGCAGTTTTGACTGACCAGTCAAACGCTTAAACGCAAACAGCCGCACAGCGATTAATTTCGCAGGGCGGCTGCTATTAGCTTTCAGTTATGACAACTAGCTAGCTAAACACTAGAGTTTGGGGCCGATAGCCATCCTGCTAGTTCATTATTGATGACGGCTAACAGTGCCTCAATATGGTCGTCGCGATCATTCAGGCAAGGGATATAGCTGAACGTTTCGCCGCCTGCTTCCATAAAGCTATCGCGGATCTCCTCTTCGATCTCTTCCAGGGTTTCAACACAGTCGGAAGAGAAAGCAGGCGACATAATCGCAATGTGCTTATGCCCCTGCTTGGCGAGTTCTGCCACATGCTTAACGGTTTGTGGGCCGACCCATTTTTCAGGGCCAAACTGCGACTGAAAAGCGGTATCCACTTCCTCTTTGCTAAAACCAAGCTTCTCGCGGAGCAGGCGCGTCGTTTTCTGGCACTGACAGTGGTAAGGATCACCCTCCATCAGGTAGCGCTCGGGAACGCCATGGTAGCTGGCAACCAGCTTGGTCGGCCGGGTCGAAAAACCGTCGTAGGCTTCTTGCACCGAGTTGGCCAACGCCTGAACGTAGGCGGGATGTTCAAAATAAGCGGGCACCGTACGTATATAAGGCTGCCACTTCATCTTCATCAGGGTGCGAAACGCCTGATCATTCGCCGTCGCCGTAGTGGGTGAACCGTACTGAGGGTAGAGCGGAAAAAACACGATTCGCTCGCAGCCCTTCTCCTTTAATCGCGTCAGCACGCTTTCCGTCGATGGGTTACCGTAGCGCATGCAGAAATCGACTTCGACATCATCACCGTAAAGCGCTTTTAATCGAGCGGTCATCTTCTCGGTCTGAGCACGCGTTGTCGTCAACAGCGGGCTTTCGTTTTTCTCGTTATTCCAGATTCCCCGGTAGGCCTTGCCCGATGAGAAGGGACGCTTGGTCAAAATAATCAGCTGTAGCAACGGTTGCCATTTCCAACCGGCATAGTCAACCACGCGCTTATCAGAAAGAAACTCATTGAGGTAACGACGCATTGACCAGTAGTCGGTGGCATCCGGGGTTCCCAGGTTTGCCAGCACAACACCCACCTTGGCGCGCGCTACCGGCGGATGCTCGCTGGGTGCATGAGCCAGGCGGCCCTCGCCCGGCTGATCCTTGACGACATTCTCGGTCATTACTCGTGCTCCTGAAAAATAACGATGGTACTCAGTACATCTATCAATTAATTAAATCTTATCACTTTTCGGCAAACTGGCGGTATAAAGTTATACTATCGGCATTATTTGTATAACTACAGGCCAACTTATGTCCAAGCCTTTGCTTTTGGTGCTCGGGGATCAGCTCTCGTTTTCACTCACAACGCTGCAAGACGCGCCCGCCAATGCCGTGGTTGCACTATGTGAAGTTGGCGAAGAGGCGCGCTATGTGCCCCATCATATCCATAAAATTGGCCTCTTTTTGGCCGCCATGCGGCACTTTGCTCAAGCACTGCGCGAAAAGGGCTTTCAAGTACATTACAGCGCGCTGGATGATGCGGATAACTGCCACTCCCTTATTGAAGAAGCTGAACGCATCGCCCAACAATATGGCTGCGATGAGATACGCGTTGCCCGACCTGGCGAATGGCGGCTATGGGAGACGATGCAGCAGCGCGAAAACGCAACGATTCCGTGGCGACTTCTTGAGGATGAGCGCTTTTTCACTACACCCGATGACTTTAGCCAGTGGGCAAGTGGCCGCAAACAGCTGCGCCTTGAGTACTTTTACCGAGAACAGCGCAAACGTACCGGCTACTTAATGGAGGGCGACGAGCCCGTGGGCGGCAAATGGAATTTTGATCACGACAATCGCCAGCCTATCAAAGCCAAACTGGATTTTCCTGAGCTACCTCAACATCGTCAGGATGCGATCACCCAAGAAGCGCTAAACGATGCCAAGGGCCATTTTGGCGACCACATGGGGTCTCTGGATAATTTCAACCTGCCAGTCACTCGTCGACAAGCGCTGGTGGATTTACACCATTTTTTAGACCATGGACTGGCTGATTTTGGCCACTATCAAGATGCAATCAGTGACTCTGCACCTTATTTGTATCACTCGCGCCTCTCAGCTGCGATGAACATCGGCCTGCTGTCGCCCCATGAAGTCTGCGAAGCCGCCGAGCAGCGTTACTATGGCGGCGACGTGCCGATCAACGCCGCGGAAGGGTTTATCCGTCAGATACTTGGCTGGCGCGAGTATGTGCGCGGGCTCTACTGGACGCAGATGCCCAACTACAAGGGTGCTAATCAGCTAGGTTTTGAGCGCGAACTGCCAGCGTTTTACTGGGACGCGGATACCGATATGCGCTGCCTACAGCGTGCTATTCAGATGACCATCGACAATAGCTACGCCCACCATATTCAACGACTGATGGTCACAGGCAATTTCGCATTGTTGTGCGGGGTTAAACCTGAGGCGCTATGTGACTGGTACCTGGCGGTTTATGCCGATGCCAGTGAGTGGGTAGAGCTGCCTAATACGCTGGGGATGGTGCTCCATGCCGACGGCGGCTTAATGGGCTCGAAGCCCTACTGTGCGTCGGGCAAGTATATCGACAAAATGTCCGACCATTGTCAGCACTGCCGTTACTCACCCAAGCAGGTCACGGGGCCAAAAGCCTGCCCTTTTAACAGCCTTTACTGGCACTTTCTCGAAACCAACGTTGAGCACCTGAGCAAGAACCCTCGCATGAAGCTGATTTACGGCTCCCTCAACCGCATGGCCAATGAGAAGCGCGAGGCTATCCGCCAACAGGCTGAGCACTTTTTGGATCAATTGGAAACATCGCCTGGCTACGGGCAGCCCTGCCACACAGCAGGTTATTCGGCTAATACCAAAAGGGAGTCACCATGAGCCGCTACACGCCACTACATGCTGCACCGCCAGTTACGCTATTTCACGATGGCCACTGCCCCTTTTGCCAACAGGAAGTCGCATGGCTGGAAAAGCATCGCCATCGGGAACACATCGCGCTGGTCGATATCCAGGCCGATGATTTTAACGCTCAGGCGTATGGGCAAGACTTTAATGCCATGATGGGCCAGTTGCACCTGTGTGATAGTCAAGGGAAATGGTATATCGGCATGGATGCCAGCCGTGCCCTCTATGCAGTGTTGGGCTATCGGCGGCTGGTGAAATTTTCATGTTTGCCGGGAGTACACGGCATAATGAATGCCGGTTACCGGTTTTTTGCCCGTCGCCGCATTCAGCTTGGGCAGTGGTGGGAAAAGCGTCAGACTAAACGTTAATGGGTGTGATCAGCGTTAAAAAACGAGCGGCATACGCGATGTGAGCGGCTCACTATAGTGCGTATCGCGGCCTATCACTTCATCGTGAGGCACATGCTGTACCAGGTAAGCACGATGAATACCGGCGCGTTTGAGATCCATATAGGCATCGTCCAGCGAGCGAAACAGCATTGGCTTGGTACGCTGCGTCAGCATATGGCGCTCGCCTTCAACGTCTTCCAGCTCAATCTGATAAAAACGGCTGCCCGAATGGGTAATCACGCGAATTTCAAAATTGTCGTGATTGGCGACAAACTGCTTAAGATCCTTAAGCTCCATGGTTCCCTCCTATTATTTGGCTATTTCATACGTTATGTCAGACGGAATGTCATTAGGGCACAGCATGGCTGTACCCTGTGACATTTCTGTTGCCCCGTCATTGCAATGTAATGACAATAAGCAATAACTAGACATTAATAGCTAGGAGGCCAATAGTGCAAGAGAGTTCCTGACCGGAAGGTCAAGATATCAATTGATTATTGATATTCAGAGGGGTCGATGGCTTTGCCAAGCGAATTGCGGTCAATCCAGTTACCGCCTTTAGTCTCTTTGTAACGGAACACGACCTTATCACCCACCGTCACAGGCAGCTCACCATCTTCAGTCTGGTAACTATACTTCTCGCCTGCGACCACTAAATGGTAGCGATAAAGATCCGGCATACCTAGCCACTCTTTAAAAGGGCCTTCGCGCTCTATCGCCTCTAGCTCACCGCGACCTTCTAACTTAGGAAGACGCTGCTGGTTACCGCGCCGAAATCCACCTGCCATTTGCTGCTCCCGTTTTTACATATCGTGGGTGAGGCATTATACGAACTCGCCCCCTATCCTCAAGCTACTTATCACTAGCCTGTCATCACAAACCAGTCATCATTTACTTAGTCGCCGAACGCTTGGCCGTAACTATCCGGGGCCAAATCCTCAAAGCGGGTATATTTGCCGATAAAGGCCATATGCACCGTGCCGATAGGGCCATTACGCTGCTTACCGATAATTAACTCAGCAATCCCCTGATTGTCGGGATTATCTGGATTATAGACCTCATCGCGATAAACGAAGGCAATGACGTCGGCATCCTGCTCGATCGCACCAGATTCCCTCAGATCCGACATCACCGGGCGTTTATTGGGGCGCTGCTCCAAGGAGCGGTTCAACTGAGAAAGGGCCACCACAGGGCAGTTAAACTCTTTCGCCAACCCCTTCAAGGAGCGCGAAATCTCGGAAATCTCACCGGTGCGGTTTTCGCTAAAACCAGGGATCTGCATCAACTGAAGATAATCGATCATGACCAGCGCAATATTGCCATGTTCACGCACCACACGGCGCAACCTTGAGCGCATCTCGTTAGGCGATAAGGCTGCGGTATCGTCGATAAACAGCTGTTTGTCTTTAAGCAGGTTGACCGCAGAAGTTAAACGCGGCCAATCCTCGTCTTCCAACTGCCCGGTACGCACACGGGTTTGATCGATTCGGCCCAGGGACGATAGCATCCTCAGCATGAGCGACTCTGCGGGCATCTCCATGGAGAACACCATGACTGGCTTGTCGCTTGAAATCACCGCATGTTCAACCAGGTTCATAGCAAAGGTCGTTTTACCCATCGAGGGTCGTCCGGCGATGACCACCATGTCGGATGGCTGTAACCCGGTGGTCATTTCATCCAGATCACGAAAACCGGTGGATAGCCCGGTCATTTCACCTTTCAGATTAAACAGCTCATCGATACGATCCACCGCCTTGGTCAATAGATCGCTCATGCCAATGGGGCCGCCCGTTTTGGGGCGCTCCTCGGCAATCTGAAACACTAACCGCTCGGCTTCGTTGAGCAGCTCATCAGCCGGGCGCCCTTGGGGAGTAAACGCACTATCAGCAATTTGATTAGCCGCCCGGATCAACTTGCGCAGCGTAGCCCGCTCACGCACGATATCTGCGTAGGCGCGAATATTACTGGCAGAGGGCGTATTACGGGCAAGTTCGGCTAGAAACGCCAAACCACCGACCGTATCCAAGTGATCACGCGCTTCCAGCGCTTCGGAAAGCGTCACCACATCCAGCGGCTGACCGGCTTCAGCCAGATGAATCATCACGTTGAACACCAAACGGTGCTCATAGCGGTAGAAATCATCAGCGACCAACCGCTCTGATACGTTATCCCAGGCCTGGTTGTCTAGCATGAGCCCGCCTAGTACCGATTGCTCCGCCTCTAATGAATGCGGCGGCAGTTTTAACGCTGCCGTTTCTGTATCAGCAGAAGGCTGGTCCTGCATAGCGAGCTCCTTTAAACACTACTGCGTAGCCGGTGAAGATGCTTATCTTAGTCGCATACAGCGCGACTACCAACATGATCAAGGCGTTGTCTTAAAATACCCAGCGGGGATTCGCTAGATAGTTTTGGCAACGCCCAAAATAGCGAATAACCAGAAAAACAAAAGGCGCGGGAGAAACCCCGCGCCTTTTGAGGCAGCTGTATTAGCTGCAGTTAGTAACGACTTTACGTCGTCTCTAACTTAATTACTCGCTCAATTACTCTGCAACTACCACTACGCGTACAACGGCATCCACTTCAGCGTGCAAGTGAAGGGCGATGTCGTATTCGCCGGTTTGGCGAATCGGGCCATTCGGCATACGGACTTCGCTTTTGGCAACATCGATGCCAGCAGAGGAAATCGCGTCGGCCAGGTCACGCGGACCAATAGAACCAAACAGCTTGCCTTCATCGCCTGCTTTGGAAACCAAAGACAGCTCGATGTCGTTTAGCTGCTCAGCGCGCGCTTCGGCTTCTGCCTTACGCTCAGCGGCTTGCGCTTCGAGCTCAGCACGCTGTGCTTCAAACGCTTCGATGTTGTCTTTGGTGGCCGGTACGGCTAAGCCGTAAGGCACCAAGTAGTTACGACCATAACCAGGCTTCACGGTGACCTTGTCACCCAGGCCGCCCAGCTTACCAATGTTGTCGAGCAGAATGACTTCCATCTCGTAAACCTCTTGTCAGTTGCTGCGGGCAAGGCGTGCGCGAACGTTCGCGAATGTATCAATCAGCCCCAACAGCAGCACAATGAGAATCGTGGGCCAGGTCGTGATCAGTAGCACATAAAATGCTACCAGCCACAGCCCGTTCATCCCCTTTATTCCAATAAACCCGTGCACTAACGCAACGCCAGCTACCAACAGCGGAATCCAACCAAGCATCGCCAGCGCATGAGCGCCTAGCAGCATACCTATCACCCCAATGACGACCAGCACGGCCAGCTCTTTAGGGGTCAAGCGCAGTGCGTGAAACTCTTCGCGAAAGCCACCTGGGTTGTACAACCCAGCCTGCCAACTCCGCGCAAGTGCCAAGCACACTATGGCTGCCAACAGCACTACAAGCCCGGTTACGCCCCCCACCACCAGTGCAGCGATGGTTTGAGTGTCGTAGCCTTGATTGGCAAATTCCGTGAGCATGCGATCCACTTCTTCTGAACCTTCTCGCAACTGCTCAAGCATTAGCTCAGTGCCACCTGGCGGACTGAAGATGCCGAGTTGAACCATGACAGCGGCGACCAATGTCCCCACAATCAAGGTTTCCCCCCAACGCATCCTCTCGCGCAGGATAACGGCCATCAGCGTAACCAGCAGTAAGCTAGCAAGCGGAATCACATCACCCTGAGCCCACCACCAACCGGCCGGTAGTGCTGCAGCGATGATGACCGGTAGCGCAGGGGCAAAACCTCTGCGCAACGTCATCAATGCGGCGATGGCTGCACCTAACCAGAACAGCCAAGGCACTAGCGTTGCTAAGGCCGCCCCGCCTGCAGCGTAAGGCGTGCCCCGCATTAGCCATCGGGCTAGTGCCAGCATCACGTTAAACGCTTACTGGTGGCTATCGGAGTAGGGCAGCAGTGCCAGATAACGCGAGCGCTTGATAGCGGTCGCCAACTGACGCTGATAGCGTGCTTTGGTGCCGGTAATACGGCTTGGAACGATCTTGCCGGTTTCGGTGATGTAAGCCTTCAGCGTGTCCAGATCTTTGTAATCGATCTGCTTGATGCCTTCAGCGGTGAAGCGGCAAAACTTACGGCGACGGAAAAAACGTGCCATGGACTAGCTCCTTAAAACGTGCAGTGAATAAAATCAGGCAGTTTCTTCTTCTTCAGCGCGCGGTTTTTCTTCGCGACGCGGACGTTTTTCTTCTGCCGGTTTCATCATCGGGGAAGCTTCGGTAACAGCTTCTTTGCAGCGAACAACCAGGCTGCGGATAATGGCGTCGTTGTAACGGAAGATATTCTCGATCTCGTCGAGGGTCTCGCCGGTACATTCAACGTTCATCAGCACGTAGTGGGCTTTGTGGATCTTGTTGATCGGGTAAGCCAAGTGACGACGGCCCCAATCTTCTAGACGATGCACAGTGCCGCTGTTTTCGGTAACGATGCTGGTGTAGCGCTCGACCATTGCCGGCACCTGCTCGCTTTGATCCGGGTGGACCATAAACACGATTTCGTAATGACGCATGGGATCTCCTTGCGGTTTGACAGCTTCCTTTGTGTGCCATTGCTTAACGCAATAAACGACGACAGGGAAGCAAGGAGTTAACTGAAGTGCTCCGCCACCGCGCTAGGCGGCCACAGGGGCATCAAACAGAACTTTTCATTTTAGCAAAAGCTAATACTTCAACGACAGCTAACACCCGTTTGCAGACAAACGGGCGCGTGTATCTTAGTAGCACGGCGGTTAACTTGCAAGCTGGCGCTGACGAACAGCCTCGAACAGGCAAATACCAGTGGCCACCGAGACATTAAGGCTAGAGACCTCCCCCGCCATGGGAAGCTTGGCAAGATTATCGCAGGCTTCGCGAGTTAAACGCCGCATACCCTTGCCTTCCGCCCCCATCACCAGCGCGGTGGGGCCGGTCATATCGATGTCAAAGACGCTGGCCTCTGCCTCGCCAGCCGTACCGGTTATCCAGACACCGGCATCTTTTAGCTTGGCCAGGGTGCGCGCCAGGTTAGTCACTTGATAAACCGGCACCACTTCGGCGGCGCCACAAGCGACTTTACGCACCGTTGCATTGAGCGGTGCGGCTTTATCTTTCGCCACAATCACGCCGTGGGCACCGGCGGCATCCGCGCTACGCAGGCAGGCACCAAAGTTATGCACATCCGTCACGCCATCCAAAATCAGCAACAGCGGTGGTGTATTCGAGGGCCAGGCGCGCAACTTAAGCCAGAGCGACTCTTCACCTTCAGGCGTTAACGGCGGACAAAACGCCACCACTCCCTGATGAGCCGCCCCCTGGGTTAGCTGATCAAGCAAATCTCGCGGCTGCTCTTTTACTCGAGCGCCATGCGCCTGGGCCTGGGCGATAAGCTCCTTTAAACGGCTCCCTACCCCCTGCTGCACCCAAAGCTCTCGGGGCGCCTCGCCCCTGTCTAGCAGGCTTTGCAGGGCATGAACGCCATATACCTGATCCAAACCATCAGGGGTCTTGGGCCCCCGCCGTGAAGACGCCGACTTCATACTCAGCCCTTATTCGGTGATGGTTTGCGTGGGCCGTTGCGCGTACGGCGTGGGCCGCGACGTGTAGCGGGCTTCTCGCCATTGGACTTCTTATCCCCAGCGGCTTTGCCACTCTCACCTTTAACACCAGCGCCTTTAGCACCCTCTTCCCCACCGCGGCTCTTACGCGGCTGGCGGCGTGGGCGCGGCTTTTCATCACCCAGCCCAAAGTCAATCTTACGATCGTCCATATCGACACGCGCCACTTGGACGGTAAGACCATCGCCCAAGCGGTAGGTCGTGCCGGTACGCTCACCTTTCAAGCGGTGCTTCTCAGCTTCGTAGTGGTAATAGTCCGAAGGCAGCGACGTTACGTGAACCAAGCCTTCCACGTAGAACTCATCAAGACGCACAAACAGACCAAACTGAGTGACGGAGGCGATGGTACCTTCGAACGTCTCGCCGAGCTTGTCGGACATAAACTCGCACTTCAGCCAGCTCTCTACATCACGAGTGGCTTCGTCGGCACGGCGTTCAGTCATCGAGCAGTGCTCACCCAGCTCAAGCATCTGCTCAAAGGTATACGGACACCACTTGCTGGGCGGCTCAACCGGCGCGCCTTCTACGCGCAGCACCGTGTTGGTTTGGCGCGGACCTCGGATCACCGAACGAATAGCGCGGTGCACCAGCAGGTCGGGATAGCGTCGAATCGGCGAGGTAAAGTGGGCGTAGGCTTGGTAGGCCAAGCCAAAATGGCCTTCATTTTGCGGTGAGTAGACCGCCTGATTCATCGAGCGCAGCATGACCGTCTGAATGATATCGAAGTCAGGGCGGTCGGCAATCGTTTCACGCAGTGCTTGATAGTCCTGCGGAGTGGGCATATCACCGCCGCCGACAGCAAGGCCTAACTCGTTCAAGAACAGGCGCAGCTTATCAAGCCGTTCCGGGGTCGGTCGCTCGTGGATACGGTAAAGCGCCGGCAAATCATGCTTATCCAGGAAGCGCGCAGTCGCCACGTTGGCCGCCAGCATGCACTCTTCAATTAGCTTGTGAGCATTGTTACGGCTACGCGGAACGATTTTTTCGATTTTTCGCTCATCGTTAAAGATGATGGCCGTTTCAGTGGTATCAAAATCGATCGCCCCACGCTCGGCACGCGCTTCGCGCAACAAGTAGTAAAGCTCTTCCAGATTTTTCAGCGGCTTAACTAGCTCGCTATGCTCTGCCCTTAGCGCCTCACCCTCTTCGCTCTTCTCGTCGAGAATCGCGGCCACCTTGTTATAGGTCAGACGAGCGTGGGAATTCATGACGGCTTCGTAGAAGCGGTAGCGGCTAATCGCACCGGTTTGCGAAATATTCATTTCGCACACCAGTACTAAGCGATCCACGTGGGGATTCAAGGAACAGAGCCCGTTGGACAGCAGCTCCGGCAGCATGGGAACCACTTGACCAGGGAAGTAGACCGAGTTGCCACGGGTGCGGCCTTCATCGTCCAACGGCGTGCCTGGGCGGACATAGTGGGAAACATCTGCAATGGCGACGAGCAGCTTCCAACTACCGGATTTGGTTTTCCAGGCACACACCGCATCATCGAAGTCCTTGGCAGACTCGTCATCGATAGTAACCAGCGGTACGTCGCGCAGGTCTACGCGGTGCTGCTTATCCTCTTCCAACACCTCCGCTGAAATGCCAGCAATCTGATCAAGCACTTCAGGCGGAAACTCTGCAGGAATATCGTAACTGCGAATCGCAATATCAATTTCCATACCGGGATCCATACGCTCGCCCAGCACTTCGATCACTTCACCCACTGGCTGTACACGGGTGGCCGGCTGCTGAACGATTTTGGCCGAGATCACCTGGCCATCTTTAGCGCCACCGCAGGCGCTATGAGGAATAATCACTTCCTGAGTAATACGCGGATTCTCCGGTATCAAAATACCAAACTCAGGCGTATTACTCCGGTAAACGCCGACGATGGTTTGCGTGTTGCGTGCAATCACATCGGCAATGGTCGCCTCATCACGACCGCGGCGATCGCGTCCGCTAATGCGCGCCAGCACGTGGTCTCCGTGAAAGACACGGCGCATTTGGCGCGGGGGCAATACCAGGTCGGGTTTTTTGCCATCATCGCGTAGCAGAAAACCAAAGCCATCACGGTGCCCAAGCACCTTGCCTTTAATCAGATCGAGTTTGTCGATCAGCGCATAGGCGCCACGACGGTCACGCAGCACCTGGCCGTCGCGCTCCATCGCCGCCAAGCGGCGCCTGACGGCTTCTATAAGTTCTTCGTCTTCCAGCCCCAGCATGCGGCTCATATTTTCGTGAGTGATCGGCTTGCCATAGCTTTCTAAGGCTGCAAGCAAATACTCCCTGCTTGGCGCCGGGTTGCCATATTTATGCGCCTCGCGCTCGGCGTGCGGATCATCACTTAACGTCCAATACTTCATGCGATCAACATCCTTGATGGCGTCATTTGCGAGAGGCATAAAAAAGGCGCAAACGCGTTGCGTTGCGGGCTGGATATTTCAACGCTTGATAGGTTGAAATGAATAGGGTTTTGTTTAGTCATAGGCGCAGTATAGCGCTGCACGTTCAATCACCCAACCGTCTTAGACGTAGTTTATACAATTTGCGTTATAAAAAGCGCATAAGGGGTCTTGCATTTAACCATGACCCCGGTATTATACGCGCCACTTGCCCAGATGGCGGAATTGGTAGACGCGCTAGCTTCAGGTGCTAGTGTCCGTATGGACGTGGAGGTTCAAGTCCTCTTCTGGGCACCAAACTGCTTTTATGCTATCTATTGGTATAAGCAGTAAGGTGTTAGGCAAGGTTTGTGTTCGCCCAGGTGGCGGAATTGGTAGACGCGCTAGCTTCAGGTGCTAGTGTCTGTATGGACGTGGAGGTTCAAGTCCTCTCCTGGGCACCATACGAACACAAACGGTAAGTAGTTAATCCAAGCGTTAGATGATGCGCCCAGGTGGCGGAATTGGTAGACGCGCTAGCTTCAGGTGCTAGTGTCCGTATGGACGTGGAGGTTCAAGTCCTCTCCTGGGCACCATGACTTACATGGGCCAGTCCGCATCATTACTCTCCCTATTAAATGCTTGTTCGTCCCCCCTTTTTTTTCGAAGCATTTCCCAGATTATTGGAACCTGCCCGGACGTCGTGCCACTTCTTCAAGTGCCCACCCCTGTATACGCAACTCTCCTTCAAATACAGACTCTACTTCCGTTGCTAAGTCTGGGAAGAAGTTAAGCCCTGTGCGCGCCTCAATCTCATCGATGGTCACCAAATAGTCATCCAGCGGCTCATTGCCCCGAACGTCTTGTGGCATGATGAACGCCAACGCTAATGGTGCCTCGTTGTGCGGCGCCACTATGATCTTGTAAAAAGCCGAAGGCACTTCGACCAGTCCCACCCGGTTGAACACGTTATCCATAAAATGTTCTGGGTAAATGGGGCCGGTAATCACCTGCAACCGGTCAAAGCGTGGCGCAAAGTGATCCATCACCGCTTCTTCTAACCGCTGCCAGAGCTGTCGGTTCAGATTGGGCCGTTGCGGAGTCATATTGCTCATTAGGAAGGTATCGACCTGAGCGCTGCGCCCATGCACCGCTGCAATGGCGTAGTTTGGTGCTAAATGCCCCCGGTCGTAGCCGCTACCGGCATAGCTGTCGGTGCCAACTGGCCATAGCGTGCGCCAATCGGCTTGAAAATTTGGCCGCGGGCCAATACTCGAGTCCTCCACTGCTTCAACCTGATAGCTTACCCACAGCGGATTGACCCGTACATCAGACCATCCCACCAAGTAGCCGTCATTGCGCAGCACTCTGTGCATCGTAGTGGGGCGAAACTCCTCCCAAGTAGGCACCCCCATCCAGGTGTAGGCATCTTTATGCTGGCGCTCCTGAAACTCCCACAGCCCTGTGCCTACCACAACAAACAGCACGGCGATGCCTAGGCGTCGACCTTGACGACGCCAGCTCGAAAGCGATATTCCCAACACTCTTACTCCCTGGCTAGCGCTTACGAGCGCTTATCATTTTATGTCACGCTTAAACGACTATAACTACAATAATGGCGGCAAACCTGTTCCGATCACCAGCCTAATGAAAACATCGTTTCTAGATCGTGGCGGGAGTGAACCTGCATGGCATTCAGGGTTTCTGTATCGCTAATACCTTCCACGGCGTTCAAGCGCTCAGTCACCAATTCGGCCAAGCTTTCAAAATCACGGGTGCGGGCAATTGCCACCAAGTCGTAGCGGCCACAGGTGGAGTACACCTCGCTAATGCCCTCTACATCGGCCAGGCGCTCGGCCACGGCCTTAACCTGGCCTTTATCGGTATTGATTAAAATGACTGCGTTTTGCATGGCGCGCCCCTTAAGAGAAAATGGTCATAAAAGTAGTATCAAAGCTGGGCAGAGTATAGCAGCGACGAGGAAGCGAGCGCAGCACCCGGCCACAGCGTGACCAATTGTCGCTATTCAAGCTGCACTATTCGCACAACCCTTATACATCCGCTAGCATGTAGTTGAAGTATAGGAATGAAAAAATATAGCTGGTTGGAAAATATAGCTGATTAACAGATGCAGCTGAGAGCTCCGGCTAATAAGATGATGCGGAGCACAAAGAGGTGGATAACCACCCGATAACGTGACCAAACGTCAGACCGTGACGATAAGGAGAAATCATGGCTAATAAGAGCCGTCGTGACTTTATGCGCAACAGCATGTTGGGCCTTGCAGCCCTTCCACTGGGAGCTGGCATTCTTTCTAAAACTGCTTTCGCCCAAGAGCTGCCGCGCCTTGATCCTTCCGCAAGCAACGCCCAAGCGCTTAACTATGTAGAAGATGCCAGTGAAGCCAGCGATCACCCCGCTTATGAAGAGGGCGAACGCTGCGATAACTGCATGTTCTTTAATGCAGATACTGAGGGTTGCCAGCTATTTCCAGAGAATAGCGTAGCACCCGCTGGCTGGTGCCAATCCTGGACTGCTCAGGCTTAAGCATTTAAAACCTGTTAGTCGTATAACCACCTCTACCCCGCCATTTGAGCGGGGTAGTTTTGTTTTAAGCACACTCGCACCTAAGAAGCTGGGCTTTCATCCTCTACCGGCCAATGAAAACGCCGCGTTACCCGCCCCTCTTCCAAAGAGACGAGATGAACAGGGAAGCCCCATAGCTGCTGAAGATGGCGAATCACCGGGTAAACACTGCGGCCTAGCGGGCGGCGGCTATCCTGGACGTGATGAAGTGTTAGCGAGCGATCCCCACGAATGGCCGCTTCGACCACTTGAATATTGGGTTCGCGGACAGAGAGCGCGTACTGTGTCGCAAGCGCTTCGCGAACCTGGCGGTAGCCCTGTTCATTATGAATTGCTGCGACTTCAAGCGTCTCCACCTGATCGTCATCCACCACCAAAAACAGCTTATGGTCGCGCATTACTTTCGGCGATAAAAACTGCTGGATAAACGACTCATCCTTGAAGTTGCGCATCGCAAACTCCAGCGTTTCCCGCCATGGCGTGCCTGCAATATCAGGGAACCACTCGCGATCCTCATCGGTGGGTGCTTCGCAGATCCGTTTAATATCCATAAAGATTGCAAAGCCAAGGGCATAGGGGTTAATCCCACTGAAGTGAGGATGATCAAACGCTGGCTGGTTAATGACCGCCGCATGAGACTGGAGAAACTCCAGCATTAATCCCTCATCGACATTGCCATCATCGTAGAGCCGGTTCATCAGCGTGTAGTGCCAAAAGCACGCCCAGCCTTCATTCATTACCTGGGTCTGCCGTTGAGGATAAAAATACTGCGCCAATTTGCGCACAATCCGCACAATTTCACGCTGCCAGGGCGCCAGCAGCGGGGCATTTTTTTCAATAAAGTAGAGCAGGTTCTCTTGAGGTTCAGGAGGATAGTGACCGCCGCTGTGCAAGCCTAGCGGGTCATCGTCAGCATGCAGGCTCCCCGCTGCCAGCGGCGAATCGCTGATAGGTGACTCAGGAATGGTACGCCAGAGCATATTCACCTGGGTTTGCAGGTAGCTTTCACGCTCCTCCTGGCGCTTCGCTTCCTCTTCGGCTGAGATCGGCGAGGGACGCTTATAACGGTCGACCCCGTAGTTTTGCAGCGCATGGCAAGCATCCAGCAATTGTTCAACAGCCTGCACGCCGTGGCGTTCTTCACACTTGGCGATATATTTACGCGCAAACACCAGATAATCAACGATTGAAGAGGCGTCGGTCCAGGTGCGGAACAGGTAGTTACCCTTAAAAAAGGAGTTGTGGCCATAGCAGGCGTGGGCCATCACCAGCACCTGCATCATCAGCGTATTCTCCTCCATTAAATAAGCGATGCAGGGGTCGGAATTGATCACCAGTTCATAGGCCAACCCCATCTGGCCGCGCTTGTACGCCTGCTCCACGGCCAGAAACTGCTTGCCGAACGACCAGTGATGATAGCCCACCGGCATGCCTACACTGGCGTAAGCATCCATCATCTGTTCGGTAGTGATGACTTCTATCTGGTTGGGATAGGTATCCAGCCGATACTCATCAGCGAGCCTGGCCAGCTCCGCATCAAAACGCTCCAGTACACTGAAGTTCCAATCAGAGCCGGTGGCAATCGGCTTACGCTTGCGGGTCGCACTCATAGCCCACTCCTCTACACGCGGTCACTAACCTGTATACAAGGTCACTAGGACTGGCTTAAGCGGCGCTTAAACAGTTCACGAAAGACCGGATAAATATCGCCCGCCTCCACGATTTGGCGCATGGCAAAGCGTTCGGGGAACTCTTTCACCACACTTTCGTACTCATGCCAAAGCGACTGATGGTCATGAGGCGTAATCTCAACGTAGGCGTAGTATTGAAGCTGCGGCATTAACTGTTTAACCAGTAAGTCGCGGCAGATATTCGAGTCATCGTCCCAGTTATCACCATCGGAAGCCTGGGCCACATACAGGTTCCATTGGCCAACGGGATAGCGCTTTTCGATGATTTTATTCACCAGGTTCAGCGCACTGGAAACAATCGTACCGCCGGTTTCCCGCGAGTAGAAAAACTCCTCTTCACTGACTTCCCGGGCAGCCGTATGGTGGCGCACAAAAACCAACTCGACTTTCTCGTAGTGCTTCTCCAAGAACAGATAGAGCAGCAGGAAAAACCGCTTGGCGATGTCTTTGTGGTTTTGGGTCATCGAGCCGGAGACATCCATAACGCAAAACATCACCGCTTGATTGGAGGGTTGCGGCTGTGCGCTTAGCTGGTGGTAGCGCAAGTCGTAGGTGTCAATAAAGGGTACGCCCGCGATGCGCTTCTCCAGGCGCTCAATTTCAGCTTTCAGCTCGGCAATACGAGTGGGGTTACGCAGCACTGTGTCCTTGCGCTCTTCGGCCTCCAGGGCCTCAGTCGCCTCTTTTAACGCCCGCTTAATCGGCGCACGCATAGCGATGCGCCGAGCATAGGCTTCACGCATAGAGCGGGTAATGCTAATCCGCGACGGCACACCGTCCCGGGAGAGCCCCGCCCGCACCATTTTGACCTCTTCAAGCGATTTCAACGGTTTGCGCTGCAAATGGGGCAGCTCTAAACCGTCAAAAACAAACTCCAAAAACTCTTCGCGGCTCAGCGTAAAAGCGAACTCATCGACGCCTTCACCCTGATTAGAGGCGCCGCCCTCGCCTGCGCCACTACCGCCCCCTTGCCCACTGGGGCGGCGGATTTTATCACCCGCGACAAACTCTTTATTGCCGGGTGAAACGATATTACGCGCCCCACCCGGGCCGTGCTGGAAGACCGGCTCGGAGATATCCTTTGCCGGAATCGAGACTTTCTCACCGCGCTCCATATCAGTAATCGAGCGGCGGTTAACGGCCTCTTCAACCGAGCGCTTGATATGCTTACGGTAGCGCTCCAAAAAGCGCTGCCGGTTCACCGCGCTTTTATGTTTCGCGTTCGGCCTTCGATCAATAAAGTAGGTCATACGACCTCCTTAAACGCCCATCTTAAGCACGCCATCCTTTACTGGGACTTGCGCACGCGCAGATACCACTCGGATAGCAACCGCACCTGTTTCTCGGTGTAGCCGCGATCGACCATCCGCGCCACAAAGTCTTCGTGCTTTTTCTGATCCGAGCGGGAAGCCTTGGCATTGAACGAAATAACCGGCAGCAGCTCTTCGGTATTGGCGAACATTTTGTGCTCGATAACGCCTTTGAGCTTTTCATAGGACTGCCAGCTCGGGTTCATACCGTTGTTTTGTGCCCGCGCCCGCAGCACAAAATTGACCACCTCGTGGCGGAAGTCTTTGGGATTCGAGATACCCGCGGGTTTTTCGATTTTCTCCAGCTCTTCGTTGAGCGCCTGGCGGTCTAGCAACTCGCCGGTTTCGTGGTCGCGGTACTCCTGATCCTGAATCCAGAAGTCTGCGTAGGTCACATAGCGGTCAAAGATATTCTGACCATACTCGCTATAGGATTCGAGGTAAGCGGTCTGGATCTCCTTACCAATAAAGTCCACGTAACGAGGCGCCATATACTCTTTGATAAAGCCCAAGTAGCGCTCAAACACTTCCGATGGCAGCTGTTCACGCTCCAACGCCTGTTCCAGTACATAAAGTAAATGAACCGGGTTAGCGGCCACCTCGGTGCTGTCAAAGTTAAATACCTTGGAGAGAATCTTGAACGCAAAACGGGTGGAGAGGCCCTGCATACCCTCGTCAACGCCTGCGGCATCGCGGTACTCCTGTATCGACTTGGCGCGAGGATCGGTGTCTTTCAGGTTTTCACCGTCGTAGACGCGCATTTTCGAGTAAATATTGGAGTTTTCCGGCGCTTTTAGCCGCGACAGTACCGAGAACTGGGCCAGCATGCGCAGCGTGTCCGGTGCGCAGGGCGCGGCGTTAAGCGAAGAGTCTTCGAGCAGTTTTTGATAGATCTTGATCTCTTCGGTAACCCGCAGGCAGTAAGGCACCTTGACGATATAGACCCGATCGAGGAACGCTTCATTATTGCGGTTATTGCGAAACGCCTGCCACTCCGACTCGTTGGAGTGGGCCAGGATCACGCCATCAAAGGGTATCGCCCCCATGCCTTCGGTGGGGTTGTAGTTGCCCTCTTGCGTCGCGGTAAGCAGTGGATGCAGCACCTTAATCGGCGCTTTGAACATCTCCACAAACTCCATCAGTCCCTGGTTAGCACGGCATAAACCACCGGAGAAGCTGTAGGCATCCGGATCATCCTGTGAGTAAAGCTCCAATTGGCGGATATCGACTTTACCCACCAGCGACGAGATATCCTGGTTGTTCTCGTCACCCGGCTCGGTTTTGGAAATAGCGATCTGGTTAAGCCGTGATGGGTACAAACGCACTACCCGAAACTGGGAGATATCGCCGCCGTACTCTTTCAGCCGCTTCGCCGCCCAGGGCGACATGACGCTACGCAAATAACGCTGTGGAATACCGTACTCTTTTTCGAGTAGTTCGCCGTCCTCTTCGGGCGAGAACAAGCCAAGCGGCGACTCGTAGACCGGCGAGTCTTTAATGGCATAGAACGGAATCCGCTCCATCAGCAGCTTAAGACGCTCTGCCAGCGACGACTTACCACCACCCACAGGGCCAAGCAGATAGAGAATCTGTTTGCGCTCTTCAAGCCCTTGGGCCGCATGGCGGAAGTAGGAGACGATTTGCTCAATGGCCTCCTCCATGCCGTGAAACTCGGCAAAGGCTGGATAGCGACGAATCACTTTATTGGAAAAAATACGTGATAGACGCGGGTCTTTCGCCGTGTCGATCACTTCAGGCTCGCCTATGGCTTCCAGCATGCGCTCGGCGGCGCTGGCATAAACCTTCGGATCACGGCGACAAAGCGCCAAGTACTCCTCAAGGCTCATGTCCTCTTGCTGAACGCGGGAAAAACGGTCTTGAACGTGATCAAAGATGCTCATGGAACTCTCCTGTGGCCCATCCCCAGGCAGTCACCGCCAAGCCAAGTGTTTCGCAACGGCGTGCCAAACGAGGTGTCGCTTTTTTAGCGTAGTCAGCATTAGCAAAAAGTGATGACTAAAACCTTCAACGCTGCAGCGATATAGATAAGAGAATTATTCAGACGAATAGTTGCGTTAGTCCAGGCATCACCAATAAACGCAAAGCACTAAAACAGCGACGCCGCTGCATATAGGCAGCGGCGTCACTGGGCTGAAAGCACCAAACAGCGGCAAAAAAGAGAGTAACTGACGGCTTTAACGCTCAAGTACCGCGCGAATATCGGCCAATAGACCGTCTAGCAATTCAACGGTGGTGTTCCAGGCACATACAAAACGCGCGCCACCTGCGCCAATAAAGGTATAGAAGGTCCAGCCTTTAGCTTTCAACGCTTCAATCGCGTGGGGCGGTAATTCAACGAACACGCTGTTGGCTTGGGTAGGGAACATGAGCGATACGCCGGGTAGCGCTTGCAGCCCTTCCGACAGGTAGCGCGCCATCTCGTTGGCATGCTGTGCGTTGGTTAGCCAGGCACCGCTTTCTAGTAGCCCTAACCACGGTGCTGAGACAAAGCGCATCTTGGAAGCCAACTGCCCTGCCTGCTTGCAGCGGTAGGAAAAATCCTCAGCTAACTCACGGTTAAAAAACAGAATCGCTTCGCCAAACGCTAAGCCGTTTTTGGTACCCGAAAAACACAGCGCATCCACTCCCACCTGCCAGGTAATTTCTGCCGGAGTGGCATTTAGGCTGGCGCAAGCGTTGGCAAAGCGGGCGCCGTCCATATGCAGGCGCAAGTCATGTTTATCAGCAATGGCGCGAATCGCCATGAGCTCTTCCCGGGAGTAAAGCGTGCCTACTTCAGTGGCTTGCGTGAGCGATACCACTTTAGGTTTCGGGTAGTGAATATCGCTGCGTTTGGTGACCAGCGCCTCAATGCCTTCCGGCGTTAGCTTGCCATTGGCCCCCGGAGAGGTCAGCAGCTTCGCTCCGTTAGAGAAGAACTCCGGACCGCCGCACTCGTCGGTTTCGATATGCGCCAGCTCGTGGCAAATAACGCTGTGGTAGCTGCGTCCCATTGCCGAGAGTGCCAGGGAGTTGGCGGCGGTGCCGTTGAAAACGAAGAAGACATCGCAGTCGTAGTCAAACATCTCGCGAAAGCGATCCGCGGCGCGTGCTGTCCAGAGATCATTACCGTAAGCCAAATCATCGCAACGATTGGCTTCTAGCAGATATTCCATCGCCTCCGGGCAAATACCTGAGGTGTTATCACTGGCTAAAAAACGCGGGCTACACTCCGAGGTCATGACGACAGTCCTTTTATCTGGCGATCGAACGGCGCGAGCTGGGTGCCACTCGCGCCTTTAATATCTAACCATGCTTAATAGTTAGATTAGTCATTTAGTCTATCGCCATTTATGGGCTAACGTCACCCGCCAAGGCAATCGCACGTAGAAAGCGTCTCGTTCAAGACCGCTTTCTGGTAACGGCGATAGGGTAATGCGAGGGCCTTCCGCCATGTGTGGCGGTCTTGCAGCCCTGTGGAAGCCCTTGTGGGAGGGCGATTTATCGTTGGTTCGACACGTCGACGAAGGGTGCTGCAAGCACCCCTTAGTTTCATCATGCTGGTAGCCTGAATATTCGCGAGCTAAAGCTCCCTCCCACAAGTGGCTATCAGCACTAGTGCAGGGTTCAGGTATAGCACCATTGTGGGAGGGCGATTTATCGTTGGTTCGACACGTCGACGAAGGGTGCTGCAAGCACCCCTTAGTTTCATCATGCTGGTAGCCTGAACATTCGCGAGCTAGAGCTCCCTCCCACAAGTGGCTCTCAGCACTAGTGCAGGGTTCAGGTATAGCACCATTGTGGGAGGGCGATTTATCGTTGGTTCGACACGTCGACGAAGGGTGCTGCAAGCATCCCTTAGTTTCATCATGCTGGTAGCCTGAACATTCGCGAGCTAAAGCTCCCTCCCACAAGGGCTATAAGCCTGCTGAGATAGAGATGCTTGCAGCACCTTTCGCCAGCTATTGATAATGCACGATTGTCCTGCGTCACCTGCGCTTTTAAGCACTTACTTATTTAAGTATTTGCTTATTTAATGACTTGATTCTCAACCTGCCCTTGTGCACTTTTTTACAAACTCGCCGCCAGACGAGTGCCCTGCTCAATGGCGCGCTTGGCATCCAGTTCGCTGGCTTCATCCGCACCGCCGATGATATGTACCGCCGCCCGCGAACGCTCCAGCGGCGCCAGCAGATCACGCACTGACTCTTGCCCGGCGCACACCACCACGCTATCCACGGCAAGTACTTGGTCAACGCCATCGCGGCGAATATGCAGCCCCTCGTCGTCGATTTTGAGGTATTCGCAGCCGGTGAGGGTTTCCACCCCCCGCTGCTTAAGCGATGCACGGTGAACCCAGCCGGTGGTTTTCCCCAGGTACTTGCCGGGCTTGGAGGTTTTACGCTGGAGCATGACTATTTCGCGGGGAACTAAAGGAGCCGTCGGTGCTTTTAAACCGCCCCGCTCACCAACTGCTAAATCAACGCCCCACTCGTCGCACCATTCGGCAATGTCCAACGTAGGATGGCCTTGATGCGCCAGCAGTTCGGAGACATCAAAACCAATACCTCCTGCGCCAATCACCGCTACTTTACGCCCAACACGCTCAGGGGATTCAATCGCTTCGGCGTAGCTCAGCACCTTGCCGTGGTCGTGACCTGGAAGATCGAGTTCCCGGGGCTTAACGCCGGTGGCCATAACCACCTCATCGAAATCGGCGAGGGTTTCTGCGCTTGCCGTAGTATTTAGACGTACTTCTACCGCATATTTCTCCAGCATCACCCGGTAGTAGCGCAGGGTTTCGTTAAACTCCTCTTTGCCAGGAATCTTACGCGCGTAGTTAAACTGCCCGCCCAGCTCACTGCGCTGTTCGAACAGCACCACGCTATGGCCGCGGCTAGCGGCTGTCACGGCCGTTGCCAGACCCGCGGGCCCACCGCCCACCACTGCAACGCGTTTAGGGGTTTGCGCGGGCTCTATCAAAAGCTCGGTTTCATGACAGGCACGGGGGTTAACTAGGCATGAGGTCAGCTTGCCGGCAAAGGTATGATCCAGGCAGGCCTGGTTACAGGCGATACAGGTATTGATCTCTTCCGCCAGGCCCTCTTCGGCTTTGCGTATCCAGGCGGGATCCGCCAGGAAAGGCCGCGCCATGGAAACCATATCTGCATGGCCCGCCGCCAGTACACGCTCGGCCACCTCAGGCATATTGATGCGGTTGGTGGTAATCAACGGAATTGACAGCGCCGATTTGATCCGCCGAGTCACCTCGGTAAAGGCGGCCCGGGGCACGCTGGTCACAATGGTGGGCACCCGGGCTTCGTGCCAACCAATACCGGTATTGATCACATTTGCCCCGGCGGCTTCGACCGCCTGGCCCAACGTGACGACCTCTTCCCAGGTGCTGCCCTCTTCGACCAAATCAATCATCGAAAGGCGGAAGATAATCACGAACCGTTCGCCCACCGCTTCGCGAACACGGCGCACAATTTCGACCGCAAAGCGCATACGGTTTTCAAACGCCCCACCCCACTCATCGTCACGCTGGTTGGTACGCTGGCAGATAAACTGATTGATCAGGTAACCTTCTGATCCCATGATCTCAACGCCATCGTAACCCGCCTGTTGAGCTAAACTTGCGCAGCGAACGTAGTCAGCAATTTGTTGCTCAACCTCATCACTAGCGAGTGCTTTAGGCATAAAGGGATTGATCGGCGCCTGAATAGCCGAAGGTGCCACAAGATCCGGCGAGTAGGCGTAACGCCCGGCGTGAAGAATCTGCATGCACAGATGACCGTCCTCAGCATGCACCGCGTCGACCACCTGCCGGTGTTCTGGCAACTGCGCCTCATCAACGAGCGCGTGGGCGCCCTGGAATACGGCGCCTTCCGCATTGGGGGCAATACCGCCGGTGACGATCAGGCTAACCCCTTCCCGCGCCCGCTCGGCATAAAATGCCGCTAAGCGCTCAAAACCATTGGGCGCCTCTTCCAAGTTGGTATGCATTGAGCCCATCAATACGCGGTTGGGCAGCGTTAAATGACCAATGGTCAGTGGACGAAACAGATTTGGGTACGCGGGCGTTTGGCTCATCACGGGTCTCCTTAATTTTATTAGAAGCATTATAAAACAAATTCAAACAAGCGTATGACATCCAGAGCATCACGTATAGCCCCTAGATACTGGGTCTCTCGATGTTTGGTTTCTAGATACTGGGGCCAACCGCTTGCCCAGAACGCGAATCCGCGGCACATTACCCGGCTAACGATAAGGAACCGTTGCTATGCCCTTGATGTATTTTTTGCCACCGCTCGCCACCGTGCTTATCTGGTCGGGCAATATGACCATTAATCAGCTTAGCGTAGGCGCCATCGCGCCAAGCAGTATCGCTTTTCTACGCTGGCTGCTTGCCCTTGCGGTGATGACCCCGTTTGTGCTCCCAGCAGCGTTACGCCATCGCGACGAAATCCGCCGTCAGTGGCCTAAGCTGGCACTGCTGGGACTACTCGGTATGGGTCTATGGCAAGGGCTGGCCTATGTGGCGGCAGAAACGACGACCGCTACCAACATGGGCATTCTCGCCGCCATGGTGCCGTTATTAACGGTGCTGCTGAGCGCGCTGATTCTCCGCGAGCCGCCGACCCTCGGCGGCATTGTGGGCGGCGTACTGGCCTTCGTGGGGGTTACCGTTCTACTAGGGCGCGGTAATCCGCTCTCGCTGCTACAGCTACAGGTTGCCCTCGGTGATGCGCTGATGGTGGTAGCCGCTACCTGCTACGCGCTATATGGGGTAATGCTCAAACGCTGGTCAATGAATTTACCCCCCTGGGTGATGCTTTACGCCCAAGTCTGTTTTGCGGTGCTGTTCTTGTTACCGCCTTATTTGATGGGGCCAATGACACCTATCGATGGCCAGAATATCGGTCTGATTGTCTACGCGGGCATTCCTGCTTCGATCATTACCACCTTTTTATGGATGCGCGCGGTGCGTCAGATCGGTGCCAATCAATCGAGTATTTTCATCAACTTAATGCCACTGTTTAGCGCACTGATTGCGATGGCCTTCTTGGGCGAGCAAGTGGCGGGGTTCCACTTTACCGGTGGGCTGCTGATTCTGGCTGGGGTCATTATGGCGCAAACGCTGACACGCCCGTTAACACGCGGTTTAACCTCGGATAAGCCGAGCAGCGCTCGATAATGCTAGAATGGCCGTCGATTTCTAACGCTGGGAAGCCCTGATATGTCCCTGGAAGAACTGCATCTTAATCTGCGCAACCTAATGAGCGATGACTACGATCAGCTCAAGGCATTGATGGACGCCGTCTATCACGATATCGGCGGAGCATGGCCGAAGCGCACCATCGACAAACTAATCCAGGAATTTCCCGACGGCCAAATCGCCATTGAGGACGATGGCCTGCTGGTGGGCGTAGCGCTCACTGTTCAGGTGGATTACGACGAATTCTCCAACCCGCATAAGTACGATGACCTGATCGGCCATCGCGAAATCATCCTCAACGACGAGGATGGCGACGCTATGTACGGGCTGGATGTGCTGATTCACCCGGATTACCGCGGTTATCGCCTGGGCCGCCGCCTTTACGAAGCGCGTAAAGAGCTGTGCCGCTCAATGAACCTGCGGGCGATCCTAGCCGGTGGGCGTATTCCTGAGTATCACCAGCACGCCGATGAGCTCACGCCGGCTCAATACATTGATAAAGTCTCGCGCAAAGAGATCTACGATCCGATCCTCTCTTTCCAGCAGGCCAACGATTTTCAGGTAAAGCGCCTACTGCGCAAATACCTGCCGGAAGATGAGCAGTCGCGTGGCTACGCCACCCTGTTGGAGTGGAACAACATTCTGTTTGAGCCTGCGGCCAGCGTGCTCGACAACAAGCCGACCCAAGTACGGGTGGGCGCGGTGCAGTGGCAGATGCGTGAGTTTTCATCGGTGGAAGCCGCGCTCCAGCAGATCGAGTACTTCGTCGATGCGCTCTCCGACTACCAAAGTGACTTTGCCGTTTTCCCAGAGCTATTCAACGCGCCGTTGATGGGTCTCCAAGACCGCGCCGCCCAGCAGGATCAAATGGGCGCGATTCGCTTTTTGGCCGGTTTCACCGAACGTTTTAAGACTGAACTGTCGCGTATGGCAGTCTCCTACAATATCAATATTGTCGGTGGCTCGATGATTGAAGTAGGTGATGATGACCGACTCTACAACATCGCCTACCTCTTCCATCGCGACGGCACCGTTGAGCGCCAGGCCAAGCTGCATATTACGCCTCAAGAGCGCCGCGACTGGGTGATCGAGGGCGGCGACGAGCTACAGGTGTTCGATACCGACGCTGGCCGCGTGGGCATCCTGATCTGCTATGACGTGGAGTTTCCAGAACTTGGCCGACTGCTTGCCGACCAGGACATGGACATTCTGTTTGTGCCCTTCTGGACCGACACCAAAAACGGTTACCTACGCGTGCGCCATTGCAGTCAAGCGCGGGCGATAGAGAACGAGTGCTACGTGGTGCTCTGCGGCAGCGTCGGCAACCTGCCTTCGATTGAAAACCTGGATATCCAGTACGCCCAATCAGCGGTGTTCTCGCCGTCTGACTTCGCGTTCCCCCACGATGCAGTGCTGGCGGAAACCACGCCCAATACAGAGATGATCTTCTTCTCGGACTTGGATCTCACCCGCCTAACGGTAGTACGTGCCGAAGGTTCGGTGACCAATCTTAAAGACCGCCGCAAGGATCTGTTTGACCTACGCTGGCGCGACTGGTCGTGGAAATCAGGTGCCAATCTGGAGGATTGAGGGGTTAAATGTGAGGTGTGAGGTGTGAGGTGTAAAACAAACCACCATTACCCATCATAAATTCGCAGCCATATACAACGGCGCCGCCCAATTTGGGCGGCGCCGTTGTTTCTAAAACTGCCTTATGAGGTTCAATCAGGCCAAACGAGGTGTGCTGGAACGCGGCCTTTGGCATCGAACAGCACGCCCTCATCGCGTAATTTGCGGTGTTGACGTTCGGCGCCACCGTGATCGGCAAGTTTCAACGACGATGCGATCACGCGATGCCAAGGCAACTGGTGGCCATCCGGCAGGTGGCGCATCGCCGAACCTACCATGCGTGGGGTGGCGCCTTCGGTCATTGCGGCAATGCGGCCATAAGTCGTCACACGCCCGGGCGGAATTTGATCGACAATGGTGTAGATCTGTTCGAGTAATTCCGGCCGAGCCATGTGATTATCCTTCTATTATTCCTTGAAAGGCCTTGAGAGCGCATCTGAACGTGTTTAAAGCCCCTCAACCAGTTGATCGATCGCTTGGAAAGCTTCTTTGAGAGCAGCTTCGCGCTGTTGGTCACCCATATTCAAGCCTTCAGCATAGACCACGTGGGTATCTTTAATTCCCATCAGCCCCAGCATGGCTTTCAGGTGGGGCGTCTGGCTGTCAAATTCAGTGCCCGCGTACTGACCACCGCGCGCTGCAAGAATAATCGCTCGCTTGCCTTCCACCAACCCTTGCGGGCCGTTTTCGGTATAGCGGAACGTTTCACCGGCACGCAGAACACGGTCAAACCACGCCTTCAGCTGTGAAGGAATGCCCAGGTTGTACATCGGTACCGCAATGACCAGCACATCATTGGCGCGCAGCTCGGCCAGCAGTTCATCCGAACGCGCGGCTAACGCCTGCTGCTCAGCGGTACGCTCTGCGGCCGCCACCTGCCAAGCCCCCAGTTCACTAATATCCAGGTGAGGGAGCGAGGTTTTCACCACGTCACGCTGGGTAACGTCGATATCGTTGCGGGCGTTAGCCTGCGCTAAAAAGCGATTAGCCAACGCATTCGATTGGCCGTTTTCAGCCAGAATAGAAGAGGTTATTACCAGGGCACGAGTCGTCATTGAAAGCTCCAAAGTCGTATAGGGAAGGATTGGAGGCTATTCTACGGCGCTTTCTAATAAGCAAAAGCGCAACGTTTTCCGACTTGTATTCGATTAAATCGAATCATGTGACGGCCAATGAAAAAGCCCCGCGACGCAAAATGCGAGGCGGGGCGCAGCCAGTGGGATAAATGGCTGTAGCTCGTTTACTTAAGCTCGATTACTTCTTGGGCCAAGCCTTGGGGTCAACTTTATTAACCAGCTTGGGAAAAAGGCTGGGATCAAACACAGGCTCTTTACCCGCTTTTAACTGCTTTTCGTAGTCGTGGAAGAGCGAGAAAGCCACTGGTGACAGCATTAAAATAGCGACCAGGTTAATAATCGCCATCATGCCCATAGAGAGGTCGGCGAAGTTCCAAATCGCCCCCAAGCTTGCCACCGAACCGATCATAATCATCGCCAACACCGCTAAGCGGTAAATAAACACGGCAACCGGGGCGCGGCGCCCGGCCAGGTACTCAATGTTGGACTCGCCGTAGGAGTAGTTGGCAATCACCGAGGTAAACGCAAATAACAGAATCGCCACCGCGATAAACATACCGCCCCAATCCCCCACATGGCTAGAGAGCGCCATTTGGGTCAACTGAATGCCATTGTTCTCCTCACCCGACATCAGCTCCGGCCCCGCCATAATAATGATTGCCGCCGTGGCCGTGCAAATCACCAGCGTATCAAGAAACACACCGAGCATCTGGATAAAGCCCTGGGCCGCAGGATGATCTGGCCGCGTAGAGGCCGTAGCCGCGGCATTGGGCGCCGAGCCCATACCCGCTTCATTTGAAAACAGCCCGCGCTGAATACCGTTCATAATCGCCTGGGAAACCGCGTAGCCTACTGCCCCACCGGCCGCCTGCTCAAAGCCAAAAGCACTGCGCACAATGGTCATGATCGCAGCGGGCAAGTCGCTGATATTCAAACCCACGACCACCAGCGCCAGAATTAAGTAGAGCAGCGCCATGAGCGGAACCACCAGCTCAGCCACCTTGGCAATCGACTTTAAACCGCCAAAGATGATCGGCGCCACAACTGCCATCAAAACTAACCCCATGGCCCAGGTGGGAATGGCGAACGCCTGTTCCATGGCCTGGGCGATGGAGTTGGCCTGAACGCTGTTGAACGCCAACCCAAAGGCAATAATCAAACAGATAGAGAACAGCACAGCCAGCCAGCGCAAGCCTAAACCACGCTCAATATAACGCGCAGGGCCACCACGGAAGGTGTTATCGCCGTGGTCGGTTTTATACGCCTGGGCCAAGGTCGACTCCACAAAGCTGGTCGCCATCCCAACCATTGCGGTCATCCACATCCAGAAAATAGCCCCGGGGCCACCAAAATAAATAGCCACCGCGACACCTGCCAGGTTACCGGTGCCGACTCGGGCCGCCAGACTGGTTGAGAGCGCTTGAAACGACGAGATACCGCCGTTTGATTGTCGGGAGCTGCGCAGCAGCTTAAACATATGGCCGAAATAGCGCAGCTGAATACCGCGGGTCAGCACCGTAAAATAAAGACCTGCGCCAATTAGCAGGTAAATCAGCACACTGCCCCAGAGCAGGCCATTGCCGCGATCCACCAGCGATGTCAGCAGCGGAGGAAGGGTAAAATCCATGACAATCACGCCTTTTTAAACAATGAAGGCGCATTATTCTTCACGTATGCACCAAAATGGCAAGAAAATGGGTAAAAAGACTTTAAAACAGCAATAACCTCTTACGCTATTGAATTGCAAAGCCACCGCCACACCAACTCGGCTTCGTCGCTAATGTGGCGTCGGCTAGGGCGAACCAGCCAGAAGCGTTCATCGCTGGGCACGCTGAGCTCAAAAGGCGCCACCAAATCGCTACGCTGCTCCATTAAGCGTCGATGAGTTAACGCAACACCACCGCCCTGGCTAGCAAGCGCCAGCGTCATCACCTGATTATCGCAAGTGAGCGACCAGCACTGCGCTTCCAGGTGAGCAACCCCCGCTTCCTGCAGCCACCCCGGCCACCCCACGCCAAACCCAACGGCGTGCAGCAGCGTATGCCCAGCCAAATCGCTCGGCGCGGTTAGCGTCTCAGCTAATGCCTGGGAGCAAACAGGCAGCAGTTGCTCTTCGCCAAGCGGCTGCATTTCAACGCCCGTCCACTCCCCTTTGCCATAGCGAATCTCGATATCCGCCCCTTCGGGGCCAAAGTCATCGGGCCAGATAGCACTGACCACACGAATCGACACCTGGGGATGAGCCCGGTGGAAGGCAATTAAACGCGGCGCAAGCCACGACTGCTGAATAACCGGCGTAGCACGCAGCGTCACCGGCTGCTCTGAAGTGCTGCCAAAGACCTCCAGAGTGCCCTCACTAATACGTGCAAAGGCATCGTGAATGCTCGGCAGCCACGCCTGCCCAGCGGGGGTGAGCGTCAAGCTGCGGGCATGGCGTACAAAGAGCTTCTGCCCCACGCGATCCTCCAGCAGCCTGACGCGTTGGCTGATGGCCGCTTGGGTAACCCCCAGCTCATTGCCTGCGGCGGTAAAGCTTAAGGTGCGCGCTGCAGATTCAAAGGCTTGCAGCCATAACAAGGGCGGTAATTGGCTCATGAAAAAGTGACCTATAAATTAAATGACGTCTTAGGGGTCAGATTAATCGTTTGTCACTGCCGCGGCTACTCCGCATCCTGGTTGGCACAAACGCACACCCTTACGTAATGCCACAGAGGGAGCGAATCGGAGTTTTTAATGAACAGCACAGCAGAGACCACCTTAACGCCCCCCCATACAAATACCCCCGAAATGGGCGAATTAAGTCCTTATCAGGCAGGCCCGGTACTCACTCAAGCGATGCTTGCTTCCAATGGCGTTGCCCTTGAGTGGCAAGATGGCCTGCAAACCACTCTGCCCCTACTCTGGCTGCGCGACCACTGCGCCTGCCAATCCTGCCGCCATCCGCAAACCCGGGAAAGGCTCTATCTGCCGCTTGAGCCAATCACTGAGCCACCCAACGTTGCGCTGCTAGATGGGCACTTACACCTGCAATGGCAAGATGGTCATGTCAGTGCCTTTCATAGCGGCTGGCTTTACCAGCGCCGCCCGGAAGCCGAGCTGACTTCTGCGGTACCCAACGCTAAGCCTTGGGTAGATAACTTCACTCCCGAGCACATCGATCATAGCGATTTTTTAACTCCTCAAGGCGAGAAAGCCTGGCTAACTGCCATGCTACGCGACGGGCTGGCACTGATTACCGATGGCCCATTGGCAGAAGAGGAAGTGAGCCGCCTAGCCGAGCGTATTGGGCCCCTGCGCGCCACCAATTTTGGCGCTCGCTTTGATGTACGTTCAAAACCCAATCCCAATAACGCGGCGTATACCGCCGTGGGTTTGCCGCTGCATATCGATCTGCCCAACTGGCGCCAACCGCCGGACATTCAGTTGCTCTACTGCCTGCAAAACGGCGCCAGCGGCGGCGAATCGCTGTTTGCCGATGGCGCTCGGGTCGTAGAAGCACTGCGCCAGGTGTCTCCAGAAGCGCTGGCGATTCTTAGCGAAACGCCGATTGATTTTCGCTTTCAGGATGAGACCCACGATATTTCAATGCGAGCCCCAGTGATCACCCTGGATAGCACTGGCAACCTGGTTGAGATGCGCCTAAATAACTGGATTCGCGATGCCCTTCACCTACCGGTAGAGCAGATGGACGCCTGGTACAGCGCTTATGCACTACTGTGGAAGCTGTTCCACAGCGAAGCACACCAGCTAGAGTTCACCCTTCTTCCAGGTCAGATGGTCGCTTTTGATAACCGCCGGGTACTCCACGGACGGCGCGAGTTCGACCCTAACAGCGGCGCACGCCATTTACAGGGCACCTATTTAGACCGCGACATGCTGGCTTCACGCCTCCGCGTGCTAGCCCGCCACGTTTAGCGGTATTCAATAATAACTGTTTAACAACAACAGCTATCAGACAAAACCCTAGCAAGGAGATCCTATGACACACCTTAAACCTCTCGCCTCAGGCATTGCCCTCGCCACTACCGCGCTATTTGCCACGGCGGCTCACGCCGACGATCAAACCCTCGACTTCGGTGTGCCCGCCTGGCCCGGCATTACGGTAAAAACGGCCATCGCCGAACAGCTCTTGAACCCTCTCGGCTACGAAACCAGCACCCAGGAAATCGGCCTGCAGGTGATTTACCAAGGCATTGAAAGCGGCGATATCGACGCCTTCCTAGGCGCTTGGCTGCCTGCCCAGCGTGAGATGTTCGATCCCCGCAAGGAGTCGGGTGTTCTGATTGACGTGGCGAATAACGTCGACGGCGCGCAAATGACCCTGGCGGTGCCGGAGTATCTTTATGAGAGCGGCATTCAGAGCTTTGCTGATTTAGACGAAAACCGCGAACAGTTCGAAGGTGAAATCTATGGCTTCGGCGCAGGCTCTGCTGCCAGTGAGATTCTTCACAATGCCATTGACAACGACACCTGGGGGCTAGGTGACTGGCAGGTAGTCGATACCAGTGAAGTGGGCATGCTTTCCGCTGCACGTGATGCCATTTCCCGTGAGGAACCGATTGTCTGGGTAGGCTGGACGCCCCACTGGATGAACCTTGAACTGCCCATGCGCTACCTGGAAGATCCTGAAGACCTGTTCGGTGAGAACAACGGTGAAAGCGATGTGTTGACGCTGCTGCGCAGTGACTACGCTGAAGCCACCCCCAACGTAGTGACCTTCTTTGAGCAGTTTACCTTTTCGGCTGAAGAGCAGAGCTGGATGATTCAGGCGTTTGGCCAGGAAGAGCAAGACCTTGCCGACGTCGCCGAACAGTGGATCAACGACCATCCAGAACGCATTGAAGCAATGTTGGCAGACGTCACCACCACAGATGGCGATCCTGCTTGGCCGGTCATTGAAGCCCAGCTCAACAACTAAGAAACCGCTGATTAACGACGGCGCTTAATGTAAAAGCGCCTTCATCCCATTGGACGGCTAGCGTATGCTAGCGCTTTTTTAGCCGATGGGAGTGGGCATGTCGCGGACATTGGGTAAGGGCGTAGGCCTGCTGGTAATCGTCGTGCTGCTGGGCGTCATGTGGCAGGTACTGCAGCGCTACGACCTACTTACCCAGGCGCGCCTTAGCGAATTTATCGCTTACATTCGCCAGTGGCGTACCGCGCCCTGGATGTTTGCTGCGGTCATGGTCACTTATGCCAGCGCCCTGCTGGTGATGTTTCCACTTAGCCTACTGGTGGTGGTGACTGGCTTACTGTTTGGCCCGATATGGGGGCTAGCGTACGCCACGCTAGGCACATTGACCTCGTCGGTTGTGTCTTACTGGGTAGGCCATTGGTTAGGCCGTGAGGCGCTTATGCGTTATGGCGGGCGTCATCTGCGCGGCCTATCGGGTTACTTATCCAAGCGCGGCATTCGCACCATGACGGTGATTAACCTGCTGCCACTCGCCCCGTTCACGCTTACCAATATGCTGGCGGGCGCTTTTCACCTTAAGTTTCGCGACTATATGATCGGCTCCACCCTGGGGATCGTGCCGGGGCTGGCAGCGGTGATTTTATTGGGCAGCCAGCTAGGCGCACTGTTCACCGCGGCCTCGACCAAAGAAATTATCTTAGCGGCTGTCGGGCTAGCGGCCGGCGTGGGGCTGTTAATAGGCCTTAAACGCTATGCTAACCGGCGCCAAGCGGCAAAAAAACAGCCTCACCGCGAAGGCGAGTGATATTTGGCCAGCACCTCAGCGTAAAAGCCCGCCACCGCTGAGGCAAAGTTGGCAATATCAAACTCCTCAGCAAAGTGGCTGGCCTGCTTACCCAACTCCCGGCGTCGCTCAGCGTTATCTTTTAACTCAACCACCCTTTGCCCCCAGGCCTGGCGATTTTGCGGTGTTTTGAACCCATTGACCCCTTGGCGCACCACATCATCGATACCGCTGGAGCGCACCGCCACGACCGGCAACCCCGCCGACATTGCTTCAAGTATCACCATGCCCTGGGTTTCTGAGGTCGAAGCAAACACAAATATATCGCCTAGATGGTAATAAAGCGCCATGCGTTCCGGCGGCACTGCTCCTACCAGAGTGACCTGCGAGGTCAGTTTCAAAATATCGATTTGGTTTTGAATCGCCTCCCGGTCTGGCCCATCACCAATCAGTAGCAGATGAAGATCGTCGTGTCCCTGTGACTGAAGCTCGGCGAGGGCCTCCAGCATAAAGCCAATGTTTTTCTCCTTGCTAATCCGCGAGACGCTGATCAATATTTTACTTGCAGGGTCGATAGTTAATTGCTCGCGCAGCGCTTCCAACTCACTCTCCTCAACGTGTGAAAAGCGTGCTACATCGATGCCTGTGGGCTGCACCAGCGAGGGAGTTTTCACGCCAATCATGCGCAGATACTCCTCGGCGGAGTATGTCGGCACAATCACTCCTTGGCAGCGATTAGAGAAGCGCTTAATCAGGGTATGGGAAATCAAATTACGAAACAGCGCACCGGGCAACGGCACGAAGTGGGCATAGTGCTCCAGGCGGGTGTGGTAGGTGTAAATCACGGGCACCTTGAGCCGACGCCCCATAAACAGCCCCATGGAACCGAGCCAAAAGGGATGATGAACGTGGATAACATCCGGCTTAAACCCACGCAGGCAGCGACGGAAACGCGCGCTGAACGGATTGGTTAACCGAAACTCGCCCTTCTGCCCAAATGCCATTAGCGTGGGGATGCGTTTTATTGAACTGTCGTCCTGCCACGTTTCTCGGTAGCGCGGCACGAACAGTTGAATGGTGTGGCCTAGATCGGATAAGCCATTGCGCAGTCGATCCACGGAGACCGACACCCCCGACACAAAGGGGAAGTAGTTATTAGACACCATCGCTACGCGCAGAGATTTACCCAGGAAAGGCGTTGGGTCGATATCAAAATCAGGGTAGTAGTCGCGATCTTCGAAAATTAGCCGATATAAGCGCAGTGCGAGCAGCGTCAACATGCCCACAATCAGCAAAAATCGCGTATAGCTAACGTAGAAAAACGCATACACCGTGGAAGCCACACTGCTCACCATCCGCCACCAGCCAGGGCTATCCACATTTAACCTCACTGGCGCAATAGCGACATTCTCACCCGCTACATTGACGATGACGTAGTGGTGAAAGCTGCTATCGGCGTCGATGAGGATGCCTCCCGCGCCTCCGGTGGTGACGTAATCCACGCCATTAATCGTCTGCTGTGAAAAGAGCGTTAAGTTAGCGGAAAATACGGTGTCAACGTCATGCTCCTCCGCCAGTGCCATAATGCCATCGGCTAAGCGGGAATCATTGAGGTAATTGTCCGCTTCAAACAGCGGCGCGTCGCTGACTACGTTGTGCAGCGGCAAACCAACAAATAGAAACCGATGCTGTGCTTCTGAGGCCGCAAGCTCACGCTCCAACCAATCAAGCTGCCAGGAGGTAGAGGACTTACCGGTGCCGTCAAGAAAGATAAAGTGGCTATTACCCGCGACAAACGAGTAAAAGTGCGGCCCAAAATATTCATAAAACAGATAGCTACCAAAATCGCTATCTTCATTTTCACCGTAGGTGAGTAAGTAAGGGATATTGAGCTGCTCCAGACTCCGATAAATCGCCTGATAGCTCTCCTGCTGTCCACTATTGACGGCATTCCCCGCGGAAATCAGGAAGTCGATGCCGCCCAGATTGATGAGCGGCACGATCTCGTCTTGAAACACACTCACCGAGTTATTGATATTGCCCACCACCGCAAAGCGGTAGTCGGTTCGCTCCTTCAACACCTCGCGAATATTCGCCACTTCAAGGGTATGCACCGACTCAAATTTCGGCTCTGCGACATACAACCAAATTTGGTGAGCAATTAGCCCAACCACCAGAGCAAGATTAAGAAAGAAAAACAGCCGCAACCAGCGCTGTCGGGAAAGGCGAAGAAAGGAGCGTCGTGGCATTTAAAAGCGCTTTTTCAAAGACAAAATGAGATTATTAGCCACTATACAGCAACGCTGAGTCAAGGTGGCGCGCCAAGCTAGCGCGCTTCACACCCGTTTAGGGTGGCCAGTAATCGACGTGGCCCAGCCTGATTGCGGTGTTCTCCCAGCCATATGCCCTGCCAGGTGCCTAAAGCCAAGCGTCCATCGCGCACCGCCAGCGTAAGTTGTGTACCCAACAGGCTGGCGGCTACATGGGCGGGCATATCATCGGGCCCTTCCAGGGTGTGGCGGAAATAGGGTAAATCTTCGGGCACCAGTCGACGCAGGAAAGCATCCAAATCGTGGCGCACATCCGGGTCAGTATTCTCATTGAGCGTTAACGAGGCTGAAGTGTGCATCAACTGTAAATGCAGCATGCCGATATGACAGTCACTTAAGCATGGCAGTGCGCGGGCCACATCATCCGTAATCAAATGAAAGCCGCGCGCCATTTCAGGCAAATGGATCTCTTGTTGGTACCACATAAATACTCCTTTTATTTGTTATGTACACGGAGACACTTCATCACCAGCGTGCTCTTTTTGTATGTCAAAATAGCGACCAATAGCACTTACCATAGTCCATAGTTCATATTTAATAGTTCATCGCCAAGGAGCGCGTTAATGAAAACCCTGCTAGGAAGCAGCGTCGTCAGCATGGCTCTACTCACCGGTTGCACTGGCATTCCGGACGGCACACAGCCTGTAACAGGCTTTGAGCTAGACCGCTACCTGGGCCAGTGGTTCGAAATTGCCCGTTTGGATCACTCCTTTGAACGCGGTCTTGATTGCGTGACCGCCACTTACAGCCTGCGCGATGATGGCGGTGTTCGAGTAATCAACCGTGGTTACAACCTTGAAGAGCAAGCGTGGGATGAGGCTGAAGGCCGCGCCTACTTTATTGACGATGAAAGCGTTGGGCGCTTAAAGGTAAGCTTCTTTGGCCCCTTTTACGGCGGCTATAACGTCCTTGAGCTGGATGAGGAGTACCAATGGGCGTTAGTGGCAGGCCCTAACCGCGACTACCTGTGGATACTTTCACGTACGGCGGAAATGGATAGTGCGACAGAAGAGCGTCTGCGCCAGCGGGCAGCGGAATTGGATTTCCCCATTGATGAGCTCATCGACGTTACCCAGGGCGATGAGTGCCCTACCTCGTAGTCTATTATGCGGGCTATTCGTAATCTAATGTGGTGGATTTAAGATTGGTTGGCTATTTTGTATCTCACGGTTCAGATCGCAACCACTATGCCAGCTACCTATTGTGGGAGGCCGTTTCAGCGTGATCCGACACTTCGGTGGTTCGACACTTCGACGAAGGGTGCCGCAGGCATCCCCTTGGCTTCATCATGCGAATAGCCCAAACATTCGCGAGCTGAAGCTCCCTCCCACGGGAGCCACCCTCATGCTGGCAGAGTTCATTCCACACTGAGCGACGAAAAGCCATTATGCGTCGCCATTAACCTTCGGGCAGCACCGACACCCTCCCCGCCATCTCGCGCTGTACATAGTCAATAAAAGCGCGTAGCCGGGCGGGTACATGGCGGCGCTGTTCATACACTGCATAAAAATCCGCCCGCACGCCTTGCCAGGCAGGTAGCACAGCTACTAGTGCACCGCTGGCAAGGTGTTCGTTAACATCCCACCAAGAACGCAGCATCACACCATGGCCATCTAACGCCAAGCGGGTGATCACTTCACCATCGTTGCTGGCCAATCGGCCGCTCACTTTCACTGACTGTGTCTGGGTTGGCTGATCGCTTTGCTCAAAACGCCAGAGCGGAAAATCACTATCGTTTTCGCGGATGACCAGGCAGGCGTGCTGCTGTAAATCTGTCGGTACTTGCAAAGGCGGCGCCTGGGCAATGTAAGCAGGCGACGCACAGAGCACTCGTCGATTGGCCAGAATACGCCGAGCGACCAAGCGCGACTCCGGTGGTTCGCCCACGCGAATGCCAATATCAAAGCCGTGATCGCTCAAATTGAGCGGAAAATTGGTTAACTCCAACCACCCTTCCACCTCTGGGTGATCGGCACAAAAGCGTGACAGCAGCGGCGCAATATGACGGCGACCAAAACCAAAAGTGGCGTTTACCCGTAAACGTCCGCTAAGCGCTTGATCGACCCCCTCGCCCAGTGAATTTTCCAGCTCCTCCAACTCATCTAAAATCAGCGCGCCACGGGCCAAATAGCGCTCCCCCTCTGCGGTCAGCGTCAACCGCCGCGTGGTGCGGGCTGCAAGCTCCACCCCCAGGCGCGCCTCCAACTGTTTTAGCCGCTTGCTCACCGCCGAGAGCGATAGCCCCAGCTCGCGAGCCGTCGCCGTCAGGCTTCCTGCCCGCGCAAGGTGTTGAAAAAATGCCAAATCATCCAGGTGCGCCATTCAATTCCTTAGTCATTCTGCACTTTCAGGCAATAATAACTTGAATAGTAGCCTGATTATCACCGCCAAAATAGCCGCTACACTCTATTCATTACTCAAACGCCAGAACTAACAAGATAAGGAGTCACTATGACCCACCGTATTGCCATTATCGCCGGTGACGGCATCGGCACCGAAGTCATGCCTGAAGGCATCCGCGCCCTTGAGGCGACCGCCAAGCGCTTTAATATTGATCTTGAGTTCACCACCTTTGAGTTTGGCAGCTGCGACTACTACCTGGAACACGGCAAGATGCTGCCGGATGATTGGTTCGAGCAATTAAAAGGCTTCGATGCGCTGTTTTATGGCGCGGTGGGCTGGCCCGATAAAGTGCCCGACCATATTTCCCTGTGGGGCTCTCTGCTGCAGTTCCGTCGCCGCTTTGACCAGTACATCAATCTGCGCCCCTGCAAGCTCATGCCCGGCATCAAAAGTCCGCTGGCAGGCCGTGAACCTGGTGATATCGACTTTTACGTTGTGCGCGAGAACACCGAAGGCGAGTACTCCAGCGTTGGCGGCAAAATGTTTGAAGGCACCGACCGTGAAGTGGTCATTCAAGACACGGTCATGACCCGCACGGGCGTAGACCGCGTATTGAAATACGCCTTTGAGCTGGCCCAAACCCGCCCGCGCAAAAAACTCACCTCCGCGACCAAGTCCAACGGCATCTCAATCACTATGCCGTACTGGGATGAACGTGTGGTCGAAATGGCGAAGGGCTACCCTGAGATCGCGGTGGATAAATTTCATATCGATATTCTCACCGCCAACTTCGTTCTTCACCCGGATTGGTTTGATGTCGTCGTGGGCAGCAATCTGTTCGGCGATATTCTTTCTGATCTCGGCCCCGCCTGCACCGGCACAATAGGCATCGCCCCTTCAGCCAACATCAATCCCGAAGGCAACTTCCCCAGCCTATTTGAGCCAGTACACGGCAGCGCGCCGGATATCGCCGGTAAAGGCATTGCCAACCCTATCGGTCAGATCTGGTCAGGCGCCATGATGCTAGAGCACCTCGGCTATAAAGAAGCCGGTGATGCGATAGTCACTGCCATTGAGGAAGTGTTAAGTGAGGGAGACGCTACTGTACTTACCCGCGATGTGGGTGGAGAAGGCACCACCGCAAGTTTAGGCAAGGCGATTGCTGATCGCATTAACGCCTGACAACAAGTGGCGCTTTTCTCAGACTGGCAGACTCCAGACTCGAAAAGCGCCGTCAACCTCTTCAAAGAAAGCTGTTTACTGCCTCTAATCTCCCATCTTTTAACATTGACAACGGCTATTGACAGCTAAAGCAAAAACCATCATTTTCCAATGTAATGAGACGTTAACCCACCTATTGGTACTATGCCTTTTTGGTACTATGTCTTTGCCTACCCAATGAAAAACTTATGATTTTTTTTGAGTATGCGATAAGCGTTTCCGGTAATGAAAGGGTGTGTGATTTCTTTCAACTGCAGCGGGCGTATTTTTAAGATAATAGAGCTTTCTTTGCGGACTTACTTCGGGGTACCGGCTATGCAGGAGCTCTTAACAAAGCAGGAACTCTTTGAGCGACGCCTTGAGATTGCCCTGGAAGCAAGTGGTCTGGATCTATGGGAAAACGATCTAAGCACCGGTGAGGTCATTTTTGGCTTATCTAAAGTATTTGACCAGCTAGGCTATGCCCAGCAAGACACGGCTGCCTATATTGACGACATCTTTGCCTTGATGCACCCGGATGATGTTGCCACGGTTAAACTCGCCGTAGAACGTCATATCGAAGGCCAAACATCACGCTATTATAGCGAATTTCGGCTCCGCAACCAGGCCGGTGAGTGGGTGTGGTTTGCCAACTATGGCAAGATTGTTGATCGCGACGCACACTATAGAGGACACCGTTTCACCGGCGTGTGCTTCAACCTTGAAGAGCAGATGCGCTACAAGGAGGAACTTAACGCCCTCAATGCACGTTTGGCTGCCCAGAACGAACAGCTTGAACAAATGAACGCTGAGTTACACCGCCTTGCCAACTACGATGCGTTGACCAACACCGTTAATCGTCGACGGCTAATGGAGTTAGGTAAAGAAGAAGTTGAGCGCGCAAGGCACTTTGGTGAACCTCTTTCATTTCTGCTCATCGATATCGATTTTTTTAAGAGCATTAATGATACCTGGGGCCACTTAGCGGGAGACCAAGCAATACGAGCCGTTGCTCAGCGCTGTGAAGAAGAACTTAAAGGGTACATCGCTACGCTAGGTAGATTTGGCGGTGAAGAGTTCACTGTTCTGCTTCCCTCTCTATCTTTAGTAGCAGCGGAGGGCCTCGCCAATAAGCTACGTGCCCATATCGCTAATGAGGGGGTTTGGCTTCCTGACGTCAAACAGGCTGTACCCGTCACGGTGAGCATCGGGGTGGCTGAATTCTCTCATATGGAAAACGGGGGGTTTTCTGAGCTTATTGATGCCGCTGACAAAGCGCTATATCAAGCAAAAAGGAGCGGTCGTAATAAGGTATGTGCACCCCCTAGTTGATGGTCACTCCACATTCATGCGGTAACGCAAAACGCCCCCGCAGGGGCGTTAAAATCTGGTTAAATATTAACCGCCATTAATGACTAACTGGCCAGTTTAGACGCCGTTTTCGCAACAAGCTCGCCCTGGAAACGGGCAATTTTCAGTTCGCGTTCGTCGGGCTGACGCGACCCATCTCCCCCAGCCAGCGTAGCGGCGCCGTAAGGGGTACCGCCGCTTACTTTAGAAATATCAAACTGCTCTTCGATGCCGTAACCAATCGGCACAATCACCATGCCATGGTGGGCAAGCGTCGTCCAAGTAGAGGTAATGGTCATCTCATCGCCACCGCCAGTACCGGTAGAAGTGAACACACTGGCTACTTTGCCACGCAGAGAACCGTTCGCCCACAGGCCGCCGGTCTGATCCAGGAAGGTACGCATTTGGCCAGCCATATTACCAAAGCGAGTAGGCGTACCGAAAATGATCGCATCGTAATCGGCAAGCTCTTGAGGCGTCGCTTCCGGGGTGTCGAAATCCTGCTTACCGCCTGCGTTCTTGAACGCTTCTTCAGGCATTGTTTCAGGGACGCGTTTAACCGTCACCTCGACGCCGCTCACACCCTTTGCGCCTTCTGCTACGGCCTGGGCCAGCGTATCGATATGACCATACATGGAATAATAAAGTACCAGTACCTTTGTCATTACTACCTCCTTCACTTAGGCCTTCATTTATGAATCGTGCAATGGGCCTCGCCCAATAAGTCGTACCAACAACATAGCGCACTCAAGCATAGAAAAAAGCGAATGTTTTCGTCCATGGGCGTCGATTTCATCGACGAAGACCACCTTGCACTTTACGCCAACCACCACTAGCTTTTGACTTGCCTACATCAAACGTATCCAAGGAGTCTGGAATGACGATTTTTGAAGCCCTGCGCAAGGATCACGATATTCAGCGCGCCCTGCTCGCCCGCTTAGTTGAAACACACGGAGACAGCGATGAGCGAGATAAACTGTATCAGCAGGTACGAGCAGAGCTGCACTATCACGCCGCTGCAGAAGAGCGGGCGCTCTATATCCCAATGATGTCCATCGACCTGACGCAGGAAAAAGCCCGCCATAGCGTTGCTGAACATCATGAAATTGATGAGCTATTAGAACTGCTTGATGAAACGGACTACAGCGCCACCCACTGGTTGACCCACGCCAAACAGCTTCAGGATTTAGTCACCCACCACCTGGATGAAGAGGAGCAAGAGGTTTTCCAACTGGCGGGGCGCGGCCTGCAAGATAAACAAAAGACTTCGCTTGCTAGCGAGTATCAGGAAGAGATGCAGCGCCAGCGTTCAGCGTAACTTGATGAACAAATTAAAAAACGCTCATGCACCCCATGGGCGTTTTTTGCTGTTAGCGATTAAATAAAGCCACTTGTTAGCTGGCGCTTGCTTCATGAATACGCTTTTTCACGAATACGCTAGGCTTTTACACGCGAACGACCTGCAGGCTTGTGGCATACGCCCAGCATGGTAAACCTAGGCTCGCATTTATACTGACAACGATACTGAAAACAGTTACTGAGGAGCGACAATGCTAGGCCAATGGCTCGACTGGTCGCTTGACGGGCAGCTCCCCGCCGCCAGCCAAGGCGTCTTCGCAAGCGGCACTTATCATTTGCATGCGCCTGGTATTTTGGAGCTCACTCCCAACACGGCAAGCCAAGGCGCCCATGCATGCATTTTTTCTGCGGCGATCCATGGCAACGAAACCGCGCCGGTGGAACTGGTAGGTGAATGGTTAAGCGGAGTAGAAGCGGGCAGCATATCGCTCGGCGCGCCCGTACTGGTGATTTTAGGCAACCTGCCCGCGCTTAAGGCACAGCAGCGTTTTCTTACCACCAATTTAAACCGGCTATTTAGCCGTGAACTAACCGCTAAGGGAGAGGAGCCGGATCGCGCCAAAGAATTAATGGCCGCGGTGGATAGCTTTTATGCACGTCATGCAGAGCTCCCCAAATTGCACTACGACTTACATACCGCAATTCGGGATAGCCGCTACCCTCGTTTCGTCGTGGAGCCCTTTGCCGACTCCTCCACCGATACTGAGCAGTGGAGCTGGCTAGCGGCGGCGGATATGCAGGCGGTGCTGCATCAACATCAGCACAGCTGGACGTTCTCCCACTACAGCAAGCACTATCACGCCGCTCAGGCATTTACCTTTGAGCTAGGCCGCGTAGCGCCTTTTGGCCACAACGATATGGCATCACTAAAACCGATGCAGGCTTTGCTGACAGCACTTAGTGAAGGATGCTCCCCGCCCAGCCAGCCAGCCACGCAAATGCAGTTTTTCCAGGTTCAACACGAGTTAATACGTCACTCAGATGATTTCACACTCTGTTTTGCCGAGGACACGGCCAATTTCAGTCGCTTTGAACCCGGCACCCTGCTGGCCCAAGACGGTAACTCGGGTGAATTTCGGGTGGGCGATACGCCCCTTCATGTGGTGTTTCCTAACGCACAAGTAGAGGTGGGCGCCCGAGCCGCGCTGTTGGTGGCGCCTATCGTTTAAACCCCCATGCAAAACCTACTATAGCCAAGACAATAATAATGGTGAGGCGAAAACAGGCCCCTCGACGTCGATACGACCATCGTCGAGTGCATAATGTTAGAAGGAAAGCGCGCATAATGCGCCCAGCCTGATAGAATCGCCCCTTTTTTCGCGCCAGCCGCATCAAACCCATATGTTGCTGCGGCAACTCTGTACTGGAGCCAATGATATGGCCGCTACGCCTACTCCCCTTGAAGTGCGTAATATTAAAAAACGCTTTGGCGATACGGAAGTTCTGAAAGGTCTCTCACTACAAGCCCAAAAAGGCGATGTGATTACCCTGATTGGTGCCTCTGGATCGGGTAAAAGTACTTTTTTACGCTGCATGAACTTGCTCGAGCAACCCGACGATGGCGACCTTATCGTCCATGGCGAACCCATTCGCTTTAAAACCACTAAGCACGGCCGGGAGCCCGAAGATTGGAAGCAGGTGGTACAAATGCGCGCCAAGCTCTCCATGGTGTTCCAGAGTTTCAACCTGTGGGCCCACATGACGCTGCTCGAAAACATCATCGAAGCGCCGATTCATGTGCTGAAAAAACCCAAAAAAGAAGCCCTGGAGCATGCCCACGCCCTGCTTGACCGCGTCGGCTTAACGGCTCGCGCCAACGCCTACCCGGCACAGATGTCCGGCGGCCAGCAGCAGCGTGGCGCGATTGCCCGCGCGCTGGCAATGGATCCCGAAGTGATGCTGTTTGACGAACCCACCTCTGCCCTTGACCCGGAATTGGTCGGCGATGTATTGAAAGTCATGCACGGACTCGCCGAAGAGGGCCGCACCATGGTCGTGGTGACTCACGAGATGGGGTTTGCCCGGGATGTTTCCAGCCAAGTGATTTACCTTCACCAGGGCTTGGTGGAAGAGGCTGGCCCGCCCGATCAGGTGCTCGGCAACCCGCAATCGCCGCGCCTGCAGCAATTCCTGGCACCTAAATACTGATCCGCGAGGCTCACCATGATTGATTTGCAAGGTTATGGCCCCCGGCTGATCGAGGGGGCAGGCGTTACCGTTCAATTAGCGGTGCTGTCGCTTATTCTAGCGATTATTTTGGGACTACTGACGGCCAGTGCGAAGATGTCGCGCAACTGGTTTTTAAGGCGTACAGCAACGGTTTACACCACGCTTATTCGCGGGGTGCCGGATCTCGTTTTGATGATGCTGCTATTTTTTGGCGGTCAGATTGGCGTTAACGCCATCAGCGACATGCTCTATTACAGCTACGACATCGATATTTATATTAACTTCAATGCCTTCGCCGCAGGCGTGCTGACCATTGGTTTTATCTTTGGCGCCTATATGGGCGAGACCTTCCGTGGCGCCTTTATGGCGGTGGATAACGGTCAGATCGAAGCAGGTAAAGCCTATGGTATGAGCAGTGGCCTCGTCTTTCGCCGCATCCGCTTTCCGCAAATGATGCGTCATGCGTTACCGGGCCTATCCAACAACTGGATGGTACTGCTCAAAACTACCGCGCTGGTCTCAGTCATTGGCTTGACCGATATGGTGCGGGTGGCAGCCGAGGCTTCCCGAGCGACCCACGAGCCATTTACCTTTTTACTCCCCGTCGCCGTAGCGTACCTACTCATTGCAAGCGTATCCGAATGGATTTTTGCGCGCTTGCAGAAACACTACGACATCGGCTTTGGAGGTCAGTGATATGCTCGATATTTCCACTTGGTTCAATGACCTACTAGCTGGTAACACCATTTTCACCGCGGACACGCTGGGTTATTACTGGGAAGGCTTGGTCACGACCACCCAACTGGTATTTTTATCGCTGGTTGCGGGGCTCATTCTCGCTGTGCCACTGGCCATTATGCGCAGCTCGAAGCATAAATGGATTAGTCTGCCGGTTTACCTCTACACCTACGTTTTCCGTGGTACACCACTGCTGATTCAGCTCTATATCATCTACTACGGCGTAGTGTTTGTTGATGGCATCCAAGAGAGTTTCTTGTGGCCAGTATTGCGTGAAGCTTTCTACCCAGCGCTGATCGCCTTCACGCTGAATACTGCCGCTTACACTACCGAGATTTTTCGGGGCGCCATTAAATCCACAGCCCAAGGTGAGATTGAGGCCGCCCGTGCCTATGGCATGTCGCAGAATTTAATGATGCGTCGAATCATCTTACCCAGCGCCTTTCGCCGCGCCTTGCCCGCCTACGGCAACGAAGTAATCTTTATGCTACACGCCAGCGCTATTGCCAGCGTGGTCACGCTGATGGATTTAACCGGTGCTGCTCGCTTTGTCTACGCCCGCTACTACGCCCCTTTCGAGGCGTTTCTATTCGTGGCTGCCATTTATCTATGTTTAACCTTCGCGATTTTGTTCTTTTTCCGCTATTTAGAGAAAAAGCTGCTCGCCCACCTGCGGCCGCAAGATGCTTAATCATGGAAAACTGGTCGATCATGGAAAAACGGTGCAACCGTCAAACAAACGTTGGTTCGCAACGTAACGCACCCTTTTCGTCAACGCCAACCTGGGTTAGTTTAATTGTCGGCTAACAACTATTTGTCAGTTAAAAACGGGGATCACTTTCAAGTGAACCCGCTTTCTACGGAGTAATAAGATGAAAAAACTACTATCTCTTTCGCTACTCGGCTTAGCAGTCGCCGCCGCTTCCTCGGCACAGGCGCGTGATTACGATAACGTGCGCATTGGCGTAGACGTTCCTTACGAGCCCATGGAATTTCGTACCGCTGAAGGCGAGCTCACTGGTTTTGATATTGACCTTGGCAACGAGCTTTGCGACCGCATGGGCGTTACCTGCGAGTGGGTCGAGCAGGAGTGGGATGGCATCATTCCCGGCCTAATGTCACGCAACTACGACGCCATCATGTCGTCCATGACCATTAACGACGAACGTCGTGAGCAAGTGCTGTTCTCTGACCCCTACATCACTATGCCCTCTGCATGGTTTGCTGCCAGCGACCTGGGCATCAGCGAAGCCACTAAAGAGACGCTGGAAGGCATGACCATTGGCGTTCAGCGCGGCACCCTGCAGGACAACTACGTAACTGACAACTTCAGCGACGTGGCCGACATTAGCCGCTACTCCACCGCCGATGATATGGTGCTGGATATGGAAGCTGAGCGTCTGGATATCGTGTTCCTCGACTTCCCGATTGGCCAATCCACCCTGCTGGAAAGCGAAGAAGCTGAGTACGTGGTGATTGGCGAGCGCATCAGTGAGCCGAAAGAGTACTTCGGTGACGGCTTTGGCATCGCCTTCCGTCAGCGCGATGAAGCGCTAGCCGAGAAGTTCAACGAAGCGTTAGCCGAAGTGCAAGAAGACGGCACTTACGACGAGATCTACACCCGTTATTTTGGTGAAGAAGAGTAAGCCTCAAAGCAATCCAGAACAACGCATCACCCCGGCAACCGCCGGGGTGATGCGTTTCTATCTAACGCTGAGAATACAGTGAACTAGGTGAAGCTACCTCTGTCTGTGTATTATTGCGCATGTTCAACACGGAGGTTTTATGGCTCACCCGACTAGCCCACATGCAGGCCCGCTACCTCGCCCCTCTTCCCACTGGACCGGCTGGGGGCAGTGGCTGGCACTGATCACCATGACCGTGGATCACCTCACTCGCTATGTGCTGCCCGGCGATTGGGATCTAAGCTGGGCGGGGTCTTCCATTGGCCGTATCGCTTTTCCGCTGTTTGCCGCCATGGTGGCCTGGCACGGTTTGTTTAATACCCGCAACCCACTACGCTACTCACGACGAATTTTAGTTATCGGCCTGGTCGCTCAACTTCCCTACATGATGATGCCGCGCACATCGGATGCTTTTATCCTCAATGTCTGCTTCACCCTGGCCAGTGGTTTAGCCCTGGGCACGCTAGTGCGCCAAGGTTGGCAGCACTATCAGCAGCAAACGCTAGGTTTGCCCTGGCTGTTCGCCGGTGCGGCGGTTGGCGTTACCGTGTGGTACTTGCTCGGTTTTTGGGTCGAGTACGGGCACAACGGGCTGCTGCTGATTCCGCTATTAATGTTCGCAATGCACGCCTTGAGCCAAGCTGAAAGTCATTTCCAAGCGCGCCTATGGGGAGGCCTAGCGGCATTTCCGGTACTCTGGATTGCCGGGCAGATGAATGCTTCTGATATGGCCAAATCGTTCACCGTAGGCACATGCCTCATCGTACTGATGCTCGCTGCAGGCGCAGCGCAGCGTATTCCCCCCGTCAGCTTGGTAATGCCGCGCCGGTTATGGTTGGCGTGGTACCCCGGTCACTTTGCGTTAATCGCTTTATGGGTGCTGCTCATCGGTCAATTGGCTTAGCGTTCGGATCACTGCATTTTATCGCGCATCCATGGCTGGTAGCGGCAAAGCTGCCCCCGACCTTCTATTTTTGCGCGATACATCGCGATATCCGCTTGTTTAAGCACTTCTTCGTGATCGCAAGCGGCGGTTGTGAAGCAGGTATAACCTATACTGGGCGTTACAGGCACTTCACGATTTGCCAGCCGATAAGGCTGCGAAAGTACTCGCTGAACCTCAAGCATATAGTTTTCAGCATCAGACTCGAAGGTCTGCTCAGAGCCCTCTTCAAACACCCCCAGAAGTACAAATTCGTCGCCGCTGAGCCTTGCCGCCACATCCCCTTCGCGCAAACAATTTTGCAAGCGACTTGCGACCTGAACCAACAAATCATCACCGGTGGCATGGCCCCAGGTGTCATTAATCAATTTGAAGCGATCGAGATCCAAAAACATCAGCAGCCCGAACTGCGCTTGTGCTGTTGAATGATCGCAAAGGGCCGCTAACCGCTCAATCAACAGACGACGATTTGGCAAATCGGTTAGCGCGTCGTAGTAAGCCTGACGATAAATCATCTCTTCGTTACGTTTGCGCTCTGTAAAATCTTCAACGATAACCACACCACCGACAATCTCATTGTCAACGCTACGTACACCATTGAAGAAAGCCCGCACAGGGGTACCTTCTGAATGAGCAAAGGAATAAGGTACTGAAAAAGTCCCTTCATAATAGCCAGTACCGTTAGTCAAGGCATTTTGAGTGGCCGTTTTAATATCAATATCCTCGCTGCCTTGAATACAGAACCCTAAAAGCTCAGAGCGGGCGAGCGCTAGTATTTCCAGCAGCTTTTCATTGCAGTCAGTTATGCAGCCCTGTTGATCGAAGTGAAGCACCCCTAGCGGCGAATGTTGGAAAATCGATAGATAACGATTTTCACTTTCGATCAACTGTGCTTCACGGGCAACCATGGTGACTTGGAGTTCAATATTGTTATGAATGATGCGGCCTAAACGGTGGCTAGTGGCTATTAGCAACAACACAAAAAGCCCCAACAGCACACCAATCATTGTATGCGTCGGGGCGTCAGAAAATAAAAACAATAGCTGAAGTGGAATCGCAATAGGCAATACAAAGAAAAGAACCATCCACCAAATAGTAGAAAGCATCGCCATGCTGCCAGCTGCAACGCCGGAAAGCACGATAGCCAGAGCAGCTGACTGCTCAGGCCTACCGCTGTCAAACATGAGAAAACTGCCTAGCCCCCACAAACACCCTGCCAGAAAGACTAAGAGGGTGAACAGTCGTAGCCAACGTGGCTTATTCTGCTCTAGATCAGAGGCTCGCAAAAAGTGTTGCGCCAATTTTAAACGCAGCGCCGAGATCGCCAGTATCACAATAAGCCAGCTAACTAATATGACAGGGTTAACCATTCCCCACATAAGGACAACTAATAAAAAAGCGCCTAATATACCAGCAAACACGGGCTGCCAAACGTTGTTGAACAATATACGTACTTTCTCATCACGCAAACTCTGTAATTGCGCGAATTTATCCGATACTCCATCCTCATGAAACATTCGTTCACTCATGCGGATAATCGCCATGAACTTAACAAGCTCATATAAAAAATAACATATGGCTGTTAGTTAAAAGGAATTGCGTTAAAAGTTTACGCACTGATTGGAATCACAAGAGTAAATAAAAGGCGTTCAATTAGCTACTGTTAAGATTGTGAAATTTCATGAACTGTAAAAAGTTATCATTCAGCTATCAATAGCCATCAAAAAGATAGACTACCCCCAACCTTGGAAGTTAATCCAATGGCTGGGGTGCAGCTTAGAGGAAGTTATTTTAGAAACTACTGTTTAATGGCGAAGCTCAACGCAGCCGGCGGTGCCTCGGGCAGTAAGGCACTGCAGACGTTAACTTTTTCCAGCAGCTCGGCATGGTTAGGCGCAAGAATATTGACGTGGGCAAGCTTACGCCCAGAGCGCTCAGCTTTGTCGTAACGATGCAGGTGCGTATTGGCAAGCGCTAGAATCGCTGCATTGTCGCCTTCACGACCAACCACATTAATCATGCAGGTAGGCGCAATCGCCTGGGTATCGCCTAAGGGCAAGCCCTGTATCGCGCGCAGATGGTTTTCAAACTGGCTTGTCACTGCGCCGTCCATCGTCCAGTGGCCGGAGTTATGCACGCGGGGCGCCATTTCGTTAGCGAGCAGGCTGCCATCGCGGGTTTGAAACAGCTCTAGCGCTAGCACGCCCACGTAATCCAGTTCATCCAGCAGCGCACGAATATAGCCATCAGCGGTTTGCTGCACGCTGGCACCCAGATCAGGCAGCGGCGCCACGGAGTAGCGCAGGATGCCATCCACATGCTGGTTCTCGGCCATGGGGTAGAACACCACCTCACCATCACGACCGCGCACGGCAATCATCGAAACTTCCCGCACGAAATCGACAAATGCTTCAACAACTAACTGAGAGTGGCCAATAGCACTCCACGCCTCGCCAGCCTGCTCGGGCTGCTTCAATACCGCCTGCCCCTTGCCGTCGTAGCCTTCAGTGACCGATTTAGCCACTACCGGGCAACCCAGCTCACGGGCGGCAGCTTCAAGCTGCTCGGCACTCTCGACCACTCGGTAAGCGGGGGTTGGAATGCCTAAGCGATCAAACAGCGTCTTCTCCTCGACCCGGTTCTGGCACACTTCAATGGCGCGACTGCTGGGGTAAACCGGCTTGTGCTGCTCAATCTCGCGCACCAGTTGAACGGGCAGGTGTTCGAACTCGTAGGTCACCACATCAACCTTGGCCAAAAACTCAGCCAGATGCTGGTTATTAGGATCGACAATTACATCGCCAATTCCAGCACTGGGATTACCCGTAGTATCTAAAAAAGTGAAACGATTACCCAGCGGATAACCCGCTAGCGCCAACATGCGGCCTAATTGACCTGCACCCAGTACGCCAATGTTTTTTGCAATACCAGAGTTCATAGCCAGACTCCTTATTCCGCTTCCGGCCCGGGGCGCGGGTCAGGGTTGTCGAGAACTTTCTGCGTCTGCTCTGCACGGAACGCTTCTACCGCACTGCGTACGGTTGCATCTTGCAGGCCAACAATCTGCGCTGCTAACAACCCTGCGTTAGTCGCGCCCGCTTTGCCAATCGCCAGGGTGCCCACTGCGATGCCGCCGGGCATCTGGGCAATGGAGAGCAACGAATCCAAACCTTTGAGCGCTTTCGACTCAACAGGCACACCCAGCACCGGTAGCGGCGTTTGCGAGGCCACCATACCTGGCAAGTGGGCAGCGCCGCCCGCTCCTGCAACTATAACCTGCAAGCCGCGCTCGGCAGCACTCTTGGCATAATCGAACAGCAGGTCAGGCGTGCGGTGCGCCGAGACCACACGGGTTTCATAAGCCACGCCCAAACGCTCCAGCATGGAGACTGCATGCTCCATAACCGGCCAATCAGACTTGGATCCCATGATCACGCCCACCTTGGGTGCGCTGTTCGACGACATGCAAAACTCCTCGGCCCAACGGCCTAAAAAAAGCGAAACCGAATTAAAAAACAGCGTGCGCCGGATCAGGCACACATCAAAATTGGAAGGCGAATAGTCTACCAGAGCCACGGCGTTTGCGGGCTTTGTCGAGGTCGTGAAATTTTCATCAAAATAGGCATTGAAATACGCACCGGTTGGCGGCATTGTGTGATTGTCATTTCAGACTGATGGAGCCACATGAGCACGGCACGCGCAACTGCCACTGCGGAACAGCTTGATCCTCCGCGAAGCAGCCCTGACCTCGACGTCAGGGAACTTGAAAAACGTACGCGATTAATGCGTATTATCACGCGTCTGATCGCCGTATCAGACCTAGGAAGCCGAGAGATTGCCCGCAGGGCAGGGCTTCCCGTTCAGAAAATCAGCGACCTGCTCGCCGGAAGGCTTGAGCACCTGGGAGTGGATGAACTTCACGCCCTGCGTCGCACCCTAGAGCTGGAGGCGCCATAGCAGACACTTTTTTCTGCTGTTCCCACTTCTCCACTCCACGCAGGCCGCCTCCCGGCGGTCTGCCAAGAAACTTTTTTCCTTCCCGCTCAAGCCCTATCTCAAGTGCTATATCAAGCCCTACTCCGAGCTTACTTCACTTCGTTCGTGATGGCTGTTTATGTGTCATTGCTCATGGCGCAATCGCAATTCCCCCAAAAGCTACAACAGCCACCACTACCCAAGCGGGCAGCTTCCATACGGTTAAGAGCAAGAAACCGGTGAGCGCCAGCGCAAACTCCTCTGCACCAATGATTGCGCTCGTCCACACCGGCTGATAAAGCGCTGCGCCTAAAATACCGACCACCGCTGCATTGGCACCGCGCATTAGCGCCTGGGCACTGCCCCACTGACGAAATTGATTCCAGAAAGGCAGCACGCCCACCAATAACAAAAAGCCAGGAATGAAGATGGCCAATAGCGCTAGCAAAGCACCAACTAAACCATGAATGCCGGGCAGCAGTGCTCCCAGGTAGGCAGCAAACGTAAACAGCGGCCCCGGTACCGCCTGAGCAGCGCCGTAACCTGCTAAAAACTCATCCGGCGTCACCCAGCCCGACTGCACCACTTCCGCTTCCAACAGCGGCAGCACCACGTGCCCGCCGCCAAACACTAATGCACCTGAACGGTAAAACGCATCGGCGATATCCAGCCATGCGGCGGCTCCCGCCAATAGCGGCAGCAGAATTAACAGCCCAGCAAATCCCCCCAGCGCCACCATGCCTGCCTTGCGCGTTACGGGAAAATGCAGCGATTCACTTGCTGTGACAGCAGCACTATCGCGACACAGCGCTAGCCCGACCAAGCCACCCAACACAATCGCTGCGACCTGGCCCAGCGGGCCGCTTACCAACACCACCGTAAATACCGCCGCAAGCGCAATGCCCGTGCGGGTTTTATCCGGGCAGAGATTACGCGCCATGCCCCACACGGCATGGGCCACAATAGCTACTGCCACGACTTTTAAGCCGTGAATAATACCACTGGCAATAGGGCCATCCAGCACCGCCGCACCAAATGCAAACAGCACCAGGATGATCGCTGAGGGCAGCGTAAACGCCAGCCACGCCATGGCAGCCCCCCAAGGCCCCGCACGCAATAGGCCAAGTGCAAAGCCCACCTGGCTGCTGGCTGGCCCCGGCAAGAACTGACACAGCGCCACCAGATCAGCGTAGGCGCTTTCAGTTAACCACTGGCGCCGCTCGACAAAGGCCGTGCGAAAATAACCAAGGTGCGCTACCGGGCCGCCAAAGGACGTTAAGCCGAGCGCTAAAAATACCCAAAACACTTCACCTATGCGCCCACGTGCCTGCGTTTGCTCCACCATGTTGGCCACCTGTTATCCCATTAAAAAAGCGCAAGGCTCTTATAGTAAGCCTTGCGCTTTAATTCTTTATGACAGCATGCTCATGACGATGCGTTCATAGCGGCAACGCGGATTACTCCTGATCGGTCACCGCACCGGTGCTGGCCGAGCTAACCAAGCGTGCATATTTAGCCAGCACGCCGCGGGTATAGCGGGGCTCTGGCTGCTGCCAGGCGGCACGACGGCGCATCAGCTCTTCATCGGAGAGGTCAACGTCGATGGTATCCGCTTCGGCATCAATGGTGATGGTATCGCCATCTTCCACCAGCGCCAGCGGGCCGCCATCAAAGGCTTCTGGTGACACATGGCCGACCACAAAACCGTGGCTACCACCGGAGAAGCGGCCATCGGTAATCAGCGCCACGTCGTTGCCCAGGCCACGGCCCATAATCGCCGAGGTCGGTGTGAGCATTTCGCGCATACCGGGGCCGCCTTTTGGCCCTTCATAGCGAATCACCACCACATCGCCGGCAACGACGGTGCCATCGTTAATGCGCGCCTGGGCCTCTTCTTCCGAGCCAAATACCCGCGCAGAACCAGAAAAGCGAGTACCCTCCTTGCCGGTAATCTTCGCTACCGCGCCTTCCGGTGCCAGGTTGCCGTAAAGCATGCGCAGGTGGCTTTCCGTTTTAATCGGATTACCCAGCGGTGCAATAATCGGCGGCTCCGCAGGATAAGGCGCGACCTCGGCCAGGTTCTCTTCCAGCGTTTTACCCGTGACGGTCAAACAGTTGCCGTTGAGCAGACCCGCGTCCAGCAGGATCTTCATCAGCGGCTGAATACCGCCAATCGCCACCAGTTCGCTCATCATATAGTGGCCGCTGGGGCGCAGGTCAGCGAGTACCGGTACGCGCTTGCCTATCTCGGTAAAGTCGGAAAGCGACAGTTCAACGCCGATGGTGCGCGCCATGGCGATAAGGTGCAGCACCGCATTGGTAGAACCGCCCAAAGCGATAGTGACCGTAATGGCATTCTCAAACGCCTCGCGGGTCATGATATCGGAAGGCTTGATATCGTCCGCCAGCAGCGCCAGCACCGCTTCACCGGCTGCTTTGCAGTCGTCGCGCTTCTCCTGGGAGATGGCGTTCTGTGCTGAGCTACCGGGCAGGCTCATGCCCAATGCTTCAATCGCCGAGGCCATGGTGTTGGCGGTGTACATGCCACCACAGGAACCGGGGCCGGGGATCGCCGTTTCTTCGATGTTTTTGAGTTCGATGAGGTCGATATCACCGCGGGAGTGGGCGCCCATGGCCTCAAAGACCGAAACAATATCGGTATGCCCTTTGCCGGGCATAATAGTGCCGCCATAGACAAACACGCTGGGGCGGTTTAAGCGCGCCAGGCCCATCAGGCAGCCCGGCATGTTCTTATCGCAGCCGCCAATGGCGACTAGACCATCAAAGCCTTCACAACCTGCGACGGTTTCGATGGAGTCAGCGATCACTTCCCGCGACACCAGCGAGTACTTCATACCTTCGGTGCCATTGGCAATACCATCGGAAATCGTAATGGTATTGAAAATCACACCTTTACCACCGCCCGCATCGGCACCGTCGCGGGCAAATTCTGCCAGCTCGTTAATATGGCTATTGCAGGGGGTCACCATGCTCCAGGTAGAGGCAATGCCCACCTGAGGCTTTTTGAAATCTTCGTCGTTAAAGCCCACGGCGCGCAGCATGGCGCGGCTGGCGGCTTTGCCGGGGCCATCGACCACTTGGGAAGAGTGGCGGCGGGAATGATTAGTCGGCTCGGTCATTGGAATTTTCTCTCAGTATTGCTCACAGTATCCGCATAGCTTGGCGATATATATCGCATCCCGCAAGATGATTAACTCCTGACACCATAGCGCTCCCCCATCGTTTCTTTGCTTTTGATTAGGCGTTAACCAAAGTTGACACCCGCAGAGTTGCCAACTATAGTTATCACCATGATCGAGTTGATTAAAACCGATGTCTTCGATAGATGGCTACGCGAGCTTCGCGATGTTCGTGCCCGCGCCAAGGTTGAAGCCCGCATCCGACGTTTGAGTCTGGGCAACCCTGGAGATGTGAAGCCGGTCGGTAAAGGCGTTTCTGAACTGCGAATTCCTTATGGGCCAGGCTACCGCATCTATTATATTACCAAGGGGCCAGTAATCGTGGTTCTGCTGTGCGGTGGTGATAAAGCCACCCAATCCCACGATATCGAACTAGCCAAAGCCATTGCCGCGCAATGGAAGGAGTAACCCCATGACCGTTCCTAATGTCACTTTCAGTCACTACGATACTGCTGATTATCTTCAAACTGAGGAAGATATTGCGGCCTACCTTGATGCAGTAATGGAAGAAAATGATCCTGCTCTTCTTGCCGCCGCACTTGGTGATATCGCCCGTGCCCGCAACATGAGCCAACTCGCCAAAGACGTAGGCATGAGTCGTGAAGGGCTTTACAAAGCCCTATCGGGGGAAGGAAACCCGGCTTTTTCGACCATTAGTAAAGTAGCCAACTCCTTGGGGTTGCGCCTATCCATTAAACCGCTATAGCAGTCAGAAGAGTGCCGCTAGGACGCTTATCGCGAATTCTTACACTCCATGGATGCTTTAAGGCGCCACCCCGCCTCTTGCCTGAAGCTCCTTGGCACGCCAACATGGCGCCAAGCTGACACATCAACAAATCTTAGCCACCCCGCACCATACATGAAGGCACCATCCATTAAGGAATCGTGCATGTCTGCAAACTCTCTGCTCTCGCAAACGCCGCTAACACCGGGCTTTATGGTGGTGCATGCCAATCGCCTGGAAGATTTGCGCGGCTTGGCGGTGGAGTGGATGCGCCGACACCCGCTCTCGCCGCTGGAGAATGAGACCATTCTGGTGCAGAGCAACGGCATTGGGCAGTGGCTAAAACTGGCGCTAGCAGAAGACCCGGCCCAGGGCGGTGCGGGCATTGCAGCAGCATTGAACGTCACCTTGCCCGCGCGCTTTCTATGGCAGGCCTACCGAACGGTGCTTACGCAGCTAACCCACGACGACCAGGCGGTGCCCGAAACCTCACCGTTTGATAAGTCACGGTTGATATGGCGCCTTCTGCGCCTGCTGCCCAGCCTTGCCGAGCAGGAAGCTTTTGCGCCGCTGGCGCGCTTTTTGGAAGTCGATCGCGACCAGCGCAAGCACTACCAACTGGCCGAGCGGCTGGCGGATCTGTTCGATCAGTACCAGGTCTATCGCGCCGACTGGCTGGACGCCTGGGCGAAGGGTAACGACGTACTCATCACCGCCCGTGGCGAAGCCCGCCCGCTGGAAGCCCACCAGCTGTGGCAGCCAGAACTATGGCGCGCACTGCGCGACGATGTAGCTAATAATCTTGGCGAAGCAGGCCTTAACAGCAGCCGCGCCCAGGTGCACAGCCGCTTTCTGGAAGCCGCCGAACAGCTTGAAGGCCAAGCGTGCCCACCTGGCTTGCCCCGGCGATTGATCATTTTCGGCATCTCATCGCTGCCGCAACAAACGTTAGAAGCCCTGGCGGCGCTGTCGCGCTGCTGCCAGATTGTGCTCTGCGTGCACAACCCCTGCCAGTACTACTGGGCGGATATCATCGAGCACAAAGACCTGCTCCGCGCCAGCCGCTACCGCCAGCGGCGCAAGGCAGGCATGCCCGACGCCCTGGACGTACTCGGCACCGGCGATGCCGACGACGCCCTGCACCTTCACGCCCAACCGCTGCTGGCCGCCTGGGGCAAACAGGGGCGCGACTATTTACGCCTACTCGATGAACACGATGACGCGGGCAACTACCAAACCCTATTCGAGCAACAGGCACTACGCATTGATATGTTCGAGCCATTTAGCGGCGAAGAGCGCAACTGCCTGCTCAGCCAGCTACAGGACGATATCCGCGAGCTGCGCCCGGTGGCGGAAACCCAAACCCACTGGCCCGCGCTCGACCCGGCCAGCGACGACTCCATCGTGTTCCATATCGCCCACGGCCCCCAGCGGGAAGTGGAGATACTTCACGATCAGCTGCTGGCGGCCTTCAGCGCCGACCCGGAGCTACGCCCGCGGGATATCATCGTGATGGTGCCGGATATCGACCGCTACGCGCCGCATATTGAAGCCGTATTCGGCCAGTACCGCTCCGCCTTCGGCGGCTACAACGCGAACGCTAAACCCGACGACCCGCGCTACATCCCTTACACCCTTTCCGATCAGGCCAGCCGCCACCGTCTGCCGATGATGATTGCCCTGGAAAAACTGCTGCGCCTACCAGAGCTACGCCTCTCGGTCAGCGATCTGCTCGACTTGCTGGAAGTCCCCGCGCTGCGCACCCGCTTTGGCATTGACGAACACGACCTGCCCACTCTCAGCCGCTGGATCGAGGGTGCTGGGATTCGCTGGGGGCTCAATGCCGAGCAGCGCACCCGGCTGGATCTACCCGAGGGCCTCAACCAGAATACCTGGGCCTTTGGCCTACGACGTCTGCTGCTGGGATATACGGTGGGGAGTGCCGACGCGTGGCAAGGCATCGAGCCATTCGATGATATCGGCGGGCTGGAAGCCTCCCTGGCAGGCCCGCTGGCAAATCTGCTGGAAAAGCTGGAAAGCACCTGGGAAACCTTCTGCCAGCCCACCGACGCCGCCAGTTGGGTAGCCCGGTTGCGCGAACTGCTGGAAACCTACTTTTTGACCGACGACGCTCAAGAGAGCGTGATGCTCACCAAGCTGGAAACCGCACTACAGCAGCTGTTGGACAGCACCGAAGAGGCCGAGCTTTTTGACCCGCTGCCGCTCTCCATGGTGCGCGAGCACTGGCTAGGGCAAATCGACGAGCATAGCCTCTCCCAGCGCTTTCTCGCCGGGGCGGTCAACTTCGCCACGCTAATGCCGATGCGGGCCATTCCCTTCAAGCACGTGTGCCTGCTCGGCATGAACGACGGCGAGTACCCGCGCTCCCAGCCGCCGCTGGATTTTGACTTAATGGGCAGCGACTACCGCCCCGGCGACCGCTCCCGGCGGGAAGACGACCGCTACCTGTTTCTGGAAGCGCTGCTCTCCGCCCGCCAGCAGCTTTATATTAGCTGGGTGGGTCGCAGCCAGATCGACAACAACCCCATGCCACCCTCGGTGCTGGTCGGCCAGTTACGTGACCACCTGGAAGCGGGCTGGCATACGCAAAACGGCGAGCCGCTGCTGGAAGCGTTAACGACCGAGCACCCGCTGCAGCCATTCAGCCGCCGCTACTTTACCGAACCATCCAGCGCCTCCCCCGCCCAGGCACGGCTGTTTACCTATGCTCACGAGTGGCACGCCCTGCATACCTCTAACGGCGAAAGTACCCAAGGCGCAAATTCACCAGCGCTAAAGGCAGACAGCGAACAGCAGAGCACGTTAACCCTGAACCAGCTAGGCAGCTTTCTACGCGACCCTGCGAAGGCATTTTTCAACACCCGCCTGGGGGTCTATTTCGAGCAGGAAGAGCTTACCCAACTGGATGTCGAGCCCTTCACCCTAGACGGGCTACAGAACTGGCAGTTGCAGGATCAATTAATCGCCGCCCAACGCCATGCCGTGGATAACGGCCAACCGCGAGTAGAAGCGCTGCATGCCGCACTGGAACGCTTTAAAGGCCAGGGCGTGCTAGCCGTGGGGGCCTTTGGTGAGCGGATGCGCGAAGCGCTGGCAGAACCCATGGACGCCCTGTTCGGCGCCTACGAAGAAGCGTTGCAAGAGTGGCCCCACGTGGTAGCAGCGCCCCAGGCGGTGCATGTTGTTGTTGAAAGAGCTGAAAGAGCTGAAGGGCGGGTAACGCTGGAAGATTGGCTGGGAGAGCTTCGCCAGGATAGTGAAGGCAACCGCTGCCGCTTGCTACTGCTCAGCAGTAGCCTGGTCAGCCAAGGGCGCGGCCGTGGTCAGTACCGCTGGCAGCACCTGCTACGCCCCTGGGTCGCACACTTGGCAGGCAATATTGAGCGCCCGATGACCACCCAGCTACTCTCCAAAGCAGGCCATGTACGCATGGAGCCTGTAGAGGCCGAGAATGCCCGCTTCCAGCTAGATGCCCTACTCAGTGCATGGTGGGATGGCATGCAGGCCCCGTTACCGCTGGCGCCACAGGCCGCTTTCGCCTGGTTGGCGAAACTGGGCACACCGGAATACGAAGATGATAGCGTAAAGGATAGCGACGCCTACGCCGCCGCCGAAACCGCCTACGAAGGCGGCCGCTTTCAAACCGGCGAAGTCGCCCAAAGCGCCTACCTTGCCCACCAATGGCCCAGCTTCGAAAAGCTATTCAACGAGCGCGCCCTTGGCCACAGCTTCGCCACGCTGACCGAGGCGCTCTACGCGCCGCTGCACCGTTCGGTGAAAAATTAGGGCCTACCTTATTCAGCGTGGTTCTGAAGGCGCTTAACATCATCAATAGACAACCCCGTCACCTTGGCTACAAACTGGGGGTCAGCCCCCTCTTGCAGAAGGTTTCGAGCGGTTTCGATTTTACCCTCGATTTTGCCTTTGGCTTCACCTCGCGCTTCACCTCGGGCTTCCAACTGGGTGGCAATGGTCATAAAGGTGTCTCCTATAGGCTGGGGCAAGCGATGGCTCTCTTCAATCAACTGATCAAGGTCAATCACGTTGCCTGTTCCTACCACATAGTTTAGCAAGGTAGCGATGAAATCCAACTGCTGGCGACTGTGCTCGTCAAAGCTCGCGCAGTCACGCAGCCATTCCATCAGGTAAGGATCTATATGCGGCTCACGGATGTGCTTGAGCACCCGAGCAACCAAGCCTATCCACTGCTGTTGTTTTAGTGCTTCGTCATCAAGCTGATTTACATCCACTAATGGTATTGGCCCCTGGAACAGCGTCTCCATTAGCCCCAGCGGATCTTCAAAGCAGTCAGCAAGATCCATTGAGTAGGGGTAGGGTGTTTGACGGCCGTGGTAGAACACCAGTGCATGAACCGGTGCCATGGGTTCCTTGGGGCGCTGCTTCAACTGCTTGGTCAGCATCCCAAACAGATAATGCCCGATACGCACGGGCATGTGCGGGTCGGGGCTTGATTGATGTTCGACCAATACAGCTAGATACGCCGGTTGCCCCGCTAATTGACAACGGTACACCAGGTCGGAGACGGTTTCTCGCAGGGCTGAATCGAGGTGGCTATCATGCTCCAGCTTGAGACTGCCTAAATCCAGGGCGGCGCTGATTTTCTTAGGTAAATAATGTTGCATGAACTCCTGCGCGACGGCGTGGTTTTCCATCGCGCTACGAAAGAACCGATCATGAGGATTATGGGGTGGTTTGGAGGTATCAGCCACAAGCGGTTTCCATGTTTCGAACAGATTAGAACCTAAGAATTCTTCCCATTCAGCGACAAGATCCGCTTCGCCAGCGAGATCATCTCCGGGTCGCCGGTGTTCTTTTCCGCAACGTCGGAAAGCTTGATCACCGGAAGCCAGCCCTGCCCTTCCGGGCGCGCCTCGACCATCTTGATCACCATATTCATGGGCTCAACACCGACATCGTTAGTGAAGTTGGTGCCGATACCAAACGCCATGCCGATGCGACCTTTGCAGAAGGCATGTATCCGCTCGACCTTCTCCGGGGTTAGCGCGTCGGAAAAGATAATCGTCTTGCTTAGCGGGTTGATGCCCAAGCGCTCGTAGTGCTCGATGGTCTGGGAAGCAAACTCGATAGGATCGCCGCTATCGTGACGAACGCCATCGAACAGTTTGGCGAACTTCTTATCGAAGCTGTCGTAAAACGCCTTAGAGGTAAAGGTATCCGTCAAGGCGATCCCCAGATCACCGCGGTACACATCCACCCAATGCTCAAGCGCCAGACTATTGGCCATTTTGAAGCCGAAGCGGGCACCGTGGAACATAAACCATTCGTGGGCGTGAGTGCCGATCGGCTTAACACCGTGGCGCATGGCCATCAGCACATTGCTGGTACCGCTGAAGGCCTCACCGCCGTGGTGGCTAAGCGCACCGACCACCCGGTCGTGAACGTCAGAAGAGAAGCGCCGACGGGTACCGAACTCAGCAATTTTCAGCCCTAAACGGCGGTAAAGTTCGATCTTCTCCTGGGCGTGCTGCTCAATCATCGCATCAGCGTCAGGCGTGATCGTCACGCCACGCAGCCGATACCAGAGCTCGCTGATCAACGCCATCAGCGGCACTTCCCACAGAATAGTGCGGTACCAGGGCCCTTCAATGATCACCGAAAGATCACTCCCCTGTTGCTCCACAGTCACCTCGCTGGGGTTGTAATGAAACCCGGCGAGGAAGTCGAGATACGTAGGGTCGAGATAAGGGCACGTTATTTCGAGATAGCGCTTCTCCTCATCGCTCAATCGCAGCGACGCCATCTTATCGACTTCGCGGCGAAGTTCTGCGCCGAAGCCGTCAGGAAACGCATGCTCACCACGGTTGATAAAGGCGTAGCGCGCATGGGCATAAGGAAAGCGTTTGATCACGGCGTTCTGCATCGTGATCTTATAGAAGTCATTATCCAGCAGCGATGTCAGCATGAGATCCCATCGTTAGAGTGAACCGAAGCCGCCGGTAGCGTAAACTCATTGTACCTAGAGTGGCTTAGCAACAAGATTATCAGGTGGCGGGGTTCTCATACAGTTTAGGAGCTGTCTTATGCGTATTACTCAAACACATCGAGCAATCATTCTCACCGGGGTAGAGGAATATATTGACGCTGATGTGGACGTTCATGTCTTCGGTTCGCGACTTGATGATACCAAGCGAGGCGGCAGTGTTGATCTATTGTTGACCTCCAAAACAGAGATCTCCGAGCTTTCTTGCGACGAACTCAAAAGCGTACTGGAAGAATATCTTAAGCTGCCGGTTAACATTGTCACCTATGACCCGTCCGATGAACCAAACCCGCTCCAGGCGAAAGCCTTAGCTGAAGCTCTGCCTATTGATTAGAAGGATACGTCATGAGCCAGCCCGCCCCTCTCAATCCACTAAGCCTCCCGCTTCACGGCAGCCGCCTGATAGAGGCCAGCGCGGGCACTGGCAAAACCTTCACTATCGCCCTGCTCTACGTGCGGCTAGTACTCGGTGGCCACAGTGTTGACGACGACACCGCGTTTATCCGCCCGCTCACGCCGCCGGAAATCCTGGTCGTCACCTTCACCAACGCCGCCACCCAAGAGCTACGCGAACGTATCCGCAATCGGCTGGTAGAAGCGGCGGAAGTGTTTCGTGAGGCTCCAGATGCTAAGGAAGCAGGTCACGAAGAGGGTCTTTTTCCAGGGCCGGAAAGTGTTCCCGACGATTCCGGCATTCCCGCCATCCATGGCGGTCAGATGTCTCAAGTAGCGCCCACGGATGGGTTCACAGCGCCTCCACGTAGGCTTGCCGCCGGGGAAGCCCCGGTTGCACTAGATCCGTTGCTACTAGAACTCCGCGACCAATACGACCCTGCCACCTGGCCCGCCTGCTCCCGGCGCCTAGCGCTGGCCGCCGAATGGATGGATGAAGCCGCGGTTTCCACCATCCACAGCTGGTGCTACCGCATGCTGCGCGAACACGCCTTCGACAGCGGCAGCCTGTTCTCCCTCAACCTGGAAAACGACCAGCGCGAACTGGAACAGGAAGTGGTGCGCGACTACTGGCGCAGCTTCTACTACCCGCTGGACAGCGACGCCCTCGGCATTGTTACCCGCTACTGGCAATCACCGGACGACCTGCACGCCCCGCTGCAGCGGCTACTGCCCGAAAGCGAAGCGCTGGGCGACGAAAAGCCCGAACCCAGCGAGACCCTGGCCGCCACCCAAGCAGAGCGCAGCGCCCAACTCAGCGAACTCAAAGCACCCTGGGCCGCCTGGCTGGATGAACTGGTGCCCGCCCTGGAAGAGGCTGCCACACGCAAAGCCTTCAAGGGCCAAAGCTTCAACGCCAAAAGCCGCGCCAACTGGCTAGGCGCACTACGCGAGTGGTGCGAAACGGACGCCGACCGCCCCGCTCTCACCGACGCCGCCTGGAAACGCATGACGCCCGACGGCATGGCGGATATCTGGAAAGAGGGCGCACCACCCTGCCCGCAAGCATGGGAAGCGCTGGCACAACTACCGAAAGCGCTGGATGCCCTGCCCGAGCCGCGCAACGACCTGCTGATTCACGCCGTACAGTGGTGCCGCGCCCGGCTGGAGCGCGAGCAGGAACGCCGCGCCGAGATGGGCCCCAACGACCTGCTCACCCACCTGGATCGCGCCCTGAAAGGCCCCAACAAAGAGGCCTTGGCCGCGCAGATCCAACGCCAGTTCCCCGTGGCACTGATCGACGAGTTCCAGGATACCGACCCGATCCAGTACCGCATCTTCAACGCCGTCTATGACGTTGCAACGCCCCGGCGCGACAGCGCCATCCTGCTGATTGGCGACCCCAAACAGGCGATCTACGCCTTTCGCGGAGCGGATATCTTCACCTATCTGCAGGCCCGCCAAGACACCGATGGCCGCCACGTCACACTGGGCACCAACTTCCGCTCCAGCCGCGCCATGGTAGCGGCGGTCAACCACTGCTTCAGCTACGCTGACCAGCACGATGCCGGGGCCTTCCTGTTCCGTGCCGATGGCGGCGACAACCCGCTGCCGTTCAACCCCGTCAACGCCAAAGGCACCAAGGAGACGCTGGTACTCAAAGGTAAGCCACTACCTGCAATGACCCTGTGGCCACTGGAAAGCGAAGAGCCGCTCTCCAAAACCGCCTACCAAACCGAGATGGCCGAGCGCTGCGCCTCACACATGGCCGCGTTACTGGAAGCAGGCCGCAAACAACAGGCGGGCTTTGCGAAGGTCTCTGATGGCGATGACGATAAAAGAGAGCAATCACTCACTCCGCTGGCCCCCTCGGACATGGCCGTGCTGGTCAACGGCCTGCAGGAAGCGCGAGCGATTCGACTGGCGCTGGCCAGCCGAGGCATCAAGAGCGTCTACCTTTCCGATCACGACAAGGTGTTCAGTTCCCCCATTGCCCCACAGCTGGCCATTTGGCTGCGCGCCTGCGCCGAGCCCCAGGCCAACTCCCGCCAGGCGGAGGCCAAACTGCGCGCCGCCCTGGCAACGCCGGTGATTGGGTTAAGCCTTGAAGAGCTCGACCACCTCAACCAGAGCGAGCTGGCCTGGGAAGCGCGGGTCGAGCAGTTCAGCGACTACCACCGCCTGTGGCAGCGCCAGGGCGTGCTGCCGCTGGTGCGCCGATTGATGGTCGATTTTGATATCGCCGCGCGGCTACTGGGCGAGTTCGCCGAGGGTGAGCGTTTGCTAACCGACCTGCTCCACCTGGGTGAAATGCTGCAGCACGCCAGCCAGGAGCTGGACGGCGAACACGCGCTGATTCGCTTTCTGGCGGAAGCCATTGCCGACCCTGACAGCCACGGCGACAGCCACAAGCTGCGCCTGGAGAGCGACGCCGATCTGGTCAAGGTAGTGACCATTCACAAATCAAAGGGACTGGAGTACCCGCTGGTGTTCCTGCCGTTTATCGCCAACCACCGCCCGGTGAGCGACACTGACCTGCCGCTACGCTGGCACGATAGCGACGGCACGCTGCAACTCAGCCTGAGCGCCGATGAAGCCACGCTTGCCACCGCCGACCGTGAACGCCTGGGCGAAGACCTGCGCAAGCTCTACGTCGCGCTCACCCGCGCCCGCCACGCCACCTGGCTGGGGCTGGCACCGTTAAAAGGCAGCGAGAACAGCGCCATCGGCCATCTGATTAACGGCGGCAAGGCCATTGCCCCCAGCGCGTTTACCCACGCGCTAGGCGAGTTGGTAAGAGGCAGCGATATCGCGCTAAGTGCCGCCCCGGAACCCACCGCGCTGCGCTTCACCCCGGCGCCGGAACAGCAGGCACTGGGCCACGCCCGCACCCCGCTGCGCCCCGCTCGGGAACAGTGGTGGATCGCCAGCTACTCGGCGCTGCGTACCTCGGGGGCTGTCTCAGGGTATAGCCCCACCCCGCTGACAACGCCCGCGCCAGAACCCACCACGCCCCAGGAAGCCACCACCCTGGAAGTGCTGGACGAGCCCCACGACAACGCCATTAACACCGAGGCGTTTCATTTACATAGATTCCCGCGAGGCCCCGGCCCCGGCACCTTTCTACACGGGCTTTTAGAGTGGGCGGGCCAGCTAGGCTTTAACAGCGCTTTGGAAGACCCCGCCGCGCGGGAAGATATGTTGCGACGGCGCGTGCAACTGCGCGGCTGGCAGGCATGGCACGACACCCTGGCGGGCTGGCTTGAAGAACTGCTCGCCACACCGCTTCCCCTGCCTCTTTCCACGTCCCCGTCCCTGACAGAGCCCAGCGCAGGCAGCCAGGTGGCGCTATATGAACTAGAAAGCTATCAGGTGGAACTGGAGTTCTGGTTTGCCGCGCACCAGGTACAGACTCGCAAGCTGGATGAGCTGGTCAGTGACCACTTACTGCCAGGGGTATCACGCCCCGTATTGGATGCCGACACCCTCAACGGCATGCTCAAAGGCTTTATCGACCTCGCCTTTGAGCATGAAGGCCGCTTCTATGTGCTCGACTGGAAATCCAACTACCTGGGCAGCGACGACAACGCCTATACCACTGACGCCCTACGCGATGCCATGCTCGAAAAACGCTACGACCTGCAAGCGGCGCTGTATATGCTCGCCCTCCACCGCCTGCTAAAAGCACGCCTGCCCGACTACGACCCGCACCAACACCTGGGCGGCTCGATGACGGTATTTCTGCGCGGCAGCCGCACCACCGCCCGCGGGGTACACGCCGTGCCTGCCCCGGTCGCGCTGATCGAAGCACTGGATGCGCTCTTTGCAGGCACGGCAGCAGATGCAGTATCAGAAACAGGCCTAGAGGCGGTGATATGAGCAATAGAGACACAAAATCTATGAACCTAGACCTGTTCGCCGATGACGCGCCGCCCGCTGCACCTGATTCAACCGCATCGGTAACACCACCGACAGAATCAACCGCCAGTGCCGCCCAGCCGCACCCCGCGCTAAGCGATACCGCCGCGCTATTCCTACTGTGTGAACGCTGGGTTTCCCGTGGCTGGCTGCGGGATCTGGATCTGGCTCTGGTGCGCTTTCTCGACCGCGAAACCCAAAACGCCCCGCCGCTGCTGTTGCTAGGCGCAGCGTTGGCCAGCCACCAGCTTGGCCGTGGCCATGTCTGCCTGGATATAGCCGCGACGCTGGAAGCGCCGGATTTTGCACTTTCGCTACCCCCAGAAGGCGATGACCTGAACGACCCGCCACCGCTGCCCAGCCATGTGCTAGCTACGTTAACGCTGCCCGAATGGCAGACCGCGCTCAATCACCCCACGCTGATCAGCGACGGCCCCGGGAATACGCCCCTGGTGGTAAGCCACAGCGTCAACACCAGCAAACTCTACCTACGCCGCTACTGGCAGTTCGAGCAAACCCTACACCAGGAAATCGCCGCCCGATTAGCCACCACAGAACTTGGTAAAACTGGTGGGAAGCCACTCCAGGGCTTAAGTTATGAGGATCCCACAGAGCATGATGATGTTTGTGGGAGGCCGCTTCAGCGGGCGAAGGGTGACGATAGTCACCCCCAAATACTCAAAGATGCCCTAGATACCCTATTCCCCGCCAGCAACAGCATAGACTGGCAAAAAACTGCCTGCGCCCTAGCCGCCCGCAGCCCCTTCGCAATCATCACCGGCGGCCCCGGCACCGGTAAAACCACCACGGTGGTACGCCTCCTGGCCCTGCTGCAAACCCTGCAGCTAGCAGAACCCAACGCCCATCCGCTGCGCATCCGCCTGGCCGCCCCCACCGGCAAAGCCGCCGCACGGCTAAACGAATCCATCGCCGGGCAAGTCGCAAAGCTCCCCATAAATGATTTAGCCACTTTGTGGGAGGGAGCTTCAGCTCGCGACGATTCAAGCACTGACCAACTACAAGCCGCCATTCCAACCGAAGTCACCACACTTCACAGGCTGTTAGGTGCCAGAGCCGACACCCGCCACTTCCGCCACAACGCCGCCAACCCGCTGGCGCTGGATGTGCTGGTGGTGGATGAAGCCTCGATGGTGGATATCGAAATGATGACGGCACTGCTCAGCGCCCTGCCCGCCAGCGCTAAGCTGGTACTGTTGGGGGATAAAGACCAGCTGGCATCCGTAGAAGCAGGCGCCGTGCTGGGCGACCTGTGTCGCCGCGCCGACGCCGCCCACTACACACCCGCCACGGCGCAGTGGCTAGCCGAACTCACCAACCACCCAATGCCAGAGGCGTTAATCGACCCGGAAGGCCAACCGCTGGACCAAGCCATTACCATGCTGCGGGTAAGCCACCGCTTTACTGAAACAAGCGGCATCGGCCAGCTTGCCCAGGCGATTAACCAACCTTTAAGTGAAGCATTGCGGGAACGGGATAAACACCAAGCCGTGCATAGCGTACTGAATAACGGCTACGCCGACCTGCACCACTTAGTGTTAAAGCCAGATGCACAAAATGAAGACAGCGCCCTTGAGCGTCTGGTAATCACCGGCAGCCCGGAACATTTTCCCAACGCAGGCGAAGGCCGCACCAATTTCAAGGGCGAGCCCATTGCACCGCCCACCGGCTGCCAGCACTACCTGAATACCCTAGCGATTGAACGGCCGGATACGACACTAGCGTTTGAAGAGAACGGCGACGCTTACGATGCCTGGGCTAAGCAAGTACTGAACGCCTATAGCCGCTTTCAGCTGCTGTGCGCGCTACGTAAAGGCCCATGGGGAGTAGAAGGCTTAAACCTGCGCATCGCCAAAACCTTACGCCGCGAAAAGCTGCTGTTCGGCAACGACCACACGTTAGAGAAAGGCTGGTTTGAAGGCCGCCCGGTGCTGGTGACCCAAAACGACTACGGCCTCAAACTAATGAACGGCGATATCGGTATCACAATGGCGGTGCCTGATCCCCGCTCTTCATCAGGAACGCCTGGAAGATCGCTATTAAGAGTCGCCTTTCCGACCAGCGACCCGGAAAACCCGATTCACTGGGTACTACCTTCCCGCCTGCACGCGGTAGAAACCGTGTTCGCGATGACGGTACACAAATCCCAAGGCTCGGAGTTTCAGCACACCGCCCTGCTGCTACCGCAAACGCCTAACCCAATCCTCACCCGCGAGCTGGTCTACACCGGCATCACCCGCGCCCGCGACTGGCTTACACTGATCGAAGCCAAACGTGGGATATTGAATGATGCGGTGGCTAGGGAGGTGATGAGGGTGAGTGGGGCTAGGTGAGCATGTAAGCAGCACCTATATTTAAAGTTTTAATGGTGTCGGTTTTCGGCCAACAGCGGTCATTGAGTTAAGCAGACTGTCCCCGGAACTCCATAGCATGCTCGGTGGAGAAGCCTAAGAGCGGAACGGTCATGGGTCATGAATAATTCAATTTCTGCGGTTAACGTCATGGGGCATTAGTTTCAACAATTCTCCCACTTGACGAGAACCTTGATCCATTGTTTTTAATTACTGTTTTCATGCAACTTATAAAAGATCGGCTCTACTGGTGCAACAACACCAAATTTTTCCAATTGAAGAAATTTTGAACCAAAAACCTCCGTAGGTATTTTTCTTTGGAGTAACCCAAAGAAATTCTCATCATGCGTTGATATGATGATTTGCTTATCAAACTTTAAGCATATGCTTCTTAACAGGTCTATCGTCGAAAGAACGTTAATTGAATCCATAGATTGAATTGGATCATCAATCAGAATAACATCGATAGAGTTTCCTTTATCATCTCTTGCGTGAAGAGCATTCGCAAGAAACACACTCAAACTCAAAATATTTGTTTGAGCTGCACTAAAATAGAGAATTGGGGATATCATTCCCCCTGCTCTATCACTTATCAAAATATTTAAACTTGGCTTATCCGTTTCAAAGCTGACTTTGAACTCCACTTTTTTGAACATAGGGTGTGGATCAATTTTCTTGTAAATAGAATTGATTAGATCTTCGAAGAAGAAACTATTAGTAAGTACTTCTAAATTTTTTATTATAGCTTCCCTTTCTGCACCTAATACTTTATCAACTTTCTCTCTTTCCTCTATTTTCATCTCCAATATTTCCAACTCTTTCTGAGTAGACATGTGTTTCATATAAGGCTTGAACGAAGTTATAAGCCCCGAGAGCAACTCAATTCCACTCAGCAACTCTTCTAGCTCCTTAGTACGAGCTCGATATTCTTCGGCCTTAGCTGTTATGAGCGCTTGAACTTGTTCAAGAGACTCCTCAGAGCGAATACTAATAATATTAAATATACTTTCATAATACTCATTAACTGTTGCTTGAGAATTAGCAAGGGTGACCTCAAGAGTTTCCTTTTCTTTCTTTAAGTGTGAAACATCCACCCAAGACCCATCAGCTATCATTTTTTTCTGTAATTCATGACACTGATTCACTAGGGATGTACATAAAGTCATGTACTCTTCTACGGTCGATTCAAGATTACTTCTTTTCTCTCTGAAGTGCGACCTAACATCTTGAACATCAATAGAGTTTTCATTTAAATACTCTAATACTGATAAATAAATATGGTCACTACCTTTAGTCGCCATTTCAGAATCTAGCTGACTCAGCTTTATACTTTTGGATTTAAGCGACTTATCTATTTCATGCATTTGCTCAGCCAGATCTTTTTTTTGCTTTATCAAGCTTAGTCTTTTTTTGAATAACTGGTTAAGCTCAGCCTCAGCGCTAGTTAAAAACTCTGTCTTCGATAGCCCCCAAACCGACTGTGTAAGTTCAAAATTTCTATTCTCTAATTTCTTCAGCTCATTTTCAAAAACAGCTTTTTCTTGCTCAGCTTTAACAAGCCTTAATGCCACTTCATTTAATTCATCACGAAGACAGGAGAGCTTGTGAGCCTGCGCTTCTAATGCTTGTTGAGTGATTTCTTGAATTTCGCCGCTAAGTTTTTTCTGGCGTGATGAAGACTCTATAATCTTGTTGGAGTTCTTTCGACTAAGTTCAGACTCCAGATTTTGTTTCTTAACTTTATCAATTAGTTCGGTTGAAGATAAGTGTGGGGTAGTACACAGAGGACAAGTATTGGAAGGCTCAATACTAAGATAGTTCAAGCCCATTGAGATCAACTTTTCATGTAAGTCCATCTGTTCTGTTAAGGCTTTCTGAGTAGCCAGCAAAGAATTCTCATGTATTCGAAGCAAGTCAAGTTCAGTATGACATTTAGCAAGATGTTGTATCTTTTCATTTTCAAATAACAAAGCTCCAAAATTTCCACTTAATAACGAACTAGAGGTCACCTTTAACTCGGATAGTTCACTCAACTCACCACTAAATCTCTCTTTCCGAACCTTGTCTTTCTGGATTTCAGTCTGTTTATAGGCAATCTTCTGACTTAAAGCATCACGCTGCGATTTATTGTTCGATAGCTCATCATAAGTTATATCAGAGCCTTCCATCGACTCTCTGAGTAGTGAAATTCTATCGTCAACTATCTTTAATTCTTGGTCGAACTCCTCTATGCTTTTTTGAAATCCCGCTAATTCAGCACTTACTTTTGAACATTCTTCAGACAAAGCGCTTTTAGCTTCAGTTATTTCCTTAAAGCGAGATTCTGTTTTTAAAAAATAATCAACACTTTCAGCCAGCCCGATTAAATTTTTAAGACGAACATTCGCCTGTTTCTGATCCTCTAAACATTTTTCGTGAGACTCTAATAGCCCTTTATATGCATCAGCGTCAGCAATCCCTTTCAAAAGCCATGTAAGCCGATCGTTATGCTCTTTTTGGTAGCCTACATGTAGCTTTATTTCAGGTATTTGGCCTAAGCGCTTTGTCAATAACTCAAGTGTTTTACTATTGGAATTGAGTGATGCTTTAAGCTCATGTTGTCGTGTTACAAGGTTAGCATCAAGTTGATGAACACCTTGAGGTAAGATGTCTTCATTAGGCAATACAATATTCTCGCCCAATGAGTTGAGTTCATTCGCAACTGAATTGAACTGCGCGAATATAGAAAGATCAATTGGTTGCTTCAACTCATGTAGCAAAGATTTACGTTTCTTATTGAGGAAATTTAGTTCATTCTTATTATCGTTTATAAGTGCAGACAACTCTTTACGAGCAGTCTCAACATCACCACCAAAACTTTCCATGAACTTGGAGTAACGCTCTTGCGGTTTCTCTTCTCGAAGAAATCCCTCAATTTCGTCTTGACTCAGTATGGCTCGTCTAAAGAAGTCATTTTCACTATTGCCTAGGGACATGTCGTTTTGATTTTTACGTATTTTAGGAAGATTGCGTTCAAATACGTTCTGATCATTAGTGGATAGAGTGACAGTCGTAGCAGTTTTCTCATTTACGTATTTGTTACGTAGAATTTTAAGCCCTTCATCTCGATTCTTAGTCGATTTAGCTTCATTTTGGTAGTTTTCCAGCCTTTTTACACGATTGGTAATAGCCCATTCTACAGCATCATAAAAAGAGCTTTTCCCAAAACCATTTGGAGCATAGATAGCGACAAAATTTGCTGCTTCATCTCTATCGTTTGTAAAATCAAAAGTGCCATCTAATTTTGATTGGTAAGCTCGAAATGCTTCAATCTCAACTTTTTTAATTTTCATTGCTGCTCAAACTTTCAATTATGTTATTGATCATCAATGCTCGCTTCTCTCTAGACTCACTTTTGGAATCTGTAGGTGCGCCACGATAGTAACTTTCTAAATACGTTAAATTCTCTTCTAGTTGAATAGAGCGACTTTCAAGAGTTAGATCAGAACCTAACAACTGGTTCTCTAGCTCAATAATTAACTGTTCAAGGCTAGGAATATCTTGAAGCCCATCCAAAACTATTTTCCGTGCAAAAAATTTATTGTTTTCGATTTTATACTTTTCCCAGGTAGGAATTTTTTCAACAGAAACAAATGCCAAATACATATTCCAAGCATCAAACCCACCAGAGCTTTGATGAAAGACAGCCACTATATTTTGGATAGATTGCCAATTATCAATAATGTCATTTGAATTTTCACATATGCATGCTATGCAGGATATGAAAGAAAGATGATCATCAGAAAGAAACATATGAAAATCGATGTTTTCAAATTGAGTAGATAAGAATTCAAGGTCAATTTCTTTAATTGATAATTTCACTTAGTTTTTCTCTCAACAAGTTAGATTGACGTCCATGCCCTTGAATGTTTGAATACTCCTCTTCAATATCTACCACGCAAGTCTTGCGAAGTCCTTCTAAGTGGGTCAATTTGTAACTCGCCAAGATCGCACTTTCAGATGAATCTACCGAATCTATAGCAGGGAATGGCCCTTGAGTTGGCACAACAGAAATATTGTTTATCACATTTTGCAGTTGAAATCTTTTTGGTAAGACTTTTGCAGCGGCTTCAGGAGAAGCAACTATCAAAGTTCCATCTTTATCTAAAAGCCTACGAGCTGTTATAAGTAACTCATCTAAGCGTCTGATCCAGTTCGCACCATTACTTGTATATATTAATCGACGCTTCCTCTCTAACTTTTTTAGGTAAGCAGCATCAGCACTCACAGATCTATCAATCAATACGCTTATCACTAAGAACTCTAAATACGCTACCCACAATTCATAGCTTTTGAGTTCTCCTAGATTATTAGGTTCGACTAGAAGGTCTGAATTATACTGTACCATGACTTTATAAGGTGGAACCAACCCTTTTTCGATTAAATAACAGGCTGCATTTTCTAGCTCTTCTTTAAGATTAGAGACATTTTGAGGATCGTCCACGTTAAACGAAAATATACTGTCTAGCATATTTGAAAAGGACTCCAAATATGCTGGAATCATTGGTGCGCTTGAATTCGCATTAATTAATTCTTCGAACCTTGCAAGACTGTGGTTCTGGGTACGACCATACTGTTGTTCACGACCATCGTTATCCATTCTAAATTCAACACCTATAAGCAACGGTTTTTCATCTTTAATATGATAAACACCACCACCAGACATGCCTCTGATCGTTGCTTTTCCCGGCGTGCTATCAAGACACATGATAACAAGCCCATTAACCACACTAATCTTATGACCAGGATATTCCTTAATAGGATTCGAGGAGTCTCTCTCTGTTTCGGGGAAACCTACGAGGGTAAGTGAAGCTCGGTCTGTTAGATCTGAAGCAGGAAGACAATTTTGTAATACTCGCTCCTGATAATCGACTTTTAAAACCGCAAAATCATAATGATCGGATTTTGACTCAGACCACTGTGAAGGAATGAATATAGATAAAACCTCAAGCGGATTATCTTGGCAATCTTTGACAACTAGACCATTTGATTCATCAGTAATTACATGAGCAGCAGTCAATACATAAGAATAATCACGTGTCATTGCGTTTACTAATACGCCACTACCACCATTCACTTTGACACAGTAAGACTGTACGATTTCAGAGACTGTCATATTAGAATTGAATCTCCTCATCCACTGCTTCTAGACGAGATGCATAGTCTTCTGTTTCATCGTCTAAAAGAAGTCGTTTGATAACATCACTGTAATTGAAATAAATTTTTCCATCTGTTTCCTTAATAATCCTAGCAATGGTTCTTTTGTTTGGCAGACCATGCTTTGATCCATTAGTCGAAATTACATAACGAGATGACTGTAGTAGGGAAAGAAACTCAGCACTAGTATTGTATTGGCTACCGTGATGTGAAACTTTGACAAGGTCAAGATGAAGCTTATTATTCTCACTAAAGCCTAATTTTCTAAGGCTTTCCACTACAACTTGGTCGTGTGCGTCTCCAAGAAAGAGCATTTTTTTATTATCGACTTCGAGTATAAATGCGATTGAACTGCCATTGTAAACGGATTGGTCTGATTCAAAATCATCTGTTGCCCAGATTTCTTCAAGAGAAAGCTGGTAATCGTTTTTGTGAGCGGAGGTTGCTCCTGATTCTTTTTCAGATGGCCATTTGTGCAATAACTGCTCAAGCTGATTTTTTGCAGGGGATAGTATTGTGAATGTGAACGGACCGACTCGGTGAACTTGCCCAGCCATTATGAGAGGAGCTCTCTCACATCCAACTTCATAAAGTAGTGTTTCAAGCTCCTTTCCCTGCCGTACACTTGTTTGAGGACTTTTATCGGCCAATAAAATATTATTTTCCGGAATTTCAGGAGCACAAAAATGTTGTGTAATGAGACGAGATGAGTTGAACCAAATAGATTTTACGAGTTTACTTAGGTAACCAGGTTCTTCAAAAGCTTTTATCAAACCGTGAATATGGTCGTCATCAATATGGGTCACTACCACTAGATCTATGTATTGTCCTTTATTTTTGAGTTCATCTAATACTTTGCATAATGCTCCGTCATAACGCAGCCTTGGTCCATGTTTAAAAGTCGTTGATGTTCCTCCATCAATTAAAATATTGACGGCGTCCGAAGTCCCCTGATGACTGACTAAAATACAGTCTCCATGATTTGCTTCAAGGACTCTTACGACAACCCTCATAAATATTCCTTAATTTAGCAGCAACACCGGTCATGGTGTGTCAGTTTAATTGATTTCTAAAAAGAGCCATTTTCAACAACTCCGCCCTCTTGACTTGCGTATAAGACGGAGCTCAGCCGCAGCTTTAGCGGTCGGCTGGAGCCCATGGTTTTACATTATGAGCAAGAACTGCATCCAAGTTAGTTGATACTTGCTCAATGAATGGCTCCATTCTCAGATAAGCCCTTTTTGATAAGTCCAACTGGTAATCGAGACTCTTTCGGATTTCTGCATGTATATGAATTGCGTTCCTTGCTTCGTAGAACTCGATGATTTCTTCCATAAGCCAGTGTTCAATCAAACCTAACTCAGCGGCACACTCCGCCTTTTTTTCAAACCGAACTTTACTTTCGTCGGTACGCCCTATTCCTTCGTAGGTTGGAATTATTTCTTTGCCGTCATGTTCCAGAGCAGCCTCTAAGGCGGCTTTCTTGTGGGCAGGAATTGATATCTGCTTCTTTGTTTTAAATTCTATCAACGCTTGTACTTTTGGGTTCGCTGAGAGGTCATCGAATAAGATGTGATGTATGACAGCCTCGTAGATCGACGCATAGGAGAGAACCTGAAGCCGAATTTGCGCTCGCAGAAGCCAGTCGTCGGCAGCCATGCCTTCTAGCAGCTTGTAGACATAGCGAGTTGATATGAACTCGTCTGCCAAACGATCACGAAGTGTATGATCCGAGATGAACGAGAACCTGTTTTTGTGCCATTCCCAATCGGCAAGATGACCGTCTATGTACTCTTTAATCGCATCCCTTGTTCCATCAGAAAACGCCACGGTATCTCCTTCTTTCTATGTATAACAGAGACTATACGCCCCGCTGCATAACCCCAATGAACGTGACGGCACATAGTTTGAGGTAACACAGCCACGCTTGGCTATCAATTTGATTTAAAAAGAAAAACTAGAAAACATGTCCCAAGCTCGTGTTCCAACGCGTTTTTGCCATCTCAATAATACTTTATAAAAGATACACCACTCACTCCTATTACTCCTGCACCTTAGCACTCTCCCCACCAAACACCACGCTACCCGCTATCGTTTCCATCCCTTCAATCGGCTGCTCGAAGCTTCAGGCAATATCTTTATGGTCGCTCCGCGAGAAATACACCGTATTGCCTGTAAACGGTCAGTGGGTGGTCATTTCGGAGCTGGTAAGCAAAGCCATCCGCACGTCTTTACGTGGGAAGTAGTGGCGTGGTGGGTAGCCAATTTCGCGGAGTTCGAGAGCGTTGCTCGAGTCAGCAAGCAGCTTGCCATCAACATGCACCTGCACGCGTTGGCTAACGGGATGAAGCTCGATGCGAGGTGCCTGTGGCATTAGATTATTCCCTGCGGCGATTTTCGCTCTATTAATTTCACCCTAGCAGCTAAGTTCGTTGAAACCCATATTAGGTTCATTAAACTTTAGGCTACGAGGATAACTTGGAACATGCGCATACCTCATTACCGCCCTACTACTGCCCTAGGCTACTGTGGAACAGCACGGCTAACGCTATCCAGATAAACGGTAATCAGTTTTGATTCGCTTAGCGTCACGACGTCCGTCAGGCTTTTTTCACAAAGTGGGCGGTCACCATCATGTCGCCGACGCCGTCGACCTTGCAGTCCAGTTGGTGATCCTTGCTATCCATGAGCCGCTTGAGAACGGCTTTGGTGCCCACCTTGAGTACCAGTGAGCTACCTTTGACCTTGAGGTCTTTGATCATCGTTACCTTATCACCCTCCGCTAACAGCGTGCCGTGGGCATCTTTTACCGTCACGGCGTCTTCCGCCTCTGTCTCAGAAGGGCTCCATTCGTGGGCTCACGCGGGGCAGATGAACAGGCTTTGATCCTGATAGACGAATTCGGATTGGCAATGAGGGCAAGACATGAGCAATGGCTTCTGTAGTTTGATTAGTTCCTTATGATACTGAGCACTGGCTACCTTGGCTAATGGGAATGGTGCCAATCCGCCCTGCCTATTGATCCGGTGGGGACAATTTGGCATCGGTCAAGGTACGTGGCCGGTACTCACACGTTGTATCAGCCCAGCGCTTCCAAACACTCTCATCGACTGAAATATTCACCGCACACTGCCCTTGCATTCCTTCCGCATAATGTCGGTAAAATCGGCCGTCAGTGGCGTTTCCAAGGCGTTTGTATCTGGCGTAGAACCCCTTCAGGAAATCAGAAAACGAATCTTTGGGTGCTGTCTTCCAGGCATCCTCAGCAACTTCGTAGGGTGCCAGTTTTAGGCCTGCCTTTTGCGCCTTGGCTAACATCCAGCTCAGCGATATATCGGCCAGTGTGTCATCAGCGCCATAGCCGCCGCCTACATTGGCGTGGGCGCCGATAAACCAGCACTGCTCTACTTCGCGATTGCCCGTTTTCTGCTTGCCATCCTTGCTTGTCCAGAGCGATACGTTGTAGGTCGCTCTGTGTTCGTCCAGCGCGACCGCTTGATAGGCATGATCGACAATGCTGGAAAGCTCGGTGTCGTGCCAATCGTATTTGCTTTTGAACAGGTTGGTTCCGGGCACGCCCAGTGCGCCAACGGTATCCCACACACCAATGAAATGAATCCTGGGCTGGCGGCTGAAGCTCTTCTTGAACCCTGTGCACACCTCAGAATCGGGGTGCAAATCGCGGTTTCGATAAATACTTTCGGCCTTATCGAGCAACCCTGGCGTGACGACATGCACTAGCCCGCATTTACGAATCATCCCCACCAGGCTTCTGGCGGTGTAGGCACCACGGCTGAACCCGAATACCCAGATTTCATCGCCTTCACTGTAACGCCTTGCCAGCCAGTCATAGCCTTCCTGTAGGTTTGTGCTCAGCCCGTGACCGAAGGCTCCGCCGGTAAAGCGCTGAAACTTGGATGTCCCTACGCCGGGGTTGTAATAGAACCGTTGCCTTACACCATCATCGTCATCATGGATCAACCGGGTAATACGATAAACATTGGTTTGGTCTTCAGGGTCGTTCCACGTTCCATCAAATAGCAGGATCAGTTTTTGTTTTGTCATTGTGTTCCCCATGATGATGCGCACCTTTGAACAGTGCTCATGACCACTGAAGAGAGACAGCGAACACGTTATGCATCCTTGGGCATACAGAGCGCATCCGGTAGCCTCAATATTACTAAACTAATGTTAGTCGTAAATTCATCCCTATGCCTGTCGGTATTACCTGGTCGATTAAGGACGCGCCACTAAATGAGCGGTTGGGCGTGGTGCAGCCCTCGCTAAGGGCTGTGTTCAGCGTTAGGAAGCCGAAAAGCGCTTTGGAAGGCAAACACAGCGGTGCCTGTAGATCGCGGCTATCGAAGAACTGCCCGTCGAGGAGATGGAGAAGTTACGGGCAGAGACTCAGCGTTGAGACCTTGATAAGTTAGCGTGAGCGCCGCCACTGGGCCAGCGCTTGAATATCCTCTGGTGTCGTCCGGCAGCAACCGCCAATGCCTGACGCGCCTGCTGCCAGCCATTGCTCAACACCTTGTGCCAGACCGGAAATATCCGCAGCGGTATGATCGCATTGGGCTGGGTGCCAGGTTTTGGTCACCGCGTCGTACACTTCCCCAGAGTTGGGGTAGACCAATACCGGCAGGTCGCACTCACGCCGGATCGTCTGAATCAGCGATTCAATGTGGGCCAACGCCGTACAGTTGACACCGATCGCCGCCACGCCTGGGCAGTTGGTCAGGGCTGCCGCACACTCCTCGATCGGCGTGCCATCACTGATGTTTTGGCCATCCTTCGCCGAGAAAGTGATCCAGGCCTGCGAGCCCGGGTGCTCGGCCAGCAAATCGGTGATCGCCAGCGCTTCCTCCAATGAGGGCAAGGTCTCAGCAGCCAGTAGATCAGCCCCCGACGCCAGCAAGAGTTCAAACCGCTCACGGTGAAAATCAACCAGCCCGGCGCGATCCAGGTCATAGCCGCCTCGGTATTCACTGCCGTCCGCCAGATACGCGCCATAAGGGCCGACTGATGCAGCCACCAGCGGTTTGGGGCGGTCGGTTTGGCCGGGCTGCCAGACCGCATCCCGCGCTTGCTGCGCCAGCGTGACCGATAACTGAATCAACTTCCGCGCCTCTTCTGCCGTCATCCCCGCCTGCATAAAACCCGGCACCGTGGCCTGATAGCTGGCGGTAATCGCACAATCGGCACCGGCTTCAAAGTAAGCCTGATGCACCTGACGAATCTTCTCCGGGGCCTGCGCCAACAAGCGCGCCGACCAGAGGGCGTCATTGAGGTCACAGCCTAGCGCTTCCAGCTCGGTGGCCATGGCGCCGTCGATGACCATAAAGGGTACGTCGGCCAACAGGGCTTTGATCGGATTCAACTCATTCATACGGTGTTTTCCTCAACGGCGTTGGGCGATTGTTCATAACGTTGGGAGGCCGAACGGGGGCGCACATAGTGCACCAGGTAGCACAGGCCAATGAAAGGCACACCGAAATAGAGCGCCACGCGTTGATGCGGGTCGAAGGCAATGCCAATGCACGCGGCCAGACAGGCTGCAAAGGCAATAATCGGCACCCAGGGGTAGAACGGAGTGCGATAAACCAGGTCCTTCAGTTGCCCGCCTTCACTCAGATAGTGGCGCCGGAAGTTAAACTGGCTAAGCGCAATCGCCATCCAGACCACCACCACGGCCAAGCCGGAAATCGAGACCAGCACCAGATAGACGGTTTCAGGGGCATACACGCTGGAGAACAGCGCGCCCAGGCCGCCGACCATGCTGAGTAGCAGGGCATTCATCGGAATGCCACGCTTGTTGAGGCGGCCAAGCGACTTGGGCAAGGTGCCTTGGTCAGCGAGCGTCCATAGCATGCGCGACGAGGCATAAAGCCCGGAATTGGCCGCCGACAGCAGCGCGGTAATGATCACAAAATTCATGATATCGGCTGCACCCGGCACGCCAAGGCGTTGGAACACAGCCACAAAGGGGCTTTGACTGAGCCCGGCTTGATCCTGAGGTAGCAGCGCCGCAATCACGACGATGGTGCCGACGAAAAACAGGATCAATCGCCACAGGGTCGCGCGGATCGCTTTGGGTACATTGCGGGCCGGGTCTACCGTTTCTCCGGCGGCAATGCCAATCAGCTCGGTGCCGGAAAAGGCAAACATCACTGCCAGTAAGGCGGTACCAATGGCCATCAGGTTGGGCGGCATGGCGCCCTCTCCCCACAGTGCCGATAGCCCCGGTGAGGCGACCTCAGCGCCAGTGGCATCATGCAGCGGTACCCAGCCAATAATCGCCACGGCGCCCACCAGCACAAACACCACCACCGCAATCACTTTGATCAGTGAAAGCCAGAACTCAGACTCGGCAAAGAAGCGTGAGGTAAACGCATTCACGCCAAACACAATCGCCGCAAACATGCCGCTCCAGTACCAGCCGGGGATGTCGGGAAACCATCGCCCCATAAAGACCGCCGCCGCGGTGAACTCTGACCCTAGTGCCACCGTCCAGGTGAGCCAGTACATCCAGGCCACCATATAGCCGGTGCCGGGGCCGATATAGCGGCTGGCATGCGCGCTGAAGGCGCCTGAATTCGGCATATGCACCGCCAGCTCGCCCAGGCACATCATCACCAGCCAAGCAACGATGCCACCTACCAGATAGGCCAACACTGCCCCAATAGGCCCGGCCTGCTGCACGGTATAACCGGAACTCAAAAACAACCCGGTGCCAATCACGCCCCCCAACGAGAGCATCACCAAATGGCGCGTCTGCATACTGCGCTTGAAGTGCACACTTTCTTGAAGACCTTCTTGATCACTTGCTGGCTCACTCATGGTGATATCCCTATCTTTGACCTAACACGGCGCCAGGCGCCCAGCGGCCTGGCTCAGAAATGGCACCATTTTAGTGCATGCTTAATTTACTAAAAAGCATAAAAGACCTATTTAATATTCTTTATTTGAATATACAGCCTGAAATGAGTGATAAGCGCAGGAAGTGTCAATTTAGATAATGGTTGGTACTAATCAGCCAATTGTTGATTACCGATGGCATGCTATTTATTCTTAGGCATATTGCTTTTGCAATGCCGTAGCGTAACGCATTGATACGAGGGAAATTCATGAGCGATCAGGAGGATAGTCGCCGCAGTGACCATGACAGCCCGCGGAAGATGGCGCTGGAAGCGTATTTTCAGGAGTTTCTAGGGCTCCTGTTCCCGGCGATCCATAAGCAGGTGGATTGGTCGAAGGGCTACTGCTTTCTTGATAAAGAACTTCAGCAGATTACTGCCGATGCTGAAAGCGGTAGACGCTATGCTGATAAGTTGATCAAGGTGGCTGCCTTGGATGGTATTGAGACCTGGGTGTTGATCCATGTGGAGGTACAAGGCGAGCCAGAAGAGAACTTTGCCGAGCGTATGTTTACCTACCAGTACCGACTGCGTGACCGTTATAATATTGATGTAGTCAGCCTTGCCGTACTGGCAGATACCCGAGAAAGCTTCCGCCCCACGACTTTTCACTATCAACGCTGGGAATGTGCGCTGTCCTTTACCTTCCCCACGGCTTAACTGATTGATTGGGAAGCGCACTGGGCAGAACTGGAAGCCAGCGACAATGTCTTTGCTTTAGTGGTGATGGCTCAGATTCAGGCCAAGCGAGTGAAGGAGAATGCATCGCGAAAGGATACCAAAGTGACCCTGATCCGGTTGCTCTACGACCGAGGCTACAGCCGCGAGCAGGTTTTACGGCTATTCAACATCATCGATTGGATGATCCAGCTACCCAGAAGTTTGGATCCTGAGTTTGCACAGGCGGTATATACCATACAAGAGGAGAAGCATATGCCTTACGTCAACACAATTGAGCGACTGGGTATTGAGAAAGGCGAGAAACTTGGCATTGAGAAAGGTCGTCAAGAAGCAGTGCATCGCGTATTGGAAAGCAAGCGCAGTGCTGCACGTAAACTGATCGCTCGCACCGAAATGGATGATCAAATGATCGCGGATATTGAAGAACTGCCGGTTGAAGAAGTGGAAAAGTTGCGTGCTGAGATCCAGCACTGAGCTCGCTTTCTCCCCCACTTCTACTAATAGAAAGTCCTAACCGAAAGCCGTCTGCTGAAAGCTCTTGCGCGCACTAAGGCCAGCGTGCCATGACTGAAGTTGTGGATACTCTTCTTTCCAGTTCACCTCTGGCAGCCTGAAGGCGAGATAATCCAGCGCCACTGCGGTGGCGATGTGGCCCAGGTTGATAGTTGAGCTCTGTTGTTCTTCGCCAAGCTCACCGTCCAACTGTTTCAGTAGCCGCTGCATGGCTCGCGAACGCCGTTGGCCCAGCTCGCTAGCGTCAATCTCTTTGCCGTAATGCTTTCTGGCAATCACGGTGTTGAACGCGGCATCTATCAGGTTTTGTCCCAGCCCCGCCAGATGCAGCACTTCACCCAAACTGTCTTGGGCAATCATCGGCTTGTTGGGGCTAACGCCATCCAGATAAACAGCAATCAGCATTGATTCGCTTAGCGTGGTGCCCTCCTCCGTTAACAGCGCTGGAATACGCCCGGCGGGGTTGGCCTTTAAGAGTTCGGCATCGTCTGCCCAGGGGTCGCACCACTTCAGCGTCACGGCGTCCGCCAGGCCTTTTTCCAGTAACACGATGCGCACCAGGCGCGCATAGGGCGAGGTTGCGTTTAGGTAGAGCTCCATTATTGCCTCCCTTGGTTTGAAGAGTGCTGTGTAGAGTGCTTTGAAGATTGCTGTGTAGATTGTTGGGCAGACGAGCGCCGCTGCTGTACGCCACGGCTAAGCAGCACTAGCAAAAAGCCAGCGAAGAGGATAAGACCGCTGATGGCAAACAGTGGCGCGTAGCTGTCCCAGGCGCCATAAAGCGCGGACATGGCATAGCCCGCCACCGCCTGGGCGGCTGCAAAGGCGGCGGTGGCTTGCCCCCAGAGCTTCTTGTGGGCGGTTGGCCCTACCAATTCAGCAAGGCGGCCAGAAGTGAGTGCAACAATGCCAGGGATCATCGCCCCCACCATGAACGAGGAAACCGATTGGCTGAGCAGTGCAAGCGAGAACACCGGTAGCAAGACAGCGGCGGCCTTCGCCGCAAAGGCGATCATCAAGCCCCCCTGCCAGCCCACTCGCTGTGCCAGTGCGCCCACCATGAACGGCCCACACAAGGCGCCCAATCCGAAGATTCCCCACTGCAGGGAAGCCGCTTGGTTACCCAGAGCGTTTTCCCTGGCGAGATAGTCCACCCAGAACACGGTATGGGGCACAAAGCCAATCGCATCCAGGGCGTAAGCGCCAATCACCAGCAGCACAACGACCTTTACACCCGCATACCCTGTGGAGCTATTACCCACCGAGCTAGCCGTTATTGGTGAGGTTAAGTGCGCTATTCCCTGTTGTTGCAAAAAATAGTCGCACAAGAGGCCAGCGGCAATACAGAGCAGCCCAAGCGTGCCCCAGGTGACTGTCAGGCTTAACCCAAGGAGTAACGGTACGATGAAGGCCGAAAGCAGTGCTCCAAAGCCAATGCCGGTAAATACTAGGGCACCCACACGCGTTCTCCTTTCAGGTGGCGTGGCCGCCAGCGCCAGCGAGGGGCCAACGACCATTAAGATGGCCCCGGCAATGCCTGACACCAACCGCCAGAAGAAGAACCAGAGAAAACCGCCCGCCCCGGCGCAGAGTACAAAGCTAAGCGCGATACCCGCGAAGCTTGCGGCCATCACCCAGCGAGAAGAAAAGCGCTCACTCAGCGAGTGGGCGGCGAGTGCGCCGATAAAATACCCCAGCAGGTTGGCGGCCCCAAGGTAGGCACCTTGGCTCGCGGTAAACCAGCCCTCTTGAATAATTGCGGGCAATAGCGGCGTATAGGCGAACCGCGCAATGCCAATCCCCGCCAGGGTCGCCATTATCCCTGTCATCAGGGCGGGCAGGTCGTGGCTAGTGAGTGTTCGAGTCATCATATTGTGTCCTTATTCGTGCCCCCTTTCGGGCAAGGTGGGCAGCGCGTTAGTACACAGCCAGACTACGCGTGAGGAACTATTTCTAGAAACGATTAGTTTTGATAGCTACTATCTTGTTTAAAGATAGCCTGACAGGGAGACGGCGCGTGCAATTGAAATCACTGCGACTATTCATGGCCGTGGCCGAAACCGGCAGCTTCGTGACGGCGGCCAAACAACTGCACACCGTGCAATCCAATGTAACGGCCCACATCAAGAAGCTTGAGAAGGAGTTAGGCGTACAGCTGATTCACCGCGCAGGACGCGTTCGGCCTACCAGTGCCGGGTTGGCGCTAGTGGAGTACGCCGAGCGCATGCTGACGGCCCACGACGAAGCGGTGTCGCTGTTCAAAGGCCAGGAGAAGGCGTGTGGGCGGCTGCGCATAGGTGCCATGGAGACCACGACGGCGTTGCGCCTTCCGCCGATACTGGCGGCGTACCACGCGGCACAGCCTGACGTTGATATCCAGATCAAGACCGGGCCCACGGCTGAACTGGTCGAATTGTTGCTTAATGGGCAGGTGGACTGTGTCTTCGTGGCCGGGAGGCTTGAGCATGGTCGCTACCACTTGCTCAAAGCGTTTAGCGAGCAGCTTGTCTTAGTAGGCTCAACGCCTATGACGAAGATGCCCTCTTCACAAGCGCTGCTGACGTCCGCATTCTTGGCGTTTCGCCAGGGGTGCAGCTACCGCCAGCGTATCGAGCTGTTGCTGGCTTCCTACGGCGTCAATGCAGGCCGAATTTTTGAGTTCGGTTCGCTGGACGCGATGCTTGGCTGCGTTGCTGCCGGGATGGGTTACACGGTGCTGCCCCGTGGGACGATTGAAGCCCACCAGCACCGGTTCGAGATTCACACGCTGGAACTGCCCACGTCCATCGCCAATGTCGATACCTATTTTGTCGCCCCCGAACCAGAAACCTGGACACCCGCCCTGGCGAGCTTCGCTGAAACGTTACGTGACGCAGTGGTGGATGCAGGGCCTTAATGGTACTAACCCCTGCCCTGCGCTTACGCTACTTATTGTTGGCTCGCTCTATTAGCCGCTCGCTCAACACGACGAGGTCTTCAGCCACAAAATCCCATGCTTCTTCGGCTTCTAAATCTTTGCTCTGCTGAGGGCCATACTCTGTACGACGGGGTATAAACGCCGTTTTCATTCCCAGTGCACGGGCAGCACGCAGGTCAGCATTATGCGCCGCACACAGCATTACCTCTTCAGGCGGTAGGCGTAGCAGACGGCAAGCGCCTAAATAAACCTCCGAATCAGGCTTGTAGTGCTCGAATAACTCGGCGCAAAAAATCATATCCCACGGCAGCTTGGCGTGACGGGCAACATCGACCATTAATGAGACATTACCGTTGGTCAGCGTTGCGATGATGGTGTGCTCTTTCAAGCGCTGTAGGCCATGTGGGACATCGGGCCAGGGCTCTAATTGGTGCCAAAAGTAATTGACGCGGTCGATGGTCGCTTCGTCTAGCGCAATCCCATGTTGATTGAGTAGTGTGACTAAGCTTTCTCGATGCAGATCATCTAATACCATCCATGGGATTTCCCCTCTGCGTACCCTGTCCATGGAAGGCGCATAAAGCTGACGCCATTGATCAGCCAGCACTTCACTAGGCAGCTCAATCCCCAGCTCTTTCTCTAGCTCATTGAATTGATTAATCAAACTGGAGCGCCAATCAACAATAGTGCCAAATACGTCAAACACGATCGCTTTCATTAATTTCTCCTTGCCGCTGGATGGTCATTAATAGCCCCAATAACGTCATGGCGATCAGCAGACTCCAGCCGAGCATAAAGCTACCACTTATATCTAACAGCCACCCAAGGAGTGGCGGTATCGATACAATCGCCAGTTGGTTAATCGCCATGGCCAATCCCAGCACAAAGCCGGTTTTATCAGCAGGTGCAGACTCCGCTACATAAGCTACCCAAGGGCCGTACCAACCAAAACCAAAAAAGCCTAACCAGGCCATCAAACCACTCAGCATGAGCGTTGAGTGAAACGGCAGCCAAACCAATACCAGCAGCCCTACTATCACCGCCACCATGCACACCATTACCGGAAAATAGCGCGAGCGACAGCGGTCGCTCCAGACCGCCAGCAAAATACGCCCGGCAACCCCGGCCCCCTGGGCCACAAATAACAACGTCGCGGCTTGCAGCACGTCCATCTGCAAACGGCTGTGCAGATAGAGCACGGTAAAAATCAAAATACCGTACTGAACAGAGATCAGACTAATACCGGACGCCATGATCTGTTTCATAACCGGTTCGCGAATCATCGCCAGTCGCGATAAGACGACTTTTTTTACGCTACCTTCAGAAGCTCTTGTGACCGGCACCACGCCACCCGGGGCACGGTAAAAGAGCATAAAGACCAATGCCCCAAAGATCGCAATCAGCCCACCCACTAGAAAGGAGGCGCGCCACCCCCAGGTGATGGCAACTGTGGGCAGTATGATCGCCGCCAGCGCCCCACCCAACGGCAAGCCAGCCTGACGAATCCCCATGGCAAAACCACGCTGGGATTTGTCAAACCAAGCGGCTACCGATTTGCTACCGCCGGGTTGGGCGGTACTGTAGCCTGCCCCTACGATGACCAAAAACAGCAGCATGGCCCAGTAACTCTCAACCAGAACGGCAGCGCTAAGCGCTATGCCCACTACGAGGGTACCCACCCCTACCACTAAGCGTTCACTGAACCTGTCCAGCAACTCTCCGGCAACTAACAGCCCGACTAAAGGCACCAGTTGTGCAGCAGAGACCAGCGCCCCAATCTGAAATGCGGTGAGCCCCATATCTGCCTGTATATAAACGCTGATGGCCCCAATGCCTTGAACGAAAAAGCATGCCGCTGCTTGAGCCAGGGTGGCTATCAACAGAATGACCCATCGGTAATGTCGGCTAGCAGTCATCGGCGGCACGGTTATCATGTTAGTTCAGATTTTAGTCAGGCCTTCTTCACAAAGTGGGCGGTCACCATCATGTCGCCGACGCCGTCGACCTTGCAGTCCAGTTGGTGATCCTTGCTGTCCACGAGCCGCTTGATAACGGCTTTGGTGCCCACTTTGAGTACCAGTGAGCTGCCTTTGACCTTGAGGTCTTTGATCATCGTTACCTTGTCGCCTTCCGCTAACAGCGTGCCGTGGGCATCTTTTACCGTCACGGTGTCTTCTGCCTCAGCCTCAGAAGGGTTCCATTCGTGGGCGCACTCGGGGCAGATGAACAGGCTTTGATCCTGATAGACGAATTCGGATTGGCAATGGGGGCAAGGTGGGCACGACATGAATGATGACTTCTGTGGTTTGGTTTAGGCTGCTTATGATACTGAGCCTATATCCCCTTGGCGAATGCCTTCACGCCTAACCAGGAAAGGAGAACCAGGATGAACAAACGTGACCTGGAAGCGACATACCGTGATTACATCACCTGCCTCAATAATCAGGATTGGACGAACCTTGACCAGTTCGTGCATGACGATGCCCACCACAACGGCAAGCGCCTAGGAGTAGATGGTTATCGCGCCATGCTGGAAGCCGATTACGAGCAGATACCTGATCTTCACTTCAACATTGAGCTGTTGGCCGTTGATTCACCCCATGTGGCGTGCAGGCTGCGATTCGATGTCACGCCTAAAGGCAACTTCCTGGGCTTACCTATCAATGGGCAAAAAGTGACGTTTTGCGAGAACGCGTTCTACCGCTTCCAAGATAATAAGATTCAGGAAGTCTGGTCGGTGATCGACAAGACTGCGATAGAAACTCAGCTTGGTTAAACGTTGTGGTTATCCCCGTTAACATACGAATAGAGCAAAATATCAGATCGATAGGCCCAGCCCTGATTAGCCCAGAACTTCTGAGCAGCTTTGTTCTCGGGAAGAATCATCAGGTGTGATTTCAGGATGCCTTCGCTCTCCAGCGCTTTCAGGCAAAGGTTTACCAGCCGTGTGGCGATACCTAACCGCCGATGAGCGCCCGATACCAACAAATGCTGAACATAACCGCGCTTGCCATCGTGGCCCGCCATGATCGTTCCCACCAGATTTCCTTCGACTTCTGCCACGAAGCTCAGGCCGGGGTTGCGCAGCAGGTATCGCTCAATCCCCTCTCGGGAATCGGCATCACGCAGGCGCACGCCTTCACTTTCGCTCCACAGGGCAATGGCGGCTTCGTAATCGTTGATGGTCATGGTGCGGTAGTGCATCAGGCGGCTCTCATTGGGTGGTGGTATCGTCTTGTTCATTCTGCTGGGCAGGGTGGTTGAAGTGCTCCTTCTGCTCTGCCCATTTCAGCAAGGCATCCAGCGCCGGGCAGAGCGTTTGCCCCCATTCGGTCAGGCGGTACTCCACTTTCGGCGGCACCTGGGGGTAGACTTTCCGGGCCACAATGCCATCCGCTTCCAGTTGGCGCAGCTGTTGGGCCAGCATTTTCTGGGAGATGTCAGGGATGAGTTTTTCGAAATCAGAGTAGCGCTGCACTTTTCCATCAAAGAGATGAAAGAGAATAATGAGCTTCCAACGCCCTTCCAGCATTTTTAATACATTTTCCACATCGCTTGCAGCGGTAGCGGGCGTATAAATCTTTCTCATTGGTAAGCCACTTACCTTTTTGTGCGTTCTTGATAACGCGTAAGTCTAGGCAGAATATTCTCTCACATTACCTTGCGAGAGATGATCATCATGAGCTTGTCACTGCCAGACGCGATCACCACTTATTTCAGCATCAGCAACGGTGCGGATGACACCCACATTGCGGATTGCTTTACCCAAGATGCCTGTGTGTTTGATGAAGGAGAGACACACCGCGGGCGAACCGCTATTCAAGCCTGGCTGCGCGCCACCCGTGCCAAGATTGAGTATAGCGTCGAGCCGATCAGTGTTTCCCAACAAGGCAACACCATGGTGGTTACCGCGACCGTGACCGGCAACTTCCCCGGCAGTCCGGTTCAACTTGATCACACTTTCCAGCTTGCCGAGTCGCAAATCCAGTCATTGGAGATCCACTAATGAAACTGAACTTGAACGGGCGACGTGTATTGGTCACCGGTGGTAGCAAAGGGGTTGGCGCGGCCGCGGTGGCGCTCTTTCGCGAGGAAGGCGCGCAAGTGCTAACAACCGCCCGTACTCGCCCCGCCGACCTGCCCGATGAGCTGTTTGTCGTCGCAGACCTGACAACGGCCGAAGGCTGTGCCACGGTGGCCGATGCGGTCAACGAACGCTTGGGTGGCGTGGATATTATCGTTCATGTGCTGGGCGGTTCATCAGCGCCCGGTGGCGGCTTCGCTGCCCTTGGGGAGGAGGAGTGGCAGCGTGAGCTCGACATAAACCTGTTTCCCGCCGTACGGCTGGATCGCGCTCTACTGCCCGGCATGCTGGCCCAGGGCGATGGGGTGATTATCCACGTGACCTCCATTCAGCGTGAACTCCCCCTGCCCGAGTCGACCACGGCTTACGCGGCGGCCAAGGCGGCGCTATCCACCTATAGCAAGAGTTTGTCCAAGGAAGTGTCACCCAAAGGGGTGCGTGTGGTTCGGGTATCGCCGGGCTGGATTGAGACGGAAGCCGCCGTTGCGCTGGCCGAGCGTATCGCCCAAGAGGCAGGCACCGATTACGCAGGTGGCAAGCAGATCATCATGAATTCGCTGGGCGGCATCCCGATTGGCCGCCCCTCAAAACCTGCGGAAGTGGCCAACCTGATAGGATTTCTGGCATCACCGCTGGCAGCCACCATCACGGGGACGGAGTACGTGATCGATGGCGGCACTGTGCCCGTCGCTTGAGGGCGATGGTGAAATAGAGGTTGCCTATCTTATGGCGCGAATATCGTCGATATCGACCGGTCTTGAGAGCACCGACTTATAGCGGATCAAGTCATCCTTGAACATCAAAGGAAGCTCCAGGCCTAGTAAATTGACTGTTTCATAGCGGGCAAAATCAATATTGAGCGGCACCCAGGCCTGGCTGGCTGCATCAAAAATTTGCGCGCCGTTGGCGTTGCCAACCTCCACCTTGATGCCTTCATACTTGAACTGGACATAGGTTAAATCCCAGCCCTCTTCGCAGTAGTGCGTTGCGGGCTTGGATATGTTCGCTTGGCCAGCCTGCACCACCGCTGCAAAATGCTCGCCGGGTACGAACAGGTCAATATCGTTCAACGCTCGTTTAGATCCATACCCCTTTGCTGCGAGCCCTCCGCAGATTTGAAAAGGGATATTTCTGTCTCTCAGTAATCCCACTACCCATTGGGCGGCTAACTGGTGCACGAATCCTCCTATCGGGCATAGGCCTGCTGGCTACTTTCTAACACGTCCGCCTCACCAAGGCCCGGCCAGCAATGGTTACTCGGCTGAGCGCTCGCCAAGCATGTCCGAGAGGTCGGGGCCGGGATGCAGGCGGCCCGGCCAGCGCAACACCATTATTGCCAGAACGTTGCGGTGTTCACCACCCGCCAGCCCCTTTTCCCCAGTGGCCGAGGGGATGATGCCGCTGGTCGGGTCTACCCCCGCCACCAGAGCCTCACGCACCCGGCCCACCAGCGGGTGATCCTCGCGGTCGGCAAGCAGGAAGGCCAATGCCACCTCGGCTTGGATGTCGGCCGTGGCCCGGGCCATGATGCCGGTTGTCTCCCGCTCCAGCGCTTCCAGCACCCAAGCGTGCACCTCCGGGTCTACCTTCCGCTGGTAGTATCGGCTGTCAGCGATGACGAAGTGGGTCAGGCCATATAGCCAGTTATGGTACTCGGCGTCGTCGAGCTCGGCGACTCGATCAGGCGGGTAGTGGCGTCGGAAGGCTGCCTCTACCTCCCGGCGCATGTCCATCACGCCGAGCTGGTGCAGGAAGTACGCTTGGTTGGCCACCTGAGCGGCATAGATCCCGATCACCGCGGGGTCGGTCAAGAAGGCCGCCCAGTCAACCTCTGCCTGGTAGCCCAGCGCCCGCTCGTGGTTCTCAATGGTCGGCAGCAGGCCGTAGTACTCGGCCTGGATCAGCCGGAACAGCAGCCCCCGGGCGAAGGCGATTTCCCCCCACTCACCCAGCATGGCGAGCCGGGCGCGCTGCTTGGCCGTGCGCTGCGAGTAGTTGGCAACGATCGCCCGGCTGCGGGCAGCCGCGTACCCGGGCTTGGCTAGGCCGACGATGTCCTCCTCGAGTCGCGTCAGTAGACGCTCGCCGTAGGCATGATTGAGAGGCCGCCAGCGCTGCTCGCCCGTCAGGCGGAAGAGCCGCTGGGCAAAATGGCGCTGCTCGTCCTCGGACAGCGTCGGCAGCGCCCGCTCGTAGACCTCCTGGATGGCCAGTCCGACGTCGCGCTGGACGTCACGCTCCGCATGCGGCTCCATGGCGGCGCAGCCAGCCAACGCCAGCACCATCATCAGTGAAAAGAGCTTTTTCATGACGGCCCCTTGGTGGTGTTCACTATCGATAGGCCATCATTGCACAGTTGATGAGCAATTATGTACAAGCATCCATGGAGCTACCGGCATAATCTAGGGCTGTGCTTCGAGTTGGTGTGACTAATCAGGAGGGGCGGCATGGGCAACGCGAGCCGGTTTCAATTTATCAAAAGTCAGCATGTGCCAACACTGACGGTGCTTCATGCGGCCATTGAGGATTTCAGCTACGACCGCCATGCCCACGAGGAGTATGCCTTCGGTGTCACCCTGGCGGGTCGTCAGGATTTCTTCAGCGGCGGGCGGTTTCACCGCAGCCCTCCTGGCAACGTTATTTTGTTTAATCCCGAACAAGTTCACGATGGCGAACCCGGCGGCGAGCATGCGTTGGATTACCTGATGGTGTATGTACATCCTGAACAGGTTAACGCGCAGTTTGCGGAAGTCCTGGGTCACGAAAAATCGGCTAGCTTTCGTTCACGTAGCACGCTGATTCAGGATGCCCAATTGCGCAACGCCATTTTGGAACTGGCGCGCTTGGTCACCTCTCACACCGGTAGCTGTATCGATCAGGAGAACGCGCTTTATCAGGTGATCGAGCGCACAGTGCATCTGGGTGGGATTTCTCAGCCCAACCAGGCGCCCACTCGGCCCGATGCGCTGCTGGGATTGGCGAAAGATTATATCCACGCCCATCTGGATAGAGATGTCTCCCTTGATGACATCAGCCAAGCGGCGCACTTATCCAAGTACCATTTCTTGCGGCTGTTTCGCCAGCATTACGGCATCACGCCGCATCAGTATGTGATCAATTGCCGAATCAATGCGGCCCGCTCTGCTCTGGATGTTGGCGCCTCGTTAACCGAGGTCGCTTTGCGCTTCGGATTTGCCGACCTTAGCCACTTCAATCGCCGCTTTAAGCGCATTTATGGCATGACACCCCACCAGTATCAGCGTGATATCGCGCGCTAAAACCTAAGAAAAGAGGTTTAACTATGTTAGGAATTGTCGCCTATGCCCTAGGCGCTATGTATTCGCCTGGGCCTGTGAATCTGCTTGGCCTGAATATTGGTATCAATGGCCAAGCCAAAAAGTCGGTAGGGTTTTGCCTGGGTGTAGGCACCGCCATGCTGGTTTACTTATTAGTATCGGGCTGGGTGGGTGCTGCCTGGATCGATGATGAAGCACTGATCGTGGTGAGTGCCTTGGGCTGTGGCTATATTGTTTATCTCGCGAGCAAGATTGCCCGTTCAAGTGTTGATATAAGCGAGCCGGATAACGCCCCACGGCTAGTCAGTTATCGTGATGGGCTGGTCATGCAGTTGCTTAATCCCAAAGCCATTGTGGCCACCCTGCCCATCACCACACTGCAGTTTCCTGCCGCTGACATTCAGGGGCTTAGCTTAGTGGTTTGGGCGTTCGGACTGGCGATGCTAGCCGCGGGCGCCCCCGGTAGCTATATCCTGATTGGCAGCGCCGTAGGCAGTCGTATTAAAAGCCCTGCAATCATTAAGGGCTTCAATTGGCTAATGGCTGGATTGCTGGTAGCTGTGGCGCTTTCGATAGGCGTTGAGCACGTGTGGTTACCGCTTACTGCCCGAAGCTGATGCCCAGCCGTAGTGCTTGTAGGCCATCAAATTCGACCGTTACTTCATCAGAAAACAGGGGATGGCCCTGCACTGCCAAATCCAACGTTGCTTGAGAGCCGCGATAAGTGACGGTGACAGCGATTTCCGCTGAGGTGCTAACAGGCGCCAGCAAATCATACTCAACGTCATCGATGCTAACAGCGGAAAGGCCGCGGTCATCCAGCTGTTCTTGGATTTCCCGCTCAACGACAACGCCGTAATAGAAGTAAACACCCGCGTAGCCAAGCGCTACTACTACGATTAGTGAAAAGAGCTTTCCCATTGTTTCTCTCTGTTTATAAAATATTGAATGGTTACTGCCTGCAATGATTAGACTCGTAACTATCGATAATTACTATTTTTATATCAAGCGTATTTACGCCATCTTCTGCCAGTGCGACACATCTTGAATACTCGATATATCGTCGTGCTCAAGCTGTTCTGCCTTGTAAATATCCCAGCGCATTTGTAAGTTCAGCCAGAAATCCGCTGAAACACCAAAAAAAAGCGCCAGCCTGAGCGCAGTGCTTGGGGTAACGCCACGCTTTTTATTTACCAGCTCATTAATTCGCTGGTAAGGCACATGAATCGCAGACGCCAGCTCGCGCTGGGTAATCCATGGGCTGCAAAAACTCTTCTAACAACATTTCGTCTGGGTGTGTCGGTTCGCGATGTTTGGGTATACGCATCATTTATTCAACACCCCTTGACTCACATGGCATAGCACTAAGCTATGCTCGGTGCCGTTGGCAGCAACGGTTAGCTCACCTAGCGCATTCCATCCTCCACTTTTACCACAGGTTTGCCAGCCACCTGTGTTGGAAATGTGGTTAGCAAGCAGCACCGTGAACTGATGACGTTTCGCCATGGCCGCGAGTAGCTGCGCATCGGCCTCGTAACCTGCTTCAGATATCAGCGCGCTGGCGATATATACATCCGCTTGCTGGGCAGCAGCCGCTTCTGAATGAGCGGGATTGGCGAAGTCTGCACAGATGGCCAAGGCTATTCGAGTACCGTTAACCGTACATAGATAACTTGCGTTGCCTGTCGAACAGTAAACCGCTTCTCCTTCGTGCAGATACTGCTTTGCGTAGAACTCTCGCTCGCCGTTGGAGAAGCAAATAACGGCACCTATCTGCGGTTTTCTGCCTTCACTAACGAGCGGGCAGCCCGCTATCACGACGATATTGTTCGCCGCTGCGGCATCGGAAAGCGTGCTGAATACCTCTGAATCTTTCGGCAACGCTAGCTGCTCTAATAGCTCAAGCTCATAGCCAGTCAGCGAAAGCTCAGGGAACACCACTAGATCGGCCCCTCGCTCGGCGGCGTGCTGAATATAGGCAAGGTGCGTTTCAAGATTTTCTGCCACTGCACCTTTTACTACGGGTAGTTGAGCGAGTGCGATAGTGGTGCCGCTTGTGCCTCTAGATTTCATTTCAACACGCCTCGCATACAAATATTTTGTTCCCTTTGGCCATAAAAATATTCAGTTAACGACAAAAAATCGATTTTTCATTAACCTTGTATTGCTACCACATCACCGCTTCTTATAGCCCTTGCTGCGCTCTGGTAATGGCGGCAGCAATCGCTGACTTCGATTGCGGGCTATTTTTCCAGCAAGTCGTGTGCAGCATAGATGCAACCATATCGGCTATTTCATCGACCTGGCGGGTGGCAAGTTCACTAAATGAATCAATACCGATCTGTTCAAAACGTTTGATGACGGTAGGGCCAACGCCCTTCACGCTCAACAGAGCGTCTCTTTCTGGATCCGAAAAGGCCACTTGTTTCTACCTCACTACGAGTTAATCAGTTCCGTCATCTGCTGAGAGTTTTCTCTTAAAAACCCGGTGAGAACCCCCGCTCTTCGCAGGCATCCCGCGGTTTATGCACCACTAAGGCGCGTTCAGAAAAGCTACGCCACGGGACCTCCATGCCAAACACATCGAACGTCATCATGCCCGAGCGGCAGTTGATCAAAACGTCTACCACATAGCCGCGGTGAACCATGCCCGTTGTCGTGGTATCAAGCTCTTGCCAGCGTATCGGCTGGCCGGTGAAGTCGGTGTATGGAGGTTCGTAACCGCCCTGGGTCTGATCGAAGGATCGAAAATCTATGATGAAGCCAATACATAGGAGTAATACGCTCACAAAACCGATGAACGCAAACCCCACAACCATCGTCGCTTTCATCGGTTTGGCTGCCATTGCTTGCTCGCCCTGCGACATCAGAACATCACCTGTTCTAGTCGACGTCTGGGGCTCGGTGAAGCATTTTGAATGGGATAGCCAATGCGAAACGCGAACGTTGGTCGATTAGGCCGTTTGCCCGTCAAAGCGATCAGCCTCCGTGCAAAAGTCGGCTCAATACCTAGCTGGAGCTCCCTATCCACTCGCTCAATAGGTTGATTTAGAGGTTGCATAGTTAGCCCTTGGGTGATCGCCCAGAGGTGTAAACGTTGCCAGACCCGCCCTGCCTTAAGTGCCTGGGCTCGATCATAGAGATCATCCACGTAAATCAGCCCGAAGGCAGGCGCTGTGGCTACTTGAATATCACGCGTGGCATCTAACCAGTATTGGTGATTAGCTTCGGCTGAAGGCCTAGGCATGAGCTTGGCAAGCCCTGTCATGAGCGGCGAGAGTCCGGCAGCATCCAGCGTGGGGCCATCACGATACTGTTGAATGTCACTCCAAGAGTGGCGGAACCACCGCTCACTGTCATGTACCATGGATCCATCTGCAATGATTGCTTTCGTAGCGTCAATGATGAGCTCTTGAAAATGAGCAAGCGTATCGGGTTCGGTGAATAACGCTACCTCCACTGCTTCCTCGGTATGGAAAAAACACTGCGTCTTCTGCTCCGCTGTTAGGACTCGGGCGGTATCGTAAGGGCCACGATTCGTATGCCTTTGAGGGATTGCCTCAAACAGCTCGTTGCGCGCCGCCTCCCCCTGGACAAGAGTTATACGGGCTACCAACGTGCTGCCGGATTGCTCGGCAATTGGTCTTAACTCGCCTCCAACCAGTTCAAGTGTAGGCTCATAGCCCGCGGCATGAGCAGCCAGCATCATATTTTCTAGCGCACAGCCTAGCCCTAGATGCATCTCCCTAAGATACGGGTCAAAGCTGCCCAGGTGCCGCGTGAGCTCGGCGTGCAGCTCAATAAACTCTTCGCTGACACGAAACACCCATGGCTGCGTATTGTGAGGGTTGGCGGCTAGGATTGCAGCGCGCACGAGGCCAAGTGGGCCATCATTATTAGTATCACGCCATGTAGTCCACGGTTCGTAGGCTGGGCCTGTTCCAGTTGCATAAAGCCCCTGGTCTATCCCACGCCAGACAGCTCCTCCTACTACCATTACACTGATTGCTCCCATCCCCTTCAAGAAACGACGACGCTTCATGTCTTTGCCCTCACGATTTACTCTCTACATTCAGTTCATTGAGTAGATGCCCAACTTCGATTCGGCAGGCTAGTGACACGCCTTGTTGAATTCTCATCCAGCCCTCTTCTGTATGTAGTGATAGTCCCCCATAGGCTGCATCTCGACGGGCGCGGATCATAAGATACTGAATGCCCGCAACCAGCACATTCGCCAGCGCCAAGACATCTTGTGAATACTCTTCTGCATCGGGAAAGATGGCTTCAATAACCTTTAGCCCCCAGCGTTCGCGAGTGCTAGCCAGCGTCTGAGTTAATGCATTGTCTTCCACCATCTCCCAAGCCAATATCTCGATAGTTTGCGGCCTGGCGCGAAGAGCATTTAGCAATCCCAGGATCACGCGTTCCAAGCGCGCTTGAATGGGTAGCGAGCTTATAGCGGCAGGATCATCATCCATCACCTCAGCAATCCCCGGCCAAAAATCTCCGCTCTCGCCGTAAGCTTTAAGTAGATTTGGCAGTCCATCGAAGTATCGATAGATGAGTACCTTGTCGACGCCTGCCGCACGTGCCACAGCGTTGACCCCCAGCCTTTTAAAGCCCTGCTTAGCAACAATGTCACCTACCGCGCGAATTAACCGCTGTTCGGACTGTTTACGATCACCCATTCCGAATTACTCCAGACTATTTGCGCCAATAACTCACTAAGTACCCAGATACTATCTTCCAGGCTCTTTAACAGGACTATCCCTTAGGGTTAGCCAACGGACAGGTTGTCATCATGAGTCGCCAACACACCACTTTGTCACCGCTTGGTGACTTTTTATATCACCAAGCGGTGACAAGCAAGCCGTTTGCGAAAAAAGGGTATGCATTCCCCGACCAGCACTCGGAAAAGCGCGTCAATTAGTAAGGGTAAGGGATTCAGGGGGATAGGGTGCTTCGCACAGAAACTATCGCTCGCTAGGAACAAAGTTCTTAACGAGCATCCAGCAATCGCAACAACGTTTCACTCTTTCTTAGCTAATAGCAGCCCTACTCCTGCGCTGGCCAATAAGCCTGCGCAGCCGCGGTTGAATAAACGCCGCATGGCAGGGCGTGAAAACCAGTGGCTTAAAAAGCTGCCTGCATAGGCGTAACCGGCAATCGCTACCCATTCCAGCAGCAAAAACAGCGCACCTAGCACTATAAACTGCTGCCCTACATTGCCACTGGGCTCCACAAACTGCGGTAGGAATGCGGTAAAAATCAGGATGGCTTTTGGGTTGCCGGCGGCAAGCAGAAACTCTTGTCGCGCCAGCTCAAACAGGCTCTTGGGCTGGATATCTCCGTCAACACTTTCAGTGCTGTCGGCACCCCATAATTGATACGCCAGCCATAACAGATAGAGGCCACCCACTACCTTGATGACCAGGAAAATTATTTCAGAGGTGTAAAGCAGCGTCGCCAAACCGGTAGCAGCCAGCGTAATCATGCCAACAAAGGCTGCCAGCCGCCCAATACCTGCGAGACAAGCTGCTCGAACGCCATAGCGCTTGGCATTGGTCAGTGACAGCAGATTGTTAGGCCCCGGCGCCATATTGAGAGCGAAGCAGGCCGGAATAAACAGCAGCAACGTGGTCAGGTTCATGAAAATCGCCTCTCTAGGCTCGCAGCAAAGCCCTTCATTAGCATTAGACAGTATACCCAAGTGCTTAGATTAGCTGCTCACGAAGGCTTGGCTCAATCTTCGATACCCAACAGAGGCGATACATTTCCCAACAACAGCGTTAATCGGTAAGTAAGGGACGTATACCCTGATCAGCAAACTTGCGGCTCGTCTACCTCCCGGCACGCCCTGACGCTTTCCGCCAGTTCACTTACCAGGGCGTGCACACGCTCCACAGTTTCATCAGGCGTGTTGGCATTTTCGATACAGTCGACGAGTGCAGAGCCGACGACGACTGCATCGCTGAAGCGGCCAATGGTGGCGGCTTGTTCAGCGGTACGGATGCCAAAACCAACGGCGATGGGCAGTTCAGTATGTTCACGAAGATCGGCTACTGCGCCTTCCAACCGTTCTGGTGTGGGCGCACTTCCACCAGTGACACCGGCAACGGAAACGTAGTAGATAAACCCGGAGGCATTCGCCAGCACCTTGGGCAGGCGTTTGGCATCCGTGGTGGGCGTGGCCAGACGAATAAAATCAATGCCATGTTGGGCCGCTGGCTGGCAAAGTTCTTCGTCGTGCTCGGGCGGCAGGTCTACCACAATTAGGCCATCTACTCCGGCCTTGGCGGCATCCGTTAGAAAACGCTCGACGCCGTAGCAGTAAATGGGATTGTAGTAGCCCATCAGCACAATCGGTGTGGTGCTGTTTTCTTCACGGAAGCGGCGCACCATTTCCAGCGTTTTGGCTTGGGTTTGACCGTTATTCAAGGCACGCAGCGCGGCTTTTTGAATGGCGGGGCCATCGGCCATGGGGTCGCTGAACGGCATGCCGAGTTCGATGATATCCACCCCGGCTGCTGGCAGCCCATGCAGCAGGCGGCGGGAGGTGTCGGCATCAGGGTCGCCGGCGGTTAGGTAGCTGACCAGCGCCGGGCGGTTTTGCTGTTTGAGGGAAGCAAAGCAGTGTTCAAGACGAGAGGTATGGGTCATGACGTTCTCCTGTGTCGCGCTCATAGCTGTTTAACCCCGAATTTTTCACCAAGGTGATGGGCCACGCTCATCATGTCCTTGTCGCCCCGGCCGCTGAGGTTGACCACCATCAAGTGCTCACGTGGCAGGCTTGGGGCTCGCTTGGCCACTTCGGCCAGGGCATGGGCGGTCTCCAGTGCGGGGATAATGCCCTCTTTGCGGCAGCAGACCTGGAAGGCTTCCAGCGCTTCGTCGTCAGTGGCAGAGACGTACTCGACCCGCCCCTGCTCGTGCAACCATGCGTGCTCTGGCCCGATACCGGGGTAGTCCAGCCCGGCGGAAATCGAGTGAGCATCGATAATCTGACCATCTTCGTTTTGCAGCAGATAGGTGCGGTTACCGTGCAGCACGCCGGGGGTTCCGCCGTTCAGGCTAGCCGCGTGCAAGCCGCTTTTAACGCCCTTGCCACCCGCTTCCACGCCAATCATCTTCACGTCTGGGTCGTCGAGGAACGGGTAAAACAGCCCGATAGCGTTAGAGCCGCCGCCCACGCAGGCCACCAGCGAATCCGGCAGGCGGCCCTGTTTCTCGAGCATCTGGCTACGGGTTTCATGGCCAATCACCGCTTGGAAGTCTCGCACCATGGCGGGGTACGGGTGCGGCCCTGCCACGGTGCCGATAATGTAGAAGGTGTCGTCCACATTGGTGACCCAGTCACGCAGCGCTTCGTTCATGGCGTCTTTGAGCGTGCCGGTGCCGGAAGTGACGGGGACGATTTCTGCGCCCAGTAGCTTCATGCGAAACACGTTGGTCTGCTGGCGTTCGATGTCGGTTGCGCCCATGTAGATGACACAGGGCAAACCAAAGCGCGCAGCAACAGTAGCGGTGGCGACGCCGTGCATGCCTGCACCGGTTTCCGCGATGATGCGCTTTTTGCCCATCTGTTTGGCCAGCAACACCTGGCCGATGCAGTTGTTAATCTTGTGCGCGCCGGTGTGGTTCAGCTCTTCGCGTTTGAGATAAATGCTCGCCCCGCCAAAGTGTTCGGTCAGCCGCTCGGCAAAGTAGAGCGGGCTTGGCCGCCCCACGTAATCGCCCTGAAAGTAGGCTAACTGACGCTGAAACTCCGGGTCGTTCTTGGCGGTGGTGTATTCGTCTTGCAGCTCAAGAATCAGCGGCATCAGGGTTTCGGCGACAAAGCGGCCGCCAAAGTTGCCAAACAAACCGTTGGCATCGGGCAGGCTCTGGGATACGTCTACAGGTTGATTCATCACGACCTCTGAATGCGTTATCAAACAATGCAATGAAAGTAGCGCAAGCAGGCCGGGATAAAAATCGATAAGATGTCATCCACATGTGAGCTGGAGTCACGTATTAATGCAAAACAGCATGCCACCGCTTAGCGCCCTGCGCGCCTTTGAAGCCACCGCCCGGCTGGGTAGCGTGACTGCCGCTGCCGATGAGCTAAGCGTTACCCACGGCGCTGTTAGCCGCCAGCTAAAGAGCTTGGATGACCATTTTGGAGTAGCACTTTTTACCAAAGCGGGTCGCGGCATTGTACTGACCTCGCACGGGGAGCGACTGCAAAGTGGTATAGGTGAAGCGTTTTCACGTTTGAAGGATAGTTGCGCAGCGCTCAAGCGTGATGTTGAAGAGGCGCCCTTCACCCTGGCCTGCCCTGGCAGCCTTTTGGCCCGCTGGCTGATTCCCCGCCTGGATCGACTGCACCGCGAGCTGCCCCAGCTGAAATTGCAGGTGGTGGTGAGTGAAAGCGAGCAGCCGGGCACGCAAACGGATGCCAGCGCCACTCTGGCGTTTTCTGAGCCGCCCTGGCCCGCAGGTGTTGAGGTATTCGAGCTGATGGAGGAGCAGATATGTGCGGTAGCAAGCCCGCAACTGGCGGCCAAGTGCGATGCAACCAAGCCCGAATCTCTACTTGCCAATAAGCTCTTGTATACATCTTCCCGCCCCCAGGCGTGGCCGCAGTGGGCTACTGCCCAAGGGCTTGAACAGGCACAGCTTGAAGAGGCGCTAAGCAAAGGCCAGAGGTTCGATCACCTTTACTACTTGATGGAAGCGGCAGTGGCGGGCCTGGGTATCGCCATCGCGCCGAGGCTATTGGTGGAAGACGACCTGAGGAGTGGCAGGCTGGTGGCCCCCTGGGGAAGTATCCAAACCCCTGCGCGTCTCTGCCTGTGGTTGCCCAGCCAAGCCGATAGCCGCCGCAGCGAGCCGCTGGCGGAGTGGCTTAAGCGGGAGCTGGGCGGCGAATATAGTTAATGAGGCAATGGATTATTAGATGGCTTATCGGCTGCTTCTGCCTTCAAACGCTCAACTAGCCAGACCTTGATAATAGATTGGCGTGTAACGCCAATGCGAGCGGCCTCACGATCAAGCGACTCTACCACCCAAGCGGGAAAGTCGACATTGATTCGCTTTTGCTCCTGGTTAACACGGCGAACAGTCGACAGTTCAAGGTCATCGACAATATCCTCACAGCCTTGGTCAAATTTTTTGTCAAAGTCATTAGCTTTCATAGAGTTCCACCTCTCTTTTCCGGGAACGCCTTACCGAAATGAGTCGAATTCGTTCATTTCTATAAGTGATGACAGCAGACCAGTGTTTAACGCCAATTAGTCCTACTACAAGAAAACGTGGCTCATCATTGGATTTAGCCTGAATTTCCAGCAAATCAGGATCATTCCAAAGCGCCTGCGCATCCAGAAAATCGATTCCATGCTTTACTCGATTGGCTGCACTTTTCTCTTCATCGAACTCAAAATCGTTCATGAGTATAAATTATTCCTTTTTTACTCAATCCGCAAGGCAGCCCATTTCCCCATTCAGCTCACACTGAGCGCTTCGAGACTTTTACATGCGATCTTTTCCCTCTACTCACCCATTCAAGCGCTCGCGGTTATTGGCCACCAACTCAGCCAAAAAATCCGCCACGGCCCGGGTACGACCTGACTGGGTAAGATCCGTTTGGATGACCAAGTAGATAGGCTGATCCACGCCAATATCCGCAGCAACACACACCAGCCCAGCCTCCAACGCCAGAAAATGCGGCAATACCGCTATCCCCAGCCCCGCTTTGGCCGCCGCTAGCTGGGTCGCCAGCGAGGTGGTGGTTAGCGCCGGCTCGCGCCCCTGCAGGATGCGCTCAACCCACTGGGCGGCAGGCAGGTGCGCTTGCATTTCTCCCCAGGTGATAAAGGTGTCGGTGTCGTAATCGCCCGCGTCATGATGAGCCTCGCGCTGCGCTACATAATCCGGGCTGGCGTAAAGCCCGAAACCCAGGGTGCCAAGGCGCCGAAGGGTGACATTACCCCGCTCGGGCTTGACCATTCTAAGCGCTACATCGGCGTCGCGGCGGTGCAGATTGACGGTAGTGATATCGGTCACCAGCTCAATCCTGATGCTAGGGTATTGCGCATGGAATTGTGGCAATGCGGGCAGAATCAACGACGTGGCCAGGTTTTCAGCCGTGGCTAAGCGCACTCTGCCGCTTAGCTGCGTGGCACGGGAAACCCCACTGGTAAACGCCGCTGCGGCGGCTTCCAGCGCCTCGGCTTTTTCGATTAGCCCTGCCCCCTCCTCGGTAAGCTGATAGCCCGACTGCTGACGAACGAACAACGGAAGCTTTAAGGCTTTTTCGAGCCGCTCGATACGCCGGGAGAGCGTCGCGATCCCCAGATGGAGTTCCGCTGCCGCGCCACTCAAAGTGCCATGGCGGGCCACCGCCAGAAAGGTTCGTGTGTCATCCCAGATCCAACCACGGGGCATCTGGTTTTCAAAACTGAAAAATTGCTTACCGAACTCGTTCATTTTTTTCATTTCTGGATAGTGCCACGCTCTGGTTGCGCGATTCAAGAACGGTTCAAGCGCAGCGTATTGATAAGCAACGTCTGGAGAGAGACATCATGCAAGCACGCATACTGGGCACCGACCTATCCGTTTCCGCCATAGGCTTAGGTTGCATGGGAATGAGCGAGTTTTACGGCCCCCGAGACGATAGCGAGTCGCTGCGGGTATTGGCCCAAGCGGTGGAGCTGGGAATCGACTTTTTTGACACGGCAGATATGTACGGGCCCCACCATAACGAGGAGCTGATTGGCCGTTTTCTTGCCAGCCATAAGCCCAACATACGTATCGCCACCAAGTTTGGCATTGTGCGCAACCCCGGCGAGTATCAGCGTAGTCTGGACAGCAGCGCCCGCTATGCCCAGCATGCCTGCGAAGCATCACTAAAGCGGCTGGGTGTCGAGCAAATCGATCTCTACTACGTTCACCGCGTTAACCCGGCCACACCTATCGAAGAAACAATGGAGGGCTTGGTACAACTGGTTAAAGAGGGAAAAATTGCCCACATTGGCCTCTGCGAAGTCAGCGCTGATACCCTTCGCCGTGCCCATGCCGTGTACCCGGTTACCGCCGTGCAAACCGAGTATTCGTTGTGGACGCGGGACGTTGAACAAACCGTGTTACCTACCTGCGAAGAACTCGGCATCGGCTTTGTGCCTTATTCACCTCTAGGCCGGGGCTTTTTGACAGGAAGATTTCAGGATACCAACGATTTCGGCGAAGACGATTTTCGTCCTAACCTGCCACGTTTTTCTGAACAAGCCATGGGTGCCAACCGCCGCATCGCTGACGTGATCGGCGAAGTGGCAGCGCTCAAAGGCTGCACTCCGGCGCAGCTATCGTTGGCTTGGCTGCTATCCAAAGGCGATAACATTGTGCCGATTCCCGGCACCAAGCGGCTGCGCTACCTTGAAGAGAATGCGGCAGCGGCGTCCATCTCCCTGACTGCTGATGAGCAAGAGCAGTTGGAAACCGTCACCGCCAACCTTCCGGTAACCGGTGAGCGCTATACGCCGGAAGGCATGAAGGGAGTTAATGCGTAAGTGTCGGCAACTTGCCTACTGAATAATCTCACCAATGGAACGCTTACCGTCCAATAGTAGGTACTCCTGATTCGTCAAACTGGACGTCTGCACTGTGTGGAGCAGAGCGTGAGCGACATTAGCCCGAGAGATTTGGTTGTCACCGGCTTCGTCAAATGAATCGGCAAACTGATGACTAGCAGCTTCGTCGGTCAAACGACCAGGCTTGAGAATGACGTAGGGAACGCCGCTGTTGCGAAGGTGAGCATCAGCGGCAAATTTCGCGGCCATATAGGGGCGCATTTTCTCGGGCGCCTCTAGCGGCTGTTCTGCACGCATGGCGCTAATCATGATGTAGCGGGAGAGGCCTTTTTGCTTGGCGATATCGGCGGTCCGAATAGCACCGAAAAGGTCAATCATCAGGGTTTTATCCGGCCCGGTGTGCGGGCCTGACCCCGCCGTGAAGACCACTTGGTCACAGCCGTCAAAGGCCTGCTCAAACTCACCTTCTAAATCGGCGACCACGGTATCAATGCCGTGCTCTTTGAACCAGGCTGCCTGCTCTTCACTGCGAATCATTGCCTTGATAGGCGTGCCCGCTTTTTGGGCCAGTTCGCAAAACTGCTTGCCAATCTGTCCATTCGCGCCAATCACTAACGTTGTCATAACGACTCCTTGTGAATTGCTTACACCTCTCTCAGTGCAGGCACTTAGGCGAAATTCAACCCGTACTGATCACTTATCAATTTATTCACTTACCCACTGTAAGCTCCTGCCACCCGTACTCCTCCACCAACGCTTTTAAGTAGGGAGGCCGGTAGTTAGCGTCGCGTTCATAGCGGGCTTTTACGCTGGGGTGAATTAGCACCGGGGTGTCATCAAGCACGAGTGGCCTATCTAACGGTTTTTTAAAGCGATAGACATGCTTGCGGGAGTTGTGAATCTGGCCTTTCGCACCGTCGGTTAGGTTGTCGCGAATATGTGACTCGGTGATTAAACCGGCAGCGTTTGCCTCATCCAGCATCCAGTCAAGAGGTGTGTCAGAAGCTTGAAAGCCGCTTTTGTCTGGTTTGTAGGCTCCGCCGACATCTGCATGTACACCTGCAAACCAGACTTGCTTGAGGTCTACGCCTTGCCTGGGCGTCCAGATAGTGGGAATAAAATCTTCCCGCTTCTCGTCAATGGCTAGGGCGTGGCGAGCAATGGCCACGTTGGCGCCCATTTTGGTGTCGTAGAACTCATCGTGGCTCTCGAACAGGCCCATAATGCTAAACGGGATGCCCAGTGCGCCGACGGTATCCCACACACCAATGAAGTGTACGTCCCGAGCAGGGTGACTGTAATCGGCGCGGAATTTACATGCTGCCTTACCTGCAGGATGGTTGGTGCTGGTTGGGCTTTTATAGATTTTCCAGGCTGCAACGATCAGTCGGGCTTCTGCGCGTTTGAGAATGCCGCAGTTATTAATCAACCCACTAAGCGCTCGCACGGTATAGGCACCACGGCTGAAGCCAAATAGGTAAATTTTGTCACCGGGAGTGTAGTTTTGAACGATATAGCGGTAGCCATCAAGAATGTTTTTATGAATTCCGACGCCGGTAGCCCCCGCGCTAAGGCTATCGTGATAAGAACCTAGCCCCCAGTCGTAAAACACATGCTGCTTTGCCTCTTTTGTCTCAGGGCTGATCGCCCGGGCCAGTTGCAGCACATTCGTGGGAAAGTCGTTTTCCAGGTCTTCTTCCGGACGGTTCCAGGTGCCATCGGCGCATACCACGATATTTGCCATGGTTCTTCTCCGTTAAGCCATCACTCCAAACACATGCCCGATGGCGGAGGTTAAGGCCATCGCAAGAGCGCCCCAAAACATCACTCTTGCCGCAGCTTTTAGGATGGGTGCTCCACCCACTCGGGCAGCTATAGCGCCCAGCAAGGCCAAAAAGAGCAGTGAGAACAACGCGACCAGAGGAATAAGCAGCGCGGAAGGCGCCCACCAAGCGACCAGTAGCGGCAAAAGAGCGCCGATGGTGAACGTCGCGGCTGAAGAGAGGGCTGCTTGCAGGGGGTGCGCTTGACTGAGGTCGGTGATGCCAATCTCGTCACGCGCATGGGCGCCTAGGGCGTCGTTGGCCATTAATTGTTCGGCGACTTGTCGTGCCAATTCGGGTGCCAAGCCGCGCGTTTCATAGATAGCGGCGAGCTCTTCCTGCTCTAGTTCATAGTGCTCCGCCAATGCTTGGCGCTCGATGTCGAGATCAGCATTTTCAGTATCCGATTGCGAGCTTACCGAGACATACTCCCCCGCGGCCATCGACATAGCGCCAGCCACCAAGCCTGCAATACCCGCCAGCATAATATCGCCTTGAGTGGTATTAGCCGCGGCAACGCCCAGTATCAGACTACTGGTCGAGACTATACCGTCATTCGCGCCCATCACTGCGGCTCGCAGCCAACCGGTACGGTGAGATCGGTGATGCTCTGTATGAATCATGGGCTTTTCCTTTCTAGATGGCGTATCCAACTCGACAATAGCACCTAGGGTCATCGACTATTCTGCTGGCACTACTCGAAGCAGCCTGCCCTCGGCGCTGTCGGTAAGTAGATACACCTCGCCTTCTAGGCCTACTCGCACATTTCTTATACGCTCATCTAGCTCACCAAACAGGCCTTCTACATCGTCGGCTTCGCTACCATCGTTTGATAAACGTACCCGGCGCACTTCTTTATTTACCAGCGCTCATATCAGTATATCGCCCTGCCACTGCGAGAACAGCTCGCCGCTGTAAAGCGTTATCCCTGAGGGGAGCAATAGAGGGCGTCCATTCTAAAAATGGCCAAGGTACTCATTGACACCGTATGGTGCGCTTGATGCCCCTTTGAGCACTCATTAGAATGTCGCGCCACCTAAAGAGAACGCTCATGAAAATTAATGTGGTCGGCACGAGTGGCAGCGGCAAGAGCACCCTTGCAAAGCAGCTCGCAGACGCTTTGAACGCCCCATGCGTTCAGCTTGATCAATTATTCTGGCGAGCTAACTGGCAAGGAGCGCCGGACGATGTGTTTTTCACTGAGCTGGCAGAGGCTTTAGAAGCCTCACCACAAGAGTGGATACTGGACGGTAATTTTGATCGCACTCGGCATATTAAGTGGCGTGATGTGGATATGGTGGTGTGGGTCGATTACCCCTTTTGGCGAGTATTTAGCCAAGCACTCACGCGTGCCGTTAAACGCATCATCAGCCAAGAGGAACTCTGGCCGGGTACAGGTAATCGCGAGAGCTTCCGCAAAACTTTTCTAAGCCGTGACTCGGTTCTGCTATGGTCACTGAAAACGTGGCGGCAAAACCGGAAACGCTACTTTGCCGATATGATTAACCCCCTCTATTCGCATATTCAGTTTGTACGTTTGACTTCCATAAAAGAAACACAGGTTTTGGTGAAGAGTCTCAACGTGAGTGCCTAGCTCTTGGGTGGCTATATAGCCCCGCTGCGTATTTGCTTAATTGCTGCCCTAATCGGCCCTTGATGAAACACTGAACAATTTCTGTCATTTGGCTTTAACGCTTCAGGGCATGTAGGCTTATTGAACGAACATTCAATTAAGGAACTTTCATGCAACGTCATCCGTTATTCGCCGCAATGTCACTGGGTCTTTTCGCTGGTGCTGCCACCACGACTGCGCTAGCAGATATGTCGCCACTGGAGCAGCAGCTAAAAGATCTTGAGTCATTTCAAGTGATCGCCCACCGCGGGGCCAGCGGCCACGCGCCGGAAAGCACCATGGCGGCCTATGAATTGGCCCATGAGTGGAATGTCGACTACTTAGAGCTGGACGCCCAAATCACTGCCGACGGTGAAGTCGTGGTGTTCCATGATGACGCCATTGATCGCACCAGCAATGGTGAAGGCAAGATTAATGACTTCACCTTGGAAGAGCTGAAAGCGCTGGATACCGGCACTTGGTTCAATGAAGCCAATGCTGATAAAGCAGACGCGGACTTTGCAGGGGCACAGATCCTCACGCTGGATGAGCTTTTCGAGCGTTTCGGTCACAATGCTCGCTACTACATTGAAACCAAGTCACCGCAGCTAAACCCAGGCTTGGAAGAAGCCCTGGTAAAAACGCTGGAAGAACATGACATGGTCGAGAGTGGCCGCGTGTTAGTGCAGTCGTTCGAGCAGGAAAGCCTATTAAAGGTGCAGGAACTAAACGACGACATTCCGCTCATCCAGCTCGTTTGGTACTACCCCAGTGAAGAGAACGAATCGCGTTTAGTGGAGTGGACTGGTGTGACACCGGGCCCAGCAGAGATTAATGATGAAGACTTCCAGGCGGTAGCGGAATACGCGTCAGGAATCGGTACTAACTATATCTACGAAGGCCAAGAAGTCATTGATGCCGACTTTATTCGTCAATCAAATGAAAATGGCCTGCCGGTGCACGTTTACACCGTCAATGAAGCCGATGAGATGGAGCGTTTGATGGAAATGGGCGCAAACGGCCTGTTCACAAATTACCCAGATCGCTTGCTTAAGCTCGTTGAGTAACCATCGTTGAAGTGCTTATTACGCCCGGCTTTGGCCGGGCGTTTTTGTTACTAGACTCTACTCAAGCCCAAGCTGCTCCAGCGCCTGCTCTACTCTTTTACGATCGCCCGCTTGCAACGTTTTAAGCGGCTGGGGCAAGCAGGGCTGACTCACCTTGCCGGTGACTTCTGCAATGGTAGCCGCGACTCGCAGGCTACCACCGTATGCACGGTAGAGTACCCACAGCGGTTCAAGGGCGTCTGAAAGTGCCTTGGCCTGCTGAACGTCCCCCGCCTGAGCAGCTCGGGTTATCGCCAGCGCTGCTCTAGGGTATAACCCGCCGATAACGGAGTACCAGGCATCACATCCCGCATTTAGGCCGGTGGCTGCTACCGCATCCCCGCTGATGCCAATAGTGACATCAGCGGGGATCAGCTTGCGTAACCCAGCCACCCGCTCCTTTGCAGGTTCAATATCGTTGTTCACCGGCGGGATTTTGATAGAGCGTACCTGGGGCAACTGGGCGATTCGCCCATGCAACTCATCGCTAAATTCAAAATGGGTAGTGCCAGGGTTATCGTACACGCAGAGCGGCACACTCAGTGACTGGCAGACTGTAGCGTAGAGGTCGAAAACCTCATCATCGGTAAGCTTTTGATAGGAGACCGGCGCTAGCAACACCCCGCTGGCGCCTGCCTGCTGAGCACGTTCTGCGTTTGCCAACACATCACGAGTACGTAACGCACCAATACCTGCAATCACAGGCGCACTAACTGCATTTTCAACGCTAAGCTGGACAACACGGGCGCGCTCATCACGGCTTAAATAGGCATAGCTACCGGTCGAGCCCAACACACCAATGGAGTCCACCCCTGCCTCAGCTAAATGAGCAACTAAATGGGCAAACTCACGCTCCTTAACGCCTTGCTCGCTCATGGGAGTTAGCGGAAATGCACTTAGGCCAGTGAACATGGTGGTTGATCCTTTTAAGGTAGATAGCAGTCGTAGTGTCCCACAAGCGATTAGCTGTTAGGTACACGCATACGGTAATAGAATAGCCACAACTTATTCTCGCTATTCGTTGACATAACTTCCTGTTATTTTTCTTGAATTGATGTAGTGTTTGAGTATGTGCCGTATCGATACGGCACAGTTATTTTTGGATGCGTATCTTTCAGTCATACCATTAGAGCTGAGTATAAAAACAGTTCCGTTAGTGCTGCGAGGGAGAACACGTCATCAATTCATACACATTTAATGTGCAGAGCAGAACTGCATCGTGCGTGAACCTGGCGTTCATCAATCAACAAGTAAGCCATCACCAATGACATCACCGGTTATAAGCGGTTCTCCATTGCGATTGGCCTTACTGGCAGTGACCACCCTTGTTTTGCTGGTGGGACTCACTTTCGCAGCAGCGAATGCCATCGCTCGGGAAGCACCACTTTATTTAGTGGCTCATCCTGATGTTACTACCCGCTGGCTGAATCGGGATACCACCCGCGCAATTTTTGCGATGCGCCAACGCACATGGCCGGATGGCCAAGCAGTCAGGGTTTTCGTCTTAAGTAATAGCCACCCCGTGCATGCTCGCTTTGCCAAAGAGCAATTGGCGGTTTACCCGCACCAGCTGCAGCTAGCCTGGGATCGCATGGTCTTCTCAGGTACCGGGCAAGCCCCCGACCGTGTAAGTGACCAAACCGAAATGCACGAACGCGTTGCCACGACACCCGGTGCTATTGGCTATCTTGAAAGGGAGTATCTGGATGATAGAGTCCAAGTCATTTCGATGGAATGAATGCCGAGCCATTACCGCTTTGCTAGGCACCGTGGTGATGGGGCTCTCTGCTCACGTCCAAAGCGACGAACACGCTCTGGATACTCTGCAGGTGCATGGATTTCTTAGCCAAGCGCTGGTTATTACTGACGATAACAACTTTTTCGGCCACAGTAGCCGAGATAAAGGCAGTTTAGAATTCACCGAACTCGGCTTAAACGTTTCCTTACGTCCCCATCAGGATGTGCTTGTTGCTGCTCAGGTGCTAAGCCGTCGAGCTGGAGGCAATAGCAGCGATGCTGAACCTAAGCTGGATTACGGTCTAGTTGATTACCAAATGATTTCAGACCAAGAGCGTACGTTTGGTATCCAGTTAGGAAGGTTCAAAAACCCTTTTGGATTTTATAACCAAACCCGCGATGTGGCCTTTACACGCCCCGGCATACTGTTGCCTCAATCTATTTACTTTGATCGCACTCGGTCTCTGGGGCTTTCAGGAGATGGCATAAGCCTTTACCACGAGGAAAGACTCCAAACAGGTACTATACGGGCGCAGGTAGGTTTTGGTCAGGCGCGCATGGAAGATGACGTAGAGCAAACCTTGGGACTTGATAGGTTTCCAGGCTCTCTAGATGCGGCTTCCTCTGCGATAGGGCAGATTCGATACGAGCATGATGCAGGACGGATCGTTGCAGCAGTTAGCACAGCAAATGCCAACGCGGATTATGAATCTCCTGCCAACTCGCCCGGCGAAGGCCGGTTCCGATTTCAACCCTGGGTACTATCTTTTCAATATAATGAAGAGTTATGGACACTCACTGCAGAGTACGCCATCAGAAAATTAGAGTTAGAAGGTTTTAATTCCTTCTCTAATTCAAGTAGAACGGGCGAAAGCTGGTATGTGCAATTTGCGAGACGCTTTAATGATAACTGGCAATGGCTGTTTCGCTACGACAGCTTAACTAATAATAGAGAAGACTCATCAGGAAAAAATTATGAAGCTATGGGCCTAGGGCCTGCACACACCCAATTTGCAGATGATCTAACATTTGGTCTGCAGTGGACACCGCATCCTCAATTAATGCTGGCAGGTGAATATCACCATGTGGACGGTACTGGCTGGCTACCCACTCAGAATAATACAGATTCATCAGCGACTAGCCGAAAATGGAACATGTGGTTATTCCAGCTATCGCTGCGCTTCTGACGTTTCCCCCGATCCTGGCTAGGACGTTACCGCGATGAAAACACCCACCCTTTTTCGAACGCCTCAGCGTCTTAGCCTAACCTGGCGGGTCATCGCGTTAAGTAGCCTCCTGCTGTTGGCGCTGGTAACACTTTTTACCTGGTTAGGTCACGACAACTTAACCCGTCAGTTTCAGGAAAGTCGCACTCAGCACCACGAACGCCAGCAGCGAGAAATCCGTTTAGCACTACTCCGCTCATCGGAAAATTTACGCCAGTTAGCCGGTTTGACTGCCGCCTCAGCGAGCCTTGGGCTGCCCTTGCAAGCAGGTAGCGCAGCCGATGTGGAGCAAGCGTTGGACGCCCAGTGGCCCGCTCTACAGCTCGAGGCAGGGATTGATGAGATTCTAATCATTAATACTCGCGGCCAAGTTTTGGGAAGCTGGGGAACCGGAAATTCGCAAGCACAGCTTCCCATTTTGAGTTGGGTAAGCCGTGTTATGAACACCGAACGACCACTTGCAGCACTTCGCTGTTCAACTAGCTGTCAGCAGTTTGCTGCCGTCCCGGTACTGGTGGAGGGAGAAAGTGTCGGTATGGTCGTGCTGTCCCGCTCGTTAGCAGATGTCACTCGGCAAGCCAAAGAGGTATCTGGCAGCGAAGTCGCGCTACTTGTGACCGGGCCCGCTGAAGACAATCAGGTAACGACAATACGACAACTGCCAGCATGGAATGGTCAACTGCTCGCACTCACAAGCAAAGAACAAAGCCTAGCCCCGTTGCAGCAAGCGGCAGACACTGTCCCTGTTCGCCGCTTGATGGAAGCACCATTAAGTCTTAAACATGACGGCAGGCATTTAGAACTTAGTGCAGTGCGCATGGAAGAGGATAACGAACGTAACAATATCGGCTACTTCCTGCTGATATCAGACATTACCGAACAAATTAAGGCGATCAATCAGGATACTCGCACGCTGTTGTTCGTCGGCGTGCTCGGCTGGATTGCCGCTGAACTACTGCTACTGGTCATACTGCTTGGCCCAATGGCTAGACTACGTAGAGTCGCCGGGCTGCTTCCTGCTTTGGCTAACGGGAAGTTTAGCGACATACACTCCGCCATTCCCAACCACCGCCGCCGCATTCCCGACGAGATAGATGTGCTTGAGAGCACCACGCTCGAGCTTTCGCGCCAGCTCGAACTGTTAGAGAGTGAAGTACAAGAACGCGGTGACCAACTAGCCGAGCGCATTGAAGAGCTAGCCAAAGAGCGGGACTTCATCAGTGGCCTGTTGGACACAGCCCAAGTGTTTATAATTGCTCAAGACTGCACTGGAAGGATAAGCCTAGCCAATGAGTATGCTCAGTTGATGCTGGGGCTTAATGAGGCTTCGCTACTTGGACGTCATTTTGTTGATGTCTTCGAGGCGGGTGCCCCTACCACGTTAAATACGTTTCCCTATCCCCAGCAAGAAGAAAAAACCCTACGTGCGCCCGATCACCGCCTTCATACTATTGCTTGGTATCATGCCCCTTTACAGACAGGCAATGAGGGGAAAGTATCACGCATATCAGTAGGGCTCGATATTACCGAGCGCAAGGCTGCTGAAGCACGGTTAACCTGGTTGGCTGAACGCGACCCGTTAACAGAGCTGTACAATCGACGCTATTTCCAGCATGCGCTACAAATCGCCCTTGAAAGCCCAGCGAAGAAAAAAGGGGCGGTACTGCTGCTGGATTTAGACCAGTTCAAAGAGGTGAATGAACTGAGCGGGCACCATGTTGGCGACAAATTACTAAGTGAAGTTGCCGACACACTCCTCCATAACCTTGGCCGACGTGGTGTTATTGCCCGCCTGGGTGGCGACGAGTTTTCCCTTCTATTAGAAGATACCAACGCCGATCAGGCAGTCAGTGTGGCGCAATATATAGTCCAACTGTTAGAGGGCATCGGCTTCGTTGTCGGCGAGCGGCGGCACCGGGTAACTGCCAGTATTGGTATTGCCCTGTTTCCAACCCACGGCAATACCCCTACTGATCTTATGGCTAGCGCTGATGTGGCTATGTACAAAGCAAAAGAGAGTGGTCTCCAGCACTGGCATCTGCTTTCCAAATCAGAAAATGCTAAAGACGAGCTGCAAGAACGAGTTTACTGGGTTGAACGCATACGCAATGCGCTTGAAGAGGATAGCTTCGAGCTAATGGTGCAGCCCATCATGCGTCTGGAAGATCAAGACGTAAAACACCACGAGGTGCTGCTGCGAATGCGAGACGCAGATGGGAGCCTAATTTCTCCCGCACACTTTATTCCTATTGCCGAACAGAGCGGGCAGATTATTTTAATCGACCGCTGGGTATTGCGACACAGTTTAAAGGCACTTAGCCAATTGCAGGATTGGGGTATCACTCTGGCAGTAAACCTTTCGGGCCAATCCCTTCACGACGGAGGCTTGAAGCAATACTTGGCAGACGAGCTGACGGCTAGTGGCGCTGATCCTCATCACCTCATATTGGAAGTAACGGAAACAGCCGCGGTTACTGATTTTTCTACCGCACGCGGCGTATTACAAGCAGTACGTGACCTGGGTTGCCGTACCGCATTGGATGATTTTGGGGTGGGCTTCAGCAGTTTCCACTACCTCGGGCAGTTGCCCGTCGATTATATCAAAATTGATGGCTCTTTTATTCGCAGCTTGCTAATTAGCCCTGATAGCCGCGTCATTGTTCGTGCTATTGCCGATATTGCTAAGGGTTTTGGCAAGCAAACGATTGCTGAATTCGTTGATCAAGAAGCACTATTGCCAATATTAAAATCCTATGGAATAACTTATGGGCAAGGTTTTTATTTAGGGCGTCCTGAAAAAATTAGAAAAATAATTGAAAAATTATAGAATTGTCAAAAATAAAAAAATTGACTATATAACTTATGTATTTCAACCTACGCCCTAAAATAGGAAAAAAAATGACATCTTTAGAAAACACATTATCGAAACGTTCTCGAAACCAGGCACTTCTTGAAAAATTTACAAATGAATACAATTTCATATTAGCAAAAACGGCTAGCGAAAAAAACAAAGTCTTACTTCTAAGGCATGCGGTTTTTCTACAAGAACTGAATTATGAAATGCATGAAGATCAAACTAAAAACTATGAAACAGATGAGTATGATAATACTTCTATACACTGCCTAATTGAGCATAAAAAAAGTGGTCTACCTGCAGGATGCATGCGCTTGGTAATCCCATCGAGCGAACCAGCCTCAAAACTTTATAAACTACCGGTGGAAATACAAGGGAAAAAAAAGCTTAACCATAGCACTTTGCATCCTAGTGTAATGTCAAAAACACAACTTTGCGAAGTCTCTCGACTAGCAATTTCACGGCACTTTCGACCACGACAACAAGCTAAAAACCAACTCGATGTAATTTTTGATGAATATAATTTCTCTACCGAAGAGACAGAAACTTTTCCATTAATTGCTATTGGCTTATTCCTATGCACTTACTCTTTAGTTGGCTTAAGTGGCAGACGGCATGTCTTTGCAATGATGGAACCTCGACTACCTAGACTTTTATCACTGTCGGGATTCCACTTCACTCAAGTGAGCGACGTAATAGAATATCATGGCTCAAGGCATGCTTATTATATTGACCATATCAAAGCAGAAAAAGAAATGCATGAAGACTTAATGCCGCTATACCTATATATCCGACGGGCGTTAGAACCACAATTAAAAGAGCTGCTGGCAACAAAAGACAGCAGCTCTATAGCTTAATTACAACTTCGACTGTGCTGCCGCATTACTCCCAACAGGCGAAGTGGTTCTAAAATCATTAACCGTAACGCTAGTGAATTTCTCTAAGAAAAACACTAGCGTTTCGGGATATTGGAAACGCTCCTCGAAGCGCTCTTGGCCCTCTTGTGAACGCCGTGTCACGCTTGCTTTATACCCTTCGCCCGATTTAGATACCTTTACGCTATTCTCACGACTTCCGTCACGTTTGATGGCCGTTATAGGGGAGTTATCGCTTAATAAAACGTCTAGTTGTCTAGCGGCTGTGCGTTCTTGATCAGACGCCCAGAGAGGTTGGTCTCGATTCCCATAACGGTAGAGCATAATGACCAACATGACGGAAAAGATGCTACTGGTCAGCATCCATGTTAATAAAACGCTTGAAAGCGGTGTTGTCAGCATAATGAACAGTTGAACAACAATGCCCACCGCCAGCACACCGGCCAAGGGCCGCCACATGCGTGGATTCATAAACCCGCGCTTGAGGATATAACCCCAAAGCCCTATCACCGCTAGCGCCCCCAACAACAAATGAATGGGAGCAAGTAGCGTTCCTCCTCCAGCCAATATAGCAATTACCCCAATAATCACTATTAAACTGTAGAAAGTAGCTAGCAGGTAGTAAGCGCGATCAAGGGTCATATGCAGTCTCCATGCGGGTTAACCGATGGCCTGCGTCGCCATCGATTTTATTGTTAGTTGTTATCGGTTATCTACTTGCGAATAAAGCCTTGAAGCTCAGTATAGATGGTCACGGCAATTCTTCACTATTGCCGTGTCAACCTTTGCGACCGGTTATAAACCCTGCGCGCCGCGGCGTAGCCAATCATGAACAAACGCCAGCTTACGGCGGGCCGTCTCTGAGAGCACAAAGGGGTAAAGATCCGGCAGCCCCATTGAGCGGTTAACGTGGTTGACCCCGACGGTCAGCGCTGCAGCCACGTATATTAAACGCTCGGCATCTGGCTCTGCGTACGGATCCCACTGTGGACCAGGCAGCTCCGGCGAAGTGAGATCTGATGCCGCAAAGCTGTCGGCAATATCGGTTAAATGCAGCAGATGTGCGGCAGTCTCGGCCCAATCTTCATGGGGGTGAGCTGAAGCGTAGGTGGTTAAATAGCGCTCTTTCCAATCAGGCGGCGGCCCATCTTGGTAGTGATGCTGAAGCGCGGCCTGGTAATCCTGACGCTCATCGCCAAACATCTCTCGAAAGGCATTTATAAAATCCTCACGTAAGCTAAGCCGCCACCACAGCATGTGCGAAATTTCGTGGCGCATATGGCCAATCATCGTACGGTAAGGCTCTTCTAACGCTTCACGACGCGTCGTAACCAGCACGGGGTCTACCTCGGCTACGCTGATGGTCACTACACCCTCAATGTGTCCCATCGGCACAGGCGTAGGGCCTTCGGCAAGTAGATGGAAAACCGGCGGCGCACCTGGGTCTTCCGGACGAAACCAGTGCCAACGGCCCAGGTTATCCAGAACCCAGCGTTTAGCCGCTTCCGTTTGTGCCCAGTTAGGAATAGCGTTGGGAAGACTAGGGTCTGGCGCCAGTGCTGTCATAGCACAAGCGCGGCAAAAAGCCCCCTCTTTAGGGGCAATCCAGTTACAGCCAATAACGTCGCGATTGATGCAAAAAGGAGGCATTGGCACAAAAGCCCGGGCCTGTGGATCGTAGGCAACGGGGGTGCCGTCTGCGGTTGCGAGATTATCGAACCATAGAGAGCCGGAACCGACGGGATTTGAAAAGACGCGCATACGGTAAAGCTCCTGAAAGCGAGGAAAAGAGAACCTCAACCAACCGACTGAGCGTTCTCTTTTCCAAAAATCCTATTAAAAATAGTGTGCAGCGCCCTTTATTTCATTTCAAAACCGCGCTTGATTAAAAAATCGCGCATGTGAGGGCGCAGCTTGTTATCAAATAAAGGCTTGAGGTTGCGGGACCAGTCAGTGTCTTTATTACTGCTGCTACGAGCCTGATAGTACACCTGCATAGTCGTATCAAAGGCTTCTACCTGCTCACAGTCTTCAGTGTAGTAGTCTTCTTTAAGAACCGCCTCCACGGGTAAGCGCGGCTTCACCTCAGGCTCTTGCTCCGGATAGCCAAGGCACATACCAAACACCGGGTACACATGCTTGGGAAGGCGTAGCAGGTCGCTAACTTCCTGGGGATTATTACGAATACCGCCGATATAGCAGATCCCCAACCCTTCGGATTCAGCCGCCACTGCCACATTTTGCGCCATCAGCGCCGTATCCACTGTTGCTACCAACAGTTGCTCGGTCATTCCCCGCACAACGTTGGCACCGGTGCGCTCTGAAGCCTCCGTGGGGCGCTTCATATCAGCACAGAAAACTAGAAAGTCGGCACAGGTGGCAATATAACCTTGTCCACCGGCCAGCTCTGCTATCTGCTCACGGTTCGCCTGGTCTTTTACATGAATAACCGTATACGCCTGAACATGGCTGGAGGTCGCAGCCCCCTGCCCGGCTTGGATAAGTTCCAGCAACAACTCTTTCGGGATCGGCCGGTCGCTAAATTTACGGATCGAACGGTGGGATTTCAGCAACTTAATAACGTCGTTCATGGAACCTCGCTTATTTGGATAACACTTATCTAAAATAGCTAACTAACAGGGTAACAGATTTGTACAATATAATAGGGGTGTCTGATAGGCTTAAAACTGCCTACAGCAAATGTATAATCGCGCCGCGCAAGCCGTGATGATCTATCCATAGTTTGCCTAGCGTAATAGGCAGATTGAATCGGCGCTTTCCCGCCGCGCCTGGGTTGAAGAGCAGCTTTCCCTCCAGGTGTTCATTGCGGGGCTTATGGGAGTGGCCATGCAGAACCGCCGCACAGGGAGTCTTTGGGTCGAAATCCTCTAAGCGGTGAACCAGGTGCAGGTGTTTTTCGTTCACAAGGATGTCTTGATGCACCGGCAGGCTCTCCGCCCACGCCGCCGTATCGATATTGCCTTGAACGCAATGCACCGGCGCTAGTGCTTCCAAACGCTGCATAATCGTTTTATCCGCTTCTTTACTGCCTACATCTCCCAAGTGCAGAATGAGTTCGCACCCATCCAGCAGATAGAGTGCCTCATCGCGCAGCAACCCGTGGGTGTCGGCAATTACCCCAACGGGAGAATTAACCCTATAGCAGGGCATCGCTAGGCCCATTAACGCCTCCTTCAAACGAATAAAGATTGTCCATTCTAGTTTTTTTGCTAGAACGCTATCAAAAGTTGCGTCTCAAGGCCGATAGCTAAGTTATCAAAGAGGTCGCGATGGAGATGCATCTATTAGATTTTCATTGTCTATCTAATAAGTTAGGCATCAGCAAGCTATACTGATAAGGCTATATGCTGATAATTGAAACTTGATGGAATAATAACGACGCCAGGAAGCCGATATGACCAATACCCCCCAGAATGCACCCGGGCAAGAGTGGAATGCCAGCGACTACGCCCAGAATGCTAATTTTGTACCTAAGCTAGGCAGCGAAGTGGTCAAGCTGTTAGCGCCTCAACCCGGCGAACGTATTTTGGATCTTGGCTGCGGCGACGGCTCTTTGACAGAGCGCCTTATGCAACTGGGCGCTAACGTTCTAGGTGTAGATGCTTCAGAAGAGATGGTAAATGCCGCCCGACAACGGGGCATTACCGCCCGCGTAGTTGATGGACACCAACTGCCTTTCGACCATGAGTTTGATGCGGTATTTAGCAACGCGGCGCTGCACTGGATGCTAGACCCCCAGGCAGTACTAGCAGGCGTTAAGCGTGCATTGAAGCCAGGAGGGCGTTTTGTAGCCGAGTTCGGTGGTCATGGCAATGTCGCCGCTATTTGTACCGCACTGATTGCCGCCCTACAGTTCCGGGGCATTAGCGCCCGCGGTCGGCATCCGTGGTACTTCCCGACGCCCCATGAATATGGCCACCTGCTGGAAACCGTCGGCTTCAAAGTAGAAAGCATTGAGTTGATCCCACGCCCTACTCCGCTGCCAACCGGCATGATTAGATGGCTTGAGACGTTTGCCAGTCCGTTTCTACATGGGCTTGACGAGGATGTGCGCGATGCCGTGCTTGAGAACACCTTGACGCTGCTCGGCCACAGCCTTCGTGATGAGCAAGGAAACTGGACAGCAGATTATGTGCGTCTGCGCGTTTCAGCCCGCGCATAAGCGATAACTGCCTTTTAAGATGTAAAAAAGCCGCCAACGATAAGAGGCTTATCATTGGCGGCTATAGCTAATCATGGCCTAGAACTCATCCCATTCATCGACAGCCTCTTTTTTACTTTGCGTCGCCTGCTGGCGTGGCGCTGGCTCAACATGGCCGCCGACTTGGTGCTGAGCCTGTTGCTGCTGAGTAGCCCCCTTATGCGTCAGCGCAGCAGCACTGGCAGCGCTCTCATCAATGCGGAAGGTAGCCATCAAGTCGGCTAGCTCACGGGCCTGCCCCTCTAACGAGCTCGCGGCCGTGCTGGTCTGCTGCACTAGTGAAGCATTTTGCTGAGTGACCGAGTCCATTTCGGTAAGGGCAGCATTAATCTGCTCAATGCCACTATTTTGCTCCCGCGTCGCGGTCGAAATTTCACCCATCAGAGTAGTGACTTGGCGAATCGCATCCACGGTCTGATGAATCGTCTGCCCACTGCGCTCCGCTTGTTCAGCACCACCGTTAATTTTCGTGGTGGTCTGCTCGATCAGGCTACGAATTTCCTTGGCTGAATCAGCACTTCGCGTCGCTAATAAGCGAACCTCGCTGGCCACCACGGCAAAGCCACGGCCCTGCTCGCCCGCGCGGGCAGCTTCAACCGATGCATTGAGTGCTAATATATTGGTTTGGAAGGCAATAGAATCAATCACGCCGATAATATCGTTTACTTGGCTCGCACTGGCCGCAATCTCACGCATAAGTTGCACCGTGCGCTCCACCTCTTCACCACCTGACTCCGCCGACTGCGACGCTGTAACCGAAAGCTGATCAGCCTCTTGGGCCGTTTCAGCGTTTTTACTTACCGTCGCCGACATTTCCTCCATGCTGGAGGCTGTTTGCTGAAGCGCGGAGGCCTGCTGCTCAGTTCGTGACGAGAGATCCTGACTTCCCGCGGAGATATCACCCGCTCCGCTGAAAACTCGCTCGCTACTGCCTCTCAACGCCAGCACCAGTTGTTTTAACTTCTCCTGCATAGCCGAAAGCCCACTGAACAACTGGCCAATTTCGTTGCGCCCACGATCCTCAATCTGGCCTGTCAGATCACCCTCGGCAATCCGTGCAAAATGTTCACTGGCACGTCGAAGGGGCCTGACAACGCTACGCATCATTGCCCACCGAATCACCACCACTGCCACGAGTGAAATCACTAAAAGGGTAATAGCAATGGCACCAATAATAGTCGCCAAGCGATTGAGTTGTTGAAGGACACTAGCGCCACGCTCCTCGGTATAAGCGATAAAACCACTCATGGCCAGATCCAATTCGGCGCTTAATGCCCCCAATTCTTCTTGTCTGCGCTGAATTTGAAAAGGCGCGGCTTCTAGTAGAGGAGAAATACCTTCTGTCACAAAAGCATCGTAAGCGCTGATAATCGCATCACGGTGGGGAGCCAGCGAGCCGTCTGGATCGATTGGCACAGCACGAAACTCATTAAAACGCTCCTCGGCCTCAGCTACCGCCTCTGTGGCCATAACAAGGCTTTCCTGCCCTTTGTCTTGGTTACCTTGGGTACTGAAACTTGCCGAACGGTCTAAAAAAGTTTGCGCTCTAAGTGCGTGCACCTGTGTACGGTTGGCTAAGTTAACGAGCCGTACGTTGGTGGCAGCCAGTTCTTCAAGCGCCTGCGAGCTATTATGATTTGAATAAAACCCGAGGCCACTGATCAAGCCTATCATAAGCACCAGTAGGGCTAACGCAGCAGTCAGACTCCATTTAATAGAGAGGTGCTTCATTCTGTTAATTCCTTAATATTTTTAATTTATTCAATGAGATATCGGCCAAGCTAAAACAAACTGAAGCGCCACAGTGCAAATTTAGACATTGGTCTAACATGGAGTATAATAAATGAATGCTCACAGCCTTTAGGGCACCATGGCAGCGCTTTGCCTGCTGGACGCCTGCGCCACGTCTACCTGGAGCCAAGCCCCCGCCGTGCACTCTAAGCGAGGAGCCTCGACTACCCCCTGTAAGCGTGCCCGTGATAGCAGCGTGGCCTTAGTGTTGGCTTTAAGCGTACCGACCATGTACCCGTCAATATCGACACAACTCCCCTCAATGTATGACGCCACGTGGCCAGAAGCAGTCACAGACACAGGATGATTGGGCGCAATGAGCGTCCCCTCCAAACGCCCCTTAATGAGCACAGGCTCATCGGCGATCACCTTGCCTAAAATATGGGTGGCTGACCCAATCCGGCTGCCACCAGACACGCCCTGGATGGTGGGAGACGTCGCAGCGGAGGCTTCTTCAGGTGGCGACATTACTTCAAAGGGGAGTTCTAAGATGGGAACGGTATCCACTGCAGGCGCTTGGTGTGGTCTCCCTGCTGCGTTTAAAGAGCGCTGTTTTAGCTTACGGCGCTTGCCATCCCATACGATCAGCGTCATTACTCCAACGCCCAGCACAATAAACCATACTTGAATGCCCATACCGCTTCCTGCCGCTTTAGATGTGGTTACCCCAGCTAACGTTATACTCCCTCCACTTTATTGCGGCGGCGTGAATAAGCCCACTCACTTGGCTTAACTCCAGGCTTTGAGACAGTAACAAGCCGATTAAGGTATTTAATGCTCACGACCACTCACCTCAAAGGCGCTCTGGCGTCATTTACTTGGAGTCACCAATGTTTAAAGCCAAGAATACTCCCCCTGAAACTAAGGCCGCGACGCTAATACCACCTGACACACGCTCATCGGCAACGCCAGGCACTCCGGCTAGCAGTGCGCGCCCAAGCCTCTCCGTAATCGGGGGTCACACGCAAGTAGAGGGAGACATTAATAGCGATGAAGATTTGACGGTAGAGGGACGCGTAAGCGGCATTATCACCTGCAAACAGCACACCGTTACCCTGGGTGCCAATGGCTATATCAACGGCGATGTATTTGCTCACACACTGCATATATCAGGTGAGGTAACCGGTAACTTGGTAGCACACCACCGCGCAACGATTCATAAGGGCGCCCAGGTCTCAGGCACTATTGTTGCCCCTTGCCTGGTACTGGAAGATGGCAGCGTTTTCCATGGCAGTATCGATATGGATCCTGACAACGAAGTACTCAAAAACGCCTTTGCCGATGCCAGCGGCAGCATGACTAAAACCTCGCCCAAAGCAACCGTCGAGAAGCGCTCAACCACGAGTGCGAACGTCGCAGAGCACGACACCACAGAAGCAAAAGCTAACGATTAAGGCGCTGCCAATAGCATCAACGGCGCTGAGCGCACACAGGGCAAGCGGGATCGCGGGGTACTTGAAAGTGCCGCCATTGGCCGCTTAAGCCATCAAAGGTAGAGAGCCCCTGATGGGCAGAACCTGCGCCACTAAGCAGCTTAAAGGCTTCAACCGCCTGAAAGCAGCCGATCAGTCCCACCAGTGGCGCCATGACGCCACTTTCTGAGCAGCTTAGCGCTTCATCGCCACTTTCGTCGGGCGGATAGAGACAGGCGTAGCAGGGACACTCGGTATTGCGGGGGTCAAAAATTGCCAGCTGGCCTGAAAAGCGAATGGCCGCACCCGATACCAGCGGCACACCTGCTTTTTGGGACGCCGCATTCACCTCATAGCGGCTTGAGAAACGATCGGTACAGTCCAGCACCACATCCGCCGAAGCGATTAAGCGTTCAAGCGGTTCGCCCTCGACATGTTGGTCTAACGCAACAACGTGGCAGTGAGGATTGAGCGCTTGCATGCTGGCCTGGGCAGAGTGCGCCTTATTTAAACCAATACTGGCGTGCTGGTGTGCAATTTGACGTTGAAGATTGGAAAGTTCCACATGGTCGGCATCGGCGATAGTGATGCGCCCTACCCCAGCAGCAGCTAAATAGAGCGCTGCCGGAGAGCCCAAACCGCCAGCCCCAATAATCACTGCATGGGCAGATTGGAGGCGCTCCTGGCCCTCGATATCCACCTCGGGCAGCATAATCTGGCGGCTATAGCGCAGCAGCGCCTGGTCATCCATCATCGGCTTACTTATCCTCAAATTCCTCAAAGGCAGGAATGTGTAAATTGAAGCTCTCTTTTACCTCTTCCATTACCACGTAGCTTTTCGATTCTTTCACGCCAGGCAGCGTTAACACCACATCGCCCAATAGTTGACGGTAAGCCGCCATTTCGGGAATGCGGCACTTCAAGATGTAGTCGAACTGTCCCGAGACAAGGTGGCACTCCTGAATCTGCGGTAGCTTCTCGACGGCACGGCGAAACTCATCAAATACCGCTGGCGATTGCGTTTCTAAGCTAATCTCGACAAAAACTAATAAATTGGCTTTTAAAGCCCGCGGATCAAGAATGGCTTGGTAACCACGAATAATACCCGCTTTCTCCAAACGCTTAACACGCTCTAGGCAAGGGGTTGTGGATAAGCCCACTTCCGAGGCTAAATCGACGTAAGAAATACGTGCATTTTCCTGCAAGCTGCGCAGGATTTTAAGGTCGATACGGTCCAGCGTTCTATTTTTTGGTTTCATGGCAGGATCCAATACTGATGAATCAGGCAGTTATTAAAGGTGGCCTAGGGTAACCCGTTCATGCCCTCCCAGGTCACGAACACTTTCAACGTTTTGATAGCCTGCGCTCTCAAGCGCCTCGCGCACCATTTCGGCCTGTTGATAGCCATGCTCAAGCAGCAACCAACCTGAAGCCGCTAGATAGCGCTGCGCGGAGTTTACCAAATGCAGCAAATCCGCCATGCCACAGGCGTCAGCGACAAGCGCTGAGCGTGGTTCAAAACGCACATCTCCTTCGGCTAAATGAGGATCATCACCAGCGATATAGGGAGGATTACTGACGATAATATCGAATTGGTTACCCGCTACCGTATAGGCGTCCAAGGCGGCAAACCAATCGCTCTGTAAGAACGTAGCTTTAGCGAGCCCCAACGCCTGCGCATTACGAGTTGCCAACGACACCGCCTCAACGCGTAGGTCCACGCCCAGTACTTGCCAGTGGGGCTGCTCGCTGGCAAATGCCAGGGCGATGGCCCCAGTGCCCGTGCCAAGATCGAGCAGACGGCCTGAGGTCAGCGCCGCTCGGCTAAGCGCAAGCTCAACCAGGGTTTCAGTATCGGGCCGGGGAATTAATGTATCAGGTGAGGTGGCTAAGCGCAGCCCCCAAAATTCGCGCTCGCCGGTAAGGTAGGCAACCGGCGTGCCCTGGACACGCGCAGCGATTAGCGCATCGAAACGGGCCTGCTCCCATAAGGGGCATATTTTATCTCCCCAGGTGTAGAGCCATGTGCGATCACGCCCGAGCACGTGGCATAACAGCACTTCAGCGTCGATACGCGGCGAGCTGGAACCCGCCGCCTGCAAGCGTTGGGCAGCCTGTTTCAACAGCGCATCAAGGGTCATTAGACGTCCTGAAGGGCTGAAAGCTGCTCTGCTTGATACTCGTGAATCAGCGGGCTAATCACGTCATCCAACTGCTCGCCGCTGACCACTTCATTGAGCTTATAAAGCGTCAAATTAATGCGGTGGTCGGTAATCCGCCCTTGGGGAAAATTATAGGTGCGGATGCGTTCACTGCGATCCCCCGAACCCACTAGCGAGCGGCGTGCATCCGCTTGCGTCTGACGCTGGCTATCGACGGCGTTACGCTTCAACTTCGCGGCCAGTAGCGACATCGCCTTGGCGCGGTTTTTATGCTGGCTGCGCTCTTCCTGACACTCCACCACCACGCCGGTGGGCAGGTGAGTAATGCGGATCGCAGAGTCCGTGGTGTTAACGTGCTGACCACCGGCACCGCTGGAGCGATAAGTGTCCACACGCAGATCCGAAGGGTTGATATCAATATCGCCCACGTCATCGACTTCAGGCATCACTGCGACGGTGCAAGCAGAGGTGTGAATGCGGCCCTGGGATTCGGTCGCGGGGACGCGCTGTACCCGGTGGGCGCCGGATTCAAACTTTAGCTGGGCGTAAACACCATCGCCTTTGACACGGGAAATGATCTCTTTGTAGCCACCCTGCTCGCCGTGACTGGCGCTCACCACCTCGACCCGCCAACCGCGTTTTTCGGCGTAGCGTGAGTACATGCGAAACAGGTCACCGGCAAAAATAGCCGCCTCGTCGCCGCCGGTACCGGCGCGCACTTCCAGAAACACCCCACGGCCGTCATCGGGATCTTTAGGCACCAGCAGGCGCTTCAGCTCGAGATCCAGCTCGGCTAACCGTTCCCGCCCTTCGCTTAACTCCATCTCTGCCAGCTCGCGCATGTCAGCGTCGCTATCGCGGCTAAGCTGCTCGGCTTCGTGCATATTGGTTTCAATATCACGATAGCGCTGCCAGGCCGCCACCAGCTCTTCTAACTCGGCATATTCACGTGAGTAGTCGCGAAAGCGCTGCTGGTTATTGATCACGTCGGGATCCGACAGCAGCATCGCCAGCTCTTCAAAGCGTTCGGTAAAGCTGTCTAAGCGTTGGCGCAGAGTCTCTTTCATGCGGGCGTATCATCCTTCTGGCGGTTAACCGTGGGCGCAGGCGTGGTCTC
>Ga0209344_10000104_pt1 | contig 170538 bp, 163 predicted proteins | sample Cruoilmetagenom6_FD_187293 | JGI IMG/M metagenome (GOLD analysis project Ga0209344, IMG submission 187293) | Oil polluted marine microbial communities from Coal Oil Point, Santa Barbara, California, USA - Santa Barbara Oil Seep Sample 6 (SPAdes)... | ecosystem: Environmental > Aquatic >...
CCTTCCACACCTGGAACGGTTATGCTTTCAACTTCTCCGGCAACTAAGGATGCTTCTGGGGTTACTATTTCTAAATACATATTTTTAGTATTGAGTATTGAGAAATTAGTATTGAGTAAAAGTCTAAATACTCAATACTAACTTCTAATTACTATTTTAAGCTTCGGCAAGCATTTTCTCACCAGCGGCAATTGCTTCTTCGATTGTTCCTTTAAGGTTGAAGGCAGCTTCTGGAAGTTTATCCAATTCGCCATCCATAATCATGTTGAAACCTTTGATGGTTTCTTTAATGTCAACCAAAACTCCAGGAATACCTGTAAACTGCTCTGCTACGTGGAAAGGCTGTGAAAGGAAACGCTGTACACGACGCGCGCGACCTACTGCCAATTTATCTTCTTCGGAAAGTTCTTCCATCCCAAGAATCGCGATAATATCTTGTAATTCTTTATAACGCTGTAAAAGCTCTTTTACTCTTTGTGCACAAGCGTAGTGCTCTTTTCCAAGGATAGATTCAGTAAGAATTCGAGAGGTAGAATCCAATGGATCCACCGCTGGATAAATACCAAGCTCAGCAATTTTACGAGAAAGTACGGTTGTAGCATCCAAGTGGGCAAACGTAGTTGCCGGCGCTGGATCCGTAAGGTCATCCGCAGGTACGTAAACCGCCTGTACAGATGTAATAGAACCTCTTTTTGTTGAAGTAATACGCTCTTGCATCGCACCCATCTCTGTTGCCAAAGTTGGCTGGTAACCCACCGCAGAAGGCATACGCCCAAGAAGTGCAGAAACCTCAGAACCTGCTTGTGTGAAACGGAAAATGTTATCTACGAAGAAAAGTACATCTTTTCCTTGTCCTTCGCCAGCTCCATCACGGAAATACTCAGCAATTGTCAAACCTGAAAGCGCAACACGTGCACGTGCTCCAGGTGGCTCGTTCATCTGCCCGAATACGAAAGTGGCTTTAGATTCTTTCATTGCAGTTTTGTCAACTTTTGAAAGATCCCATCCACCATTTTCCATAGAGTGCATAAAGTCATCTCCGTATTTTATAATACCAGACTCAAGCATTTCACGAAGCAAGTCGTTCCCCTCACGAGTACGTTCACCTACACCAGCGAATACTGAAAGACCACCGTGACCTTTTGCAATATTGTTAATCAACTCCTGAATAAGTACCGTTTTACCAACACCAGCACCACCGAAAAGACCAATTTTACCACCTTTTGCATAAGGCTCAATAAGGTCAATTACTTTAATACCTGTGAAAAGAACTTCGGTAGAAGTTGAAAGATCTTCAAATTTTGGAGCATCGCGGTGAATTGGAAGACCTTTATCGCCAGCTTTTGGCAAGTTTCCAATACCGTCAATAGCATCACCAATTACGTTGAAAAGTCTGCCGTAAACAGCATCACCGATTGGCATTTGGATAGGTGCTCCAGTTGCAACAGCGTCTACACCACGGCTCAAACCGTCAGTAGAATCCATTGATATGGTACGAACCATGCTTTCACCAATGTGAGATTGAACTTCAAGAACCAAAAGGTTTCCGTTGTTGTTTACTTCCAACGAGTCGTATATTTTTGGAAGTTCCGATCCGCTATCAAACGCAACGTCAACTACCGGGCCAATAATCTGTGCAACTTTTCCTATGCTTTGTGACATGAGTAACTGTTTATTTTATAGTTATCTAAGGGCGAAAAAACCACCCCTATTTTGAACGGTGCAAAGATAGTTTTTTCTGAATGAAAATTGCAACCCCAATCTTTAAAAAATTGGAGATTTTTATGAAAAGTTTTAATAGGTTTTCTTTCTTCTATTAAATTAGCTTCAAAGGAGATGTGAAAATGTGATAGGTTAAGTTAAATCAAAGCTTTTCACATAATCCACGAACTTCTTTAGAGAAAAGCTCTATAATTTTTTTCTGAAGTTTATCGTCTTTGGAAATATTGCGTCCATCAATTTCAACAACTGGCGTTAATTCACCCATAGTTCCCGTTGCAAAAACGCCGTCTGCATTATAGAATTGGGAAAGTGTAATGTCTGCTTCAGCAATTTCAATTTTGTTTTTTTGGCACATTTCAATCACAGAATTTCTCGTGATTCCTGGAAGACAAGCGTGGGCAAAAGGTGTAAATACTTTTCCATTCTTCACCATAAAAAGGTTACTACCATTCAATTCGGCTATAAAACCGCGATCGTCCAGCATTAATCCGGCATCTTTTCCAGCCACATTCGCTTGAATTTTTGCGATTATATTATTGAGCAAATTGTTGTGGTGTATTTTGCTGTCCAAGAATTGTGGCGAGTTTCTTCTTTGGCTGGTGCTAATCACTTTTATGCCGTGATCGTTATCGTAAACCAAAGGTTTCCATTCTGCCAAAACAATTAGGCAGGAACCGTTTTGGTTCAATCTTGGATCCATTCCGCTAGTTATTTTTTCGCCTCTAGTTAATGTTAAGCGGATATGCGTATCGTCCGTCATTCCGTTAGCATCAAGGGTTTGTTTTATTGCTTTTTTAATGAACTCTTTGGAAGGAATATCAGTAAAAGCCAGTGTTTTTGCAGATTCGTGCAAACGGGTCAAGTGTTTATCCATGCATACCACGCCTTCGGGATATACTCGCATACCTTCCCAAACGGCATCGCCTCCTTGTACAGAACTATCAAAAACCGAAACTTTTGCTTCGCTGCGCGGATATAATCTATCTTTTATAAATACTTGAATGTTGTCGTTTTTGGGGTTGGATTTTTGAAGCATGTTTTTGAAGTTGAGAGTTTATGTGTTTAAAAGTTTATTAAATGTCCGGTCGAGCGCAGTCGAGACCTTATTAAAATTTGGTATGTTGTAGTTCTAGACTGCGCTCGAACAGACATCAATTTTTAAGTTTTATAAAAGTTCGTTTTTCAGAATATTGCCTTTTAAAGTTTCGTAATAAGGCAAAGCTTCATTTAGTAATGGTTTCAAATGTTCTGGCAAGAGTTGCGAACTGCTTTTTTGAACTGAAAATCCTTCACTATTATGAACATTTTCGTACCAATGTTTTGCCCAAACACCATCTTCTGGAATACCACCTTTTTTCCACGAAAGCATTTTTTCAGAAAATGGAATTTCCAGCAAATTACAGAGTTTTTTCAAATATCTTTCTGGATTTTTTAAAAGTTCATCGCTGTCAATCACGATGGGCGTTTTTCCGTTTTTATTCAGAAACAAAAACAGATCCGCAGCTTTTTTGATGCCAATATCATTTAAAGTTGGGGTGTGAATTACTTTTGAAAAAGATGCGATCAGCTTCTTTGGATGCCGAATTAAAATTACGTTTTCCCAATTCAAAATGAATTCTGGCGAATCGTTCAAGTAATGGTGTGCCATTCCTTTTACGAAAACGTGCTGCTTTTCTGAAAGTGAATTGATTGCCTTTACAACTCTTTCTTCTTTCAGCTCCATCATTTGCAAAATCTCTTTTTGGGAGGGATGCTCGTTTTCTAAAGAAGCGTTATTTAGATAAAATCCATAAAAAGGCTCGTCCAAAACCTTCATGTCCTTACGTTGCGCAAAAGAATACATAATTGCCGTGGAAAGATTCCGCGGACCGGAAATCAGATTAATTACTTTCATAGTTTAAAAATAAACTACTGAAAAGAATTTTGTAACAATTTGTCTAAAAGATTTACAAATAGTTTATGAAAAAAATTATTATAATAAACGCACTTATTTGGGCCGCTCTCTTACTTGGAACAGCAGCACTTTTTAAGGATCACCCCAATTTTAATTATATGTTTTTTGGAATTTTGATCGCTTATTCAGTTATACAGGCTTTCCTTGCAAATTTTGCAAAAAGGAATAAAGAAAAATGTTCAAGTTAGAATTTATTCTACAGTAACAGATTTCGCCAAATTACGAGGCTGGTCCACATTTCTACCCAACATTACGGCAATATGGTACGAAAGTAATTGTAGCGGAATGGTGGTTACTAATGGCGATAAAGCTTCTGGGGTTTGCGGCACTTCCATAACATAGTCTGCCAATTCCCTAACGGCAGTATCTCCTTTTGAAACTACAGCAATTATTTTTCCTTTTCGTGCCTTGATTTCTTGAATGTTACTCACTACTTTATCGTAATGATCACTTTTTATAGCAATAACCACCACGGGCATTTGTTCATCGATAAGTGCGATGGGGCCGTGTTTCATTTCGGCAGCAGGATAGCCTTCGGCGTGTATGTATGAAATTTCCTTTAATTTTAAAGCACCTTCTAAAGCTACTGGGAAATTATATCCTCTTCCTAAATAAAGAAAATTACGAACGTCTTTAAAAACAGCAGCTATCTCCTTTATTTTGTCTTCAGTTTCTAAAGCTTCTTCCACATGTTTTGGAATAAGTTCCAATTCACGCAAATAAAGCATAAAATCACTTTGGCTGATGGTGCCTTTTGCTTTTGCCAAACGCAGGGCTATCATTGCCAAAACCGTAATTTGGGTTGTGAAGGCTTTGGTTGAAGCAACGCCAATTTCAGGTCCGGCGTGTGTATAGGTTCCGCTATGGGTTTCTCTGGAAATGGTTGAGCCAACAACATTGCAGACGCCATAGACGAATGCACCTTTTGACTTTGCAAGTTTTATAGCAGCAAGTGTATCTGCAGTTTCACCACTTTGTGAAATGGCAATTACTACGTCTTTCTCTGAAATAATTGGGTTTCGATAACGGAATTCTGAAGCGTATTCTACTTCTACGGGAATGCGTACCAATTCCTCAAAAATATATTCAGCCACCAAACCTGCATGCCACGAAGTTCCACAGGCTACGATAATAATACGGTCTGCGTTGATGAATTTTTCAATATAATCCTCAAGTCCGCCAAGCTTTACGATGCCTTTTTCCGCAAGCAAGCGTCCACGATAGGTGTCTTTTATAACAGCGGGCTGCTCGTGGATTTCCTTCAGCATAAAGTGGTCATACCCACCTTTCTCAATTTGCTCAAGATTCATTTGAAGCTCTTGAACGTAAGGAGCAACTAATTTATCGTCTTTTATTTTTCTAACTTTTACATCGCGCCCAAGACGGATGATGGCCATTTCTTCATCTTCAAGATAGATGGCGTTGTTTGTAAATTCAATAAATGGCGAAGCGTCGCTGGCTACGAAAAATTCGTCTTCGCCAATACCGATGGCCAAGGGGCTGCCCAATTTGGCAACTACAATTTCATCAGGTTTTTTTCTGTCAAAAAGTGCAATTGCATAAGCACCCACAACTTGGTTTAAAGCAATTTGAACGGCTTTGCCTAGTTTTACTTTTTCGTTTATTTGAATGTCTTCAATAAGATTTACCAATACCTCTGTATCTGTGTCAGATTTAAAAGTATAACCTCTTTTAATCAATTCTTTTTTAAGAGAATCGTAGTTTTCAATAATTCCGTTGTGGATTATAACTAAATCGCCACTGTTGGAATAGTGGGGATGGCTATTAACATCGTTTGGTACTCCGTGGGTTGCCCAACGCGTGTGGCCAATCCCAAGGTTTCCCTTTCGGGTGATTTCTTTTTCAGCTTTTTCCTCAAGATTTGCAACCTTGCCTTTTGTTTTGCAAAGTTGAATATCAGTTCCGTCAAAAAGTGCGATTCCCGCACTGTCATAGCCTCTATATTCTAAACGTTTCAAGCCGTTCAAAATGATTGGGTATGCTTCTCTTTTGCCAATATAGCCTACAATTCCACACATAAGCGGGGTTTATTTTGGTTCAGTATAATAAATCTGGAGTTTTAATCTTTTTTCTTGGTTGGTGGTTGCATTTCCGTAAAGAATTGTTCCTTCAGGTGAAACAACAGTACTTGATGGAATCTGTTCAATATTAGGTTCCATAGGGTTTTGCAACTCTTGGGTTGTACGGATTGAAACATTTTGGGAAACTACAATTCCCAAAGGTACATTGGTACTATCTTTATTTATTAGATTGCTGATATGGCTGGTAATCTTCAATTTATAATAATTGCCGTTGCCGTCACTACCTCTCTCCAATCTGCCAAAGTGGTTTGTAAATGCATCAATGGGTTCCAAACCATTTGTTGGGTCAAGCAAATAATCTACCAAAACGTTACTGTTTTTAAGGTCGTAGATCATAATTCTTTCTGGTTCCGTGGCACCACCAACCATTAAATCTTGGTTAACATAAAAGAAAAGGTTGGCTTCATTGATAATCCATTTTTTATCGCGAAGAACTTGAAGTTCATCGGCAACGCCATTGTTATCATTATCTTTTCCGAAGAGTTCTACTACTGAAATGATACCGTCGCCACCTCTTAAGTAAAGGTTTTCCTCTCCAGTTTCTATATTGGGATTTTCTAAGGCAGTTTGTATTTCAGGTGAAAGTTCATTTTGAAAAGTATTCACGTTAATGCCGCCAAAATTCAATTTGAAGACTTTACTTTCTTTTTCCTCTGGATCGTTTTCATCATCAGCGGTATAAAAAATAGAAATATATGCTTTAGTAGCATCAAAAATAAATAGACTTCCATCGTTTGAAGGAGAATTTACCTGAAAATAAATTCCTCTTAAGAAATTTTTGAAGTTATTGTTGTTACGCAATTCCTCCGTGTCTTCCATATCTATTATGTTCGTTTGGAAAAAAGTAGAATCCAGTTTTACTCGTAATCCAGGTCCCAATTTTTCTTCATCGTCTTCACCTTCTCTTAAAATGAAACCTCTATCGGTCGGTATAAAATTTTGCACAGCACCCAACACGGTGCCCAGATTTTGCTCAAAGGTTGAACCCTGATCAGTATAATAATTTTGAAATTCCTGAAACCCTGTATTAGGATCATATTCCCTTAAAAAGAAATTGGAAGATAAAATATTTACGTTTATTGGCGAAGAACCGTAGATAGAATCTATTTCGTAAGTAGTTGTACTATCAACTGTTGTTGCGGTACTAAAAAATGGAAGGTACACAAAAACACTATCCACTACGGCACTGTCTCCAAATGCTGGGTTGCTTTGTTCCAAAGTGAGTTGCGAAAGTAAATTTATGGTAGATTTTCCATAAACAGGATCCTTATACACGCCAAGTTGGTATCCAGGCAATCTGTTGCTCTGCACAGGCCCAAGCTTTCTGCTATAAGAAATAATAGTTTGTGAATCATCTAAAATTCCATTTGGAGTTTCGTCTCCCAAAATTTCAGAACCAATGGTGCTAACGTCTTCTTGACAAGAGGACAATGCAATAATCAGCAATAGAATTGTGCCTGCTATTGGCAACAAATTTTTAATTTTCATCTGCAAGTAATATTTGATAAATAGGTAGATGGAAAGCCCGAATTATTCATTTCCGTTATTTCGCAATTTTTGTGGGGCATTTCATCCGTTTTTAAATGTTTTTTGATAAAACGATATCAACAAATTTCATCTTGAATACTGGAGAATTTATTTTAAAACTTTACCGCTGTAAAAGTCTAAATATGCCTGTGAAAAATTTTCCATATTATGATATTTTAACACTGGTTTATCCAAAGTGTTAAGATATTCCTCTAGTTCTTTGGGTATGTCTTCAGAACCAATAATTAAGGCATCAGAATTTTTGATGGCTATCTTCATAAGGTTCACGTAATTCGGTTCTTCAAGTTCCGTAATGACTTCATCATCTATAGCATCAAACCGAACTTTATCAATGGTGTTTTTAGCTAACGTTCCATTGAAGCCTTGATTGTAAACAGAAGTAACTATTTTACTGTTTTCAAAAAGAGGTTCGTTTCCGTAATAATTCCGAAGGTATAGCGGTAGAAAAGAAGCCATCCATCCATGAACGTGAATAATATCTGGTGCCCAATTCAGTTTTTTTACGGTTTCAATGACTCCTTTGGCGAAGAAAATAGCACGCTCGTCATTGTCTTTATAAAAATTGCCATCTTCATCTGCATAGGTCGCTTTTCTTTTAAAGTAATCTTCATTATCAATAAAATAAACTTGAATGCGCTCTTTTGGGATGGAAGCAACCTTAATTATTAAAGGCATATCTAAGTCGTTGATCACCAAATTCATTCCAGAAAGGCGAATTACTTCATGCAATTGGTGCCTTCTTTCGTTAATGTTGCCATAGCGGGGCATAAAAATTCTTATTTGGCCGCCATTATTGTTGATCATTCTGGGAGCTTCAAACGACATTGAAGAAATCTCGGTCTCAGGAAGATAGGGTATTACTTCGGAAGACACATACAAGACTCTTTTATCTTTCATCTATAGGGTTTTAGGTATTAATTCTAATTTCGCCCCAAAACATCGAGGCGATTAAAAACACGCAAAATTACGAAAATTTATGTAGATTGTCTTTAATATATTAATTTTGCCCGCTCTTAACCCAATTTTATGGTAATACATACCCAGAAAGAAACATTGGTGCAGGCCTTGTTTTCCGTGGCGAAAAATGACAAAATAGGTTTTGTGCCAACTATGGGTGCATTGCATAAGGGGCATATATCATTGGTAAATAAAGCCTTAGGTGAAAATAACCTGGTGGTTGTGAGCATTTTTGTAAACCCAACCCAATTCAACAATTCTACAGATCTTGCAAAATATCCACGCACTCCTGAAGATGATATTTCATTATTAAAAAATTTAAAAGGAGATGTGATTGTGTACTTACCAGAGGTTTCAGATTTGTACGACGATTCAATTTCTGCAAAAAAATACAATTTTGGAGGTCTGGAAAACGAAATGGAGGGCAAACACCGAAACGGACATTTTGACGGAGTGGGTACAATCGTTAGCAAGCTTTTAAAAATTGTAAAACCAAACACTGCCTATTTTGGCGAAAAGGATTTTCAGCAATTGCAAATTGTGAAGAAATTGGTCGCCATTGAAAAACTCCCAGTAAAAATAGTGGGATGCCCTATTTTAAGGGAGAAAAACGGACTTGCAATGAGTTCGCGAAACAAGCGACTAAACGCTAAGAAATTTGAAGAAGCCTCGATTATTTATAAAACATTAAATGAAGTTAGGAAGAAATTCAATTCTACTTCCATTGCAAAATTGAATGCTTTGGTTGCGGAACGGTTTTTGCAAAACCCCAACTTGAATTTGGAATATTTTGAAATAGCCAACGAGAAAACCCTTAAAACCGTAAAACGAAAAAATAAAGGTTCAAAATACAGGGCTTTTATAGCAGCTTTTGCAGGTGAAGTTAGGCTAATAGATAATATACCTTTAAATTAATACCTTTGCACCATGCAAATACATGTAGTAAAATCTAAAATCCATAGGGTAAAAGTTACCGGCGCCGATCTAAATTATATCGGGAGCATCACTATTGACGAAGATTTAATGGACGCCGCCAACATTATTGAAGGCGAAAAAGTTCAAATAGTAAATAACAATAACGGCGAACGTCTTGAAACGTACGCTATTCCAGGCCCAAGAAATAGTGGTGAAATCACCTTAAACGGTGCCGCCGCCAGACGTGTTGCCCCGGGTGACATACTTATACTTATCACTTATGCGTTGATGGAATTGGAAGAAGCTAAGGCCTTCAAGCCCGCAATGGTTTTCCCAGACGAGGAAACAAACCTATTAAGATAAATTGAGCCGCTCCCTTTCAAAATTTTTGCAGATTGCAATTCCGTTGGGTTTGGGGGTTTTCTTGATTTGGTATATCTACCAGTCGTTCACGCCACAACAGTTAGAAGAAACCAAAAAATATTTTGCCGACGCAAACTATGGTTTTGTCTTGCTTTCGGTTGTATTTAGTATTTTGAGCCATCTTTCACGATCCTATCGATGGAATTTTATGTTGGAACCTTTGGGCTATAAAACCAAATTGGCCAATAACTTTATGGCGGTTTCAGTGGCGTATTTGATGAATATTTTTATTCCGAAAAGCGGAGAGGTTTCCCGAGGCATTATTTTAGATAAATATGAAGGAGTGCCATTTCAAAAAGGATTCGGAACCATTATTTCCGAAAGGGTTGTTGATCTTCTATTTCTTCTATTTTTCACAGCTTTGGCATTGATAATAAAGTTTGATGTATTATATGATTATGTGTTAGAAAGTACTCCCCCTTCACTTTTATATTTGATTATCTTCGGAATTGTTTTGATGGGCGTGAGCATTCCACTGTATATTAAATTTTCAAAATCGAATATCAATAAAAAAATTAAAAGCTTTGTTATTGGTCTGAAAGAAGGTGTTTTCAGCATTTTAAAAATGCGAAAAAAAGGCTCTTTTCTTTTTCACACCTTTATTATTTGGGGGTTGTATCTACTTTCCTTTTACACAGCGCTACACGCGTTGCCTGATACTACTGACATTCCTTTTGGCACAATCATAATCACTTTTGTGGTGGGCAGTTTTACTTTTGCTTTCACCAATAGTGGCTTTGGAACTTATCCCGCTGCTGTTGCTGGAATTTTGACTGTTTTCGGAGTGGCCAAAACTGTTGGCGTTGCTTTTGGATGGATTGTTTGGATTTCAAATATTTCTTCCATTGTTTTCTTTGGAGTGCTTTCTTTAGCGCTGCTTCCTCTTTACAATCGGAAACGGCTTAAATTGTGATTTTTTCGAAATAATTTTTCGGAGGAAAAACCACAAACTGAAAAATTGTTATCTTTCCGCAGCCTAAAAATTCTAACCAATGAAAAAAGTCCTACTTTTCGCCGTGTGCGTTTTGATTAATTATGCCTCATTTTCCCAAATAATTTATGAAGAATTCAACTCTACCAAACTTGGTGAATCTAGAAGACTCAAAATTCAGCTTCCCAGAAATTATGATGCCAATGTAGAAAAAAAATACCCTATCGTATTGGTCCTGGATGCCGATTATCTTTTTGAGCCTGTGGCTGGAAACGTTGATTATTTCAGTTATTGGGAAGATATGCCAGAATCAATAGTTGTTGGTGTTATGCAGAACGATTCTCGTTATGACGATTGTTCTTATGATGACGAAACCTTTATGCCTGGTGAAAAAGGCGCCCAGTTTTTTGAATTTATTGGGATGGAACTTATTCCATATATTGATAAAAAATACCGCACTGCAAAGTTCATCATTGGCGTTGGGCATGATTTTACTGCCAACTTTTTAAATTATTACCTTTTTAAAGATCCACCGTTGCTGAATGGTTACATCAACCTGAGTCCAGATATGGCACCCATGATGGAGGAACGACTTGTGGAACGGATTCCGCAAATACCCGGAAAAATTTTCTATTATTTGGCCACAGGAACTGACGACATTAAAGGATTGATGGAATCTACAGAAGATTTAAACAGTCAATTAAGTGGTTTAAAGAGCAAATCCTTCAACTATTATTATGATAATTTTGATGGAGCAACCCATTATTCCCTTGGTGGACGTGGTATTCCGAATGCTTTAGAAAAAATATTTTCTGTTTATAGACCCATCAGTAAAAAAGAATTTTCTGAAGTTTTGTTGAAAATGGACACACCGATTAGTCAATATTTATTGGATAAATATAAAGTGATTGAAGATCTTTTCGGTATAACAAACAACATTCGCGTAAACGATTTTATAGCCACTGCTACTGCTGCAGAAAAGAAAAACCAGTGGGAATCCTTACGTGAGATCGCAACCCTTGCCAATAAGCAATATCCAGAAACGGTGCTTGGCCCTTATTATTTAGGCCGCTATTACGAAGAAACCGGTGAGCCAAAAAAAGCGATGAAAACCTACCAAGCTGCCTATGACAAAGAAGAAGTGGATTTTATAACCATTGATAAATTACTAGACCGAGCTGATAAAATAAAAGATGATTTTGGGTACTAATCCTAGAGCTCATTTATAACATTTCTATTCAAATATGCCCAATTTGTCAGTGTATTTGAAGTCGTGTTTTCTATTTCCAGCTTCATAATTATGTTGCTTCGGTGTTTTTCAACTGTGCGGATTGAAATGAAAAGCTTTTCGGCAATTTCACTGCTGCTCATTTGCTCTGAAACCAACTTTAGAATGGTTTTTTCAGAAGAAGTTAAATGTTTGATTTTTTTTAAATCTTCTGAAACACTTACAAGTGAAGAGGGGACAAAAGAACGACTGAAGTATATCTCATCTTTCAATGTACAGTCAATACAATCCTCAATTTCAGAAAAAGAATCTTCTTTTAAAAGATAACCGTTTATTTGTAATGCCTTGGCCTGAGAAATGTATTCATTTTCCTTGTGAAAGGACAGAATGATAAACTTGGTGTCCACTTTTTTTTGCTTTGCCATTTTTATCACTTCAAATCCAGTTAAAAGTGGCATGTCGATATCTAAAAGTGCGATGATAGGGTTGTAGGTTAAAATAAGTTCCAGTGCTTGCATTCCGTTTGCAGCTTGCCCAACAATATTATAATTATTTGCTATGAGTTCATCATGAAGCCCTTTGAGTATCATTGGGTGGTCATCTGCTATAACAATGGAAATATTTTTTTTGTTGATCATTTAAAAGGGAATAGTAAGTGTTACGGTGGTTCCTTTGTTAATTTGACTTTTAATATCAATTTTTGAGTGTAAAATTTTTGCCCGCTCCATTAAGGTCTTCATGCCAAGGCTTTCACCGGTTTTTAACTTTTCAGAAAATTCAAAGCCTTTTCCATTATCTGCAATAATCGCTTCAATGGTATTTTCCTTTTTCTCAATAGTTACAGATGCAGCTTTGGCTTCGGCATGTTTTACCATATTGTTTAACACTTCTTGAATAATCCTATACAAATGTAAGGATGCTTCTCTGCTTAACAAAGCATCTATGTCATCAATTTCATGGGTAAAGAAGATATTTGTATTTGTATCTACCTCATCAACCATATTTCTAATTGCAACTGTGGGGCCCAAACGTTCCAAGGTTGCGGGATGCAGCCCTCTAGAGATGGCCCTTAGTTCTTCCAGTGTATTGCTTGCTAAAGATTCCATTTCTTGGTTTCCTGTGCTTTTGGTTTTTTTTGTAAGGAGCATCAATTTTTGTCCCACACTGTCGTGAAGTTCACGAGCCACCCGAGTGCGTTCTTCTTCTTGGGCCTTTATGAGATTGTGTGTGTAGGCTTCGTTTCTTTTTTGTTCTGCCTTATTGTTGAAATAGTAAAAAAGAAAAAAGCCCATAGAGATTACAGATAAGAGTGGGATCCAAAAAAGCCAGGTACGCCAAAACGGTAACTTTATCATAAATGAATATTGATACGGTTTTGTCTGCCAAATGTCATTGCCGTTATCTGCGATAAATTCGAAAGTGTAGTTCCCGGGAGGCAAATATGAAAAAATTACATCCGGATCTTTAGTAGGTTGTGACCATTCGTTACCATCGCGAAGCCCTTTCATTCTATATTGATACTTAACATTTTCTGGATTAGTGAATGTAATGGCTTCCATAGAAAAGCTTAAATAGTTTTTTTGATATGGAAGAACAATACCATCTTTTGATCTATATAAACTATCTTCAAAAGGCTCTGAAAATAAAAGAATTTCAGAAATATCCAGTTTTGGAGGTTGTGTAATAGGAAGAAACGCCGTCTCATTAAATGCTAATATTCCGCTTAGAGAGGTAGCAAAAATCGTTTTGTCCTCTGTAACTAAAAGTGAATTGAAATCTATATCGTTTTCTAAAAAATGGGCAACTGTACTATAGTTTTTTGCTACAACTGTATCTTTTTTCAACAAAAGTTCAAGATCAACTTTGAGCAGCATATCTCTTCCTGCCATCCATAAATTGTTGCCGTCCACAATCAACGCTCTAAAATGATTTACTGGCATAAAACGGCTCATATCAAAAACCTTGACTTTAAAGCTTTCGTCCCTGAATGCTATATGATATAAATTCTTTGCACTTCCAGCAAGTACTTCATTTGTGTTTATGGCATCCAGACTTCTAAAATCATTGTGAAAATTTGGATGAAGCCCAGGAATAGTATCTGTAGCTTTATTATCCATTTGATATAATCCGCTTATTTTACAAAGTATGTAACGGTCTCCAATAGGTTTAATGGTTATGGATCTTCTAGATTCTATGAAATATGTAGAATCTTTTGCCAATACCTTAATTTTATCTGTTCCGAAAAGAAATGTTTTGTCTTGCTCCTTGAACAATAGATTGTAATCTCCCTCATCAATTAATACAGGCTTTGCGCTGTTTTTAGTGTGTTCAAAAACGGCTGTATTGGTAGTATAAAGGAGATTATCTTCAGGTGTTACAAAAAGATTTTTTATTGCACCACCCTTAGTTATGGGACGGATGTTTTTGGATTCATCTAATACAACTACCCCATTATTCGTGGCCATAAGCAATTCTCCTTGCCATTCTGCAATATCATTTACCGATTTTGATGGCAAGCCCTGTGAATCATCATAAAGTTTGAAAGCGGTATCCCTAAATCGGATAATACCTTCGCCGTAACTGGTCATCCAGTGATTGCCTTCGGTATCTTTTATCATTCGGTAAATATATTTGGAAGGAAGGCCCTGTGCTTCATTAATGACACTTAAATCACCCGTTTGTTTATTGAATATCCCGTAACCATTCCCTTCAAAACTTAAAAAAAACTCGTTTTCATTTTCTTCAAGAATCCCATAAATTCGGTTTTTGTCAAAATCCTCTTGTTTGAATTTATATTTTGTAAGCTTTCCTTTTGCAATTTTATATAATTCGCCATACGCACCTACCCAAACATCTTTTTTGGCATCCACAAAAACTGAATAGCAAATGTTGTTTATACCGTCTTTTTCGTTGTAAATATTTTCAATATTTAATGGGTTAAGCGTCATTTTATAAATTCCCTTTCTTGACGAAGCAATATAGAGAGTGTTATCGTCGTACCAATAGGCACTTTGCATTCCCGAAATCTGGTTTTCTTCGGTTCCTTTTATCAAGTACTCAAGTTTTCCATTTTTATAGGTTACTACTCCTTTTACAAAAATGATATAAACAGTCCCGTCAGCACCTTCTAAAATGTAGGTGGCACTCCCCAAATAGTCAAAATCAACACCTTTTGGATTCGTAATTTTTCCGTTTTCAATAATGCTTACGCCATTGTCCAATGTGCCAACCCACATTCTACCTTTAGAGTCTTCGAAAATGCTGAAAGTAATGTTGGAAGCTAGCCCATCTTCCGTAGTGTAGTTTTTGAAAGTCTTTCCATTAAAGCAACTTACCCCTCCGGTTGTAGAAACCCAAATTCTGTTTTGGCTGTCCTGAAGAATTGCATAAGTTTCATTGTTAACAAGTCCTTCTTCAGTTTTATATTTTTTAAATTGGTATCGCTGGGCGGTGGATATAAAAGAGCAAACGCATAAAAAGAATAATGAGAGAAATAAGCGTTTCATTTAGCGAAGGTTTGTAGCGTAAATATATTTAATTTAGCGGACTATTATGGCCAAAACAAAATCAACATTTTTCTGTCAAAACTGTGGCGCCCAATATGCCAAATGGCAAGGGCAGTGTAACTCATGTAAAGAATGGAACACTATTGCAGAAGAAGTAATTCAAAAAGCCGAAAAAGTTAGTTGGAAATCTTCCGAAAACACGTCAAAGAGAGTTGCCAAGCCGCAACGTATTTCCGAAATCTCAACCCAAGCCGAAGCGCGACTGAACACCAAAAACAATGAATTGAACAGAGTTCTCGGTGGCGGATTGGTGCCCGGTTCATTAACGCTTTTAGGTGGTGAACCCGGAATTGGTAAAAGCACGTTAATGCTCCAGATAGCACTCCAGCTCCCTTACAAGACGCTGTATGTGTCCGGTGAGGAAAGTGCCCAACAAATTAAAATGCGGGCAGAACGTATTCAACCTATTTCTGAAAATTGCTACATTTTGACCGAAACAAAAACGCAAAATATCTTCCGGAATATTGAAGAAATTGAGCCGGATATTGTGGTAATAGATTCCATTCAAACCTTGCATACAGACCATATAGAAAGCACTGCCGGAAGCATCTCGCAGATACGTGAAACTACAGCCGAGCTTATAAAATTTGCAAAAGAAACCGCGACACCAGTTATTTTGATAGGTCATATTACGAAAGATGGAAATATTGCCGGACCCAAAATTTTGGAGCATATGGTAGATACGGTTCTTCAGTTTGAAGGCGATCGAAACCATATTTACAGAATTTTACGAGCCAATAAAAACCGTTTTGGAAGTACGAATGAATTAGGTATTTACGAAATGCAGGGCAGTGGTTTACGTGAGGTTTCAAATCCTTCAGAAATATTGATTTCCAAAAATGATGAAGATTTAAGTGGTACTGCAATCGCTGCAACTTTGGAAGGCATGCGCCCGCTTATGATTGAAATTCAAGCTTTGGTAAGCAGCGCCGTTTACGGAACACCACAGCGAAGTGCTACTGGTTATAATGCAAAACGTTTAAATATGATTCTTGCCGTTTTGGAGAAACGGGCAGGTTTCAAACTTGGCGCAAAAGATGTTTTTTTAAATGTAACTGGTGGAATCACCGTTGACGATCCTGCGATTGATTTGGCAGTGGTTGCCGCAGTTCTTTCCTCAAATATTGACATTGCAATTGACAAGCGTCTTTGTTTTGCGGCTGAGGTAGGTCTCGCTGGCGAAGTTCGTCCCGTTACTCGCGTGGAGCAACGTATTTTGGAAGCGGAAAAACTTGGTTTTACATCGATTGTTATTTCTAAATACTGCAAGATACCGAAGAATAATTTTCACATAAATATTATTAAAGTAGCTAAGGTTCACGATGTGGTGCATCATCTTTTTGGTTGATTTTGGTACAATTTCTGCTATTTTAGCATCGCTATGAATTTGAGACTTTACTTTGCGGCATTCTTTTTTGGAATGATATTCATTGGCTGCAAGCAAGTACGCAAAGCAGCTGATGTGATCGTGCAACCAACTGCTCGAGAAGTTTACGAACGCAATTTTTCAAAAAATGATTCACTGTTACTTCGGTGGAAAAGCGCTTTTGAAACTGCAAAACGTGACAGTATTCAAATTACATTGCCGTATTCGGAAAGCGGTGTTTTTTCTGAAGAAAATTTCAACGTTTACAGCTACAACATTCAATTGAAAGAAGGGGAGCGAATAGTAGTCGAGGTTGAAAAGGAAATAGATTCAGCTTCGGTATTTATAGATTTTTTTCAAGCGAAAACAGATTCTCTTAAAATTTTTAAACCTCTAAAAAGTTCTGAAGACAAAGAAGCAAAACTTTCTCACGAAATAAAGGCTTCATGTTTTTACAAAATTATAGTGCAGCCACAAATGAAGCTGAAATTTTCTTTTGTTTTAAAAATTTACACAGAACCACTTTACGAGTTTCCAGTGAGTGGGGCTGGTAATAAGAATATTCAAAGTTTTTGGGCAGATCCACGTGGCGATGGAAGCCGTTCACACGAAGGCGTAGATATATTTGCAGACCGAGGAACACCAGTTATAGCTGTAACCGATGGAATAATAGCATCTGTTGGTGAACGTGGTCTTGGTGGAAAACAAGTTTGGCTTCGCGATGGTCTTTTTGGGAAAAGTATTTATTATGCCCATTTAGACAGTATCGCTGTTTCCGAAGGTAAAAGAGTAAAAATTGGCGATACACTTGGTTTTGTAGGGAATACAGGTAATGCAAAAACTACAGTGCCACATCTTCATTTCGGCATTTATAAATCAAAAGGTGCTGTTAACCCGCTTTCATTTATCAAGAAAACTGAAATACAAGCTAATGAAAAACCTTCAGCTATTGTAAAAGCTGTTACTTTGAAAAATCGTGTTGATGTCCGTAAAGGCCCTGCCTCTGCATTTAAGGAATTCGGAAGCTTAAAAAAGAACGATACTTTAATTGTTTTGGGAAAAAATCAAAAATGGTTTCACGTTCAAACTCCAGATAGTTTAAAAGGCTACATAAATGAAACCGAAATAAAGCCACTTCCTCCAAATTAACTTTTTTTTAGCCTTAACAAAAACGCTTAATGGTATCTTTAGAAGTCAATTCTAAAAAACCGTTATGTCTATCTTCTCAAAAATAAAACAGACCATTTATTTAATGCAAAATATAGACCTTGATGCGTTGGGAAAACTTTCGCAAAAAGTAGATCTTTCTGAAATTATGAAAACCGTTGGGGAACTCGATGATCGGCAATTGGCAGGTTTGATGAAAATGTTGAAACACAAAGGTGGAAAAAAAGGGCAGCACAAACTGCCACCCATTGATGGCGATTTTTACGATTTAGCTTTAAAACTGAGCCCCGAACAGCGTGAACTACAAATAAAAGTGCGGAATTTTATGGAAGACATAATAAAACCGATAGCCAATGAATATTGGAATAAAGCCGAATTTCCCTTTCAGATTATCCCTAAAATGGCAGAATTAAATATCTGTGGCCTCACTTATAAAGGGTATGGAACGCCCAATGAAACATTTATAATGGAGGGTATAATAGCAATGGAACTCGCCCGAGTAGATGTTTCAATTTCTACTTTTTTTGGGGTACATAGTGGATTGGCCATGGGCTCTATTTACGTTTGTGGAAGCGAAGAACAAAAACAAGAATGGCTCCCCAAAATGGCTAAAATGGAACTTATTGGCGCCTTTGGTCTTACCGAACCTGAAGTGGGCTCTGCAGTTGCAGGAGGTTTGGGAACCACTTGTAGGCTGGAAGGCGATGAATGGATATTAAACGGGCAGAAAAAATGGATAGGAAATGCAACTTTTGCAGATGTTATAATAATTTGGGCACGTGACGAAGCTTCGGATCAAGTGAAAGGTTTTTTAGTGCGAAAAGAAAATCCAGGATTTAAAGCTGAAAAGATGGAGAATAAAATGGCGCTTCGCACAGTACAGAATGCAATTATAACCATGACCGACTGTCGCATACCAGAAAGTGACCGACTTCAAAAATGTGATTCGTTTAAAGACACTGCAAAAGTGTTGAGGATGACTCGTGCGGGTGTAGCTTGGCAAGCCGTTGGCTGTGCGCGCGGTGCTTATGAAGCTGCGTTGAAATACACTAAAAAGAGGGAGCAATTTGGGAAGCCGATTGCTTCCTTTCAATTAGTTCAAAATCATTTGGTAGAAATGGTCGCCAATCTTACAGCGATGCAAACCATGTGTTTCCGCCTTTCGGAATTACAGGATGAAGGTCTACTCACTGATGAACACGCTTCTTTGGCAAAAGTATTTTGCAGTATGAGAACCCGAGATGTGGTAAGCCAAGCCCGAGAAGTAATGGGAGGTAACGGCATACTTTTGGAATACGACGTAGCCCGTTTTGTCGCTGATGCCGAAGCCATTTACAGTTACGAAGGCACGAAAGAAATCAACTCGTTAATTGTGGGTCGTGCGATTACGGGGTATAGTGCATTTGTTTAAGGTGCCGGATTAGGAATCTTGTTGTGAACAGCATCAATTTCCTTTAAAATTTCCTTTGAAAGCGAAATGTGGATGCTTTCAATATTTTCTGCAAGTTGCTCGATTGAAGTAGCGCCAATAATGGGAGCGGTTACAAATTGCTTCTGAAGAATAAAAGCCAAAGCCAAATGTGTAAAACTTAAATTGTGTTTTTTGGCAATTTTGTAATATTTCTGAGTTGCTTTCAAAGCAGTTTTACTACTGTAGCGGGTATATTGACTAAACTGGTTGATTCGTGAATTTGCATCAGCCGTCCCATCTAAATATTTTCCAGTAAGCGTTCCAAATCCTAAAGGCGAATAGGGCAAATAACCAATATTTTCTCGCTGAAGGATTTCAGAAAGACCTATTTCATCTTTTCTGTTTACCAAATTATAGGGATTTTGAACAGAAACCATTTTCAACTTCCCATTCCGTGCTTCTTCCATACAACGCATTACTCCAAAAGGATTTTCATTTGAAAGTCCTACGTGTCGAATTTTTCCTGCTTTTACAAAATCTTCCAAATGACTTAAAACTTCTGAAAAATTATCTTTCCAAATTTCGTCTTCTTTGTGTGTGTAATCAAGTTGTCCGAAATAATTCGTGTTTCGCTCTGGCCAATGCAATTGGTATAAATCTATATAATCGGTTTGCAAGCGATTCAAACTTTTATCAATGGCATCTTCCAAAGATTTTTTGCTGAAATCCAACGGCTGCCTAATATGATCCATCGAGCGGCTGGGACCTGCAATTTTAGTAGTCAAAACCAAATCATCTCTTTTTTTAGTTTTCGTTAACCAATTCCCAATAAAAGTTTCCGTTCTTCCTTGCGTTTTTGAATTGGCAGGCACGGGATACATTTCGGCACAATCAATAAAATTGACACCTTTTTCAATGGCAAAATCGAGCTGTTCGTGGGCTTCGGCTTCTGTATTCTGCTGACCCCAAGTCATGGTGCCAAGGCAAAGTTTGCTGATTTTTAAATTTGTATTTGGGAGATTTGTGTATTTCATTTACTAGCATTTTCCGAATAAAAAAATTCCATTGTATAGTCCAAATATTCTGGCTGTGAAATACCTTCGGAGTAAAAAATGTTTTCTTTTTGATTGTATCTTTTTAGGTAAGCTTTATTAATTTCTTTTTGAATAGGTGCTGATGCATCAAGTTTTTTTCCTTTTACATTAATCACTTTATCACCATATTTCAGTTGACCAACCCCTGTTTCAAGAAATGCAGTGAACCAACTTCTAGCACTTTTATTCCAACTTCGCGCAAAAATTCGTCTGTTAACTGTAACCACCCAAATTTCCAAGAAAGTATTTCTTTCTATTCCACCTTTTATTTCGGTGTAGTTGTGTTTTTGTAAATGTGAATAAAATTCTTCCGGGAAATTCATTTAATAAATTTTAAAATTCTAACTCCACCAAATGGGGGCAATGATCACTGTGCATTGCATCTGGCAAAATTACTGCTCGTTTCATATTTTTTAGGAGCGGTTCGGAAACCAAGTTGTAATCTATTCGCCAGCCTTTATTATTGTTTCGGGCATTCGCGCGGTAGCTCCACCAAGTATAATTGTCAGGTTCTTTGTTAAAATGACGGAAACTGTCTATGAATCCACTTTTCATAAAACCGTCCAACCAATCTCTTTCAACAGGTAAAAAACCGGAAACATTTTTATTTCGGACAGGATCGTGAATGTCAATCGCTTTGTGGCAAATGTTGTAATCACCACAGATCACCAAATTTGGGATTTCTTTTTTCAGATTGTCAATATATTTCTGAAAATCGTCCATATACGTAAACTTGTGTTCCAAACGGGCAATATTTGTTCCGCTTGGCAAATAAAGGCTCATCACCGAAACATCATCAAAATCCACACGAATGTTTCTTCCTTCGGCATCCATATATTCAATACCGGTGCCATATTCCACATGGTTCGGTTTTATTTTTGAAAAAATCGCTACACCGCTATAGCCTTTTTTTACAGCGCTGTACCAATAATGATAGGGATAGCCTGCTTTTTCAATTTCCTCGATTTCTACTTGATCAAAATTTGCCTTTGTTTCCTGGATGCAGATAACATCTGGGTTTGCTGCCTGAAGCCAATCAAGAAAACCTTTGCGCATTGCGGCGCGAATTCCGTTAACATTGTATGATATTATTTTCAAAATTGATGTCTTTTTCTCTGCGATTCTCAGCGCACTTCTTGGCGCAACTCTTTGTGACAGCTATTTCACAGAGTTTCACAAAGAACCACAGAGTTACACAGAGGGTTTGCGTTGCTAAAGTAAATAAGATTGTATTTTTACCCTAAACATTTCCTAAAAGGTTATCATAAAATATCCGACAAAATAAAAACCCAAGTGTTTAGTTTTATAGTTGATGAAGTTATACCTGTTAGTTTCTTTTCTTTTTATTGCGGTCATTAGCCATGCGCAGGATGTTTCTTCGAATTATAAAGAGAAGAAAGTTGCGCTCCGGGATACCGTGGTTTTGGATAGCGCGGGTATAAACCCAAAGCGATTCATACTTCTCGATAAGGATGGAAACGCTCCAAATCCCTTCAGTTATCGAATAGACTTTAAAAAAGGGACCATTATTTTTTCAGAAGAATTGCAGCAACAGCAGGATTCACTAACCATTCAATATTTACAATATCCAGGTTTTTTAACACGTGATTACTTTGCGCTCGATCCTAAAATCATTGTTGAGAATACAGGGCAAATAGACAAATTGTATTCGCTGGACGAAAGCACGAATAAAAATGTTTTTACACCATTTGACGGCTTGAACACTTCGGGAAGTATTTCGCGTGGCATTACCATTGGGAATAACCAAAACGCCGTAGTAAACAGTGAATTGGACCTTCAAATTACAGGAAAACTGAGCGAGAAAGTTTCCATTCGGGCATCAATACAAGACGCAAATATTCCCACACAAGAAGGCGGTTATTCGCAAAGTTTGAATGAGTTTGACCAAATATTCATCGAACTTTTTGGAGAAAACTGGAACATTCGTGCGGGTGATGTTGACCTTCAAAGCAACAATAGTTACTTCGGAAGATTTACAAAAAAAGTACAAGGAATATCACTTGGCGGAACTTTTAATAATGAAGACGGCTCCAAAATATCAGCCTTTGCATCCGGGGCTTTGGTACGAGGCGTTTTTTCAAAAAGTGAATTTATTGGACAGGAAGGAAACCAAGGGCCTTATAAATTAGTTGGCCCCAATGGCGAACTTTATATCTTGGTGGTTTCGGGCAGCGAACGGGTGTATGTAAATGGCTTGCTTTTGAGACGTGGCGAAAACGAAGATTATGTAATCGATTACAATGCAGGTGAAATAAAATTCAATCCAACCTACCCAATAACCAGCAATATGCGTATTTCAGTGGAATATCAATATACAGATAGAAGTTACACACGCTTCATAGGTTACGGCGGTGGAAATTACACAAGTGAAAACCTAGATTTGGGCGTGTATGTATATTCAGAAAATGACGCAAAAAACCAGCCGCTTCAGCAAAACCTTACAGAAGAACAAGTAGCAATTTTAAAAGCTGCCGGCGATGACAAAGATATGATGGTTGCACCTTCCGCAGTGCCGGACACTTATTCCGAAAATAAAATACTTTATAAAAAGGAAGTTATAAATGGCGAAGAAATCTTCGTGTTCTCAAGTAATCCTGCGGATGAACTTTTTAGTGTGCGGTTTTCGCTTGTGGGCAATAATAATGGTAATTATATAATTAGCGACAACAACGCCATCAGCCGTATTTTTGAATATGTAGCCCCAGAGAATGGGGTGCCACAAGGAAATTACGAACCCGTTATAAGGTTGAATGCCCCCATAAAATTGCAGGTTGGTGGTCTAAACGGAAGTTTCCATCCTTCTGAAAAAACACGTATTGATTTTGAAGTTGCTGGCAGCCAAAACGACCTCAACCTTTTTAGTGACGTTGACGATAACAACAACGATGGGTTTGCGGGAAGATTGGCATTTAAACAACGGGTTTTGACAACGGCAGATACCCTGAAAGTTGATGCTTTTGGTTCGTTGGATTTTGTTCAAAAAGATTTCAGAACCATTGAAAGGCTTTACAATATTGAATTTAACAGAGATTGGAACCTTATAAACCCAATGGGAAACCAAAGTTTTGCGATTTCTGGTGTTGAGGTTTCGCACCGAAAGATTGGAGGCGGACGCTATGAATTTCAAAACTTGAATTATTCTGAAAATTTCAACGGAACACGACACGTAATCGCTTCAGATTTAAAGCTAAAAAAGCTAAGGTTGCTTACCTACGGAAGTTATTTGAACAGTAAAGCCGACTCTATTTCCTCTAAATTTTTCAGGCTGAATAATACAACCACTTATTCTTTTGAAAAAGCATGGGTTGGTGGGAAAGTAGGTTTGGAAAACAACCAAATAAAGGATGTTTCGCGTGATAGTATTTCGCCCGTAAGTCAAAAATTCAGTGCTTTTGAAGTTTTTTCGGGGATTGGCGATAGTACAAAAGTTTTTGTGGAAGCGGGTTATCAGTTTCGGGTGAATGATAGTGTTCGGAACAATTTGCTTCAAAAAGTGAATTCCTCCAATACGTATTATCTAAAATCTAAACTTATAAATACTGAAAACACACAACTTTCGGCCTTTGCGAATTACAGAACATTAAAATACGAGCCCAAACCGGGAACAGGTTTTGACCCCAATGATTCGCTTCCGGTAAGCATTGATAATCGTGAAACGGAACGTTCGTTGAACTCACGAATTATTTACAATCAATCGTTGTTTGATGGTAGCGTTCGGTGGAATACCGCTTTGGAATCTAACAACGGGGTGATTCCGCAGCAGGAATTCACCTATGTGAAAACGGAGCCAGGACAGGGCGTTTACACTTGGATAGATTACAATAATAACGGCATCCAAGAACTTGAAGAGTTTGAAGTGGCTCAGTTTCAGGATCAGGCAGAGTACATTCGGATTTTGCTCCCGAACCAGGTATTTTTGAAAATTCGGCAGAATAAGTTTAGCCAGATTCTTACGTTGAACCCCCAAAATTGGTCAAATAAAGAAGGTTTTAAAAAGGTGCTTTCACATTTTTACAACCAAACTTCCTACGTGTTGGACCGGAAAGTGAAGCGTAAAGACGATGGATTCAACATAAACCCCTTTGAGGATGGTGGTGATGACCAATTGGGGTTGACACTGAATTTTAGGAATGCTTTGTTTTTTAATAGAGGGAGGCAACATTTTACCACCAGCTATACTTTTATTTCCACTTCCAGTGATAATCTGCTTGCCGTGGGTTTGCAGCAAAATGAACTGGAAAGCCATCAACTCAATTTTAACCATAAATTTTGGGAAAGTTGGTTGCTGAATTTAAAAGGTGCAACAGGTAGCAATGAAAGTCTTTCGGAGAATTTTGCGAATAGAAATTATCGTTTGGATTCATATGAATTCAATCCAAAAATTTCATATCTATTTAGTCAGCAAGCACGTTTTGATGTTTTTTATGAATTTGCAAACCAAGAAAACCAATTGGGTGAAATGGAGTCATTGAACCAACAAACTGTTGGTTTTTCCTTCGCTTACACCAATGCCGAAAAGATTTCACTCAACGGCGAGTTTAATTATATTGACAATAAATTTGAAGGAAGTCCTTTTTCGCCAGTGGCTTACCAAATGCTGGAAGGCTTGCAGCCAGGAACCAATTTTACGTGGCGCTTGCTTTTCCAAAAGCGAATAACGAAATATCTGGATGCCAATCTATCCTATTTTGGAAGAAAAAGTGAAACAACAAAAACAGTACATACAGGTAGCATTCAGTTGCGGGCGTATTTTTAATTTTTGTATCTTCATAAATCATTTAAAAAAAGACAGAATGTTTTTAAAAGTAGGACTTGCAATCTTTTCGACAATAATTCTTTCCTGTGGCACCACAGAAAAACAAACCCAAACCACTTCTACGGAGGAAACAACTTCAAGTGAAGAAACCGTAGATCCCCAAAAAATGATGGGGGAAGGTTATTTACTGGGAACCATTGTATATTCTGATAAAGAAGGCGATTGTCCATACACAATTCAGATGCCGGGCGATAAGATGGAATTTTACTATTTGGACCCCATCAATCTGGAAGAGGAATTCAAAAAAGACGGGCAAAAGGTGTGGATAAAATTCAACGGCCTACGGAGAATGAATCGTTGTGATAAAGCAACTCCCGCTGAATTAGCGGACATAAAAAAAGGAGGATAAATTAATATCCTCCCCTTCAAAATATAGAATTAACCACTTAAAAAATTATTCGGAAAGCCAGTTTTTGTATGAAATGGTTTCCTTCATTTTCTCTGAAATTTCTTCAATTTTAATACGTTCCTGCTCCATTGTATCTCTATAACGGATCGTTACGGTATTGTCTTCAATAGTTTGATGGTCTACAGTGATACAGAAAGGAGTTCCCACAGCATCCTGACGGCGATAACGTCTTCCAACTGCATCTTTTTCATCATAAATTACGTTGTAATCCCACTGAAGATCGTCTATTATTTTTTGTGCTATTTCTGGTAAGCCGTCTCTTTTAATCAACGGAAGAACAGCAGCTTTTACAGGTGCTAAAATTGCAGGTAGTTTAAGAACGGTACGAACGCTGCCATCTTCCAAAGTTTCATCTTGAAGCGAATTGCTCAAAACGGCAAGGAACATCCTATCCAAACCTATAGAGGTTTCAACAACGTATGGCACATAGTTTTCATTCAATTCTGGATCAAAAAATTGTAATTTTTTTCCAGAGAACTTTTCGTGTGCCTTTAAATCAAAATCGGTTCTTGAATGAATTCCTTCCAATTCCTTAAAACCAAATGGAAAATTGAATTCAATATCTGCTGCGGCATTGGCGTAATGCGCCAATTTTTCGTGGTCGTGAAAACGGTAGTTTTCTGCTCCCATACCTAATGAAAGATGCCATTTTAAACGTGTTTCTTTCCAGTATTCGTACCATTTTAGTTCTTCGCCCGGGCGAACAAAGAATTGCATTTCCATTTGCTCAAATTCACGCATACGGAAGATGAATTGGCGCGCAACTATTTCGTTTCTGAATGCTTTTCCAGTTTGGGCTATTCCGAAAGGAATCTTCATCCTTCCACTTTTTTGAACATTCAAAAAGTTCACGAAAATACCTTGGGCAGTTTCTGGGCGAAGGTAAAGATCCATCGCGGTTTCTGCGGAAGCGCCCAGTTTAGTTCCAAACATAAGGTTGAACTGTCGCACTTCGGTCCAATTTCTTGAACCAGTTTCTGGATCGGCAATTTCAAGCTCTTCAATCAAGGCTTTCACATCTGCCAAGTCTTCTTTTTCAAGCGAACGCGCCATACGTTCCAAAATGGTTCGTTGTTCTTCCAAATAGCGCACAACACGAGGGTTTGTAGCTACAAATTGTTCTTCATCAAAGCTGTCGCCAAAACGACCTTTTGCCTTTTCAATCTCCTTTTGCGCTTTTTGATTTAGTTTTTCAGCATAATCTTCAATCAAAACATCTGCGCGGTAGCGTTTTTTGGAATCCTTGTTGTCTATCAACGGGTCGTTGAAAGCATCAACGTGACCGGAAGCCTTCCAAGTTGTGGGGTGCATCAAGATTGCAGAATCTATACCTACAATATTTTGGTGCATATACACCATGCTTCGCCACCAATATTCGCGAATGTTTTTCTTAAGTTCTACACCATTCTGCGCGTAATCGTAAACAGCACTGAGGCCATCGTAAATTTCACTGGATGCAAAAATATAACCGTACTCCTTTGCGTGGGATACTACTTTTTTAAATTGATCTTCGTTGTTTGCCATAGCGCAAAAATAAAAAAACCGCCGTGATAACTTCACGGCGGTTTCATTTATTTTACAAATTACCTACTCTTTATAAAATAAGTTTATTTCAGCTCCATTGTAGTAGTTGAAACTTGGTTTGAGCCATCAAAAAGGTTGATGGTATATCTACCCTCTACAAGATCAGCATCTGAAGCGTTTACAAGAATACAAACATCCAGTTCGTCATTTTCATAAAAAATATTTGTTGAAGCACTGTAATTAAGGTTTTTGTCTTCAAATTGTTTTACAGTGTTATCGCCCATCATTTTGTTTTTTGGGTTTATAACCTGCACGTAAAGGATTCTATCACCTTTTTGAGCAATAGCATTTGGAGCTAACGTAAAACAAGCTCTAATTTTATCGGCACGGCTTGCACGTTTTGTATCTACAACCTTTCCATTATTTCTAATAATAACGGCTTCTCCACGTAAATCTGTAGCCTTAACAATAGAACCTTTTTTAATGGTTTCAGTCATTGCCATATTTTCTTGACTTACGGAATCCACTACCATTCGTGTGTTGGATAGCTCAGTTGAAGTACTGTCGCGTTCCATAGCAAGCTGCTTGTTGGCGGCTATCAAACTGTCTGCACGTTTGAAGAGCAAGGTGCGTTCTTGTTTAAGTCTGCCCACTTCGGCTTTGTATCTTTCAATCAGACCAATGTTAGCTTTTGCATCTTTTACCGAGTCCAAAAGAATAGTAATTCTTTCACGGGCAGCGAGTAAATCTTTATCTTTAAGTTCGTTATCCTTGATAACTTCATCATAATTAGCAATCAATCCTTCCAATTCCTGCTCGATATCTGCTTTTTGCGTTTCAAGATTTGAAATCGTAGATTTATTGTCGTTGAACAATGTTACGGTATAAACCGCCAAGGCAATTAGCAAAACCGAAAGAACCCCAATGAGGATCTTAAATTTGCCACTATTGTTTTCATTTTCAGTACTCATAATTAATAAGTTAAGTTTAGATGGTAAAAGTAGTTAGGTATTTCTTTAACAAACGTTTACAAAATGGTAAAAATTCTTAAAATATGTTAAATCTGCTTTTTCCAAGGGTATGTGTGGGTTGTAAGGAGCAACTTCTTAAGGGAGAATCGGTGCTTTGCTTGGATTGTATTCATTCTCTTCCTATAGCTTCTTTTCACAAAACTGGAAGTGAAATGCTAAAGGATAAATTTTATGGAAGATTTTTAGTAAAAAATGCAACTGCACTTATTTATTTTCAGAAAAGGGGATTGACACAGGAATTGCTGCACAATTTAAAATATCGTGGAAAAAAGGAAATAAGTTATTTCTTCGGAAAATGGCTTGGTTCGGAACTGGCAGACAGTAATAATTATAAAGGAATAGAAGTGGTAATTCCCGTTCCATTACACAAGCAAAAGCTGAAAAAGCGTGGCTTTAACCAAGTGGAAGGATTCGGAAAAGAAATTGCCATGGCCTTAAATGTTCCGTATCGGGATGATATTTTGATAAAAATTTCCAAATCGGGATCGCAAGTTTTCAAAACGAGGATACTCCGTTTTGAGGCCGAAGAGTTATTCTACGCTCAAAATCTTGATGAAATTAAAAACAAGCATATTTTGTTGGTAGACGATATTATTACCACAGGAGCCACCCTGGAAAAATGCGCATTACATCTACTGAAAGGTGAAAATATAACTATCAGCATTGCTACTATTGCTATTGCTTAGCAGTTAATAGTTGTTTGTTAATTGTTATTAGTTCTTTCTTAATGCTTAATTTTGGACTTCTATTTTTTTAAAATCAATTTTTGTCCTTTAACCTATAACAGATAAATTTTTCTCTTGAAACATCGCCTCCTTTATATACCCATCGCATTTCTGTTTATGCTTTCATTTGTGGATTGCGCAAAAAAAGGGACGCCTTCTGGTGGGCCACGGGATACTCTTCCGCCCATAATAGTTAGGAGCAGCCCCGAAAATTACAGCACAAATTTTTCAGGAGACGAAATTGAAATCCGTTTTGACGAATATATCAAGTTGAAGGATTTAACTAAAGAGCTTATCATTTCACCACCGATGAAATATACGCCAATCATTACGCCCCTTAGCACTTCAAAAACGTTGAAAATTAAACTGATAGACACTTTAAAACCAAATACAACTTATTCCTTCAACTTTGGGAAGAGTATTGTGGACAATAATGAGGGGAACCAATTTGAGTATTTTAAATATATTTTTTCCACAGGAAGTTATATTGATAGTTTAAAACTTTCAGGAAAAGTGAAGGATGCACAGCTAATTTCACCTGAAATTCCTACAACGGTAATGCTTTATGAAGCCAACGAAACTTTTAATGATTCCTTGGTTTATTTTGAAAAACCAACATATATAACAGTTACTAAAGATAGCACCGGCACATTTGAACTAGCCAATATAAAGGAAGGAAACTATTTGTTGCTTGCTTTGAAGGAAACAAATATTGACTACACTTTTCAGCCAAAAAACGATAAAATAGGGTTTGTAAGAGAACTGGTTTCCGTGCCGTCAGATTCAACCTATACATTGACGCTCTTTAAGGAAACGCCAGATTACAAACTTGCACGACCGAACCATTTGGGTAAAAACCATATTGTTTTTGGTTATGAAGGCTATGCAGATAGCTTGGATGTTAAATTGCTTTCCAAAGTTCCACAGGATTATGTTTCTACCATTTTTAAGGACGAAAAAAAGGACACGCTCCATTATTGGTTTAAACCTGCAATTGAGACCGATTCCCTGATTTTTAAGGTTGCAAATGGAAATATAATTGACACAGTCACTGTTCGGATGCGCGAACTTTATAAGGATTCTTTAAATATTTCAGCAGTAAAAACAGGCGTTTTAAAATTGAAGGATACCTTTAAATTACGCGCCAATATTCCTTTGGTTTCTTTTGACACTGAAAAATTTCAAGTAATGGCAAAAGATTCGTCAATGGTTGAAGCCACCATTAGTTTGAATAAAAAATACAATTGGGCCGAAGTGATATTTCCAAAGAAGGAAGAGCAAAGTTACGCTATACAACTCTTGCCCGGCGCTTTGACAGATTTTTTTGAAAGGGCTAATGACACACTTCAATATACTATAAACACACGAATTGCATCAGATTACGGAACGCTGAACCTTACTTTAATAAATGTAAATCGGTTTCCTATTATTGTGCAAATGTTAGATAGCAAGTACAATGTTGTTGCTGAAGAATATTTATCTGAAAACAAAAGTGTTTTTTTTGACGAACTTTCTCCCGATAAATATTTTCTAAGAATTATTTACGACGACAACCAAAACGGAAGTTGGGATACTGGAAGTTTCCTAAACCGAATGGAGCCAGAAAAAATAATCTATTACCCCAAACAAATTGAAGTGCGCGCCAATTGGAGCTTGAATGAGACTTTTACGTTAAAGTAAAACTGTCGCGATCATTTAAAAACTGCAATTTTTCTCTGTTGCTTTCAATGTGGTCTTTTTCCAAAACTACAGTTTCGGTAAAATTCATTTCAAAAGAATTAGTAGAGATTTGCTTGCCCAAAACGTCATAAACTGCGGAATGGCCAACGTATTCGTGATCATTTCCGTCAAAGCCCATTCGGTTTACACCAATGCAGTATGCCATATTTTCTATAGCACGAGCGCGAAGCAAAGTGTCCCAAGCTAGAACTCGTGTTTTTGGCCAATTGGCAACATAAATCAATATGTCATAATTTTCCGTATTCCTTGCCCAAACCGGGAAACGCAGGTCGTAACAGATTAACGGACAAATTTTCCAACCTTTATAATCCACAATCAATCGTTCGGTTCCGGCTTTATATGTTTTGTTTTCCTTTGCTAAAGTGAAGGTGTGCTTTTTATCATATTTTTTATAATTCCCATCTGGGAAAACGAAAAATTGACGATTATAAAAATTGTTTTTTTCTGAAATAATAACACTTCCTGTTATGGCGGTTTTGGTTTTTTTTGATTCGGAAAGCATCCATCGCAAGGTTTCACCATCATTCGGCTCGGCAAGTTTTTCAGCGTTCATAGAGAAACCTGTTGTAAACATTTCAGGAAGGACAATCAAGTCTGTCTCGCCTTTAATATTTTGAATTTTTTCAGAAAACATGGTGCGATTAGCTTCGGCATTTTCCCAATGCAGTTCACTTTGAATTATTGTTATTTTAAGATTTTCGATCAAACCGTCTTTATTTCTTAGTTTCTATTCTTTTTTCTTTTCAAGCAATTCTACCATTTCTTTTATTCCCTGCATTTTTGCATGATCTGCGGCAGTTAAACCCCTATCGTCTTTTATGGAGTTATCTGCCCCTTTATCCAAAAGCATCCACGCTATTCCTTTTCGTCCAAAAGTAGCAGCAAAGATTAAAGCGGTAACCCCATTGAAATTTTTAATGTTTGGATTAGCGCCATTTTCGAGCAGTAGTACTGCAATATGGTCAAAACCCTTAAAACAAACGCCCATTAAAGCGGTATTGCCAGAAGCATCTTGCTCGTCAATATTTTGCGGAAATTTTAAAATGATTTCTGAAATATCGTACAGCCCAAAGTATGTTGCCAAAAGTAAAGGGGTGGAGCCTCTATTATCTTTTGTAGAAACCAATTCATTATTATACTTCAAAAGTTTTGCAACTTCTGAAGTGTCTTTCTCCCGTATAGCTTTAAAAAGTTGTTCCTGCATTATATAAAAGTAAAAAAACAGAGCCACATAAATTGCAACTCTGTTTCATTTATAAGATAATTTACATTTCGATTATTTCAAATCAAAGCGATCTAAATTCATAACCTTAGTCCAAGCAGCCACAAAATCCTTCACAAATTTTTCCTTAGAATCTTCGCAGGCATAGACTTCAGCTATTGCGCGAAGTTCTGAATTGGAACCGAAAATTAAATCTGCGCGAGTTCCAGTCCATTTGAAAGTATCTGATGCTCGGTGTCGACCTTCAAAAACTCTGTCGTCATTACCGATGGCTTTCCATGTAGTTCCCAAATCGAGAAGATTTACAAAGAAATCATTCGTTAATTTTCCCTGTTTATCTGTAAAAACACCGTGGTCGGAACCGTCAAAATTCGTTTTTAAAACACGCATTCCACCAACCAGCACCGTCATTTCTGGAACTGTTAAAGTTAGAAGTTGTGATTTATCTACCAACAATTCTTCAAAGGAAGCGTGTTGTTTAGGCTTCAAATAATTTCTGAAACCATCTGCAACCGGTTCCATGTGTTTGAAGGAATCAACATCTGTCTGTTCTTGTGAAGCATCACCTCTTCCAGGGGTGAAAGGTACGGTTACATTGTGTCCTGCATCTTTGGCGGCTTTTTCAACTGCTGCGCTTCCGCCCAAAACAATCAAATCTGCCATTGAAACTTTTTTGTCAGTACTTTGAGAAGTATTGAAATCTTTTTGAATTTCTTCAAGTTTGCCCAAAACTTTGGTTAATTGTGAAGGATTGTTCACTTCCCAATTTTTTTGTGGTTCCAACCTAATTCTTCCACCATTTGCGCCACCGCGCATGTCTGAACCACGGAATGTTGAAGCCGAGGCCCAAGCTGTTGAAACCAATTCTGAAATGGAAAGACCAGTGTCAAGTATTCTTTCTTTTAATGATGCAATATCTTTATCATCAATTAAAGTGTGATTAATTTCTGGAATTGGGTCTTGCCAAAGCAATTCTTCATTTGGAATTTCTGGGCCTAAATATCGAGACACGGGACCCATATCACGATGCGTCAATTTGTACCAAGCTCTTGCAAAAGCGTCTTCAAATTCTTTGTGGTTTTCACGAAAATGTTTTGAAATTTTCAAATATGAAGGATCGGTTTTCAAAGCAATGTCGGCCGTGGACATCATTAAATCCTGAGTTTTTGAAGCATCGTGTGCCATTGGTGCTTTATGTGCGTTGGAAGCCACAGTAGGTTTCCATTGATGTGCGCCAGCTGGACTTTTTGTTAATTCCCAATCATAATCCAACAAAACCCTAAAATAATCGTGGTCCCATCTGTTTGGAACCGGCGTCCAGGCACCTTCCAGACCACTAGTTATAGTATCATCGCCAAACCCTGTTTTATAGCTATTTAACCAACCTTTACTTTGAGCTTCAATATTGGCACCGGCCGGTTCTGCACCCACATATTTTTCAGCATCACCCGCTCCATGCGCTTTTCCAAAAGTATGCCCGCCAGCAACTAGTGCCACAGTTTCGTAATCATCCATCGCCATTCTACCAAAAGTTTCACGTATATCGTGTGCAGAACCAAGTGGATCTGGCACTCCGTTTGGTCCTTCCGGATTTACATAAATCAATCCCATGTGCGCAGCTGCCAAAGGTTTTTCAAGATGACCTTCTTCGTAGCGCTTATCGTTTCCAAGCCATTGCGTTTCTGAACCCCAGTAAACATCTTGTTCGGGTTCCCAAACGTCTTCGCGTCCTGCGCCAAAACCAAATGTTTTAAAGCCCATAGATTCCAAAGCAACATTTCCCGTTAAAAGCAATAAATCTGCCCAAGAAATCTGTTTGCCGTATTTTTGTTTAATCGGCCAAAGCAACAAACGAGCTTTATCCAAATTTCCATTGTCCGGCCAGCTGTTTAAAGGTGCAAAACGTTGGTTTGCGGTATTTCCACCACCACGACCGTCAGTAACGCGATATGTTCCAGCGCTATGCCAAGCCATACGGATAAAGAGTCCGCCATAATGGCCATAATCTGCAGGCCACCAATCTTGGGAGTCTGTCATTAAATTTGTGAGGTCTTGCTTTAACGCATTGTAGTCAAGCTTTGCAAATTCTTTTTTATAGTCAAAATCGTTACCCATTGGATCCGACTTCGAGCTTTGCTGACGAAGCACGTTCAGTCTTAAGCTATTTGGCCACCAATCTCCATTTGTTGTTCCACCACCAGCAACTTGATGTTGAGTGTTTCCGAAGTAGGGACATTGGGCGGCTGCACCGTCATTATTAATTTCCCAAGCCTCACCAGCATTTCCAGTTGGATTTCCGTTTTTATCTTTATTATTTTCCATAATTGAAGAGTTTTGAAGTGTGTGCTACGAAAATAGCAATAAAAATAGCCGCAACCTTATAAATCAATCGGTTGTTCTAATCTTTGAATTGATAAAACTTATTCCTTAGAGTTAATTCCATAAATTTCATTAATTATAATTGTTTTAGAATTTTTGCGGCTTGTGACAAGGTTTCATCTGTTTTGGCGAAGCAAACCCGTATTTGTTTGAAATCTTTCCTGCCTTCATTAAAAACAGAAGTGGGAATCGTGGCAATTTTGTATTTCTTTGTAAGTCTTTCCGCGAAAGTGATATCATTTTCATTTGAAATTTCAGAAAAATCGAGCATTTGAAAATAAGTGCCTTTTGAAGGAATAATTTTGAAGTTGGACCCTTCCATTAAATTCAAAAATAAATCGCGTTTCTGCTGATAAAAATCTGAAAGTTTTAGGTAATGATTTTCGTCTTTTAAATACGTAGCCAATGCCTTTTGAATGGGGTGGTTTACGCAGAAAACTACGAACTGGTGCACTTTTTGGAATTCCTTCATCAATTTTTCAGGTGCGGCACAGTAACCCATTTTCCAGCCTGTATTGTGAAATGTTTTTCCGAAGGAAGCTGTAATAAAACTTCGTGCTGCTAAGGCGTCAAATTTTGAGGCGCTTTGATGGATGTTTCCATTAAAAATAATGTGTTCGTAAACTTCATCGCTTAAAACCAATAAATCATTTTTCTCAGCCAAATTTTGCAGCTCAAGCATATCATCTTCGGAAAACAACATTCCACTTGGATTGTGCGGCGAATTGATAATTATCATTTTCGTTTTTGAGGAAATTTTATCAACCACTTCCTGCCAATCCACTTCATAAAAAGGAGGTTTCAGTTGAATGGGAACAATTTTTCCGCCGAACAATTCCACCGTTGGAGCATAACAATCGTAAGCTGGAGTAAAAATAATTACTTCATCGCCTTTGGAAATGGTAGCTGCAATAATCGTGAAAATAGCCTGCGTTGCACCAGCCGTTACCGTAATTTCATTTTCAGGATTGTAAAAACGATTGTGAAGGTTTTCAATCTTTTTTGAAATTTCCATCCGCAGTTCAAAATCGCCTTGCATTGGCGCGTATTGGTTAAAACCATCCACCATCGCTTGTTCTACCAAAGCATTCAAAACGGGATCGCTTGGGAAGTTTGGAAAACCTTGCGAAAGATTTAGAGCATGATGTTCTACTGCCATTTTGCTCATTACTGAAAAAATGGAAGTTTCAATATTTGGGAGTTTTGAATTAATCATTTTGTCCTGTATTTATATACACCAAAATATCGTTGATGCATTTGTCTAAATTATATTTTATTTCGTTGGTCCAAAAGCGGAAAACGGTAAAACCCATTTCTTCGAGTTGATGATTCACTTCGCGGTCTCGTTGCATATTGCGTTCAATTTTTGGAATCCAAAAACCTCTGTTGCTTTTTAGGCTTTCTTTGCGTTCTGGCCAATTGTAGCCGTGCCAAAATTCGCCATCAATAAAAATAGCAAGTTTGTATTTCTGAATGGAAACATCAGGTTTTCCGGGAAGTTTTTTACTATCTACTCGATACCGGATTTCCTTTTTCCAAAGTGCTATTCTGAAAAGTAATTCCGGTTTTGTATTCTTACCAGGTATTTTGCTCATCATTTTTGAGCGTTTTTTAGTGGTGTAGAAACCGGATTCTTCGTTGAATCTTGGGACTTTTATTTTTTCTTCATCATAAACCATCATTCAATTAAAGTAAGGATAATCTTTGTTTCGTAAAAGTTAAATTTTTTCCGAAAAAAAACCCTCACATCGCTGCAAGGGTTTCAATCTCAAAAAAATCGTAAATCTAAAATCTACAATCGTTAATCATTAATATCTGTAATATTCAGGTTTAAATGGCCCTTCAACGGTTACGCCAATATAATCGGCTTGTTCCTTAGAAAGTTCCGTAAGTTCAACACCAATTTTCTCAAGGTGAAGCTTCGCTACCTTTTCATCTAAATGCTTTGGAAGCATATATACTTCTTTCTCGTAGTTTTCACCATTTTTCCAAAGTTCGATCTGTGCCAATGTTTGGTTGGTAAAACTGTTGCTCATCACAAAACTTGGGTGGCCAGTAGCGCAACCAAGGTTTACCAAACGACCCTCGGCCAAAAGAATAATATCTTTTCCGTTAATGGTATATTTATCAACCTGTGGTTTGATTTCAACTTTTGTGTTTCCGTGGGTTTTGTTAAGCCAAGAAACCGCAATCTCATTGTCAAAATGCCCAATGTTACATACGATGGTTTTATCTTTCATCGCTTCAAAATGTTCTGGTCGTATAATATCTTTATTTCCAGTAGTAGTGATAACGATATCAGCTGTCTTTATAACGGTCTCTAATTTTTTAACTTCAAAACCGTCCATTGCAGCTTGCAACGCACAAATAGGGTCAATTTCAGTAACAGTAACAATACTTCCAGCGCCTTTAAAAGAGGCGGCAGTTCCTTTTCCCACATCGCCATAACCACAAACTACAACGCGTTTTCCTGCAAGCATAATATCAGTTGCACGACGGATTGCATCAACAGCACTTTCGCGACATCCGTATTTGTTGTCAAATTTACTTTTTGTAACGCTATCGTTAATGTTGATAGCTGGCATTGGCAATGTACCTTTTTTCATACGCTCGTAAAGACGGTGAACGCCAGTAGTAGTTTCTTCAGAAATACCTTTTACGCCAGCGGCAAGTTCAGGATATTTATCCAAAACCATGTTTGTTAAATCACCACCATCGTCAAGAATCATATTTAAAGGCTTGCGGTCTTCTCCAAAGAAAAGCGTTTGCTCAATACACCAATCAAATTCCTCTTCATTCATTCCTTTCCAAGCATAAACTGGAAATCCAGCAGCAGCAATTGCAGCAGCAGCATGATCTTGCGTAGAAAAAATGTTACAAGAACTCCAAGTAACTTCGGCACCCAAAGCTTTTAAAGTTTCAATAAGTACCGCAGTTTGAATGGTCATGTGAAGACATCCAGCAATGCGTGCGCCTTTCAAAGGCTGCTCATTCCCGTATTCTTCACGCAAGCTCATAAGTCCTGGCATTTCCGCTTCTGCAAGCTCAATTTCTTTTCTTCCCCAGTCTGCCAGGGAAATATCTTTTACTTTAAACGCCGTGTAAGGCACAGTTTTCGTTGACATATTTGTTATATTTATACCCAAAAATGCGGGTATTTGTTAAAATTAATTTCTGATTTTCAGTTTGCAAAACTACAAAATATCCTTTGAAATTTTATGCCACTTTACAAAACTATAACAATAAACCCGACCACTAAAGTCTTCATTTGGAAGATTGAAGAATCGTTTGAAGCACTTTCAGAAGGAATACAGCTTACTGAAAATTGCACAAACCGTGTGAAAAACATGAAAAGTGAGTTGCATCAACGTGGGTTTTTGAGCATCCGGCATTTGATGGCTTTGGAAGGCTATTCGGACTTCGATTTGTATTATGACGAAAACGGAAAACCCCATTTAACGGGTGATACACATATTTCCATTACACATTCCTTCAACTTTTCGGCAATTATTGTTAGCGATGTTGAGGTGGGAATCGATATTGAAAAACAGCGAAATAAAATTTTGAAAATTGCGCATAAATTCACTCCAATTGAAGAATATAGAACCATCGCAAATGAAGATGCAATGATGCGAAAACTCACGATTGTTTGGTGTGCGAAGGAATCTTTGTATAAAAGTTTTGCTGAAAAAGGAGTGAGTTTTTTAGAAAATATTTATGTTGAAGATTTTGCTTTGGATGAAAGCAAAACCACTGCCACCGTGACATACGAAGACAAACAAGTGCAATATGATGTAGATTTTCTGGAGTTTGAAGAATTCACTTGTGCCTACGCTCTTATTTCTGAAAAAAAGTAAATGGAAGGAATTTTCTACAAAACTTTTCTGAAATCGGTTGTCGAAAAAAAAAAGCAACTTGCCATTTTAATTGATCCCGATAAGTTTGATATTTCTGAAACCAATTCATTTCTGAAAAAAATTCCGAAAGAAACCACCCATCTTTTCGTTGGAGGAAGCACGGTTTCAAATGGCGAAACCGAAGAAACAGTAAAAGCTTTGAAAGCCGAAACAAAACTTCCCATTTTTCTATTCCCGGGCGATTATTCACATATTACTTCGTTGGCAGATGCGCTCTTGTTTTTGATATTGCTCTCTGGAAGAAACGCTGAATATTTAATCGGCCAACAAATAAAATCCATTTCAAAATTAAAAAATTTGAATTTGGAAATCATTTCCACAGGCTATATTTTGATTGATGGCGGAAATGATTCCGCAGTTTCTCGAGTTACCAAAACCGAACCACTTCCGCAGGAAAATATTGAAAACATTGTTCACACCGCTTTGGCTGGCCAATTTATGGGTGCCAAACTTATTTATTTGGAGGCGGGGAGCGGGGCGAAATTTCCTGTAAAACCTGAAATTATTTCCGAAGTGAAACAAGCAATTAAAATCCCTTTAATTGTTGGCGGCGGAATAAAATCCGAAACACAAAAAAATGATGCTTACGAAGCTGGGGCAGATATGATTGTGATGGGAACGGCCTTCGAATAAATTCCAAATCTCAAAAGCCAAATTCCGAAAACTGCCAACTGCTACTGCAACTGAACACTTTTATAATTGTAACTTTGAAACAAAAATTTCAAAAAATGAAAATTTCAGTTGAACTAACGTTAACACCTTTACAGGACGATTACGAACCCGCAATCATTAATTTCATAAAAAGTTTACGAAATTCTGGACTTACGGTTTTGGAAAATCCTTTAAGCACACAAGTTTATGGCGATTATGATGCGGTAATGAACCTACTTCAAAAGGAAATGAAAGTTGCTTTGGAAGCCGTAGAAAGAGGATTGCTATATATTAAAATCGTAAAATCTGACCGCAGCGACTATGAGCCTCATTTTTGATTGGTTTTTCGCACAGTACGAAGAGATTCCTAATTATATAATTGTATTGGAATTGATTGGTGTATTCTTTGGTTTTTTGAGTGTCTGGTTCAGCAAACAGGATAATATTTTGGTTTATCCCACGGGAATGATCAGCACAGCAATTTTCGTTTATATTCTTGCTGTTTATGGACTGTTAGGCGATATGATGATTAACGGTTATTACTTTGCCATGAGCATTTACGGTTGGTACATTTGGACACGAAAAGTGGACGAATCACATTACACCCCAATTACCAAAACCACAAAAAAGGAAAATAGAACGTCAGTTTTTATATTTATAGCAACGCTTATTTTCGTTTTCGGGGTCTATGAGTTTTTCGAAAAGTGGAATAGTTGGACCGCATATGTAGATACAATTACAACCGCCATTTTCTTTGTGGGAATGTGGCTTATGGCGAAGAAAAAACTTGAAAATTGGATTTATTGGATTATAGGCGATATAATTTCCGTTCCGCTTTACCTTTATAAAGGACTCGTCTTTACTTCATTTCAATACCTTTTATTTACTATTATTGCCATTTACGGATACCGCGCGTGGAAGAGAAACTTAAACATACCCGAAACCAGTCTGTTGAATTGATTAAAGTGGTTCTATACGGTCCCGAATCTACGGGAAAGACAACTTTGTCAAAACAATTGGCCGAGCATTACAACACACTTTGGGTGCCTGAATTTATGCGGGAATACCTTCAAAAAAAATGGGATTCTAAAAAAAAATTGGTTTCAAAAGTAGATTTAATTCCTATCGCAATTGGGCAATTGAAATTGGAAAATGAAGCTTCGCAACAAGTTGAAAATCTACTGATTTGCGATACGAATTTGCTCGAACTGAAAGTGTATTCCGAGTATTATTACGATGGATATTGCCCTTCGGAAATAAAAAACGAAGCAACCAAAAGCAATTACAGCATCTACCTTTTAACCTATATAGACACGCCTTGGGAGCCAGATATTTTGCGTGACCGACCCAACAATCGCGAAGAAATGTTTCGTATTTTCGAGACCGAATTGAAAAAGCACAAATTCCCTTATCAAATTTTAAAGGGAAACGAAAAAGAAAGATTTGAAAACGCAGTCAAAATTATTGACGCATTGCTGAAGAAGAATTAAAATGTTTACTGAAAAAACCTTACAACAAATAAAGAATCACGGGCTTTCCGAGGAAAAAGTTTTATATCAACTCAAAATTTTCAAGGAAGGAATTCCGTTTGCAAACATTGTAGAACCTGCTTCTGCCGATAATGGAATTGAAGTATTTTCAGAAAGGGAACAAAAACAACTTGTAGCCATTTTTGAAACCGAAAAAGACAAATTGGAACTTTTGAAATTTGTTCCAGCTTCTGGCGCGGCTACCCGAATGTTTAAATTTTTACACCAGTTTTTGGAATCGTATGATAGCAAAAATAATATTGACTTATTTCTTCAAAAGGAAGAAAACAGAAATCTAAAAACTTTCTTTGATTCCATTAAAAAATTTGCTTTTTCAAATTTAGTTTATGAGAAATTGGAAAAAAAATATCCTGATTATACAAATTTCGAAAGAGGAAAAAGATATTATTTATTCGTTCAGGAAATGTTGGGGGAAGCTGGTTTAAACTTCAGTAATACTCCAAAAGGTCTTGTTCCTTTTCACAAATACGGCGAAAATTACGTTACTGCTTTTGGTGAGCAATTATACGAAGCAGCTTTTTACGCAACTTCAAACGGAGTTGCAAATTTGCATTTTACGGTTTCTCAGGAACACGAAGAAAAATTCAAAAAGCGTTACGAGGAAATTCAAGAAACTGTTGAAAAGAAAACAGAAGTTAAATTTAATATTACATATTCCTTTCAGAAAAAAGAAACTGATACAATTGCCGCAACACTTGAAAACAAAGTATTTTTGGATGAAAACGACGAGTTGGTTTTCCGCCCGTCCGGTCATGGCGCGTTGCTTGAAAATTTGAACGATGTGGATACTGATATTATTTTCATCAAAAATATTGACAATGTGGTTTCTGAAAATTATGTTGAAACCATCGCTTATCAGAAAAAAGTATTAGCTGGAAAACTGATTTCCCTTCAGAAGAAAATTTTCAGTTTTGTTGAAAGACTACATGCTTCAACTGTTTCGGAAGAAAATTTAAAGGAAGCGGCAACATTTATTTCTAAAGAACTTCACATTAAAAGCACTCCTATAATTAAGGAGGATTTATTGAAAATTCTGGAACGACCAATCCGTGTTTGCGGTGTAGTTGAAAACACAGGTGCTCCTGGCGGCGGCCCATTTCTTATAAAAGATAAAAGCGGAAACGTATCCTGTCAAATTGCAGAAATGTCGCAGATTGACTTGAATAATAAGAAGCAAAAGGAATTGGTTGAAAAAGCTACACATTTTAATCCGGTAGATTTGGTTTGCGGTGTACGCAATTATAAAGGTGAAAAATATGATCTTTTGAATTTTTCAGATCCTGAGGCCGGTTTCATTTCACATAAATCTTATCAAGGAAAACCAATTAAGGCATTGGAGCTTCCCGGACTTTGGAATGGAGCCATGGCAAACTGGAACACGATTTTTGTAGAAGTGCCTCTCATCACTTTCAACCCTGTAAAAACCGTAAATGATCTTTTAAACAAAGAACACCAACCGTAATGAATTCCGAAATTTTAATTTCTGAGTTAACTTTTAAAGCCATCCGCAGCAGCGGTCCCGGCGGACAACATGTAAACAAAACAGCTTCAAAGGTTGAGGTTTCGTTTAACTTGGAAGCTTCACAAGCTATTTCTGAGACCGAAAAAGAACGACTTCGCACAAAACTTTCCTCAAAAATCTCAACTGAAGGAATTATTATGCTTCAATGTGGTGAAACCAGAAGCCAGCACCGCAACAAAGCAATAGGTATTGAAAGGTTGATAGGATTGCTTCAGAAAAACTTGAAAGTTGCAAAACCGCGTAAAAAAACAAAACCTTCAAAAGGTGCGATTGAAAGGCGTTTAAAATCTAAAAAGGAAAATGCTTTCAAAAAATCCAATCGGAAACCTCCAAAAATTGAGTAGTTTTTATACAGAAACCGTGTAATTTTTACACAACTGTTCTTCTGATTACACACTTATCTTAAAATTAAAATATTCAAATATATTTTAAACCGCTAATTTATAGTTGTTTGCGAATTTATTGCATCGCCTTTTTTCTGTGGCACTACTTTTTCTATATACAAGACAACAAACAAACTTAGAGAAACGAATAAATAATTATTAAAAACAAAAAAAATGAAAAAGTTAATTTTAAGTACAGCAATCGTATTGGGAGGTTTAACCGCAGCAACTGCGCAAACTGATAAAGAACCAACTGCAATGAACGAGCAAAAGCAAACTGCCGTAGAAGCGCAAGTTGAGAATAGAATTGAAGCAGCCCAAGATGCCGAAACTGCTATTGTTGCTGCTGAACCAGCACAAGATTACAAGGAAGTAAAAGCTTCTGAGGTACCACAAACCGTTAAAGACGCCGTAGCTAAGGATTTTAGCGGTGCCACTATTTCTAAGGCTTATGTGAATGCCAATGGAGAATATAAAATTCAACTTGCCACTGCAGACGCTAAAGCTGCAACAGTTTATGCAAACGCAAAAGGTGAGTGGATTAAAAATGAATTAAAGAAGCAGTAAGCTGCAGGTATTTTAGATTCAATACTTCTGGAAAAGGCGTCCAATTTTTGGACGCCTTTTTTTATGATAAATTTAAAGTTTGCTCAGCCATATACTCACTATTTTTACGTTCTCAGAAAACGTAATGGCACAGCAAATACATATAGTTGAAGATGATGTAGCTTTTGGAAAAATGCTCACTTCCTTTTTGGAACGTAAAGGTTTTCAGGTTACCGTTTCCCTTACTGGGCAAAGCGCACGAAAAAGCATCAGCGAAGGCAATTTTGATTTATTGATTACAGACTTAAAACTTCCGGACGATTCTGGCTTGGAGTTGCTTGAATTTTCCCAAAAAACCTCCCCAAAAACAAAAGTTATTTTAATGACAGGTTACGCCGAAGTGGATACGGCTGTGAAAGCTATTAAAAAAGGCGCTTTGGATTATATTTCGAAACCATTTCGCCCAGAGGAATTGTTGATGATTATTGAAGAGGATTCTTTGAAATCGAAATCGAAAAATGATGTTGAAATTTCCAATGAAAATGATTTTGAACTCACAGATAAACCTGAATCGAAACCTCATTTTGTTGTCGGTATCAGCGAATCTTCCAGAAAATTCAATGAATATTTAAAGCTAGTTGGCCCAACGGATATGTGTGTTTTAATCCAGGGCGAAAGTGGAACCGGGAAGGAAGTTGCAGCTAAGGCAATTCACAATTTCAGTAATAGAAGAAATAATAATTTTGTTGCGGTTGACTGTGGCGCTATTCCAAAAGAGATTGCGGCTAGTGAGTTTTTTGGACACGTAAAAGGAAGTTTTACAGGTGCTGTAAACGATAAAAAAGGACATTTTGAAGCAGCCGATGGGGGCACACTTTTTTTGGATGAAGTGGGCAATCTTTCTTATGAAAATCAAATTCAATTACTTCGCGCTTTGCAGGAACGACGCATAAAACCCGTAGGCAGCAATACCGAAATTGAAGTTGATGTACGAATACTTTCCGCAACCAATGAAGATTTATTGAAAGCCGTTTCCGAAGGGAAATTTCGGGAAGATCTTTACCATCGCTTAAATGAATTTTCAATCCATATTCCTTCACTTCACGAACGCAAAGAAGATCTTTTCCTTTTTATCGAATACTTTTTATCTGAAGCGAATATTTCACTGGGCAAAGAAGTGATGGGGCTTTCCAAAGAAGTGGAAGAAGCATTCAAAAACTACGCTTGGCCGGGCAATCTGCGCGAATTGAAAAACGTGATTAAACGTTCCGTTTTATTGACGAATTCAGATTTTATTCCGCTGGAAGTAATTCCGCGCGAAGTTTTATTTTCTGAAAAATCTAAAAAAGAAACGGTTGATTTTTCAAAAGAAAGCAACGAAAAGCAACTTATTCTAAACGCTTTAAAAGAAGCAGATTTCAATAAAACAAAAGCTGCAAGATTGTTGAATATCACTCGAAAAACACTTTATAACAAACTTGAACATTATCAGATAGAGTTGTAAAATTATCTTTTTTCGAGCGACTTTTGTAAATCCCGAATATTTAAAAGAAGCTTTTCAAAATCCATTTTCATTTCTATAACTTCAGTGAATTCCAGATTATAATGTTCCATTTTTTCGAGTATAGGAATTACTTCTTTTGCTTGTATTTGACGGAACATCGTGAGCATTCTATGGGCGATTTCTGTAATCGCTTTTGTATCTTTTTCAATAATTAAATTCTTTATTTGCTCAAGGTCTTTCTCGGTTTGAGAATTGAAAACTTCAAGCACTTCTTCCAAAGCTGAAGGCGTATTCAAAAATGATTTTAAAAGGGAAAGGTCAAATTTATCTGTATTCGGAGATTTTTTTTCAAGGGTTTCTTCCGATGCAATTTCTGCTGAAACATTTCTGTGCTCGGGAAGAATTTTTCCCAAAACAGCAACGAGCTCCTTTTTAGTAAATGGTTTCGGAAGCATTTCCGCAAATCCTTTTTCAAAATAGAAATCCCGCGAATGATCACGACTTCCCGTCATCGCAATAACAGGCTGACTTTTATAGGAATTTATTTCGCCTTTTTTTAATTTTTTTAAAACTGAAAAACCATCTGTATCCGGCATTTGAATATCAGTTAAAACGAAATCAAAATCGATACTTCGACTGCGCTCAGTATTTTTATAATCGTCAAAGTTTTGAAAGGTTTCCACAGCAACATCCATCTGCTCAAAAATTTCCTGCAAGAGTGCCCGCATAGCTTGGTCGTCGTCAATAATTACAGCTTTTAAACCTTTAAACGAATTTGATTTTTCAGAAGAAATTTTTGACAAAACCCTTTCGGAATTTTTAATTGGAAGTGTTAGGATAAATGAGCTTCCTTCGCCCAAAATACTTTTCACTTTTAAATTACCGCCTAAAAGTTCAGTCAGTTTTTTTGAAATTGCCAATCCCAAACCACTACCGCCGAATTTGTGGGCAATTTCATTATCGGCCTGGGTAAATTCATTGAAAATAAGCTGTTGCATTTCTTTTGAAATACCAATCCCTGTATCAATAACGGAAATTTCTACAGTTGAAATTTTTTGAATACTGAGCGCATTTGCAGTGTCAACTTCTTCAACTTTGATTTCAATGCTTCCATTTTCTGTAAATTTAAAAGCATTGCCCACTAAATTGTTTATTATTTGCCGAATACGCAATGGATCACTTTCAAAAATTTGATTTTTTATTGTTTCAGCAATTGAAATTTTAAGTTCAATTGGTTTTTGAGAATATTGCTGTTTTACAGCATTTCCTGCATCAATAATTATATTTTCGAGTGAAAAAGGCACGCTTTCGATGGGTAATTTTCCAGCTTCCAATTTTGAAAAATCCAAAAGATCGTCCACCAGTTGTGAAATGAAATGCGAGCTGGAAGTAATCTGTGCCAAATAATATTTCTGCTTTTCTGAAAGACTTGAGTTTTCAAATAATTCAGAATAGCCGCTGATAGTGTTCAAAGGGGTTTTTAAATCGTGACTAACTGTTGAAATAAGCTGTTCACGGCTTTTCAAAAGTGATTCGGCATAATCTTTAGATTCTTCCAAATTCTTTTTAAAACGCTCCGCCCTAAAATAGTCTGATAGAATAAAATAGGAAAACAATAAAACCACGATGCCCCCAAAGATTCCAGCAAACTTTAAAATTTCTCCAGTTCGGGTCATAGATTCAGCGCGCTGTTGCTTTTCAAGATTGTTGTTTTTGGAAATTTCGCGATCAAAACTGGCGATTATTTCACGCAAACGTTCAGAAATGTTGAGGTCATTGCGAATAAGTTCATTCTCCTTCTGCATCAAAGACTCACGGATTCTTGAGTTTTCCTTTTTCGCTTCGGCAACAATATAGCGCGAGGCAACAAGCATAGAATCCACGGTTTTTGACTTTACCGTTGCCGTATCACGGGTTTCATTGCTGTTAAGGTAATTTGCATAGGATTGATAAATTTTGCGTTCTCGATTGCTTAATTTTGAAGGATTTCTTATCAAAGATTCCACAGAATATAAACCAACTGAAGACTCCAATTTTCTCACTTCCTTCATAATATCATCCAGCGAAGAGTCTTTATTATTGGTCAGCCTAAGGATACGGAGCTGCTCAATGTTTCTGTTTTTATCTTGGAGCAAGGATTTTACACTATCAAGTTGCTTTACCTGGAAATCATTATTAGTGAGTGATTTTATATCTTCAATTTTTCTAAAAAGCGAATCGGTTTTGGACATGTATTTTTCAAAATCTTCATCACTTTCCGTTAATAGTGCAAGTCTGGAAAATCCATCGGTTTCATAAACCAAATTGATAAGTGTCCCTGTTTCAATGAACTTTTTTTCACCTTTTGTTTCTGTGGATTCCGCAGTAAATTTTTTAAATTCCGAATATAAAAAAAGAGCAACCAAAACAGATAAAGCTCCCAAAACAAGATAGCTGAGAATGATTTTAAAAGTGAATTTATTTTTTGAAGTGGTCATCATTCAAATGTAAAGACTATAAAAAAGGAGAAGTATTAAGGATATGATAAAAAAATTGAAAAAAGTAATGTACTTTTGCCACAACATCTCAAAGGGGTGCTAAGGGATTTTAGATTGCAGATTGAAGATTGATGATTGCAGAAGTAATTCTGAAATCGTTAATCGAAAATCAACAATCGTTAATCATTCTGGCTGAGATTATACCCAAAGAACCTGGGCGGGTAATGCTGCCAAGGGACACTAAATAGGAACCCCCTGTAATAATACACGACGTATTGTTTTCAGGGCTTTTTTATGTAAACATTTTAACAAACCAAGAATAACGCCCCTTTTATTCGTATAAAATTATTTTTACGAATGAAAAAGTTATTGATTTCCGCATTATTTACGTCACTTTTTATTGCGGCTTACGCTCAAGAAACACCGCAGGAAAAAATTAAGGATTCTACAAAAGTTGAAGCTTTGGACGAAGTTTTGGTTCAAGCCGTGCGTGTAGATGCAGATTCACCAATTACCCACTCCAATCTGGATAAGGAGGAACTTGAAAAACGAAATCTTGGGCAGGATATTCCGTATATGCTCAATTATCTTCCGTCTGTAGTTACTACGAGCGATGCTGGCGCTGGTGTGGGCTATACTTATATTCGCGTTCGTGGGAGCGATGCTTCGCGGGTGAATGTTACGCTGAATGGAATTCCTTTTAACGATTCTGAAAGCCAAGGGACGTTTTGGGTGAATTTGCCCGATTTTACTTCTTCGGTACAAAGCCTGCAATTGCAGCGCGGCGTGGGGACTTCTACCAACGGTTCGGGTGCTTTTGGCGCAAGTTTGAATTTGTTGAGCGATGCCGTTTCAAACGAAGCCTATGGCGAAATCGCAAATTCCTTCGGAAGTTACAATACGCACAAGCACAACGTCAAGTTCAGCACTGGCTTGCTTTCCAGCCATTTTGAATTAGCGGGAAGGTTGTCAACCATCCAATCGGATGGATATATTGATAGGGCCAGTTCCGACTTGAAATCGTATTTTCTTCAAGGCGCTTTTGTGGATAGAAATACTTTGATAAAAGCTTTGGTTTTTGGCGGAAGGGAAGAAACATACCAATCTTGGAACGGTTTGGAAGATTCCGAAAAACTTGAAAATGATAGAACATACAATACTGTAGGAATGTACACTGATGAAGATGGAAACATTCAGTTTTATGATAACGAAGTGGACAATTATGCGCAGGATCATTATCAATTGCTTTGGAACCAACGTTTCAATAGCAATTGGAACACCAACGTTTCCTTTAATTACACAAAAGGAAAAGGTTATTTCGAACAATATAAAGAAGACGAGGATTTTGAAACCTACGGTTTTGAACCGATTGAAATTGGCGGTGATACAATAAATACTACCGATTTAATCCGTCGTCGTTGGCTGGACAATGATTTTTATGCAGCAAATGTAAACGTGAATTATAAAAACGAAAAAATAGATTTTACGGGAGGTGCTTTCTACAGTTATTACATCGGCGACCATTATGGCGAAGTAATTTGGGCGCAATATGCCAGCAATTCTGAAATTCGCGATCGTTATTATGAAGGAAATGGAGAGAAAAGTGAATTCACGGTTTTTTCAAAAGCAACGTATAGAATTGATAAACAATGGAGTGTTTTTGGTGATTTGCAAGGACGTTTTTTGAATTATAAAACTTCAGGAATTACTTCAGATTTGTTGTCTTTGAATGTAGATGAAAACTATTCTTTTTTCAACCCTAAAGCGGGATTGACCTATAAATTGAATCTTTCAAACCAATTTTATTTCTCCTATGGTAAAGCACATCGCGAACCATCCCGAAACGATTACGAACAGGGAATTGTTACTCCCGAAAAATTAGACGATTTTGAACTTGGGTGGCGTTTTGCTTCCGAAAAAACAAAGGTAAACTCCAACGTTTTCTTTATGAATTACAAAGACCAATTGGTACTTTCGGGTGAATTGAATGATGTTGGCGCAGCATTGAGAACTAGCAGTGGAAAAAGCTATCGTTTGGGATTGGAAGTGGATGCTGAAATACAACTTTTGAAAAATTTGAGAACCATTCCAAACATCGCATTGAGCACCAATAAAAATGTAGATTTTGTTACTTCGCGTGATGGCGAATTGGTAAACCTCGGCAATACAAATATTTCATTTTCACCTGCTGTAGTTGCAGGAAATATGTTGGAATACTCACCAATTCAGAAATTGCAATTAGGTTTTCTTTCAAAATTTGTGGGCGAACAATATATGGGGAATATTGACAGCGAAGCTTCAAAACTGGATAGTTATTTCATCAATGATTTGAATATTGTTTACACTTTGGACAATCTGCCGTGGATTAAAGAAGTGGTTTTTTCGGCTTTGGTGAACAATATTTTTAACGTGAAATATATTTCTAACGGATACTTTTACACGTACGATGACGATTTTAGCAACCCGGGAACAGTTACTACCGTTGAAGGCGCGGGATATTATCCGCAGGCAACTATTAACTTTTTGGTTGGGGCTACGGTGAAATTTTAGAAAATTTTGATAATTAGTTACTTATCACAATAGTATTCCCATTGCGCTCGGCACGATAGGACTGCATAGGGTATTTTGTATCAGGTTCCGAAGTGTGTCTTCCAAAATTTATAAGATTATACTCATTGTCTTCATTCGGGCAGGGACAACTTGCTATTGGCCCATTAATCTCCATTCGGGAGCAATTGCTGGGTACATGGTTTGGGTCAGTTAAATCATAGGCAAAATACTGTGTTTCACTTACACAAATTACCACGATACCTTTGATGCCTTGTGAAGTTATTACGGAATTTCCCGGAAATTTTAGTGGATTGTATTCTGGAAGGTTTAAGTTTAAATTTAAACTTACAACAGGATCTGACAGATAGGGATTACGCTCTTGCTTATCATCATCTTTTGAGCATGATAACGTTACAAAAACAATTAAAAGGAAGAGGATTTTATTTTTCATCAAAACAATAATATTTAGGTTCGAAATTACAACAAATTACGCAACAAGTAAATTTTTAGTATATTTGTTAAGCACAATCCCGTCAGCGTATGGGATTTTTTCAATTTATTAAAGTGAGTCCCGCCACAAGTCGGGATTTTGTTATATTAAAGAATATGTATGTTCTGCATACACAAACGATGAAGTTATGAGTAAAGTATCTTATTACACAGCCGAAGGATTAAAAAAATTAAGAGACGAAGTGGACCAATTGCGCGATGTGGAGCGCCCAAAGGCTTCTAATGCCATTGCAGAAGCACGTGATAAAGGCGATTTAAGTGAAAATGCCGAATATGACGCAGCCAAAGAAGCGCAAGGAATGCTGGAAATGCGAATTGCAAAATTGGAAGAAGTGCTTGCCAATGCACGTTTGATAGATGAATCGCAATTGGATTTGAGCAAGGTTTTGGTGCATTCAACAGTGAAAATAAAAAACCAAACCAATGGAATGGAAATGACTTATAAGTTGGTGGCGCAAAGCGAAGCCGATCTTAAAAGTGGAAAAATTTCTGTAGATTCTCCAATTGGTCACGGTTTGTTGGGCAAGGAAGTGGGCGATGTTGCAGAGATAAAAGTACCAAATGGGGTACTTAAATTCGAAATATTGGAAATTTCAAGAGATTAAATATGGCATCAATTTTCACACAAATAATAGAGGGTGAAATCCCTTGCTACAAAGTGGCGGAGGATGATAATTTCATTGCCTTTTTGGACGTAAACCCAAATTCAAAGGGTCATACACTCTGTGTGCCCAAAGAAGAAATAGATAAGATTTTTGATATGGGCGAACATATGTACCTGCAATTGATGCAATTTTCCCGAAAAGTTGCCCGTGCGCTTGAAAAAACCGTTCCATGCAAACGTGTGGGAATGGCCGTTGTGGGTTTGGAAGTGCCTCATGTTCACGTACATCTTATTCCTTTAAATGAAATGGATGATATGCGTTTCACTAAAAAAGTAAAAATGACTTCAGAGGAATTTGAAATTTTGGCCGAAGCGATTGGCGAAAAACTTAAACCGTAGGAATCAAAACATAAACTACTGCGGCAACCAGAACTATTGCCACAACCACAGAAATATAAAATAGCGGTTTTACCTTTAAATAATGTTTATTGGTTTCCGCTATTTTTTTGTTGTAATCAAAAACGCGTTCAATATCTTCAGTCCAGTCTACAGGGTAAATATCGTTTTTGCACGTTTGGCAGTACAATTTGTTTTCTATCTCCGTAGCTGGTTTTTTAAAGAATGGGGTTTCCTTTTCCTCTTGAGTAAAGGTAAATTCCAAACCTTCTGTTCCAAAGCAGGTTGGACAGTTGTTCTTTAAGGGTGCTGTATGTAAAGTATGGATTTTATGTTTCATTATTAACTTTCAGTCTTTAGCGCGATTTCCATTGTGGTGCCCTGGTTTAGGGTGCTTTTTAAAACGCGTATTTTCCCGTTGTGATATTCCTCAATAATGCGTTTTGCTAATGATAAACCCAATCCCCAGCCCCGTTTTTTGGTAGTATGCCCCGGAGTGAATATTTTCCGAAACTCACTTTTTGCCAAGCCTTTTCCTGTGTCTGTAATATGAACGAACGCGAATTTTGGATTTTTTTCTATGGAAATGGTTATACTTCCTTTTCCTTTCATGGCATCTATACCGTTTTTAACTAAATTCTCAATCGTCCAACTGAAAAGTTGTGGGTTCATTTCAACATAAATTGGGTTTTCAGGAATATTGAGGTTGAAATTGATCAGTTTTGAAGTACGCTTTTGTAAATAATAATAGGTGTTTTTTGTTTCCTCAACCAAATCATGCCGCTCTAATTTTGGCACCGAGCCTATTTTTGAAAAACGGTCTGTGATTGTTTCCAAACGGAATATGTCTTTCTCAATTTCGGCTATGTATTCCGGATTTACATTTTCGCTTTTTAAAATTTCCGTCCAACCAACTAAAGAGGAAAGCGGTGTTCCTATTTGGTGAGCAGTTTCCTTTGCCATACCAGCCCAAAGCCTATTTTGCTCAGAAGATTTAGAGGTTTTATAGAAAAGATAAACGGCGAGAATGAAGAGAAAGATGATCAATATTAAAGCGGCAGGGTAGTATTTTAGCTTGTTAATAATTGGTGAATTGCCGTAGTAAATTGTTGATAATAGCTCATCTTCACTATGTATCTCAATAGGGGTATATTCAGACTCAAACTTTTCAACTAGTCTTTGTTTTTTTTCAAGCGTGTTTACATCTACTGAATCAATATTACGCTCTGTAAAAATCCCTTCTTTATGCGTATAAAGGATCATTGGGGTGCTTGTATTGCCCTGAATTACTGTAAGTATTACTTCTCCCACAGGCGCATCTAAACTATTGTTTTGGGTAAAATCATGATAAGCCGCTGCCCAAATCTCCATCTTGGCACGTTCGTTTTCTTTCAATTGATTGAAGAAAATATACGTATTCCACAAAATAAGACTGATAACTATAAGAGAAGCTAAAATAAAACCCCAACGTGAGAGCGATTTGTTCCGAAACATAAAGAATTTTTTTTCCAGCTTGCCTGCCGTAGGCTGGTTTAAATATAAAGCAAATATGTTAATATTATTGTACAATCATGTTTTTAGAAGCTATAATCTTTGGGTACTTTTGCAAGTAATGATTTCTATTGAACCACACGAATTATCTACAGGAAAACTCCACGGCTACCTTTTGGGCGCCGTTTCGCCAAGGCCAATATGCTTTGCAAGCACTGTAGACAGCGAAGGTAATATAAACCTGTCGCCTTTCAGTTTTTTTAATGTTTTTAGTGCAAAACCACCAATTTTGGTTTTTTCGCCAGCAAGACGTGGGCGTGACAATACCACAAAACATACTTACGAAAATGTTTTGCAAGTGCCAGAAGTGGTTATAAATATCGTGAGTTTTGATATGGTGCAACAAATGTCCCTTTCATCTACCGAATATGCAAAAGGTGTAAACGAATTTAAAAAGGCAGGTTTTACTGAATTGGCTTCCGAGATGATAAAACCGCCCCGTGTGGCCGAGGCTCCAGTGCAATTGGAATGTAAGGTTAACGAAGTTATTTCCCTAGGAAAAGAAGGTGGCGCAGGAAATTTGGTGATTTGTGAAGTGGTAAAGCTTCATATAAAAGAAGAAGTTTTAGGTGAAGATGGCAACATAGATCCTTTTAAAATAGATACCGTATCCAGGCTTGGCGGCAATTGGTACAGCCGCTCAAAAGCTGGTCTTTTTGAAGTCCCGAAACCTTTGACAACATTAGGAATGGGCGTTGATAGTCTTCCGGAAGAAATCCGCAAAAGCAAGGTGTTGACAGGAAATGATTTGGGAATGTTGGGCAACGTAGAAAATTTCCCAAATTCAGAAGAAATTAATACCTTTATAGATGCTTCTGAAGAATTGAAATGGTTACGGGATAATGGCAATTCTTTAGAAATTCATAAAAAAGCAAAGGAATTTCTTTCAGAAGGAAAAGTTGATGATGCTTGGAAAGTTTTGCTAGGTAAAAAATAGAATCAAAAGAATAAAAAATAACAATAAAGATTAAACAATAAAACGATGGAACTACAAGGAAAAATTAAGATGATAGATGAAACCAAAACCTATGGAAATAATGGGTTTCGGAAACGTGAGCTGGTAATTACCACGGAAGAACAATATCCACAAGTTATAATGATAGAATTTGTGCAGGACAAAACAGATTTGTTGAACAACTATAAAGTAGGGCAGGACGTGAAAGTGAGCATCAATGTTCGTGGCCGCGAGTGGGTAAACCCGCAAGGCGAAACTAAATATTTCAACAGTATTCAAGGATGGCGCGTTGAGAACGTTTCACAAGCATCGGGAAGTGGCGATATGCCTCCTATGCCGCCGGCAGAGGCTTTTGAACCAGCAAACGATTTTAACGAAGAAGATCACGACGATCTTCCTTTCTAAAAACATATTTTTCAAAATTTTATCTTCATAAGTTGTTGATTGAAACCCCAGAAAAAACCCGTATTTCTGGGGTTTTTTTATGCAAAAATTTTCACCAATTTTGGAAAATGCATTATTTAACGAAAAAGCTTTGGTATCCAAACCCAAAAGACGCCACTTCTGATGGCTTGCTTGCCATTGGCGGCGATCTTTCGGTTGAGCGATTGCTGCTTGCATACAATTCAGGAATCTTTCCCTGGTTTGAGGATGACCAACCCATTCTTTGGTGGAGCCCAGATCCGCGAATGGTTTTGTTTCCCGAAAAATTCAAGGTTTCAAAAAGCCTTCAGAGAATTTTAAAGAGTGAGAAATTTAAAATCACTTTCAATCAAAATTTTGAAGAAGTCATAAAAAATTGTGCCACAGTTCCGCGGAAAGGACAAGGTGGAACTTGGATTACCGAAGAAATGCAACAAGCTTATATTGATTTGCACAAAGCTGGACATGCTCTTTCCGTTGAGGTTTGGGAAAATTATAAATTAGTGGGCGGACTATACGGAATTGATCTTCCACAGAAAAAAGTGTTTTGTGGGGAGAGTATGTTCAATTTGGTGAGTAATGCTTCAAAAGTTGCTTTCTACCATCTTTCGGAATATGTAAAATCCAAAAATTATAAATTTATTGATTGCCAGATTTATAATGGACATTTAGAAAGTTTGGGGGCGGAAGAGATTGGGAGAGAGGAGTTTTTGGCATTTCTTTCTAAATTTTCTGCTTGCTAAACTCTTTCATTCAGCTATAAATCAAAAACAATAAAAAACTCCTATCTTCGTAATCCACAATCCGCTACTCAAATGAAAAAAAATTACACAAAATACCTCTTGGTATTGTTGATGGCATTACAAACCGCCTTTGCCACTTCCCAGGAAAAACCTAATCTTCCACACAATCTCACTGAAACAGAGAAAGGTCTTATTTCGGAATTTCAGTTTACAAGTTCACGACTAACGGCACCACCTTCCGGCCCTGTGCGCGCTGCGGCCGAATGGGAAGAGGTTGAATACCTTTTGGTTACTTGGAACCCTTCCTATCCCAATATTCTTAGGCAAATAGTCCAAGCTGGTGTGCAGGAATGTAAAGTGATAATAACCACCCAGAATCAGGCATCTGTATCAAATTACCTGACTACAAACGGTGTGGATATTACCAATGTAATTTTTTTAAATGTGCCTTGGAACAGTATCTGGATTCGTGATTATGCCGGAAATACTATCTATTCTGATGATGTTGGTGAGCTTGCATTGACCGATTGGATTTACAACCGTCCTCGCCCAAGTGATGACATAATGCCAATAGCCCACGCGGCACAAGCTGGCATCCCACTTTATACAACCAATTCTGGAACCAACGATTTGGTAAACACGGGTGGAAATTATATGAGCGATGGTATGGGAAATGCCTTTGCTTCAAATTTAATTTTAGATGAAAACGCTGCAGGAAACCCTTATGGTGTAAGCGTTAAAACCGAAGCCCAAATAGACGGAATTATGAATGAATACATGGGCATTAACCGATTTGTGAAAATGAATACGTTGCCATACGACCAAATTCACCATATTGATATGCACATGAAATTGCTAGACGAGGAAACAATTTTGGTGAGCAAATATCCTACAGGAGTAGCTGATGGCCCCCAGATTGAAGCAAATATTCAATATGTTTTGGACAATTTTCAATCGCCTTTTGGTACGCCATATAATATTGAATGGATTGACTCGCCACCAAGTACAAACGGAAATTATCCAGATACGGGTGGTCCTTACAATACCTATAGTAATGCGGTCTTTGTAAACAAAACAATTATGGTTCCTACCTACCGTCCAAGTGTTGATGCGCCAGCAATAGCGCAATATCAGGAGATGCTGCCCGGATATAATGTTGTTGGAATAGACGTAGATAATCCAGGGGAAAATTTGATCAATTCATTGGGAGCAATTCACTGTATTACACATACTATTGGCGTTGCGGAACCACTTTGGATTGTGCACCAGCCTATTGATGAAGCCAATGCTGGCAGTACGGTAACTATTGACGCTTTTATAAAACATATTTCATTTGTAGAACAAGCCAAAGTTTTTTGGAGAGAAGAAGGTTCAACTATATACAACGAAATTGTTATGGCACCTTCCAATTCTGATTATTGGACCGCAGATTTAACTATTCCGAATTCACAGGCTAACATAGAATATTACATTTGGGCAAAAGCCTTTTCTGGAAAGGAATTAAACCGTCCTATTGTTGCGCCAGAGGGCTATTGGACCATTCAAGTGGAAACGCTTTCTGTTGATGAGTGGGCACAAAACCATATTTCGGCAGCCTATCCAAATCCAACTACTGGAAAAGTATCTTTTAATATGAATGCCATCCAAGGTCCCGTAAAGATAGAAATCCACAATCTTTTGGGTCAAAAATTATATGAAACAAATGTTGAAAACGGCAATGGAAAAATAACTTTGGACCTTAATCAGAACTGGCAAGGAACGCTATTGGTAACCTTTGAAGGTGACTTTGGAAAAATTCACAAAAAGGTAATTAAGCTATAAGTTAAAGTTTGATATTTTTAATTGAAAGCCACAATAATATGTGGCTTTTTCAGTTTTTTGAACAACAAATCTCACGAATAATTGCAATCCTACTAAAACTGTAAGTGTTCGTTTTAAATAGCATATCCCCAATGATTACAAAGCGTAACCTACTTGCCTTATTTTTATTTGCCAGTATTTCCACCTTTTCTTTTTCACAATCAAAGCCACACAAAACGGATGTTAATAAAGATATTGATGTGGTTCGTGTATATGAGCAAGTAGTGGAAGAAGGCTATGGAACACCTTTCATTTATAAAAAATTGGCGACCGCGTATTATTTCAAAAGTGAATATGGAAAAGCACTGGCCTGGTTTGAAAAGCTATTTTCTGAAGAGAAAAACACAGATCCAGAACTTGCCCATCAATACAATCAAACCTTAAAGGCGATTGCGGTTACTAAATCAGCAAATTCAGAGAAAAAGTCTTTTCTAAAATAATTACACCTCGTGAAAGCGGAAGCAATCTTCAATATGGTCGTTTACCATTCCTGTAGCTTGCATATGTGCATAAACCACTGTACTGCCCACAAATTTAAAACCTCGTTTTTTTAGATCTTTACTTAAAGTATCACTTTCGGCTGTGGTTGCAGGTGCATCCTTATGGGTCTTCCAAACATTTTTGATGGGTTTATGGTTTACAAACCCCCAGATATAGTTGCTGAAACTGCCAAACTCTTTCTGAATTTCCATAAAATGCTTTGCATTTGTAACTGCAGAATGGATCTTCAGTTTATTGCGAATAATCCCTTCGTTTTGAAGTAATTCATCAATTTTTGATTGGTCGTATTTCGCTATTTTCTTATAGTCGAAATCATCAAAAGCTTTTCTAAAGTTTTCACGTTTCCGAAGAATGGTAATCCAACTCAATCCCGCCTGAAAGGTCTCCAAAAGTAGAAATTCAAACAACGTTTTATCGTCCTTTACGGGAACACCCCATTCCTCATCGTGATATTTCACATATAGCTGATCGGTCCCACACCACCCACAACGCACTTTTTCTGAAGACATAATTTTTAAATTTTGTTTATTGAGATTATCGAATAAGAAGCAAGACTATAATTACTGCCAACTGCAACTGCCAACTGAACACTTTTTTTATTGTTGCCCTGGAAAATTGAATGTAATGGTTCCAAGTTGTTGTGCCTTAGAAGCATCGGTGTTAAAACGAGCCTGTTTGGAATAATCCAAAGCAGCATCAATCAAACACTCATTGGAAGTAGTTGAAGCGGTTTTATTATAGGAATTCTTCACAACCTTTCCCAGATTGTTCACTTCCACGTTTATAACTACTTTTCCAGAACCATAACAAGTATAGACCGGATTGGGCAGGTCCAAATCCTTTCGGTTTACCAATTGATAGCTAATCGTTGTATTTCTATTTCCGCTTTTCACTACTGCTTCACCCTCTTTGCCACTTTCGCTATTAGAGAATTTTTTCTTTTTTTCTTTTTCAGTTTTTTGATTAATAGAAGTTCCGTTGCCGTTATCACTTTTTGAATTTTCCATGGCATCGTTCATTTCCTGAAGTTTGCCCTCTGTAGTCTCTGTAATTTCTTGATCTTCGTTTTCTACGGAAGAGATAAACTTTTCGGCCTCATTGTAGGCTCGGTTGGTCTCAACTTTTACTATTTCGGGAGTGAGCTCAGCAATAGCAAGGTCTTCAGGAAGTAATTCTTCTGGTGCCATCACAACATCATAGGTCTCTTCATTGCTTTCCACTTGTTCTCTGGAAAGTTCCACACTGAAAAGAAAAAGCACTAAACAGCCCGTAAGTAGGGAAGTTATGAGAAAAGCTCTGTATGAATAATTAAAATTCATTATTGCAAGTACCGAAATTTTGTGCAAAATTCCACAAAACTGTTGAAAATTAAGAGACTATTAGCGTTAATTTAACTAGCGAGCGTTGCCTCAAATGCTTCAATGCCAATAGCATTTTCAACGGAAAATTCACCAATTCTGGTTCTTCGCAAAGCAGAAAGATGGGCGCCATTGCTTAATGCCTTTCCAAAATCATTCGCCAAAGAGCGAATGTAGGTGCCTTTGCTGCAAACCACTCTGAAATATACGTTTGGAAGTTCAATCTTTGTTATTTCAAATTCTGAAATAGTGACAGTTCTAAAAGGAATTTCAACTTCTTCACCGCTTCTTGCAAATTCATACAAGCGTTTTCCATCTTTTTTTAAAGCCGAAAAAACGGGTGGTTTTTGCTGTATTTCACCCAAAAACTGTTTTGTGGCCTCCTGTATTTTTACTGAAGTGATTTCTGAAATGTCAAAAGTGCAATCAATTTCAGTTTCAAGATCGTAACTGGGTGTGGTTGCACCCAAAGTGAAAGTACCCGTATATTCCTTTTCCTGTGCTTGAAAAGTGTCTATTTTTTTTGTGAGTTTTCCGGTGCAGATAATCAAAAGGCCGGTAGCCAAAGGATCTAAAGTTCCTGCGTGGCCGACTTTTATTTTTTTTATTCCGAAGGATTTTCGAATCAACCAACGCACTTTGTTTACCACTTGGAAAGAAGTCCATTCCAGCGGTTTGTCTATCAAAATTACTTGGCCTTCTTTGTAATCTTCCGCGGTCATTAAATTACAGTAAGTTCTTGAATAAAAAAGTGAATCAATAAAACTGCGATTCCAGCGATAATTCTATAGTAACCGAATATTTTAAAGCCGTGTTTGCTCAAATAATTGATGAAAGATTTTATAGCAATCAAAGCCACAATAAAACCTACAACGTTTCCAATAATCAATAAATTCACTTGTTCCGAAGAAAGCTGAAAACCTGCTTCGTAATAATCATAGCTTTTTTTTACGGTAGCTCCAAGCATCGTTGGAATTGCTAAAAAGAAAGAAAATTCAGCAGCTACGGTTCGTGAAAGTTTTTGGCTCATCCCTCCCACAATACTTGCGCCACTTCTGGAAACTCCCGGAATCATTGCCAAACATTGGAAAAAGCCAATTTTTAAGGCGGTTAAATAAGAGATTTCTGTTTGCTCACCATCTTCAAACCAATCGTCCACTTTTAAAAGAATAAATCCACCGATTATTAAGGAAATGGCAACGGTGATTGGGTTTTCCAAAAGGCTGTCTATAAAATCACTTAAAAGCAATCCTAGAAATACAGCAGGAAGAAATGCTACGAAAAGTTTGTAGTAAAAATCCATGCTTTGGAAGAATCGTTTAAAGTATAAAACCACAACACTCATAATGGTTCCGAGTTGGATAACTATGGTGAAAAGTTTGGTAAAATCATCGCCAGCAATTCCGAAAAAGGAAGAAGCGATAATCATATGTCCCGTTGAAGAAACTGGCAAAAATTCAGTTAAACCTTCAATAATAGCAAGGATAATGGCTTGTAAAGTATCCACTAATTTTCTTCTTTGCTATCGGGTTTTAATAAAATTGCATACACTTCAATTGCAAAACCTAAAAGCACCATTGCAGGAGCTAAACGAATACGTTGCCAGTTGTATATTTCAGGATTGAAAACGTTGGGGTCATCACTTCCGCCACCAGTCATCAGTATAAAACCTAAGGCAATAAACGCCACGCCGATTAGCATGAACTTGTAGTTTTTCTTTTCAAAAACAAATTCCGGTTTAAAATCTTCTTTTCGTTTTTTCTCTCCCATTGCTAAAAAATTTCAGGTTCAATACTTCAGGTTATAACCTTTTTTAATGAACTGATTAATAATATAAATCGTCCGTGCGAAGGTTTAAAAATCGTTGTGTGGCTATAAATGTGCTGATCCAAGTTATTAAAACGCCCATTAAAAATACAAATATAAAAAGAATGGCTAAAAGTACCGGATCACCCAATAATTGCAACTGCGGGAAACTTTGGTTGAGGTAATAAAGTACCACGCCCATCCCGATCATTGCCACAATAGCTCCAACAATTCCTAATCGAACACTTTTCCAAACGAATGGCTGGCGAATAAACTTTTTGGTTGCGCCCACCATTTGCATTGTTTTAATTGTAAATCGTTTTGCATAAATGGAAAGTCGAATACTACTGTTTATAAGCAATACAGCGATAAATGTAAAGATTCCGCTAATTACCAAAACCCAAAAGCTAATGCGCTTCACGTTTTCGGTAAGCTGCGCAATCAATGGTTTGTCATAAATTACATCATCCACAAAACCCTTGCTTTTTAGCTCCGTGGTTATTTCTTCCATTTTTTGCGGCGTAACATAATCTGCCAAAATGTATACGTCAATGCTATTTTGAAGTGGATTTTCGCCCAAATATTCTATGAAATTCTCACCCAAAGTCTCTTGGTGCTCTTTTGCGGCTTCTTCTTTTGAAACGAAGGTTGCAGACTTTGTGTATTCGGCCAAAGCAAGACTTTGCTTAAGCTGCGTGATTTCAACTTCTTTGGCACTGTCTTTCAGAAAAACGGTAATTGCTATTTGCTCCTTGAAATAATCGGCTACTTTTTTTGAATTCAAAACCAATAAGCCCAATAATCCCAACAGAAAAAGCACCAGCGAAATACTGATAACAACTGAAAAATAGGAAGAAATCAACCTGCGTTTTTGATATTTTTCAAAAGAAGAACTCATAGGGTGTACTGAATTTTGCCGTAAAAATACAAGTAATTTTACATCTTGTGTTAAACAACGCCGAAAGTTTCCAATTTGTTATAATAAGATTAAATTTGAAGTGCCTTAAATTTAGTTGTTATCATAAAAAACCTATTAAAATTTCTAAAAATTTCCCGTCCTGGACTTTGGTTTCCAATAATTTGGATATATATGGTCCCGTTTGACCTATATTCAAGTTTTTGGGAAAAGCCACTTTTTTGGGTCGGTCTTTTTTTTGTCACTTTTCCTTTAAATTTTTTGGTCTATGGCTTGAATGATTTTACTGATGGAAAGGCAGATTCATTAAACCCACGAAAAGGAAATTATCTCTTCGGCGCCCGATTTAGCAAAAAGGAATTGGCAAATGTGCCACGCTATATCTTTTTTGTAACGACACCGTTTTTGGCATTCTTTGCATACGTTGGCGGAGTAGAACTTTTCATTCTTTTGTTATTTATGATAGTGTTCAATATTATTTATAACTATAAGCCTTTCCGCTTAAAGGAAAGACCACCATTCGAAATTTTAATTCAAGTGGGTTATGTTTTTACCGCTCTTTTCAGTATTCAACTGAACGGTTTGGAAATGATTCCGTGGCAAACAATGCTTTATCTATCACTTTTCGCATTCCAAGCGCACATTGCTGGGGAAATTATGGATATTGATCCAGATAAACTGGCCAAAAAGAAAACTACCGCAGTTTTAATTGGAAGAAGAAAAGCAAAATTTTTAATGCTTTTTCTACTTTTATTTGAAGTTTATATTCTGAAATTTTGGTTTGACGACTGGGTGCTTTCAGGTTTTTTGGCTGCTTTTTCATTGTGGCTTATTTTGGATATTTTTATTTTTTTCAAAGACAAACCATATACGCTGAAACAAATGAAAATTTTCGGAATCGCAATTAATGTTTCAGCAATTCTTTCGATGGTTTGGGTGCTTTATTCTGGAAATCTCTTGCATCCAAATTTTTAAATTATAGGGTTTTACTTCTTCCAATAAACCTTAAATTTGCCCCCAAACTCCGAAGCTTTAGTAAAGGAGTTCATTTTTTTTACCTGAAACACCTATAATGAGCAAATATCACTTCAACGAAATAGAAGCAAAGTGGCAAAAACATTGGGCCGAAAACCAAACTTTTAAAGCCGAAAACCCTGTCCTGAGCGGAGTCGAAGGGCAAAGCGAAAAACCAAAATATTACGTTTTGGATATGTTTCCTTACCCATCTGGAGCTGGCTTGCACGTTGGGCATCCGCTTGGTTATATTGCTAGTGATGTCTATGCAAGATTTAAACGCCATCAGGGTTTCAATGTTTTACACCCTATGGGTTATGATTCATTTGGACTTCCTGCAGAACAGTATGCCATCCAAACCGGACAACATCCTGCAGAGACCACGAAAGTGAATATAGAGGGGGGTGTTGATAAAAACGGAACTGAAATTGAAGGCTACCGCAAACAATTGGACAGAATAGGTTTTTCATTCGATTGGAGCCGGGAAGTACGCACTTCAAATCCTGAATATTACAAATGGACACAGTGGATTTTTCTACAACTTTTTGAAAGCTGGTACGATAAGGAAATTAATAAAGCACGCTCAATTGAAGAACTGCGAAGCATTTTTTCGTCTGAAGGAAATGTAAAGATAAACGCAGCTTGTGATGACGGAATTGCACATTTCACAGCTTCGGAATGGCTTGGTTTTTCAGAATCCGAAAAGCAGGAAATCCTTTTAAAATATAGGCTTACATATTTAGCCGAAACCGAAGTGAATTGGTGTCCGCAACTCGGTACCGTTTTGGCGAATGATGAGATAGTAAACGGCGTTTCCGAACGTGGCGGCTATCCCGTAATCCGTAAAAAGATGAAACAATGGAGTATGCGAATTACAGCCTACGCCCAGCGTTTATTGGAAGGGTTAAACGAAATTGATTGGCCGCAACCGTTGAAAGATTCGCAGACCAATTGGATTGGACGATCTAAAGGAGCGAGTGTAACTTTTGACGTGAAAGATCACAACGCCAAAATTGATGTGTTTACGACCCGCCCAGATACCATCTTCGGCGTAAGTTTTATGGTTTTGGCACCGGAGCACGATTTGGTTACAAAAATCACCACTGCCGAACAAAAAGAAGCTGTTGAAAATTACGTGGAAGCAACCGCAAAACGTAGCGAGCGCGAGCGAATGGCCGACGTAAAAACCATTACCGGCGTTTTCACGGGCGCGTATGCAGAACATCCTTTTTCTGGGGAAGCAATCCCAATTTGGATTGGCGATTATGTTTTGGCGGGCTACGGAACAGGTGCCGTGATGAGCGTTCCTTGCGGCGATCAGCGCGATTATGATTTCGCAAAACATTTCAATTTAGAGATTCCGAATATATTTAAGGATGCCGATATTTCTGAGGAAGCCTATTCCGATAAGGAAAATACAATCATCACAAACAGCGATTTTTTAAATGGTTTAAACTATTCCGAAGCCACGGACAAAATAATTGCTGCTTTGGAAGAAAAGGGAATTGGAAAAGGTAAAATTAATTACCGTTTACGCGATGCGGTCTTTAGTCGGCAGCGGTATTGGGGCGAGCCGTTCCCGATTTATTACAAAGATGGAATGCCGCACCCAATCCCCACGGAATGTTTGCCGTTGCGACTTCCCGAAGTTGAAAAATATTTACCCACCGAAGAAGGCGAGCCGCCTTTGGGTCGTGCTGATGACTGGGCTTGGGACGTTGAAAAGTTGTCGGTTGTCAGTTGTCAGTTGATTGACCATAAAACCGTGTTTCCTTTGGAATTGAACACCATGCCAGGTTGGGCGGGAAGCAGTTGGTACTTTTTCCGATATATGGAAAGTGAAAAACGCGACGAAGTTTTTGCCTCAAAAGAAGCGTTGAACTACTGGAAAAACGTGGATTTATACATTGGCGGAAGCGAGCACGCAACCGGGCATTTGTTGTACAGCCGTTTTTGGGTAAAGTTTATGCACGACCGCGGTTTGGTGCCTGTGGAAGAACCTTTTAAAAAACTGATAAACCAAGGGATGATTTTGGGGGAGAGTGCATTTATTAATGGAGTTGTTCTACATACAAATGGTATTATTGATGATGACGAGAAAATACCGTTAACTTATGTAAGTAGTAGCTTGGCAAAAGCGGTAGAAAAAATTTATATCAAAAATAATAAATATATAAGCAATTATTTTTCAACTAATAATATTCTTAGTGATTTTTATATTGATAAGCTTGAAGCAAGTATTTTTCCTTTCCATGTAGATGTTTCCCTTGTAAATTCATCTAATGAATTAAATATAGATGAACTTAAAAATTGGCGAGAAGATTATAAAGATGCAAAATTTATAAATGAAGAAAATGGAATATTTAAAGTTTTCCGCGAAGTAGAAAAAATGTCCAAAAGCAAATACAATGTGGTAAACCCAGATGATATTTGCAATCAATACGGCGCTGATACGTTGAGAATGTACGAAATGTTTCTCGGGCCGCTGGAGCAGGCAAAACCTTGGAATACAGCCGGAATTACTGGTGTGCACGGTTTCCTAAAAAAACTTTGGAGATTGTACCATTCGGGAGAGAATGAAAGTTTTTATGTTTCGGACGAAACGGCTTCAAAAGACAGTTTGAAAACCCTTCATAAAACCATCAAAAAAACGCAGGAAGATATTGAGCATTTCAGTTTTAATACTTCGGTTTCTTCTTTTATGATTGCGGTGAACGAGCTTAGTTCGCAAAACTGTAATTCGCGTGAAGTTTTGGAACCGTTGGCAATTCTTATTTCGCCCTATGCGCCACACATTGCGGAAGAACTTTGGCTGAAATTGGGGCATTCGGAAAGTATTTCCACAGCACCTTTTCCAAAATTTGAAGAGAAATATTTGGTGGAGAGCACTAAGGAATACCCAATCTCTTTTAATGGAAAGATGCGTTTTACACTAGAACTTCCACTTGATTTAAGTAAAGAAGAAATAGAATCTGCCGTAATGGCACACGAGAAGACAGCCCAGTATTTAGAGGGAAGAACGCCGAAAAAGGTAATTATAGTACCGGGAAAAATTGTGAATATTGTAGGTTAAAAACTTGCACGCTTTTTGATTAAATTTGAAGTAAGAATTTTAAAACTAAAAAAATGTTTGGATACTATATAATTGCAGGAATAATCTTTTTGGTAAGTTGGTACGTTAGCCACAAACTAAAAAGCAAGTTTAAGGAATATTCGCAAATCCACCTTCAAAATGGAATGAGCGGAAAGGAAATTGCCGAGAAAATGTTGGCGGATAATGGAATCACCGATGTGCAAGTGATTTCGGTTGCTGGCCAATTGACGGATCATTACGATCCTTCAAAGAGAACAGTAAACTTAAGTGAATCAGTTTATATGCAGCGTAACGCAGCAGCGGCAGCGGTTGCGGCCCACGAATGTGGTCACGCCGTGCAACACGCAACAGCATACAGTTGGTTGAAACTGCGTTCCACTATCGTTCCTGCTGTTAGCGTTTCCAGTAAACTTTCAAATTTTGTGATAATGGCTGGGCTTATTCTTTTTGCAACGGGTTCTGCGTTTGGAACTTGGATTTTTGGTGTTGGAATTGTGCTTTTTGCTATAACCACAGCTTTTGCTTTTATCACCCTTCCAGTGGAATTTGATGCCAGTAAACGTGCGTTGGTCTGGTTGGAAAGCAGCAATATGGTAACTCCACAAGAACACGACGGTGCAAAAGATGCATTAAAATGGGCGGCGAGAACTTATGTAGTTGCAGCGCTTGGTTCTTTGGCTACCTTACTTTATTTCATCTCAATTTTCTTGGGAAGACGATAAAAGGAGTAATGATTTTAGATTGACGATTATCGATTTTTGAATTTAAAAAACCCGCGAATTTCGCGGGTTTTTAATTTCTCATATCTCAATATTCACATTTCAATGCTTTTATTGAACGTTATCTGGATTGTAACCTGCATATTTCACTTCCTCTTCGTGAAAAATAATTCCCTTTTCTTCCAACTCCTTTAAAATTGGTTCATAAACTTCTTTTGCAATTGGAAGCTGTACTCCGGGTGTGGTTATTTCTTCATTTAGAATTTTAAGGGCAGCAATTGCAACTGGAAGTCCAACGGTTTTTGCCATTGCTGTATAGGTTTGATCCTCTCCAATCAATGCCATGTGGCTGTCAATTTGGTATTGTTTTCCATCTAATTCGTAACCGAATTTATGATACATTACGATCATATCTTTATCGTGTGGCGCCAAAGTCCATTTGTTTTCCAGTATTTTTTGAAGTCCCATTGCTGGAGTTGCATCTTTGATTCCCAAAGTTTTTACTTTGGTGAAAAGATCAAGCTCTTCCAATTTGTCCCACATTAAATCATCTTGTTCTATTTTCAGAGCGTGGCGAAGTTTTAATTCCACCGAATCTGAAGGCGAATAAGGAAGAAAGAGATTTACAAATTCGCGATAGCTCATATTTTCAGAATCTTGAATTGTGTAGCTATCGTCTGTCATTCCCAATTGTACAAACATATTCCAAGCACGGCTGAAACCTACGCGACGAATTGTGCCGCGGTACAATGTCAAGATATTTTCCATACCATAAATAGATTGATATTGTAAGGAATTTCGATTGGCATATACCTCAAATTTACCGTATCCTTCAATATTTATAAATTCTGTTCTTCGGAACAATCTGTGATAAGGTATGTACTTGAATTTTCCTTCTTGAATAAATTCTGCAGCGCCACCTTGTCCTGCCAAAACTACGTTTCGAGGGTTCCAAGTAAATTTGTAGTTCCACAGATTGTCATCACTTTCGGGGGCAATCAATCCGCCACAAAACGATTCAAACAGCAGCATTTTGCCGCCTTTTGCTCGTATTCTGTCAATTACTTGCATTGCGCTCATATGGTCCACGCCGGGATCGAGCCCAATTTCATTCATAAAAACCAACCCTTTTGATTGGGCTTTGTGGTTCAGCGCCTGCATTTCCTTGCTGATGTAGGAAGCAGTCACCATATGTTTTCCAAATTCAATGCAATCTCTAGCCACTTCAATATGGTAGCGCGCAGGAAGCATAGAAATCACTAAATCGCTGTTTTCAACTGCCTGTTTTCTTTGTACATCGTTAAAAACGTCGAGCAAAATTCCACGGGCGTTTGGATGGCCTGTTGTAAATTTTTGCGCAGACTGGATGGAAATATCCCCAATGGTTATAAAAAGGTCTTCTTTTTCACTTTTGTCAAGCAAATAGCGGATTAAGCTTGTGGCAGATCTTCCTGCGCCTATAATTAATATGTTTCTCATTGGGAGAGTTTTTTGTTAACTTTGGAGATAGATTTTGTAATGGACGAAATTACTAATTCCAAATTTTAAAAATGACAGTTTTAGACAAAAATATGGTGGTGACAGCTTCTTTTCTTACCGCTGCCACTATTGCTATTGGGGCTTTTGGAGCACACGGTTTAAAAAATATTGTAGATGCTTCTGCATTAAATATATTCGAAACAGGCGTGCGCTACCAAATGTACCATTGTCTCGCCATTTTAGTGTTGGGATTGGCGCCATCAATTCCAGAGAAGGTGAAAAAAACTGTGTTTTGGTTTTTTATTTTAGGAATTCTACTTTTTTCGGGCTCTATTTATCTTCTTGCACTGGATGATGTTTTGCCTTTTAATGCCGGAAAGATTGGATTTGTAACACCTATCGGGGGTTTAATGTTTATCATTGGGTGGATTTGGCTTTCATATAAAATACTTACGTTAAAGAAGCAATAAATGTTTTTTATATTTTCTTCAATCTCTCTAAGATTTGCTACTTTTGTACTCTACAAAATTTAAAAAAGGTATGGTCGATAAAAACCAAGCTACGAAAACGATTTCGGTTGACAAATACGGAATCAAAAACGCAAAAGTTAAATATCAACTTTCTTCTGAAGAACTTCACAACGAAACATTGCAAAAAGGACAAGGTGAAGAAGCCGCTAGCGGTGCCTTGGCAGTAAATACCGGAGAATTTACAGGAAGATCCCCAAAAGACAGATTTATTGTAAAAGACGATGTTACCCGTGAAAAAGTGTGGTGGGGCAACGTGAACATTCCGTTTCCGCCAGATATGTTTGATAGGCTTTATGACAAGGTTGCTGATTATCTTTCAGGCAAAGAAGTGTACGTTCGCGACAGCTACGCTTGTGCTGATCAAAAATACAAACTTAACATTAGGGTAATTACTGAAAACCCTTGGTCAAACATGTTTGCACATAATATGTTTCTTCGCCCAAATGAAGAAGAATTGGCTTCTTTTGACCCTGAATGGCTTATAGTTAATGCTCCTGGATTTGTAGCAAACCCAGAAGTAGATGGTACGCGTCAGCATAATTTTGCAATATTGAACTTCACAAAAAAAATTGCGCTGATTGGCGGTACAGGATATACCGGTGAAATTAAAAAAGGAATTTTCTCTGCACTTAACTTTATTCTTCCTGTCGATAAAAATACAATGCCAATGCATTGCTCTGCAAACGTTGGCGATGATGGCGAAACTGCTATTTTCTTTGGACTTTCAGGTACTGGGAAAACAACACTTTCAGCAGACCCAGATCGTAAACTGATAGGTGATGATGAACACGGTTGGACTGAAGACAACAAAATATTCAATTTTGAAGGAGGTTGCTATGCGAAGGTTATAAACCTTTCCGAAGAAAACGAACCGGATATTTACAACGCTATAAAACCAGGCGCAATCCTTGAAAATGTTGTGATGGATGAAAATGGCGAAGTTGATTTTGCAAATACTTCCATTACTCAGAACACAAGAGTAAGTTACCCAATTTATCACATTAACAACATTCAAGTGCCATCTATTGGCCACAACCCTAAAAATATTTTCTTTTTAACGGCAGATGCTTTTGGTGTTTTGCCTCCTATTTCAAAATTGACTCCTGGGCAGGCAGCATATCACTTCATTAGTGGTTATACGGCTAAAGTTGCAGGAACAGAAGAAGGAATCAACGAGCCTACGCCAAACTTTTCAGCGTGTTTTGGGGCGCCTTTTATGCCACTTCACCCAACGGAATATGCCGAAATGTTAAGCAAAAAAATGAAAGCTGCTGGCGTTAATGTTTGGTTGATAAATACAGGATGGACCGGTGGTCCTTACGGTGTGGGGAGTAGAATGAAACTGAAATATACCCGTGCAATGATTTCTGCTGCTTTGGAAGGAAAATTGAAAGATGTGGAATTTGAAAAGCATCCAATTTTCAATCTGATGATGCCGAGATCCTGCCCGAACGTGCCTTCGGAAATATTAAATCCAAAGGAAACTTGGAAAAACAAAAAGGCTTATGATATTCAAGCTAAGGAATTGGCAAACTCTTTCAAAGAGAACTTTACTAAATTTGAAAGTTATGCTAACGATGAAATTCTTTCTGGGGCTCCCTCTACGGAATAATTTTAGAATATACCATAAACAAAAAGGCTTGCCAATGTGGCAAGCCTTTTTTATTTGCAATTAATCGATCTTATTTTTTGTTGTTAACCTCTTTGATATACTTTTCCAAAGCCATTGTCATAGAAGGTGTTTCGGGGGTAGGGGCTTGAATGTCTACGCGCAGGCCTTCGTCTGTAGCAGCTTTTACTGTTGTATTGCCGAATACCGCTATGCGTGTTTCATTTTGTTTAAAATCTGGAAAGTTTTCCAAAAGGGATTGAATTCCACTTGGGCTAAAAAATACCAATATGTCATAATAGACATCGCGCAAGTCTGAAAGATCACTTATTACCGTTTTGTAAAATGTAGCTTCTTTCCAATCTACTTTTAATTCATTCAATACCTGTGGAACTTCGGGCTTCAATTTATCTGAAGTTGGAAGCAGGAATTTTTCGTTTTTGTATTTTTTGATGATTGGAGCAAGTTCTGAAAAAGTTCTTTTTCCCACATAAATCTTTCGTTTTCTATAAACAACATATTTTTGAAGGTAATAAGCTACTGCTTCACTCAAGCAAAAATATTTCATGGTATCGGGTACCTTAAAACGAAGCTCCTCAGCAATCCGAAAATAATGGTCCACAGAGTTTCGGCTGGTAAGAATAATTGCTGAATATTGGGTAAGATCAACTTTTTGGGCTCGAACATCTTTGCCTGACACACCTTCAACGTGTATAAAAGGCCGGAAATCTATTTTTACCTTTTGCTTTTCGATTAAATCGAAATAAGGAGAGTTTTCAATTTTAGGCTCGGGCTGGGAAACCAAAATAGTTTTCACTTTCATAGATTCGCTGGATTTTTTTTTAGAATAATACCTACCTAGACAAACATTTTGTAGAGGATAATATAGGGTGCTATTTCAAGTGCGCAAAGATACAAAATAAAATAGAAGAAATTACTGAATATTAATTTTCCGTTTTTCTTATAACTGTATAGCAATGCAATAGCATTTAGCGCAAGAACAGACCCGCCAAAAATGAACAGTGCAATTGCGGTTGGTGAATAAATATAAAGGAAGAAAAGATTGCCAAGAAAAAAAAGAATCCCTAAAAAATTTCGATAGCTGAGTTTTTGATAGAGATAATTGTTAATAAGCACATCTATGGAAAAAATATTTCCAACAATTTTTTCCAAAGAAAACTTTATAAGAATAAAAACACTGTAAGCCGTACAAATTTGAAGGAATAGCCACTCGTTTTTTTGAATTTCAGAAGGATTGATTACTTTAAATAACAAAAAAACAAAAATAGAAACACAAATTATCTGCACAACAAAAAGCATCATATTGAAAGGATGATTCAGTTCGTCATTTTTTCCGTGAACAAAAAAATACTGGTTCGTTATGGGCAGCAACGAAAACTCGTGAAATCTTTTTGGGTAAAAATATTTGGATAGCGCGAAAAGAACAAAGCAGGCTACCAGCAAATAAGTGGCCCAATCGGTTGTTATGATAAGTCTTTCACTGAAATCCACCTTCAATATTTTTGGTAAAGGTACAGTAAAATAAATTTGCTTTTTGGAGCATCAATTAGATTTTACTTCACATTTATTTATTCAAAAAAGGGTACATTTGCGCTAAAATAGCAGTATGTCAAAGGCGGTAGTGGTGGTGCCAACCTACAATGAAATTGAAAATATAGAGCGGCTGCTGCGTACTGTTTTTTCACTGCAGCGCGAATTTCACATTTTGGTTGTGGACGACAATTCCCCAGATGGCACAGCCCAAGTAGTTGAAGAAAATTTCAAAGTTTATCCAGACAGATTGTTTATTCTAAAACGAAATGAAAAGAAAGGTTTGGGTTCAGCTTATATTGTGGGTTTCAAATGGGCTTTGGAAAATGGCTATGATTATATTTTTGAAATGGATGCTGATTTTTCACACAATCCAAATGACTTAATCAGGCTATTCAATGCTTGCCATAAAGAAGGCAATGATATGGCTATTGGGTCGCGATATGTGAAAGGTGTGAATGTTGTAAACTGGCCTATGAGCAGAGTTTTAATGTCTTGGCTGGCGTCAAGATATGTACGCCTTATTATGCGGATTGATATTTATGACACTACGGCAGGATTTATATGTTACAAAAGAAAAGTGTTACAGAAAATAAACTTGGACAACATTCGTTTTGTGGGCTACGCCTTTCAGATTGAAATGAAATTCAAAACCTACATAAGCAATTTCAAGATAAAAGAAGTGCCTGTTATTTTTACTGATCGTACTAAAGGCGAATCCAAAATGAGTTCTGGCATTATTTCTGAAGCTATTTTTGGAGTAATTGCAATGAAGTTTAATAGTGTATTTAACAGAAAAAGATTTGATGAAACGTCTTTTCATTAAACTTTAATATATAGTGGAATATTGAAGAAAGAAGTTCCATTTATCCTTTAAAAAAGAAATAGTATCAAGAAATGAAAGCAGTTTTAATTAAGAACGCAAATATTGTTAATGAAGGTGTAATCATTAAAGGCGATGTGCTTGTGCAGAATGGACGCATAGTGGAAATTTCTGAGACTATAAGCATGAAATCTGCCGAAACGAAAGTTATTGATGCTGATGGAAGCTATTTACTGCCAGGAATGATTGATGACCAAGTGCATTTTCGTGAACCGGGACTAACACACAAAGCCACTATTGAAACCGAATCAAAAGCAGCGGTGGCTGGAGGAATCACTTCATTTATTGAAATGCCGAATACCATTCCGCAGGCTACAACTATTGAATTGCTGGAAGATAAATTTGAAATTGCATCAAAAACTTCTTGGGCCAATTATTCCTTTATGTTTGGTGGTACCAATGATAATTTGGATGAAATTTTAAAAGTTGATCCGCAGAAAGTAGCTGGTTTAAAATTATTTTTAGGCTCTTCCACAGGAAATATGTTAGTAGATGACCCGAAAATCCTGGAAGAGATTTTCAGTAAAACCAATTTGCTTATTTCAGCTCATTGCGAAGATGAAACTACCATAAAACAAAATCTTGAAAAATACAAAGCGGAATACGGTGAAGATATTCCTGTGGAACTTCACCCAATAATCCGTAGTGAGGAAGCTTGTTATATCTCATCTTCAAAAGCTATAAAACTTGCTGAAAAAACGGGAGCGCGTCTTCATGTTTTTCATCTTTCAACGGAAAAGGAAACACATCTTTTCAGCAATAAAAAGCCACTTTCCGAAAAGAAAATAACAGCTGAGGTTTGCATTCACCATTTGTGGTTTACGGATGAGGATTACAAAACCAAAGGCACCAAAATAAAATGGAACCCAGCTGTAAAAGCTGAAAAAGACAGAGACGGATTGCTAAAAGCATTGCTCGATGACCGAATAGATGTTATTGCAACCGATCACGCTCCACATACTTTGGAAGAAAAAAACAATAAATATCTAAATGCTCCGTCCGGTGGGCCATTGGTACAGCACGCTTTGGTAGCATTGTTGGAGATGTATCACAAAGGGAAAATTTCCTTGGAAAAAATCGTGGAAAAAACAGCGCATAATCCTGCAATTTTGTTTCAAATTAAAGAACGGGGCTACATTCGCAAAGGCTACAAAGCAGACTTGGTTTTGGTGGATCTCAATTCGCCTTGGACCGTTAAAAAGGAAAACCTACTTTATAAATGCGGATGGTCACCTTTTGAGGGAACAATCTTTAAATCGCGGGTTACACATACTTTGGTAAACGGTATTGTGGTTTATGAAAATTCAAAATTCCCCAACAAGAGCAATCCAGAAAGACTTACCTTTAACAGATAATGAAACAATCGATTCTTTTTTTAATATTCGCTTTAGCTCTCTTTGGCTGTCAGGATGTAAACCAGCCTGAAAAGCCCAAAAACCTTATTGCCAAAGATAAAATGATCGATATACTTATTGAAACCTACTTATCTAATGCCGCTCGAAGTATTGACAATAAGTCAATCACATCAAAAGGCATCAAAATGGATTCGATGGTCTATAAAAAATATGGAATAGATAGTCTGCAGTTCGAAAAAAGCAATGCATATTATGCCGCAGATGTAAATACGTATATGGAAATTGTTCAAGAGGTTGAAGCCCGACTTACCGGAATGCAGCAAGACATGGACAGTATTTGGGAAAAGAATTATGTACGGAAAGACAGTGTCAATCCCAAATTGATAGAAAACAAAACAGATGTTGAGCCAGTAAAAGACAGCTTAATTTGATTCCTTCCTTCTTTCTTTTGCAATTCTTTCCAATGTTTGCTCGGTTGGGGTAAAATGAAAAACAAATTTGTTTTTTATTTTGGAAGCATCGTAAAGTGATGTTGAGAACATGGACCGCACGGTAGCTTTAATAAGTCTTCTTTTGGTTCTGAAAAATTTATGCGATAGCCAGTCCATTCCACTTAGAAAATACATAGTTCTTTTTGAAAGCTTTTTGGTTGGCGGTTTTTTTCCGAACAATGGGGCTAGTTTGGAGAGCAGTTGTTTATAAGTAACATTTTCACTAACCAAAATAAATTGCTCGTTTTTTGTTTCAGAATCCATCAAATCAATCATCACTTTTACTACATCTTGGACATCAACAATGCCCATTGCTCCAGATGGATAAAATGGAATGCCACTGGCTGCCAAAGAAACAATAACACCGCTTCCGCCGCCCTCTGGTGAGGTTCCCAAAATGATGCCTGGATTCACGATTACAGCATCCAAACCTTCCTGGGTACCACGCCAAACTTCCATTTCGGCGCCATATTTTGTGATTGCGTAAACACTATTTTTTTCATCAGGGTTCCAACTAGTTTCTTCAGTAATTAACTGATTGTGTAAGTTGCTTCCCAAAGTGGCAACCGAACTTACGTAACAGAGCTTTTCAATTTTATTTGCCAAGCATAGGTTTACAATATTTGAAGTTCCTTCCACATTTGTTTTTTTAAGCATTCTGTATTTTGAAACATCAAAACTTATGAAAGCAGCGCAATGGTAAACTTTTGTAATGCCATCAAAGGCAGCCGTAAGTGCAGGAATTTCTGTAATATTAGCTTCAACCCATTCAATTTTATTATAAAGGGAATCCACTTCGGAAGTGTAAAGCGCAAAGACCTTTTTAACAGAGCCGATTTCACTATTCTTTCTATGAATTGCACGCACCTGCTCGTTTTCCTTCAAAAGAAAATACAACAGATGGGAGCCCACCAATCCCGTACCACCGGTTACTAAAATCATACCGCGAAAATAAGGAATGAAATCGAAATTGAAATCGAAATCAAAACCGAATGTGTATAATCTGAAAAACTGAATTTTCATTCTTGAATCTTGAATCTTTATTTGATAGCCCTATCTTTGCACAAATTTTAAAAATAATGAAGCTGAAAAATTTCGTTGAAGAACTACAATGGCGTGGCATGATACACGATGTAATGCCAGAAACAGAAAAACACTTAATGGAAACCATGCGTTCTGCTTATGTGGGTTTTGACCCTACGGCAGATTCATTGCACATCGGCAATTTGGTGCCCATAATGCTTTTGGCTTTTTATCAGCGCTGTGGCCACAAACCGGTTGCATTGGTAGGTGGTGCAACGGGAATGATTGGCGACCCTTCAGGAAAAAGTACCGAACGAAATTTACTGGACGAAGAAGCTCTTCGCCACAATCAGGAATGTGTTAAGAATCAACTTTCACAATTTTTGGATTTTTCTTCAGGAGCCGAAAACCAAGCTGTATTGGTTAATAATTACGATTGGATGAAGGAATTTTCTTTTCTGGATTTCATCAGAAATGTAGGTAAGCACATCACTGTAAATTATATGATGGCGAAGGATTCCGTAAAAACCCGTTTGAGTGGAGAAAGTGCCGAAGGGCTTTCCTTTACTGAATTTACCTATCAATTGATTCAAGGTTATGATTTTCTTCACTTATACAGAAACTTAAATTGTACCCTGCAAATGGGCGGTAGCGACCAATGGGGAAATATTACAACAGGAACTGAACTTGTTAGAAGAATTGCTGGTGGAAAAGGCTATGCATTAACCTGTCCGCTAATTACAAAAAGCGATGGCAGTAAGTTTGGAAAAAGCGAAGGCGGAAATGTATGGTTGGGTGCGAACCGTACTTCACCATATAAATTTTACCAATATTGGTTGAACACCAGTGATGACGATGCAGAAAAATACATCAAGATTTTTACTTTTCTAGATAAGGAAACTATTGAAAATCTGGTTGCTGAACACAAGGAAGCGCCCCATTTGCGATTGCTTCAAAAGCGCTTGGCGCAGGAAGTTACCACAACTGTACATAGTGCTGAAGAGTTTGAAAAAGCTGTAAAAGCTTCTGAAATATTATTTGGAAATTCCACTTCAGAAGATTTAAAAACACTTGATGAAAAAACCTTTCTCGATGTTTTTGAAGGGGTGCCGCAGGCGGAAATTACAAAAGAAGAACTAAAAAAGGGGCTTGACATTATTGGCGCATTGGCCGAAAAAACAGGCTTTTTGAAATCCAATGGAGAAGCACGTCGTGCTTTGAAAGAAAATTCAATTTCAGTGAACAAAGAAAAAGTCTCTGACGATTTTACGGTTACTGAAAGCGATTTGATTAATGGGCAGTTTGTACTTCTTCAACGTGGAAAGAAGAATTATTTTATAATTAAAGTAGTTTAGCAATTGGTTATCTAATCCCATAAAAAATCCCCGGCAAAGATTGCACGGGGATTTTTCGATTAACTAACCAACCAAATTATGAAAAATCATCACTTTTTCACAGTTTCTTGGTCGGACACTTCTATAATAACTTACGCTAAATATCAGTTATATGTGTTAAATATTTCCCTATAAAACCATCAAATTGCAACCTCGGATATCACTAGAATCAAAACGTCCCAAAACTTCAAAAGTTCCATTATCATAAGTTTTCCCCAAGTCTTGGGTTGCGATAAAAGAGCAGGAGTAAAGGTTTGCTAAATCAATTACATTTATTCCTCCTGTTTTTCCTAATGTGTATGATTGTGCATCTTCGGCATCACGTGTTAAAATTTTCATCCACAATGGGCAGGAAAAAAACCCGTTGCCTACGGAATATGCTTGCGAAAGTAGCTCGGTCATTCCGTATTCACTATGTATTTCTGAAACACCAAAACCTCTTTTTAAAATTTGGTGCAGTTCCTCTTTTATCATTTCCTTTCGCCGGCCTTTCATACCACCAGTTTCCATAACTATGGTGTTTTTTAGTTGAAATCTGCTCTTTTCTATTAAATCCAGCAGTGCATAAGAAACACCTATCAGGATTGTTTTTTGCCCACTTTCTTCCAAAAATTTCAACTTTTCAATTAGCGCATCCATTTCATATAAATAAAAACCACTATTGGAATTTTTGCTTTTTTCAATTAAGCTTTCAACCATATAAATCAAAGAAGATCCTTCGCGCTCCAGATAAGAGGGCAGCAAGGCCAAAATGGTAAATCCTGAAGGATTACCGTACTGCCTTTCAAAGGCATTAAGAAAGCTTTTTTCATATAGATTTAAATCGGCCACATAATGTTTGCTGGTTATGCTACCTGTAGTTCCGCTACTTGTAAAGACGATCTCTTCAGATAAACTTTCGGCAATTATTTTTTTGTTTTTAAAAAACTGAATTGGCAGAAATGGAATGTTTTCAACAGTTTTTACTTCGGAAACGTTTGTGTTTAAAAGATTGCAGAAAGTACGATATACTTGAACATTTTCATATTGAAAACGGAATACTTCCAAAGCAAGACGTTGAAAATCTTTGGGAGTATTGATATTAAAAATTTCCTTTTCCAGCATATTTTTCAACTACGAAATTTCACTTCAAAAATAGACAAATAAAAAAGCTCCTGTCGAAACAGGAGCTTTAAAAATAAAATTTATAACGTATTACTTAATAACCAATTTCTTGGTAGTTGAAGTTTTTCCTTGCTCTATTTTCAAGATGTAAACACCGCTGTGCAAAGCTGAAATGTCTAACCTATCACCGTTTAGCGTAGTTTTTACAACTAGCTTTCCAAGTATGTCAAAAACGGAGATGTTTTTGGATCCATTTATTTTTGAATTTATATATAGATAACCATTAGTTGCTGGGTTTGGATATATTCTGAAAGTATCGACCTGTAACTCGTCAACCCCCAATATGCAGGTATTTACAGTACGTATCGTTGGCGGCTTAACACAAAAACTACCCGCGCCATCATTCTGGATTGATTCTTCTTCAGAGTTTCCGTTTAGATCCTCATCATATTGAACGGTTTGGTCCAGTCCGGTTAAAAGCTCTGGATCGTCGTCGTCGTTAGTTCCGTAAACAATCGCATCAATCAAGTTTGCGTTTGTTACAGGTGTTCCATTTGGAAAATTACTGGCATCGTCTTGATAAATAGCGATGGCATCTGGACCGTTCTGTATTGTGTTGCTCGTGCCAATAGCAATGTCAACTCCGGGTATTCCATTACCTCCAATTATAAAAAAACCATCCGAATCCGTAACGTATCCGTTTAAATCTACCGTTTTATAGCTTTCGTCGTCTGTACCATTGTAAAAGACTACAAGGTAACCTTCCAGTGAAAAATTTGGGGAATCGGATAGAATTTCAACAAATTCCGTAACATCCGTTCCCGATTGATCTACATCCACTTCATTTATGCGTACTTGCGAAAAAGAAATGGTGCAAAACAATAAAATTGCAATAAGTGTAATTGTCTTCATAACCATCTGTTTTTAAGATATATATACTTAAAGTTAAAAAATATTTTTCAGCTTTTAAAGCAGAAACTTAATTATATTTACAGTTGTGTTATACACCTAAAATAGATGCAATTGGTCGTGAGTCTCAATATTATTAAACTGTTATTATTACATTAACAATAAGCGTGCTAAACATTACTGATGTTAAATAATAGTATCTTTGAATCGTTAAAAAAGGTGAAAATTTTAAAATGAAGAAAAAGGATATTAAAATTTTATTGGTTGATGACGAACCGGATATTTTAGAAATAGTTCGATATAATCTTACTTCCGAAGGCTATCATGTAGAAATTGCAGAAAATGGAGCTGAGGCCATAGAGCAAGCAATAAAAGTAAGGCCGCAGCTTATTATTATGGATGTGATGATGCCAAAAATGGACGGTATTGAAGCTTGTGAAAAAATCAGGAATATTCCAGAGCTTTCCGAAACCGTAATTACTTTTTTAACCGCTCGTGGCGAAGATTATTCTCAAATGGCCGGTTTTGAAGCTGGCGCCGATGATTATATAACAAAACCAATTAAACCAAAAGTGCTTGTTAGTAAAGTAAAAGCTTTGTTGCGGAGGTTTAAGGAAGAAGAGGAAGATGAAAAAATAAAACTCGGAAATTTAACAATCAACCGTGAAGAATATAAAATTATACTTGGCAAGGAAGAAATTACACTTCCTCGAAAAGAATTTGAACTTTTGGCATTGCTCGCGTCAAAACCTGGAAAAGTGTTTAAGCGCGAAGATATCCTGGATAGCATTTGGGGCAATGATGTAATTGTGGGCGGAAGAACCATCGATGTCCACATCAGAAAACTTCGTGAAAAAATTGGTGACGATAGATTTAAGACCGTAAAAGGAGTTGGCTATAAGTTTGTACTTTAGCATAAATGAATTTGTCCAAAAAATATAACTTCGCTGTATCCACATCATTGCTTATTGCCGTATTTTCAACCTTGGCAATGGCAATTTTTTTATATCTTTTATTTGAAGTAATTACTGTTTGGTTACTTCTCTTCTTTCTAATTCTGTTTTTGCTCACCTTTTTTATCCTTCAATATCGGGTTGAGAAATTTATTTATTTTAGAATAAAGAAAATATACAAAGACGTCCGTATTCTTAATGAAAAGGATTTTCCAAAGCCATCTGTTACTACAGATATGGAAGTTCTTACCCGCGAAGTTGAGAATTATGTTAATGTCAAAAAACTTGAAATAGAAACCCTAAACATTCGCGAAAACTATCGAAAGGAATTTATGGGAAATGTTTCGCACGAGCTAAAAACCCCTTTATTTACAGTGCAAAGCTATATTTTAACTTTGCTGGATGGCGCAATGAAAGATAAGAAAGTTAGGAAAGAATACCTGCGGAGGGCAAGCAAGGGTGTTGAAAGGCTCACATACATTGTGAAAGAACTGGATATGATTGCAAAACTGGAAGTGGGAGGCCTTGTTTTGAACAAAGAAAATTTCAACATATTGGAATTGGTTCAAAGTATTTTTGATCTACTTGAAATGAAATCTGCAAAAAAAAATATTTCACTCGTTTTTGACAAAGAATACACAGAACCTATTATGGTGAATGCAGATCGTGAACGTATTGAACAAGTGTTAACTAATTTGGTCGTCAACTCTTTGAAATATGGAAAACAAGACGGAACCACGGAGGTAAGTATTGAAAATATTGTAAAAAATAAGGTGCTGGTCCGTGTTACCGATAACGGCGAAGGGATTGCAAAAGAAAATATACCTCGTATTTTTGAACGCTTTTATAGAGTTGATAAAAGCGGCTCGAGAAAAGAAGGCGGAAGTGGTTTGGGCCTTTCCATAGTAAAGCATATTGTGGAAGCCCATAATGAAAAAATATACGTGGAAAGTCAGTTGGGTATTGGTTCTGAGTTCTCATTCACCCTCGAAAAGGGAAAATAATTCCGAAAAATTTACTGTTTGATTTGACATGGTTTTCAACCCTTTATAAACCATAATTTTATCAAGTTTCTTAATATTAAAGTTTTCCTGTTTACAGGAAGGGACAATTCCAAGATTTTTTAAACGCTTTGCCAAATATTCTTGCTCATATTGTCCGGGAGTAGGGATAAAAAATGCTTTTTTATCAAGTATTGCCAAATCCATAATGGTAGTGTAGCCAGAGCGAGAAATAACTATTTCGCTTTTGTTTAAGGTGTCTTCAAGCTCATCACTTTTCATATAATTCACCACTTTTATATTTTCGAAATCTTGCCACTTTTGTTCTTGTTCTACAATCCCGCAGACCATTAAAATTTTCTTTTCACTATTTTTTAGAGACTCTTTTAGCTTTTCCTCTAAAATGCTACGTTGTGGTTCGGGGCCTGAGAGCAAAACCAAAATGTCTATACTTTTTGGCAGCTCTTTTTTTTTCATTCTGCTTAAAATGCCAATGTGTTTTATAGATAGTTTTTCCTCTTTTAAATGTCCTAGTTTTCCACTGAGGTTCATCACCACATCATCTACGTCAGGCACCCAACAAACATCAAATTTTTTAATTATTTTTTGATGCATCTTACTAGTGATAGCTGTAGTGCTGCCTGTTAAAACATTTAGTTGATGGGTGATAAAAACGGAAGGGACCGCTTTGTTTCTAACGCCAAATCTATTGTCGCTAATAATTCCTTGAATTTTTCCAGATTGAACAAGTTGTTTTACGATGTTTTTTTCAGCATAAATTGTCTTTCTGATCTGCGGAAGTTTTAAAAAAATCTTCCATTTGAAATGGCTTCCTTTTTTTGGGTAAGTAATATTATATGAGGGAAGTTCAATGGATTCCAAGTCTGGAAATTCTTTTTGAAGAAGCATAAGAGCACCGCCGTCTGAGGCAAGTAAAACATTGAAATTATTTTCAAGTAAAGCACGTATTATAGGTATACAACGTGTGGCATGACCCAATCCCCAATGCAATGGGGATACCATTATTGTTTTCTTTTTCAGCATAAAAACAAAGGTAGCAATAATTGCAACGGCAGTATATTTCCTTAATTTTACCAAAAATTAAAATTTTGGGCAGCAAAAACAAACTGAGACGCTTTAAGGAAAATGAAACCTTTAAAAATGTTGTTCAGCCTTCTAGAGAAGAAGTGTTGAACGATACGTTGGAATTAAAGGGAAACTGGCGAAAAAATTTCTTCAAAAATAGCAACCCTTTAGTTTTGGAACTGGGCTGTGGCAAAGGGGAATATTCCGTGAATCTTGCAAAAACGTATCCCGAAATGAATTTTTTAGGAATAGACATTAAAGGTGCCCGTTTTTGGCGTGGGGCAAAAATCGCTTTGGAAGAAAAGCTTAATAACGTAGGCTTTTTGCGAACCCAGATTGAACTTGTGGACCACATTTTTGAAGAAAACGAAGTAGATGAAATATGGATTACTTTTCCAGATCCACAAATAAAATACAAACGCACCAAGCATCGATTGACCAATGAAGATTTTCTTAAGAAATACAAAAAAATTCTAAAGCCAGATGGATTTGTTCACCTTAAAACCGATAGCGAATTTATGCATGGATATACCCTTGGTCTACTTCATGGCTTGGATGAAATGATTGAATATGCACACCACGATGTTTACGGTAGTGAAGGTGCGCCTGAAGCTGTAACTACGATTCAAACCTTTTATGAAAAGCAATATCTTGAAATTGGCAAAAAGATAACCTACATACGGTTTAAATTCCGTTAGTTAGAAATTCAGTATATTCACAGAAACAACCGCCCTAAATGGCAATATTTTACAATTTACTTTTAGGTTTTTTTGGGTCATTTATAGGGGTACTTCCACCCGGCTTGATAAATATGTATGCCGCAAAAATAAGTATGAAAGAAGGCAGGAAGAGAGCCTTTCTATTTTCGGTAGGGGTTTGTATTACAGTAATGTTGCAAACTTATATTGCGCTCATTCTTGCCCGTTATATTGGCAAGCACCCAGATGTGGTAAGTATGCTTCAAAAAGTAGCTTTGGGCATATTTATAAGTCTTACTATTTATTTCATATTCATAGCGAGGGACACACGCAGGGAAATTCGCGACCACAATGAAAATTCCAAAAGAAATCGCTTTTTTTTAGGAATTTTTATTGCAATGCTAAACATTTTACCAATTCCTTACTGGATCTATCTCAGCATAACTTTTTCGGCTTTTGGGCTATTTACTTTTTCGCAACCTGAACTTTGGATAGCTGTAATTGCTTCTGGAATTGGGACTTTTACAAGTTTAACTTTGTATGTTCAGTTTTTTAGACCTAAAGAACATTCGCATAAATTGAGTCTAAACATGAATTACGTTATAGGTATCGTTACAGCTGCTATTTCCGTAATAACCTTTTTGAAAATTTTAAAGGAAATTTAAAAATGGCCAACGAAGGTTTTTTTGAAAAAGTTTATCAAGTGGCGGCCCTCATTCCTTACGGAAGAGTTACCTCTTATGGTGCAATCGCAAACTATTTAGGTGCTACTGGAAGTGCCAGAATGGTGGGTTGGGCAATGAACGGAAGCGTAAAAAAAGACGTTCCTGCACATCGCGTTGTAAACAGAAATGGATTGCTAACGGGTAAGCACCATTTTCAGGGCACAAATTTAATGCAGCAACTTTTGGAAAGTGAAGGAATAGAAGTGATTGATAATAAAATTCAAAATTTTGAGAAACATTTTTGGGACCCAATCAAGGAACTTTAAAAGAAAATTTTAAAAATCACACAGCAAATTTCATTTCAAAAGAGATTCTTCGAGAATTTTAGCGGCAATATTTCCTAATTTTTGAAAAATTTACAAATAATAGTAAATAATTCTACCCAAACTTACTGCGTACTGGTTACTGTCTACTGCATACTTTTTTAGTATATTTGCACTTTAGAATCAATCTAAATATTAAGTAAAAATAATGAGTATTTCAAAACAAGATATCCTTCAAGCCCTTGAAAATATTACAGTTTCTGGTGAAGGAAGAAATATGGTAGAGAGTGGTGCTGTGCAGAATGTAGTGACTTTTGCAGATGAAATTATCGTGGACCTGAAACTTTCCACGCCAGCACTTCACATAAAAAAACGCGCTGAGGCAGATATTATTAAAACCATTCACGAAAAAGTGGATGCCAATGCCAAAGTACAAGTGAACATAAAGATTGAAGCACCTGCAAAACCTCAAAACCCGAATTTAATAAAAGGAAAACCAATCCCTGGAGTTCAAAATATAGTTGCCGTGGCTTCGGGAAAAGGTGGCGTTGGTAAATCAACGGTAACAGCAAATTTAGCGGTTACACTTTCCAAAATGGGCTTCAAAGTTGGTATTCTGGATGCCGATATTTATGGCCCATCCATCCCGATCATGTTTGACGTGGCAATGGAAAAACCACTTTCGGTAAACATTGGTGGTAAAAGTAAAATGAAACCCGTTGAAAACTACGGAATAAAAATTCTTTCTATCGGATTTTTCACCCAGCCAGACCAAGCCGTAATTTGGCGTGGGCCAATGGCAGCCAAAGCTTTGAACCAACTTATTTTTGATGCCGCTTGGGGAGAGTTGGATTTTATGTTGATAGACCTTCCGCCCGGAACTGGAGATATTCATTTGAGTATTATGCAGTCATTGCCAATCACGGGAGCTGTTGTTGTCAGTACGCCACAAATCGTCGCTCTGGCCGATGCTCGAAAAGGAGTAGCGATGTTCCGTCAAGAAAATATTGATGTTCCCGTTTTGGGGATTATTGAAAACATGTCTTATTTCACACCTGTTGAACTTCCTGGAAATAAATACTATATCTTTGGAAAGGAGGGCGCCAAGCATTTGGCTGAAGATCTGGAAGTGCCATTTTTAGGTGAAGTGCCTTTAGTGCAAAGTATCCGTGAAGCAGGTGATGCGGGAAGACCAGCAGCGTTGCAAACGGCAAGCCCAATTGAAGAAGCCTTTGAGGCAATCACTAAAAATGTTGTTGAAGAAACCGTTCGCAGAAACGAAAATCTTCCAGCAACCGAAGCAATAAAAATTACAACAATGGCAGGTTGCAGCGCCGTAAAAAAATAATATGACAACACAAGAACTAACAACAAAAATAGAGGAAGCATTGAACGAGATTCGTCCATTTTTGCAAAACGATGGAGGCGATATTTCACTTGTTTCCATTGAAGATGGAAAAGTAGTGAACGTTCAGTTGCAAGGGGCTTGTGTTGGCTGTTCCGTAAACCAAATGACCTTAAAAAGCGGTGTTGAAATGACCATTAAAAAGTATGCACCACAAATTGAAAAAGTTGTTAGCGTTTCGCAATAATGACTATCGTCATTTTTTTAATTCAATTTCAAAACTATTTTTGAACTCAATAAAGAAATAGTCTTTCATGATAAAAACAGATATTCTCATCATCGGTGCGGGACCTACGGGTCTTTTCGCCGTTTTTGAAGCAGGATTACTTAAATTGAAATGTCACCTAATCGATGCCCTTCCGCAAGCTGGCGGACAGTGTACAGAAATTTATCCTAAAAAACCTATCTACGATATACCCGGTTTCCCAGAAGTATTGGCTGGTGATTTGGTTAACAATTTGATGAAACAGATTGAGCCATTCCAACCTGGTTTTACGCTGGGCGAACGTGCTGATACTATTGAAAAACTAGAGGATGGAACTTTCATCGTCACCACAGATAAAGGCACAAAACATCACGCTCCTATTGTTGCAATTGCAGGCGGGTTGGGAAGTTTTGAACCGCGAAAACCACCAATTACCAATATTTTAGATTTTGAAGATAAAGGTGTGGAATATATTATCCGCGACCCTGAATTATATCGAAATAAGAATGTTGTTATTTCTGGCGGTGGTGATTCTGCCTTGGATTGGAGTGTTTTCTTGACAGATGTTGCTAAAAGTGTGACCTTGATTCACAGAAGAAATGAATTCCGAGGTGCTTTGGACAGCGTTGAAAAAGTTCAGGATTTAAAAAATATTGGAAAAATTGAATTGATAACTCCAGCCGAAGTAATTGGTTTGGTTGGAAATAATGGTTTGGAAGAAGTAGTTATTAAACAAGGTGCCGCGATTTTCAATCGTGAATGTGATCATTTTATTCCGTTGTTCGGGTTGTCGCCAAAGCTTGGCCCAATAGCAGATTGGGGACTTGAAATCGAAAAAAACGCTATTAAAGTTGACAATACTTTAGACTATCAAACAAATATACCTGGAATCTACGCCATTGGCGATGTAAATACGTATCCTGGAAAATTGAAATTAATCCTTTGCGGTTTTCATGAGGCAACTTTGATGTGTCAAAGTGCCTACCAACGTATTTTTCCCGATAAACGTTATGTTATGAAATATACTACAGTTGGTGGTGTAGAAGGCTTTGACGGCAGTAAAAAAGAAGCGCCAAAAGCGGTAATTAAGTCAATAGATTAGTAATGACTGACGTTAAAATTACAATCATAGACCGCCACGGGGTAAAACATGAAGTTGACGCTCCAACAGATATGAATATGAACCTTATGGAGATAGTTCGTTCTTACGAATTGGCTCCTGAAGGAACTATCGGTATCTGCGGTGGAATGGCGATGTGTGCCTCCTGCCAATGTTACGTTTTGAGCGATCACGAACTTCCCGAAATGAGTTACGATGAAGATTTAATGCTCTCTGAAGCGTTTAATGTGAAAGAAAACAGCCGTTTGGGCTGCCAGATTTTTATAAAAGAAGAGCTTGACGGTCTGGAAATTGAACTAGCTCCTGAAGTTTAGCGCAGTATATTCAACACCTTATCAAAAATCATTTCAACAAACATTTTATAGGCTACTTCCGATGGATGTAGCCCATCCGAAGCTACTAATTCTGGGGTTTCCAATCCTTTTTGCGTTATTGGGGTAATATTTACAAAATGCACTCTCTTTTCTTTCGAAATCGTTTCAGCGAAATCGTTGTATTTTATTAATTCGGAAGTAATTTTTTCGGCCTTTTTCGATTTCTGTCCGAAAGGTGTAAAAGCATAATCTGGTATAGAAAGTACAATCACGTTTTCAGTTTTCCCTTTCGCAAAACCTATTGCCATATCAAGCAATTTCGGAAATTCTTCTTCGTAAAGTGAAAAGGGTTTTCCTTGGTATTGGTTGTTTACACCAATAAGCAAAGTAACCAAATCATGATCTTTTGAAGGGTTTTCAGTAGCAATTGCGGAAATTAGATTTGTTGTTGTCCAGCCCGTTTTAGCAATTATTTCCACGGAAGTTTCTTCTTTTAAAACTTTGTTTAAACTATCCGTTAGTTGCTTCGGATAGTTGCAATCACTACAAACGCTTTCGCCTATGGTGTAACTGTCGCCGAGCGCTAAATATTTATATGTTGTTTTTTCCGCAGAAGTATTCTTTTTTGAGACTGCGCAGGAAAAAGAGATAGAAGCTATCAATAGTATTAAAATTTTAAAATTCATCGCATTGGATATTTTATGATTTTACAAAAAAACTAAGCTTCAGTTTTATAATCAATTAATTTCTGTGGTCCTTCAAGCAATACGTGTTGAACTTTCAGAGTACCATCTTCGGTAGTGGAAATTTCCCATTTTATTAAAGAAATCTCGCCATTTTCAATTTCCAGTCCTGTTATGCTTCTTGGGTGAACGCAACTGCCGTCATTGAAGAAAGCAATGTCGCCCGGTTCGGGAAATCGGGGTCTGTGCGTGTGGCCGCTGATGGTAAAAATGTTTTTATTTTCAACAATCCAGCGTTTTGTGCGTCTTTCAACTTTTATGAGTTCTTTGTAATTTTTTGCTGGACTTGTGGGATCTCCAATTCCAAAAATCTGCAATTGTCGCCACAGCACACGAACCATAAAACGGTTGAATTTCCACCCCACATAATTCATCCAATCGGCTTGGTGGCCATGTATCATGAAAATTTCCTGTCTAGTTTCTTCATGTTCTAAAACAAGGCCTTCTGTGAATTTAATTTCTGGAAAAAGCGGCGCGTCCTTTCCGGTTATTTTATCAAAATAGGTAAAGAGTGTTTTCTCAACAAACTTTTGATTCAGATAAACCATATCGTGGTTCCCAACCAATCTGTAAAGCCTGTTTTCTGCATAAAAAAGCTTCATCAAATCATAAACATTATGGTGGGCTTCAAAAATATCCTTAAAAAATAGGTTCTCCCAAAGCTCATCTCCATCTCCAAGTTCGCAATAAGTAAACCCCTTTTTGTAATAATCCTGCAGCGCATGAAAGTATACATTTCGGTTGTTGGCAAACTCGTCTGCAAAACTGTTGTCGCCACGGTGACAGTCGCTAAAAATTATAAATTTTGAATCGTCATTGAATGAAATACGTCTAGCGGTTTTATATGCACGATACATTCGTGTTTTTGAAGACATGTCTTGAATGTTTTTTTAAAGATACAATTAGAATATGTTTTGATGAAATTAAATTAATAAGGTGTTTATTTAAAAATAAAAACCCAGCATTTGCTGGGTTTTTCCAAAACAATTAACCAAAATTTAATCATTCAAGGGTAAATAGAATTAGGGTGTTTATGAGTCCTTTTTTAATTTTTTATTTTCTTTTAAACTTTTTATATATAGTAGGGTAAAAAAAATAATCACGAATATCCCTAAGGGAATAATTAAATAAAATAGAAAATTCATAGTAACTTGATTGATCAAAAGTATTTTTGGGTTCAATTATTTAGACACACGAATTTATATTAAGTCACATTTAAATTGAAACTATTCTAAAATTTCGATTTTCTTGTTTACGATTTTTTTAATGGGATATATAATTTTTTGGTTTTCACAATGAAGAATAAGGCATATGTTATCTATAGAAACAATGGTTCCTTCATTTTCTCCAATTTTTATTCGTTGTCCAATTTCCAAATTTTTACGAGAATAAAAACCAAATAAAAGTCTTTGAACAACATCTCTGGAGCCAAGTCCTAATGCCAAAGTAAAGGCTGCTAATGCGGAGCCTAAAATAATAGTTAGATTGTTTGTGATGATATCTGTATTTACACCTAAGTGATTTAGGGTTATAATTGTTGTAATAATTAAACAGATATAAAAAACTATTGAACTTATAGCTTGAGATCCGCCAACGTCAAAAGATGAAAGAATTTTTTTAAGAGCGTTTTTAGAATAGGAAGCAAGATAAATTCCCACAAATAAAATCAGCAGTGCTGAAAATATGGTTGGAAGGAAATTGATTAATTTACCCACTTCTATGGATACTTTTTCAAGATTAAAAAGATCTGCTCCAAAAATTATTGCTACTAAAACCAAAAACCATTTTAGAAAGCTCAGTAAAATTTTATTTAAATCGACACTAATATTAACGCTATTAAAAAGCTCATTTTCATTAATTTTAGAATTAATGAGCTCAATTCTTGAAAATTTCAAAATACGCTTAACAACAATAAGAATAAGTTTAATCAAAATCCAACTTATAATTATAAATGCAATTACGCCAAGAATTTTTGGCAAACTATCAATAACAATAGTTTTAAGATCTTCAATCAGTTTTAAATTAAATTTCATAATGAGGAATTTTATTACTGCTTTTTATTGTTTTTGGTTGTTTTAAAAATATTCTCTATTGAAGAAGGATATTTAATCATTGTAAGGTCTGCAATGTCCAAAATCAATTTTATAGTAGCAACGTTCCCCATTACTTTTTCTTTAAGCGTAACAGGCAATTTCTCACTGTAAACAATTGCTTTAAAGGGATTTTCCATTTTTTATAAACTGTTATATATATTTATTAATCTTTGTTTTGCTCTTTTTAGACGCATTTTTACTGCACTTTCACCTAAGTTTAGACCTTTTTGAATGTCAGCAATTGAAAAATCGTCTTGATACTTCATTAAAAGTATCATTTTATCATCGGGATCTATTTGGTTTAAAGAAAGTTTCAATTTTTCTGATTTCATTTGAAATATATCCTCATCAGGAATTTCTTCTTCTGCACTATAATTCTCGTACTCTAAACTCGTAAATTTTTCTTGTTTCTTTTTCTTATCTCTTTGTATATAGTTGAAACAAAAATTATAGGTGAAGGAATAAAGCCAAGTAGAAAATTTTGACTCGCCTTTAAAAGTTCGCAGTTTCAGAAATAATTTAATAAATATATCGTGGGTAAGGTCTTGGGCCTCTTCTGTAGACTTAGAAAAACTGAGGCATTTGCCATAAACCGTTTCAGCATACCTATCATATAATATGGCAAAAAGATGTGTGTCATTTTTGGCAACTATTTTTGAAACAAGTTCAGAATCATCTAATTCACTATCTTTTACAGTGCTACCCATCTATAGTTTAATTGTTACAACCATTAATTTAGACACCGAAAAAATAAAAAGTCACCTGATTAAAAAAAAAATATTTTAAAATCTTCGAAATATTGGTTAAAAAAAAGGCCAACTTGTATAAGTTGGCCGTAGGTAAGATTTTGATATAATTATCCAAATGCGTTAAGTCCCGTAATGTCTAATCCCGTAATCAATAAGTGAATATCGTGCGTTCCTTCATAAGTAATAACGCTTTCAAGGTTCATCGAGTGGCGCATAATGCTATATTCTCCAGTGATACCCATTCCACCCAGCATTTGCCTTGCTTCTCTGGCAATGTTGATTGCCATATCTACATTGTTGCGTTTAGCCATGGAAATCTGTGCTGAGGTTGCGGTTCCCGCATTTCTCATTACGCCCACACGCCAGGCCAATAATTGTGCTTTGGTGATTTCTGTAATCATTTCTGCAAGTTTTTTCTGCTGAAGTTGGAATTGACCAATGGGCTTTCCAAACTGTATTCTTTCTTTGGAATAGCGAAGTGCGGTATCATAACAATCCATCGCGGCACCGATTGCCCCCCAAGCGATTCCATAACGCGCAGAATCAAGACAGCCGAGCGGCGCGCCCAATCCAGATTTGTTTGGAAGCAAGTTTTCCTTTGGAATTTTCACGTTGTCAAAAATAAGTTCGCCAGTTGCTGAAGCACGAAGCGACCATTTGTTGTGTGTTTCAGGGGTTGAAAAACCTTCCATGCCACGTTCCACAATTAAACCGTGAATTCTTCCTTCTTCGTTTTTTGCCCAAACTACTGCAACTTGAGCAAAGGGCGCATTGCTGATCCACATTTTGGCGCCGTTCAAAAGATAGTGGTCGCCTTTGTCCTTAAAGTTGGTGGTCATTCCGCCGGGATTACTTCCGTGGTCGGGTTCAGTCAATCCAAAACATCCCATCCATTCACCTGAAGCAAGTTTTGGTAAATATTTTTGACGTTGTTCCTCGTTTCCGTATTTCCAAATAGGATACATAACCAAAGAAGATTGAACTGAAGCTGTACTGCGAACACCGCTATCGCCACGTTCAATTTCCTGCATAATCAAGCCGTAGGAAATTTGGTCCAGTCCCGCACCGCCGTATTCCTCTGGAATATAGGGGCCAAAAGCACCAATTTCAGCAAGTCCGCTGATTATTTGTTCTGGAAATTCTGCCTTTTGGGCATATTCTTCTATAATAGGCGATACGTCACGCTTTACCCAATCACGGGCAGCTTGGCGTACCAATTTGTGTTCTTCGGAAAGTAATTCGTCAAGATTGTAATAATCTGGAGCTTCGAATAAATCTGGTTTCATCTATAAGTATTTAAAAGGAATACAAATGTAGAAATCACAACCTTAAAGACCTACATTTTCAAGTAAAAATCCGCAAGCAGATTTTTATATTCGTCAGTGTAATCGTGCCTTGAATTTTCAATAGTTAGATTCTCGATTTTTGGCGAAATTTTTTCAAAAGAAAACTCCAACATACTTCTTTTTTCTTCGGAATTGGCTGTACCGCGAACTCTGCAAATTCTATTTGGAAACAGGTTTACTTCTGAAGCCATTTTGATAAATTTTTCTTCTTCTTTCCGAGGAATTATTATCGCAAAAAAACCTTCATCTGAAAGTAGTTGCGAAGCACTTTCAATCAATTCGTCAAACGGAAGCGCATCATTGAAACGAGCAAGGTCGCGAGATTCATCTGCGGTTTTATAATCTTCGGAATAAAACGGTGGGTTGGAAATGATGAGGTCGTACTTTCCTTCAATCTCTTCAACAAACTCTTCCAGAGAAGCGTGATAACAAAACAACCTGTCGCTCCATGGCGAATTTTCAAAATTGTCAACGCACTGTTCGTAAGCGTTTTCATCAATTTCAATAGCATCCACCATTTCTGCATTGGAACGTTGCGCAAGTTGAAGTGCAATAATTCCTGTTCCCGCACCAATATCAAGAATTGAAAAAGGATTGTTTTTCACAGAAACCCAAGCTCCGAGCAAAACGCCGTCTGTACCAATCTTCATTGCACAGCGATCTTGTTCAACAGTGAATTGTTTAAATTTAAAAGGCTCGTTCATTTAGGGGTGTGGTTTGAGGAATGAGCTGTGAGGTTTATAGCGCGGAAAGTAGTTGTGTATTTTAGAAATATTTTCTCATACCTCATCTCAAATTCCTTACAGCTTTAAAGGTACATTTCAATCAACCCGTCCGGAACATCCAAAAGAATGGATTTATTTTCCCGATCCACTTTTTTGATGAAATGATCAATCATCGGTATCAAAATTTGTTTTCCGTTGCGATCAATTTCGAATAAAGCTTGTGAAGTAGTATCGTTAACACCCGTAATTTCACCGATTTTTCCGAAAGATTCGTCTTCCGCTGTAAAACCTATGATTTCGTGGTAGTAAAATTTATTACCGGAAAGCTTTGGAAGAAATTCCAAAGGCAGATAAAGATGTGCGCCAATCAAAGCATCTGCTTCGGCTTCGTTTTTTACATCTTCAAAACGCACGCGCAGCAGTTCGCTTTTGTGCAGTGAGCTTTCTTCAATAAAAAATGGAATCAGGTTTTTGCGTTGTTCCACAAAAACCGATTCCATTTCAGTAAAAAGTTCGGGTTCGTCTGTATCAAGTTTAATGAGCAGTTCCCCTTTAAAGCTGTATTTTCTAACGATTTTGCCCAAGTAGAAGCAATTCTCCTTTTGCATCGCTATTAAATTTATGCTTCTTTTTCGTCTTCTTTAGCTTCTTCGGCAGCAGGAACTTCCACTTCCTTAACTTCTTCAGCAGGAGTTTCAGTAGCTTCTTCAGTTGCTTCAACTTCAACAGCAGGGGCGTCATCTGTAGCTTCAGTTACTTCAACTTCTTCTTCTGCAGGAGCGGCAGCGGCAGCGGCATCAGCAGCACGTTTTTCGCTAACAGCTTTTTCAGCAGCAAGTTTTTCAGCTTTTGCTTTATCCTTAGCTTCAGAAAGAGTTGCTTTTTTGTGATCGATAGATCCAGATTTTTGCTCCAACCATTCGTTGAATTTTGCTTCAGCTTGTTCTTCGGTCAAAGCGCCTTTACGAACACCACCAGCAAGGTGATTTTTCATTAAAGCTCCTTTGTAAGAAAGAATAGCGCGAGCAGTATCTGTAGGTTGTGCTCCATTTTGAAGCCATTTTACAGTGCTGTCCACATCTAGGTCAATCTGTGCAGGGTTTGTTGTTGGATTGTAAAATCCTAATTTTGCAAGGAATTTACCATCCCTTTTGCTACGGCTATCAGCCGCGATAATCCAGAAGTAAGGCTTACCTTTCTTCCCGTGTCTTTGTAGTCTGATTTTTACAGGCATATTGAAATTAATTTTTGGGGTTCCCGACCCCGGTTATAATTAAGGACGGCAAAGATAGTATATTTTCTTTTTGAAATTCAACCAATTAAAGTTTTTATTTTACATTTGTCAAAACCCCTAAATAAACCTTAACCGATGAAAAATCTTCTCTTTTTCCTTTTAGCCACTTTATCACTTATTTCTTGCGAAGAAATAGAAACCAATGATGTTGCTCTGCAAGCCAATGTGGATAACAATCTATATAGATCTACCGATGCGCGTGCGGCTTTAAATGAAGACGGTAGTCTCACAATTCAGGGGTTTACGGATGAGGAATCGCTTACATTACATGTTTCGCGCTTGGACGAAGGAAATTTTACCATTGCTGAAGGACTCCCAAATTATGCAATTTATGAAGATATTGGAGGGAGTATATACACCACAAGACCTAATGGGGAAGGCGTGATTACTATTTCAGAAGTGAACGAGGCCAATAAGACCATTTCTGGAACATTTAATTTTAATGCTTTTCTCCCGGGGATTGACACAATATATGTTTCAAAAGGTGCTTTGTACAATGTTTCATATTCTGGAGGCGATATTACCGACCCAACAAATGCGGGAATTTTTAGTGCCAAAGTTGATGGCAATCAGTTTTTGCCTATAACCGTGTCTTCTCGTAGCACGGGTAACACCATAATAACTTCGGGAAGTACAGCAAATTCTACTATTTTGATTTCTGTAACCGCAGATGTGGAGCCAGGTGAATACACTTTGCCAAGAGGAGGTTTTGCGGCCAAATACCAAGGTGTTAATGGACCCGAGACTACAGCCGGAGGTTTGGTGGAAATTCTTGAGCATGATACTACTGCAAAAACCATAAAGGGAACCTTTTCCTTTATTACAAACAGAACTGAAATTACCGAAGGCCAGTTTGATGTTGCATATTAAATAATACTATTTTATAAAACCCACTTCAAAGGTTAAACCTTGTTAATTTCAATTAAACTTAGGTTAATAATTCGTTGAAAGCCTTTATTCATGATATATTAGGATATATCCGAAATGAAGTTGAACAGTTGTCTTTAAGGAATGATAATGATGAAGAAAAAACAACTGTATAATTTAAAAACGAAAGAATATGAAGTTTACTGAAAAAATGTCGAGCAAATTAAATGAACTGTTAGAGAAAAATTATGACGCCGAAAAGGGTTATAAAAAGGCTGCAGAGAATGTGGAAAACACAAAGCTCAAGCAATTCTTTAACGAACAGGCTCAAAAAAGATACGATTTCGGGCATGAAATAAAAACCGAAATCAAGAACTACGGAGAAACTCCCGATAAAGGTGGAAGCACCACAGGAGCAATGCACCGAACTTGGATGGACATTGAAACTGCGTTTTCTTCCAATAACGAAGAAACCATTCTGGAAGAAGTTCAAAAAGGTGAAAAAGCTGCCGTAGAAGAATATAATGAAGTGATTAAAGACACTACATTGCCGCCTACAACGCAGCAAATACTGACCAAGCATCGTGACACTATTCAAAACGCTTGGCAAAGCGCCAAAAACTTTGAAGCCGTAGTATCCTAATATTTGCTAAAAGAAGAATTAAAACCGTTTTCGGAATTCCGAAAACGGTTTTTTTATTGTGAACAACTACTCATAATTTTACTTCCCAAAAGCTGTTGGTTTTTCTATTTTTACCATCAAAGTTCAACAATCGGTAATCGTAAATCTAAAATCAAAAAACCCCAATGTATTTAATCTTTGATACAGAAACCACAGGTCTTCCAAAGCGCTTTAACGCTCCAGTAAGCGATAGTGACAACTGGCCACGCTGTATCCAAATTGCATGGCAGTTGCACGATGCTATGGGGAATTTAATTGAGCACCAGGATTATTTGGTAAAGCCCGAAGGCTTCAATATACCTTTTGATGCCGAAAAAATCCACGGAATTTCTACCGAATTAGCAACGGAAGAAGGGATTTCCTTAGAAGAAGTAGTTGAAAAATTCAATGTAGCGCTTTCAAAAACAAAATTCGTCGTTGGTCAAAATGTAGGGTTCGACGTAAATATTATGGGTGCGGAATTTTTCCGATTGGGAATTGAAAATCCTTTGCCAAATATTCTGGTTTTAGACACTTGTACCGAAACCACCGCTCAACTTTGCCAAATTCCCGGCGGTAGGGGCGGAAAGTTTAAACTTCCAACATTAACGGAGCTTCACGAATTTCTTTTTAGCGAGCCTTTTGCCGAAGCGCACAATGCAACTGCAGACGTTGAAGCAACCACGCGTTGCTTTTTGGAATTGGTACGCCGACAGATTTTCACAAAAGAAGAACTTGACGTTAAGCCGGGTTACTTCGAAAACTTTTCCGAAGAAAATCCACAAACAATTCAGTTAATTGGAATTGAGCATATAAATCTGAAAAAAGCTTCGGAAGAAATTCGGAAGCAAATACAGGCTGCTTCGGAAACTGAGAAAATTTCTTCCGAAGAAATAAAGGAAAATATCGCCACTTTGGAAGATGCGCCGTTTGTGCACCTTCACAACCATTCGCAGTTTTCAATTTTACAATCTACTTCCAGCACGTTGGATTTGGTAAACGCCGCGGTTGAAAATAATATGACGGCCGTTTCCATCACCGATTCCGGGAATATGATGGGTGCATTTCACTTTGTGCAGGCCGTTTCCAATTACAATAAATCACTCGCAGATTTACCAAAGAATGATGAAGAAGATACTGCGGCAAAACCAATAAAAGCAATTGTTGGTTGCGAATTTTTTGTCTGCGAAGACCATCTAAATAAAAATCACAAAGACAACGGCTACCAAATAGTGATGCTTGCCAAAAATAAAAACGGTTATCACAATCTGGCGAAAATGGCTTCTATCGCTTACATCGATGGATTTTATTACGTGCCGAGAATTGATAAAAATATAGTTGAAAAATACAAAGAAGACATAATTGTCTTAACGGGAAGCCTTTATGGTGAAGTGCCCGGGAAGATTTTAAATATTGGTGAAAATCAGGCTGAAGAAGCTTTGCTTTGGTGGAAAGAACAGTTTGGCGAAGACCTTTATGTGGAGGTTATGCGCCACAATCAGGAAGATGAAAAACGCGTAAACGATGTTTTGGTAGAAATGGCAAGGCGAAATAATGTAAAAATCGTTGCCTGCAACAACACTTACTACATCAAAAAAGAGGACGCTAACGCCCACGATATTTTGCTGTGCGTAAAAGACGGCGAAAAACAGGCAACACCCATTGGCCGTGGCCGCGGTTATCGTTACGGCTTGCCAAACCAGGAATATTATTTTAAGGGGCAGGACGAAATGAAGGCATTGTTCAAAGAACTTCCGGAAGCGATTTTAAATATTGGGGAAGTTGTCTCAAAAATTGAACCCTTCAGTTTGCATCGCGATGTTTTGCTTCCAAACTTCGGTATTCCAAAGGAATTTTTAAATTCCGAAGATATAGATGGTGGAAAACGTGGCGAGAATGCCTATTTACGATATTTAACCTACGAAGGAGCTAAAAGACGCTATCCAGAATTAATTGAAGTCTCCTACGAAGCTTTAACCGATACCGAAATTCCCGAAAATGCATCCGAACGCGTAAAGGAAATTAAGCAACGCCTCGATTTTGAACTTGAAGTAATTGCAAATACCGGCTATCCCGGCTACTTTTTGATTGTACAGGATTTCATTGCTGAAGCTAGAAAAATGGATGTTTCCGTTGGTCCTGGTCGTGGTTCGGCAGCGGGAAGCGCCGTGGCGTATTGTTTGGGAATCACAAATATATGCCCTATAAAGTACGATCTGCTTTTTGAGCGTTTCTTGAATCCCGATCGTGTGAGTATGCCCGATATCGATATTGATTTTGATGATGAAGGCCGAAGCAAGGTTATGGATTACGTAATAAACAAATACGGAAGCAACCAAGTGGCGCAGATTATTACCTACGGAACGATGGCTGCAAAATCTTCCATTCGCGATACCGCTCGGGTTTTGGATTTGCCATTGAACGAAGCCGATAGAATTTCGAAATTGATCCCGAATATGACCAAACTGAACAAGATTTTCGGTTTGAGCGATGCGGAATTAAGAAGCCGTTTCCGAAGCGATGAGCTTCCGAAAGTGAACGAACTTTTAAACCTTTCCGAAGGAAATGATCTGGAAGCGCAAACAATTAACCAGGCAAAAATTCTTGAAGGCTCCGTTCGGAATACTGGAATTCATGCCTGTGGAGTTATTATTACGCCCAGCGATATTACCGATTTCGTTCCTGTTGCAACCGCGAAGGATTCAGATTTGTACGTTACACAGTTTGACAACTCGGTGGTGGAAAGTGCAGGACTTCTAAAAATGGATTTTTTGGGTCTTAAAACGTTGACCCTCATCAAAGACACCGTAAAGCTCGTAAAGCACAAACATAACATAGACCTGGATCCGGATTTTTTCCCACTCGATGATGAAAAAACCTATGAGCTCTTCCAAAGAGGGGAAACAGTTGGGATTTTTCAGTACGAATCTGCCGGAATGCAGAAGTATATGAAAGAATTGAAACCCACTGTTTTTGCAGATTTGATTGCAATGAACGCATTGTACCGTCCAGGCCCAATGGAATACATTCCTAGTTTCGTAAGAAGAAAACACGGCGAGGAAGAAATTGAATACGATCTTCCAGCGATGGAAGAATATTTAAAGGAAACCTACGGAATCACGGTTTACCAAGAGCAGGTGATGCTTCTGTCGCAGAAATTGGCAGGTTTTACTAAAGGTGAGGCCGACGTTTTGCGAAAGGCCATGGGGAAAAAACAAAAATCGGTTCTCGATAAAATGAAACCGCAGTTTGTTGCCCAAGCTTCCGAAAAAGGACACGACGCAGAAAAGCTCGAAAAAATCTGGAAGGATTGGGAAGCATTCGCGAGTTACGCATTTAATAAATCGCACTCTACGTGTTATGCGTGGATTGCATATCAAACCGCCTATTTAAAAGCGCATTATCCCGCGGAGTATATGGCGGCGGTGCTTTCAAATAATATGAGCGACATAAAACAGGTCACCTTTTTTATGGATGAATGCAAGCGAATGGGCTTGAATGTTTTGGGGCCGGACGTAAACGAATCGTTTCATAAATTCACCGTAAATGATGAAGGTGCCGTTCGTTTTGGAATGGGCGCGGTGAAGGGCGTTGGTAGCAGTGCGGTTGCAACAATTGTTGAACACAGAAAAGACGGAAAGTACAAATCTGTTTTTGATTTGGCCAAGCGAATTGATCTGCGTTCCGCAAATAAAAAAGCCTTTGAAAACTTAGCCTTGGCGGGAGGTTTCGATAGTTTTGACACACACCGCGCGCAATATCTTCACGATGATGGCGATGGCGTGATGTTTATTGAAAAAGTGTTGCGTTATGCAGCAAAATATCAGGAAACACAAAATTCTTCGCAAGTAAGTTTATTTGGGGATGCTAGCGAAGTACAAATTCCCGAGCCCGAAGTTCCACCATGTGAAGAATGGGGCACAATGAAAAAGTTGAAACAGGAACGCGAAGTGGTTGGGGTATATATTTCAGGCCATCCACTGGATGATTTCAGGATTGAAATGGACAGTTTTACAAATTGTAAAGTTTCAAGCTTCAATCATTTAGAAGATTATCTCAATAAGGAAATGTGTTTTGGTGGTGTTGTTAGTGATGTGCAGCACCGGGAATCAAAAGCTGGAAAAGGTTGGGCTATTTTCACCGTTGAGGATTACGAAGACAGTTACGATTTTAAAATTTTTGGAGAAGAGTATTTAAAATGGCGCCATTTCTTGGTTCCAAACTCCTTTATTTACGGTCGTGTTTTTGTAAAAGAAGGTTGGACCAATCGTGATACAGGTAAAAAAGGCGAGCCACGGCTTCAGTATAACAGCATTCAGTTGTTACATGATGTAATGGAAACGCACGGAAAAAAATTAACGCTTACAATTCCTTTAAACGAATTGAAAGAAGGAAAAATCAATTCACTTAAAAATCTTGTAAAAACCCATAAAGGCGAAAAACAGTTGTTTTTTGTGGTTTATGAAAACGAAGAAAAGATCCATCTTACCATGCCCAGCAGGAAGCATAAAATCAATATTTCAAAGGAATTGCTGGATGAATTGAAACGCGAGCAGTTGAGTTATAAGTTGAATTAACAATAGAAATAATCAATACCCGCATTTCCTAAACATATATTAACCCAGTAAGTTTTCGCAAAAAAAAGGACTACTTTTGTGTATTAATTAAAAACAAAGATTATGGCATTAGAAATAACAGACGCAACATTTGAAGAAACGGTTTTAAAAAGTGACAAACCGGTATTGGTTGACTTTTGGGCAGCCTGGTGCGGACCTTGCAGAATGGTAGGGCCCATCATTGAAGAAATAAGCAAAGAATACGAGGGCAAAGCCGTTGTAGGAAAAGTAGATGTGGATGCAAACCAAGAGTTTGCCGCAAAATATGGAGTTCGTAACATTCCAACCGTTTTGGTTTTCCAAAATGGCGAAGTAGTGGGCCGTCAAGTTGGCGTTGCTCCTAAAAACGTTTATGCTGAAGCGATTGATTCGCTTTTGTAAAATAATTTGATTAAGAAAAATTAAACTATAAAAGGCTTGGCGTATTGCTGGGCCTTTTGTTATTTTTATACTGTCCCAGTATGAGGACGAACGGATTGTTTTTGCTATTAAGAGAAAACATTCCCTAACCCCCTTCAAAGGGGGAATTTTTTATAACTAAATAAGTACATTCGTAAATGGAAAAAACAAATAAAATTCAGGATAAAATAGATGGCAAATTACTAGAGGAGCGCAAAGTCTTCCTTTGGGGAATGGTGGATGACAAAAGTGCGCGCCATGTTGTGGACAGGCTGATGTATCTGGACGCACTAAGCCACGACGAAATTAAATTCTACATAAACAGTCCCGGGGGCTATGTAACCTCTGGATTTTCAATTTATGATACAATTAAAGAAATAAAGAGCCCGGTTTCTACAATTTGTACCGGTTTGGCCGCTTCTATGGGAAGTATTTTGCTTTCCGCAGGCGAAAAAGGGAAGCGCTTTATTCAGCCTCATGCTCGTGTAATGATCCATCAGCCAAGTGGAGGTGCTCGTGGTGTTGCCAGCGATATTGAAATTACAGCACAGGAAATTTTGAAAACAAAAGAAATCAGTGCGCGTATTTTAGCTGAAAATTGCGATCAGAAATTTGAAAAAGTAATGAAAGATTTTAACCGCGATCATTGGATGAACGCTGAGGAATCTGTGGAATATGGAATTGCCGATAAAATTTCAAAATAAGAATTATGAAAAGAGCAATATTGGTATTTGGAATTGCCGCTATTACTTTAGTTGGTTGCAAGAATGTTGAAAACAAAGAAATTTCTTCGGAAGAAATTATAGAAACCAATGAAAGTGTTGATACTACCGTAGTAGATACACACAATTCCGAAAATTCATTGGATTGGTCAGGAGTATACCAGGGCACAATACCCTGTGCGGATTGCGAGGGAATCAAAACCATTTTGGAGCTGAAAAAGGATAAAACCTTTTTGCTGTCGCAAACATACCTGGGAAAGCCTGAGGGCGAAAATGAATTTACTCAAAAAGGCAACTTCGTTTGGAATCAAGGAGGCACGATGATTCGTTTAAGAACCGAAAGTGGCGGCTTTCAGTTTAAAGTAGGTGAAAACCAAATTTGGATGTTGGACTTAAAAGGAAACATCATTGAAGGCGATTTAGCCGATATGTATATTTTGAAAAAAAGTATTTAATAGAAAGGCTCGCTCTTGAATATTGAAAAAGAAATAAACGACCCTTCGACAAGCTCAGGGTGACAAAATGAATATAGAAAAGGAGATTAATGAAATAACGGGTTTTAAAAATCTCGAACTTCTTGCAAAACAAGTGGTAGAAGGGTTTATTTCTGGACTTCATAAAAGTCCGTTTCACGGTTTTTCTGCAGAATTTGCAGAGCATAAAATCTACAACAATGGCGAAAGTACCAAGCATATAGATTGGAAACTTTTTGCCAAAACGGACAAGCTTTATACCAAACGTTACGAAGAAGAAACGAACCTCCGTTGCCATCTAATTGTTGACAACAGTAGCTCAATGCATTATCCGAAACTGAAACAATTCAATATTAATTCTTTGAACAAAATTGGGTTTTCGGTATTGGCTTCGGCTGCAATTATGAATTTGATGAAGCGCCAGCGAGATGCCGTTGGCTTGAGTATTTATAGTGAGGGGTATGAGTTTTATGCTTCGGAAAAGGGAAGTGAGCGCCACCATCAAATGTTACTTCAAAAGCTAAACGAATCTTTGCTTACTTCCAAAGAAAAATCGCAAACCAAAACCTACGAGCACCTTCATTTAATTGCTGAAAAGCTAAAGCGGCGCTCATTGGTTTTTCTTTTTACTGATATGTTTCAGAGTGATGCCGAAGCGGAAAAGCTATTTGAAGCGCTTCAGCATTTAAAATACAACAAACATGAAGTAATACTTTTTCATACTTTCGATAAAAAGAGAGAGATTAATTTTGATTTTAATAATCGTCCAAAGCGTTTTGTAGACGTTGAAACAGGCGAATTTGTAAATCTTTATGCAGATAACATAAAGGAAGAATATGAAAAGGCGGTACAAGATTATTTTACGGAACTTCAATTACGCTGCGCACAATACAGGATTAAGTACGTGCGGACTGATATTAATGAAAGTTTCAACAAGATTTTAACCACCTATTTAGTAGAGCGTCAGAAGTTTGGATAAAAATTATTATTTTTTAAAAAAATAGTTTGCGAAAATGAAATGGAGTGGTATATTTGCCACCGCTTAATACGGCAAGGGAGCAATCCTAAAATGTATGGTAACAAATTTTCACTTTGCCCAACTGTTGTTGGGGTCCGCCTCAAGCGGATTGAAAACTTGGTCTGGTAGTTCAGTTGGTTAGAATACCTGCCTGTCACGCAGGGGGTCGCGAGTTCGAGTCTCGTCCAGACCGCAACTAAAATGTTGTGTTGTCCTCTAAAGCTTTAGCGAAAGAGGATGTGGTTTAGAAATAGACCGATGAGAAGCTTTTCCTAAATGGAGAGGCTTTTTTTGTTTTATACACATTTTAATGCTTTTTTGGCAATTTTGGGTGCCCCTTTAGGTGCCCCAAATAATTTCTCGGGTGCCCCACTTTTCAAAATCTTAAAAAAATGAAAAGTAGCACAATTACATTCTTATTTTTAATTCAAAGATCTAAACTAAATAAGCAGTGAAAATGCGCTATTTTTTTCAGATTTGTTCTTAATGAGTAACGAAAGGTTTTCTCAAAGAGTTTTCATCAAAATATACTGTAAAAATTTATTGGCTTTAAATGTGCAATTTCTTGTTTAGTCTTTAAAAATTAAAGAAAGTAGATGTTTAGATATTTTTTTCATTTATAAGGTAGGGTATATTCATTTGAAGATGTTTTATGTATAAATCATAAATACATGCTTTTAAGATTTTGGCTAATTTTTTCACTAAATTTGTAACAGCTACTAATTTAAAAATAATATGGAACGAAGGAATTTTATAAAAAAAACAGGGCAGGCATTGCTTGCTGTTTCAACAATCTCCATCACAGGTGCAATAATTTCTTCTTGCTCTTCAGATGATTCTGATGATTTTTTCGATGATGGCTATTATGACAATGGGTATTACGACGATGGTTATTATGATGATGGTTACTATGATGATGGTTACTACGATGATGGTTACTATGACGACGGTTACTATGATGATGGTTATTACGATGATGGTTATTACGATGATGGTTACTATGGCGATGCCCAAACAATTCGAGATATTCTAATAGCTACCAATTGGAAAGTTGCCAGCTATATTGACAGCGGCGTTGATGAAACTTCAGATTACAATGGTTACACAGTTGATTTTAAACTTAACAACGAAGTAGCAGCTTCAAACGGTAGTAACACAAATAATGGAAACTGGTCCGTGAACGGTTCAGGAAATGAATTGACCTTAAATTTTAACGGTTCTCCTTTTGATGAATTCAATGATGATTGGGATATTATAAGTGTACTGCCTACAAGAATTGAGCTTCGCGATGTAAGTGGTGGTGGTAGTGGAACTGATATTTTGATATTTGAAAAAGTATAGTCTGTTTGTTAGTGTTTTTTAATTGATTGGACATTTCTTTGAATTTTTACAGAAATGTCCAATCATATTTTAAACCCATCCCTGTTTTGAAAAAAATCCTATTTCTTCACGATACATTTTTAGAGACGCCGCGAGGTGCCGAACTTACCATTAAAGAATTGATGGTGCTGGGTGAAAATAAAAACTATTCCGTTTCTGTGGATTTTCTTAAAAGCTTTGAAGAAGTAAAACACAAAATTTCAAAAGCAGATTTAGTAGTTTTAAACAGTACTTCCCGATGTCATTTTGAACTGGATTTAATTGAAAACCTCCTTTCGCGGCAAGTGCCATACATTAAAGTGGAATACGATTATAATTTCTGTGTACGTCGAAATATATTATGCACTGTAGATTATAACGTTCGTAGTTGCTGTAATCCGGATAAATTTCATCTTTTCAGAAAGTTGTTTTCCAACGCTGCGTTGAATGTTTTTCAATCACCAAAACATTACCAATCTCATTTCGATTTTTATGGTGAAGCAATAGCAAACCACCTCATCATGCCACCCACCGTTGATGTTGATAAATTAAAGCCTTCTGAAAAAAAAGATGGAGAAACGATACCATTTTTTGGGGACCTCAATTTTTTAAAGGGTGGTCATGAGTATGTAACTTATGCCGAAGCACATCCAAACTTAACTTTTAAGGTTTTTGGAAGAAACCGTTTGCGTCGTGAAATGCCAAAAAACATGACGTTTCATGACCCAATTTCAAATACAGAAGTACTTGAAATCCTTGGAAAAACGAAACAATTTATTTGCAAGCCAGTTTGGCCTGAGCCTTCAGGGAGGCTAGCAGCAGAAGCATTTCTTTCAGGATGCGAAATTCTTTCAAATGATAGAATAGGAACTTTTTCTTTCGATTTTTACCCTGATAATTTTGAAAAAGCAAAAGCTGAAATGCTACAAGCTCCTGAGAATTTTTGGAATGCAATTTCTGAAATATTGAACAATTCAGCAGTAAACAAAAACCCAAAACTCAAAAAAGTTTTAGTCTATAAAAGCTATGGTGGATTGGGCGATATTTTCTTTGCCATCCCTGCAATTTATAAATTGGCTGAAGTTTCGGAAGAACTTCATTTTGCAGTTTCACCAAGGCTTGTTGGGTTTTTCGAGAAACATTTAAAAGGGGTTAAAGTCGTCAGTGAACCTGATGTTAAGGAAAACGAATCCAGTTATAATAATATATATGAATTGGGCAATTATCCTGCTTTCAGAGGCTATGATTTGCCGCACGCACTAAAATATCCCACCCATAAAAAAGTAAAGCAACACGCCATTCAGCATTATATAGACACCGTATCAAAATTGCATATAGATATAGATAATCATTTGGAAGTTTACCCATATTTTGAAAGTGATAAAAATGTGTCTAAGCCCTATTTTGTAGTGCATCATGGAGCAGGTTTTTTATTGAAAATTTGGCCAACTGAAAAGTATGCCTCCTTAATTGAAAGGTTGGCAAAAATTTTTCCACATTTAGATTGTAAGATTATAATGGGGCCGGAAGATCCAGATATTGCAAAATATTTTACGAAACCAATGCCCCATGTAAAATTCATCACCGGTGGAATGGAAGAAGTAGGAGAGACAATGGCAGGAGCAATGTTCCATATTGGCAATGATGCTGGAATAACCCACGTGGCAGGAGCTTTCAACGTACCAACAGTGGGGATATATGGCCCTACAGGCCCAGGAAGTTGGGGAAGTTTTGCACAGCACAACCAACTTATTTGGGGCAAAAAGGATGTTTGCAATCTTAAGTGCAATTATGATGTAATTTTAAATTGTGCGCATAGAATTTGTTTGACCTCTGTTACAGAAGAAAGAGTATTAGAAGCACTATATAAAGTCTTACAGGAAAGTTATCCCAAACATGAAATCCAGTTCATATTAAACCCACAAGTTTCTATAGAGTTTGGAGAAAAAGACTGTTTAATTAAGTTGGGTGAATATGAACTGCTCTTGGAGTATCATAGTGATTTAATGAAAACTAACATTGAAACTATGCTTTCAGATGAAATTTCAAAACCAGCAGATACAGGAGATCTAAAAATGGTAGCCGATGTTTTGGTACAACAAAATATTATTTTTAAAGTTCCTACATTCAACTAAAATTATTTTTTTTCAAAAAGGCTTTTACTATCTTCACGTCCCAAATAAACAAAATGATTTTAGAAACTATAAAGAACCGTCGCTCGGTTTTTCCCGCACAATATAACAGCCAGCCAGTTACCAAAGAAGAAATCTTAACCATACTTGAAAGCGCAAATTGGGCTCCAACACATAAACGTACAGAACCTTGGCGATTTAAGGTATTTCACGGTGTATCCCAAATAGGATTGGGTAAATTTATTTCTGAAACCTATAAGCAAACCACAGAAAATTTCTCAGAGTTTACATATAATAAATACATGGAAAACCCTGTAAAAGCAGCTTGTGTAATAGCCATCTGTTTTCAGAGAGACCCTAAAGAAAGCCTTCCAGAGTGGGAAGAAATTGCGGCTACGGCGATGGCCGTCCAAAATATGTGGCTTACTGCACACAATATGAATATTGGAGCGTATTGGGGCTCTCCCGGGATCGTAAAATATATGGACAAGTTCATACAAATGGAAGATGGAGAGCAATGCCTAGGGTTTTTCTACTTAGGAAAATACGATGGTGAACTTCCCGAAGGAATACGTAAAAGTACCATAGAAGAAAAAACCGTTTGGATGTAATATCCAAAGTTTCCAATTAAAAATTTAAGAATAATTAAGGCCTGTAAGATTTAAAAAATCTTACAGGCCTTTTTGTTAAAATAAAATTTTAATAACTAAATAGTTAGTTTGAACTAAATATTTAGTTATATTTGAAATCACAAATCACAAACCATATAATGAAACAACTAACAAAAGCAGAAGAAGACATTATGCAAATCCTTTGGGATTTAGAAGAGGCAAATGTTGCTTCAATTATTGAAAAATTACCAAAACCAAAACCTGCCTACAACACTGTTTCCACCATTGTCCGTATTCTTGAAAGCAAGGATTTTGTAGATTATAGAAAAGAAGGAAGGGGTCACGTCTATTTCCCCAAAGTGAAGAAAACGGAATACAGCAGCCAATCCTTAAACAAATTGATGGACGGCTATTTTCAAGGTTCCTTCAAAAGTATGGTTTCCTTTTTTATGAAGAAAAACGATATCAGCATTCAGGAAATGGAGGTGATTATGAAAGAAATTAATTCTGAAAAAAGGGAGAAATGATACATACACTATTTCAAATACTCGTTTTTCAAATACTGTTTTTGGTTGTATATGACCTCTTTCTAAAAAAAGAAACATTTTTCGGCTTGAACAGGATATATCTATTGTTGACACCGATTCTGGGATGCGTTTTGCCATTCATTAATATAGATTTTCTTCAACAAAACATTCCGCAAGAATATATATTAGAGTTGCCGGCAGTTGTCATTGGCAGCGATACTCCCGAGGCAATTTCAAGTGTAACTTCGTTTTGGCTTACACGCCTGTTGGATTTTTGGCTTTTAGGAATCTTCTTAAGCACTATAATTTTCTTTTTGAAATTTTATAAAATAATAAAACTATTTTTCGCTGGAACCACAGAATATTCTGATGGATTTAAACTTAAAATTCTTCCAAAGACTGACAAGGCCTTTTCCTTTTTCAACACTATATTTTTGGGTCAAAACATTTCCGAAGAGAGCAAATCCAGCATCATTGCACATGAAAAAATACATATCCAAGAAAAGCATTCACTGGACCTTCTTTTTTTTGAAATGCTACGAATAATCTTTTGGTTCAATCCAATGGTTTATTTGTTTCAAAATAGAATTGCCACACTACACGAATTTATTGCCGATGCAAAAGTGACAATTCAAAAAGATAAAAAACAATACTACCAAGACCTACTTTCCGAAGTATTCCAAACCGAAAAAATTTCATTCATCAATACATTTTTCAATCAATCATTAATCAAAAAACGAATCAGTATGTTACAAAAATCAAAATCAAGAAAAACCGCGCAGTTAAAATATTTACTGCTATTGCCAGCAATCTGCACAATGTTAATCTACACTGCTTGCAGTAATGACCCAAAAGCCGAGGAAACACAAACTGTCCAACAGTCAGATTCCGAAGTGATGAACAAAATCAACGAACTTTCAGAAGCTATTATGAAAAAGGGCGAAATGACTCCAGAGGAAGAAAAAGCACTGAAACTGCTTACAACGGAAGCACAACTAGGAGATAAGGTTTACACTTCCGTGCAAGAATATTTGGATGAAACCAAAGGAGAGAATGACATGTCAGTTGCTTTTTCCACAATAGAAAAGGTGCCTACTTATCCAGGTTGTTCAGGTGACAATGAAGCGTTGAAAAAGTGTTTCACAGAACATATTAGCAGTTTTGTGGGCGAAAATTTCAATACAAAACTTGGGAAAGATTTAGGACTCACGGGCAGACAACGCATTGTTGTTCAATTTAAAATTGACAAATCAGGAAACATTGTTGATATTAAAGCAAAAGCTCCAAAATCAGAACTTGAAACAGAAGCCATTCGCATTATTAAAAAACTTCCGCAAATGCTGCCCGGTGAACAGAAGGGTGAAAAAGTGGGTGTTCTTTATTCTTTGCCTATTGTCTTTGATGTAGTTGAATGAAAAAAGGCAGAAGTGTTTTTATATAATAGGAAGTCCAAAATAAAAACTATGGCAATTGAATAGTATATAATAGGCATCTCTTTTGGATATAAAACCATATCAATCTGGTGTATAAAACCCTCAGTAACTCTTTAACATAGTAAATTTCAATTATTAACTAGAATATGATAGTAATTAAAAATAAAATGACACAGAGACTGCATATAGTGTTGTTTACAGGATTCTTTGTTTTAATTCAATTGTCTGGTATTGCCCAGGTTAATAAAAATCAGCAATTCTTAGAGAAAATTGGAACTATAGATAGTCTGTATTCCGAAACTCTTAAAGATTACAGAGAGATTTATATTCAATTGCCTGACAATTACAACTCTGAACATAAAGAGAAATATCCTGTGGTTTATATTTTAGACGGAGAAGTCCTTCTATCCACAGTTAAGAATGTTCAAGATTTTTATAGTGGTGGATTTACTTCAGAAATGGTTCTTGTCGGTATTTCAAATGCAAAGAACAGAACTCGAGATTTGACAACTTCAACAATAACGGAAAAATATGGAATGCCTTTTAATGAAGAAAATGGAGCCGCGGATAATTTTAGTGAATTTATTGAATCAGAATTGATTCCATTTATTGAAAACAAATACCCTGTAACCAGCTTTAGAACTTTAATTGGTCATTCTTATGGAGGCTTATTTACTATTTATATGCTGATTAATCATCCGCAATTATTCTCCAATTACATAGCAATCGATCCAAGTCTTGATTGGGACAATCAAAAGTTACTAATAGAAGCACAACAAAAACTTCCAAAGAATAACTATAAAAATAAATCCTTATTTATGTCTTTAAATGGGCAATTGCATATGCAGGATCCAAAGGTTACTATAGAAAATGTGATGCAGGACTCTTCAGACTTTACTTTATTTGCAAGGTCTAATATATCATTTTCAAATATGGTAAAGCAAAACAATAAAAATGGATTGGCTTTTGAATGGAAATTTTATCCAAGAGATTTACACGGCACCATTTCATTTCCGTCAATTATGGATGGTTTAATATTTGATTTTGAATGGTATCAAATGGAGAATACTGACAAATTTAATTCACCTACAACTTCAAAAGAAGAATTGTATGGCATAGTAAATTATCGCGCCAAGAAGCTTAAAGATTATTTTGGATACACAGTTCCCCCATACCCAGAGGACCTTTTAAATATGCTCGGTTATATGAGTTTAGACATGGAGCAATTGGAAAAGTCAAAGATGTTTTTTGAGTTTGCAATTCGGTTTTATCCAAATAGTCCAGATAGTTACTATGCCATGTCAGAATATTATGAAAGAATCAAGGATGATGAAAATGCCTTTAATTTTGCAACCAAAGCTTATGAAATAAACCAGAGTGAATACTATAAACTCAGAATGGAAAAACTGATGAAAAAATAACAGCGGGTGTCAATGATTGGTTATAAGTAATTGGTTGTTCTTGTGTGTTTTAGAAATTCCTGTTGTATTTCAAGCTATTAACTTTCAAATGGCTTTTAAAAGGCATACTTCGACTGTGCTTATTACAGGTATTAACATCCCAGATTGACATTCAGCTTTGACTTTCATTTTAATCACGTATGTTTCAGTAAATTTGTACTTTTCAAAGTAGAATTTGTTCTGAAATGATAAAGCGTTTCCATTTTTTTATTCTTTTACTACTGGCAACTTCCTGCCAGTTTTTTGAGACCGAAAAAGTCTCTTCAGAAAAAATATATAAAGACGAGATGGAAGCCATAGATTGGAAAGACGTAGATCGCTATCCATCCTTTTCTAACTGTGATAACATTTTGGAAAAACCCGAGCAGAAAGACTGCTTTATAAACACTGTCAGTTCGCAACTTTACAGATCCATCAACCATGAAGGGATGGTTGCAACCCGCGAGGTTTATGATACCGTAAAAGTGAATTTTGAAGTGAGCAGCAGCGGCCAACTTTCAATTTTGGAAATAAAAATGGATACGGTGTTGCAAAAAGAATTTCCAGATTTGGAAATATGGCTTTTGCAAAGTATTGATTCCTTAGAACCTGTAGCTCCAGCCTATAAACGTGGAATTCCTGTGAAAACGCAATTCACCTTACCAGTTGTAATTAAAACAAATTGATTACAGGTTGAATTTATAACCGAGTGTAAAATCAATTGGAAACTCACCATTGCTATCCACGCTTAAACCCACAATATCATTATAATTAAAGGTAATGTAACCGTTGCCAACTTTATAATCTGCGCCCAAACCAAAAGTAATTGGAGCGCTAAAATCGCTGCCTGAAGTTTTTTCAGTATATGTTATATTAGGAAAAACATCGGGTGCCAAAATATATGTTTGTTCCCTTTTTGAAAAAGTGAGCGCCGCAAATTTGGTATTTATAAAAGCATCAAACTTGGATGTTTTCACAAATTTGAAACGGTAGTTCAGCGATAATTGCGAAGCTGAATATTTGTATTCACTGCTTTCAAAAGTTTGCTTAAAGCGAAGTACCATCGCATGTCTTTTTAGTTTTACGCCATCAACGAGTTCTAAATCTATCCCAGCAACAGCTTGTAGTGCATTAGTTGGGTTTTGTGTATAAATACTATTGCTCATACCCACAAATGCTCCAAGGCGAAACTGTAGATCAATGGATTTTTCGGCTTCGCTAAAATTGGGATCCTTCTTTTTGTTGTAATCCACAAAAAAGGCATGCAAGCTAGGCAACGTCAATTTTACTTTTTCAGTTGAAACTGCAGCGTCACTAGTTTGTTGCTGCAACGTTTCTTTGTATTCCTCTTGGTAATCGCCATCTTGTTTTGTGTTTTTAAGCTCAACAATATCATTGTCTTTCTTTGAAAAATAGCGGTATTCTCCGTCAATGGTGTTCCAAAGCAGTGTCAACGCGCCCTCAACTTCGGCATTCAAAGTGTAAGTTTGGCCATCAACGGTATATTGCTGTTGTGCTTGCAGCGCACCTGCGGAAAGTATAAAAAACAAAGTGAAAATGGGGATTAGCAGTTTCATAAGGGCGTGTTTTAAAGTACGGCTAAGGTAAAAAATTAAATCAATTTATCATTGTTTTTCGAAGCTTCGCCCTTTCCAAGAATAGTTTCCGCCAAAGCTTCCGAATACTACCAACAAAACTATTACAGCATATACAAACGGCTGCCACAAAAATTTCCAAAGTAGAATTTCTTCGTCAAAAAATAATGCAATTTGATGAATGACAACATAATCCGTAATTATTTTGAAGAAAAACAACGAAGTATAAATTAGAATATTTTCAGAATCAAAGCCCATAAAAAATGGTAGTGCAAGAATTGAAATGTTTGTTAAAAACACCAACACCCCCAAAAGTATGGATGCTGTATTTTTCTGTTTTGAAGTTTTAGAAGCCCAACGGATTCGTTGGTTTAAAACCTCTTTCCATGTTTGCTGTGGTTTTGTGGAAACAATTGCATCAGGGCTTTTTAAAAAATGAACCATATCTGGAAAATGTTTTTTCATCTTTTCCAGTAAAAAAATATCATCGCCACTTGCAATATGATCGTTTCCTGAAAAACCGTTTACAATGAAATACGAATTTTTTTTATAAGCTAAATTTGCACCGTTGTTCAATAGAGCTATTTTCAGTCCAAAGCTACCAATAGTAACTGCCTGTAAACTGAAACCATCCAATTGCTGAAAGTTTTCAAGACTGTTTCCTTTACTTTTATAAACAACGGGTCCACAGACCATAACACAATCGTTTTGCTGAATGTAACTGTCAAAAACGTTAAGCCAGTTTTTTGGAAGCTCACAATCTGCATCTGTGGTCAAAACCCATTCACAGTTTGAGTTTTTGATTGCTTCTTGAATAGCGTCTTTTTTAGGTGAATTGGAAACGCGTATGTTTTGAATGACTTTTATTGAAAATTTGCTTTTTTCAATTGCAGCAGAAATTATAGTTTCGGAATTATCTTCGGATGCATCATTCACAAAAATGACTTCAAACCATTCGGAAGGATAATTCAAGACCTCAATACTTTTCAGAAGAGAGGGAAGGTTTTTCGCCTCATTTCTGAAAGGAATTATCACGCTGAAACAGGTATCGGGATTCTTTGTTTCAGAAGAAAAAGGAGGCACTTTTTGAAAGCCGCCAACCAACCCCATCATACAAATAAAGTACACGAGAAAAAGTATTACTAAGATCCAAATCATCGTGTAGTGGGTTTGTAGGTGAGCACGAAAAAACTACCTAAAAGTGAGGGAAGTACAAAGTTTAAAAGCCACATGGCAAGCACAGTACTTAAAACAATTAATTCTGGAACTCCAGCAAAAGAAAATAGCCAAACCGCCACGCCACCGCGGATTACTACATCAAAAATAAAAAGTGTTGGCAGAATGGAAACCAAAAAGTACATTGCAAAAATCAACGGAATGGCTTCGGGAATAGCAATTTTTCCTCCAAAAATGACTAAAAGTCCGTAAAACATTCCACTAAATATTACATAACGGATTGCTGAAAAAAGTACAGTTTTAAACTTTATTTGAAACGGAATATCTCGAAAAAATCGTATTGTTTTTGTTATCGAAAAACCCTTCAACAACAATTCCTTTTCTTTAAAATAGTAACCGATTGCAATAAACAAAATAACCCCAATTCCAAAATAACAAAGCGTTGTGACCGAATAGGTAATGTTGAAATTTCGCAATAAATAAAGGAGTCCAAAAATGCCAAAAAAGGTAGTGATAAGCATTTGTGCAGCACCGGAAAAGAAATTCAGTAATAGTATTTTTTTTCGCTTTCTATTTTCAAAGAAAAGCGCTTTTGCGCCGTATTCGGCAATGCGGTTGGGTGTTGCCAAAGAAACCGTAAGAGAAGCTAGACTTTGTTTTAGCGCAGTTTTGAAATTTATTTTTTCAAAAGTGGAAACCAAGGTTTTCCATTTCAGGATTTCAAAAAACCAATTGGCTGATGCTAAAAAGACGAATAGCAATAATGAATAAATTGAAATACTTCCTTTAGAGAAAATAGTTGCTGTAAACTCACTAAAACCTAATGAAGTATTGTTTTTCAGTTTATAAAAAATATACCCAAAAGTTACAGCGAGCACCAAAACTTTGGCGGCGGCAAGCAGATATTGTTTAGCTTTGTGGGGTACGGCAATCATTGTGCTAAAATACTAATTCCTGCCTTTCGGCAATGCTAAAGGTAAACTTCAGCAGGAATCTCTTTAATATGGAAACCAAATCAGAAAAAATCATCTTAGGAATTGACCCCGGAACTACGATTATGGGTTTCGGCCTCATAAAAGTAGTGGGCAAACAGATGCAATTTATGCAACTGAACGAATTGCAACTGAAAAAATATGATGACCATTACCTAAAATTGAAACTCATTTTTGAGCGTACGGTTGAACTTATAGACACCCACAACCCAGACGAAATTGCCATTGAAGCACCGTTCTTTGGAAAAAACGTACAGTCTATGCTCAAGCTTGGCAGGGCGCAAGGCGTTGCAATGGCGGCAGGACTTTCAAGAGAGATTCCAATAACAGAGTATTCCCCAAAAAAAATAAAAATGGCCATCACCGGCAACGGAAACGCCAGTAAAGAACAAGTGGCTAAAATGCTTCAAAGTCTATTAAGCCTAAAAGAACTGCCCAAAAACCTGGATAGCACCGATGGACTGGCAGCAGCTGTGTGCCATTTTTACAATTCAGGAAAAGTTGAGGTTGGGAAAAGCTACACGGGTTGGGCGGCTTTTGTGAAACAAAACGAATCAAAAATCATCAAATAATTCTGAATTCAGAATTCAAAATTGAAATGAGCGGAATCTACATCCACATACCTTTTTGCAAACAGGCATGTCATTATTGCGATTTCCATTTTTCTACTTCTTTGAAGAAAAAAAGCGAATTGGTCAATGCACTGTGCAAAGAATTGGTGCTTCGGAGAGGGGAGTTAAAAGATGAGGTTGAAACCATTTATTTCGGTGGCGGCACACCGAGTTTGCTTTCTTCAGAAGAATTGCAACAGATTTTCCGAGTTATTTATAAAAACTATAAAATTTCCGAAACCCCTGAAATTACCGTCGAAGCCAATCCAGATGACATTACAAATGTCAGTCTGAGCAAAGACGAAGACCTTATGGAAACCAGATTAAACGCTTTTAAAAAAATTGGAATCAACAGATTAAGCATTGGTATCCAATCATTTTTTGAAGAAGATTTAAAACTGATGAACCGCGCCCACAACGCTTCAGAAGCATTGGAATGTATTCAGGAAGCAAAAAAGCAGTTTGATAATATTAGTATCGATTTAATCTATGGGATTCCTGGAATGAGTAACCAACGTTGGAGAGAAAACCTCGAAATCGCTTTAAATCTTGATGTTCCCCATCTTTCGTGCTATGCTTTGACCGTTGAGCCAAAAACTGCCTTAAAAAAATTCATTGAAAAAGGAATTGTACCACCTGTAGATGAGGAAGTAGCAAAACAACATTATGAAATTTTATTAGCTGAAACCGAAAAAGCAGGATTGGAGAATTACGAATTTTCAAATTTTGGAAAACCGGGTTTCCATTCACGTAACAATACCGCTTATTGGGAAGGAAAACCCTATTTGGGCATTGGTCCATCGGCGCACAGTTATGATGGAAAATCACGGAGTTGGAACGTTGCAAACAATACAAAATATATAAAAAGTATTGAGGAAGGAAAACTTCCTTTGGAGACGGAAATGCTTTCAAAAGAAGACAAATACAATGAATACATTATGACCGGATTGCGAACGAAAAAAGGTGTTTCCTTGGAAAAAGTTGAAATTGAATTTGGAAAAAATTATTTAATATACCTTTTAAAACAAGCTGAAAATCCATTAAAAAATGAGCTATTATTTCTTGAAGACAACACTTTAAAAATTTCAAAAAAAGGAAAGTTTTTAAGCGATGGCATTGCGGCAGATTTATTCTTAGTAAATTTAGATTGATGAAAACTACTATTGAAATTAGAAATCAAACAATAAAAGTTAATCTTTCCAAACCCTTGGATATTTCAATCCATTTGCAGGCTTCGGAAGAAAATCCGCTTGCGTGGTACCAAAACAAACCCACAATTGAGCCTGTAAAAATGGGCGATTGGACAGGCAAAGTTACAGAGGGCGCTTCAGTTAATTTCAACAATGTGTTTTTCAATCCGCATGCACACGGTACGCATACGGAGTGTTTTGGGCACATTTCAGAGGAGTTTCATTCCGTAAATGAAGCCTTGAAAACCTTCTTTTTTTTAGCGGAAGTAATTACCGTAAAACCTGAAAAAATTGGTGAAGACGAAATCATTTCTAAAGAAAGCATCAAAAGAGGTTTAAATGGAAAAACGCCTGATGCTATAGTAATCAGAACACTTCCAAATACTTCAGAAAAAAAATCGAAACATTGGTCGGACACTAATTGGCCATTTCTTCACGAAAAAGCGGCTTTGTTTTTACGAGAAATTGGAGTGAAACATTTGTTGATTGATTTACCTTCAGTTGACAAAGAAAAAGACGAAGGAAAACTTTTGGCGCACAAGGCTTTTTGGAATTTTCCAAAAAATCCGCGTGAAGACTGTACAATCACAGAACTGATTTATGTCCCCAATTCATTGGAAGATGGAAGTTACCTTTTGAATTTGCAAATAGCATCCTTTCATAACGATGCTTCGCCTAGCAAACCAGTGCTATATAAAATCGAGAACTTATGAAAGCAACTTTAAAAATTGAGGAATTAGCCCAATTTATTTTCGGAATTTTTCTCTTTTCACAATTAGATTATGCGTGGTGGTGGTTTCCCGCATTGCTGCTCACGCCAGATATTGGAATGTTGGGATATTTGATAAACCCAAAAATAGGCGCTTTCACTTACAATGTTTTTCACCACAAAGCAATTGCCATAGTTATTGGTATATCAGGTTTTTATTTGAACAATTCACTGTTAATTTTAATAGGTGTAATTTTGTTCTCACACGCTTCCTTCGACAGAATTTTTGGTTATGGTTTAAAGTATACAGACAGTTTTAAAAACACACATTTGGGGAGCATTGGAAAATAATATTATGGAATATCTATTTATAGGCTTGGCGGTTGGAGCTATTTTGGCTTACTTTCTTTTTGCGCGTTTCAACGGTTTCCGAAAACGGGAAAGAGTGAACACGCAGTCTGTTATCTTGATGGAAAAAATTAGAAGTGTCTGTAAGTTCATTACCGTGGAAGGCGATTTTTCTGAAATTTTCCACTATGAAAATGTAAAAGATAAATGGCTGAATTTACTTTTGGGAAAAAAGAAAGCCTTGGTTTTAATTGAAGCCAAAGCACACATTGGTTTCGACCTTACTAAAGTGAAAATGCGCGCCGACACAAAAAATAAGACTATTGTTTTGACCAATTTTCCACAGCCTGAATTGCTTACAATCGAGACCGATTTTAAATATTATGATAAACGCGAAGGTTGGGCAAACCCCTTCACAGCAACAGATTTGACAGAAATAAACCAAGAAGCCAAAAAGCACATTGTTGATAAAATACCAGAAAGCGGATTATTAAACGAAGCCTCAAAACAAGCTTTGGAAACTATCCAGCTAATGGAAAAATTAGTGGAAACAATTAATTGGAAACTCGATTATACCGCTTTGGAAGTCAATGAAAACCCAAAAGCAATTGCTTCAAAAAAATGAAACTATTAGTTCTTTTTTTTAGTTTTCTGAACGTATCGGCAATTGCACAGGATTATGAACGTGTGGATGCTATTATTTCTATGTATCCAAATACTTTTCACAATCCAGAAAAACTTTCAAAATTTATTGCCCGCGATTTTAATTCGGAAGAAGATAAAGTCAGGGCAATTTACACTTGGATTATTCAGAATATTGCCTACAATCCTGATGAATACAAGCAGTTTGATTACACCTTTACAAACTATCGGCAACGAAACGAAAAAGATGAAAATCTACGTGCCAAAATCATTGAAAGAACCATTCAAAAAGGAGTTGCGGTTTGCGAAGGATATGCCATGCTTTTTGAAAAATTGTGTGAGCAGCAAGGGATAAAAAACTATTTGGTCCGTGGCGATATAAAATCCAATTTTCCTGATATCGGAAGGCCTTTTAAGCGAATTCATATGTGGAATGTGGCCACAATTGACGACAAGCCCTACCTTTTTGACGCCACTTGGGGCGCTGGAAAATTCAATGGAAAATTTATTAAGGAACCAAGCTATTTTTATTATAAAACACCGCCGGAACTTTTCTTAAAAACGCACTATCCAGATATGTTTGAAGATGCTTTTTTAGATGGAAAACTCAGTAGGGAACAATTTTCGGAACTACCTTTGATTATTGAAAAAAATCTGTTTCCTAAGGATATTGAATCCCCAACAAAAGGTTTGCTTTTTGAAAATGAATATTTAGGAGAAATTTTATTTTCCATCAAAAACTCGAATCCTGAAAAAATCTCATATTCTTATGGCTCCGAAATAATTTCCATTGAAGAAATTGAAAGGGAACCAGACCGAATTAAGTTTAATGTCCCTTTAATTATAGGAGCAAAAACATTACTTATCTATTTTAACGAAAAACCTGCTTTGGGCTATAAAATAAACTGAACCATTATGAATATTGAAGAATTCAGAAATTATTGTATCTCAAAAAAAGGAGTTACCGAGTCTTTTCCTTTTGACGAAAAGACGCTGGTCTTTAAGGTGATGGGTAAGATGTTTGCGCTTACGGGCTTGGAATATAATCCCGCCCAAGCCAACCTAAAATGCGATCCAGAAAGAGCTATCGAGCTTCGGGAAGAATACGACGGGCTTATCAGACCAGGTTATCATATGAGCAAAGTTCATTGGAACACCGTGGAACTTGAAAGAAATATTCCACACGAACTGGTTTTAGAATTGATCGATCATTCTTATAATTTGGTTGTAAAAAGCCTCACAAAAAAACTTCAAGCTGAACTGGCTTCGCTTTAAAACATTAAAAAATAAATGAACAACTCTTCCGATTTTTACAAATTACAGATTGAAATCCATTCCGAGGATATGCAAAAAATAAAGCAAAACCTTGTGGTTTCAAGTACCATAAGGCTTTTGGTGTTTTTGCTGGCTTGTTTTGGTGTATATTTTTTCTTCGGAAACGCAAAAATTGTAATTGCTATTATTGTCCTTGCTATAGCGGCATTTGTTTATATGGTTTCAAAGCATGCTGGCCTACAATACGAGCGTGACTTGAAAAAGAAGTTGATGGAACAAAACGAAACTGAACTTGATGTTTTGAACCGTATTTTCCATCATTTGCCTTCTGGTGAAAAATATAAAGATCCACTTCATTTTTATAGTCAGGATATTGATCTTTTTGGGCGTGGTTCTTTCTTTCAATATTTGAACAGAACTGCCTTGGAAAGTGGTGCTGATTTTTTGGCGAAACTTTTCACTGAAAACCAAATAAATTCCATCCCCAAAAAACAAAAGGCAATAATCGAATTATCTGAAATGCCCAAGTGGCGGCAGCAGTTTTCAGCAATTGCTTCTCTTGTGAAAACAGAAGTTTCCGCGACAGAAGTAACCAAGTGGCTTAAAAATTATAAAACCTTTGTCCCAAAATGGATCAAAACAGTTTCATTAGTATTTTCAATTATTTCGGTTGGATTGATAGTGTTGAATTACCTTGATTTGGTATCGGGTTACGCAGTTGCGGGATGGTTCTTTATAGGGCTTGCAATTACAGGTAAATATTTAAAAAAAATAAACGATCTATCTTCCCATACATCAAAAATTCAAAGCACTTTTGAGCAGTTTCATAAATTAATTTTGGAGATTGAAAATGAGGTTTTCTCTTCAGAATTTCTTTCGGAAAAAAGAAATTTAGTGGTTAATTCTGACACCAAGGCTTCGTCTATTTTAAAAAAATTCGCCAAGCATCTTGACGCGTTAGACCAACGCAGCAATATGCTTATAGGTATTATTGCCAATGGTTTTATGCTTCGCGACCTCCGCCAGAGCTACAACATCGAACAGTGGATTGAAAACCACAAAGAAAGTGTTCCAATATGGTTTGACGTGATTGCTTTTTTTGATACATATAACAGTTTGGGCAATTTCGCTTTTAATCATCCTAATTATGTTTTTCCAAAAATCAGCGATGATGTTCCCGTTTTAAAAGTGAAGGGTGCAGGGCATCCGTTACTAAAAGAAACAACGATGGTTCGCAATGACTTTCAGATTAATTCAGAAGAATTTTTTATTATTACAGGAGCGAATATGGCGGGGAAAAGTACATTTCTTAGAACGGTTTCCCTTCAAATTGTAATGGGTAATATAGGTTTGCCCATTTGTGCCGAAAAGGCTGAATACAACCCGATAAAACTCATCACGAGTATGCGGACTACGGATAGTTTAACGGATGATGAATCTTACTTTTTCAGTGAATTGAAACGATTGAAATTTATTGTTGACGAAATAAAAACCGATCGTTATTTCATCATTCTCGATGAAATATTGAAAGGAACAAACAGCACAGATAAAGCCATTGGCTCCCGAAAATTTGTTGAAAAACTTGTTGCCAGTAATTCCACAGGTATCATCGCTACCCACGATTTGAGTCTTTGCGTTGCAGCAGAAGAATTGCCAGAAGTAAAAAACTATTTTTTCGATGCACGAATTGAAAACGACGAACTCTTTTTTGATTATACCTTCAAACCCGGAATTTGCCAAAATATGAACGCCTCCTTTCTACTGAAAAAAATGCATATTGTAGATTGATTTCTATAATTATCACAAAAACAATAGTTTGTATTTATTTTTTCATTACTTTTAAGTCAGCTTTAGTCCTTATGGATTCTTCACTTTAGCTTTTTTTACTGTCCTCTGTTTGCCCCAAAATTAAATAGTAACCAATTTTAATATTTATACTAATTTAATTTTATGTGATTATGAAAACAACCACCAACCTTAAGTTTATTGCAATAGCATCGATTATGTTGTTATTGAATTTTAGCATTTTGGCTCAAAATGAAGCGAACCGGCCACAATATCTTTCAGTTACAACTATGCACTGGAATATGGATAAAGAAGATTTCAGCATGGATGCATGGAAAGCCGTAGAGAAGGAATATCTGCAAAAAGTAGTCAGCAAGAATGAATATATTTTGTCAGCATCCTATTACACGCACCTTTTTTCGTCTGATAATACCGAGGTGCTTTACGTACAAACCTATCCATCTTGGGAAGCAATGGATAAAGCTGCTGATCGTGCTGAGGAACTCGCAAAACAAGCGTGGCCAGATGAAAAAGCAAGAGGAAAGTTCTTTAAAAACCGCGATGATTATATGTCGGTAAATCATTCCGATGAAATTTATGCTCCAATAGATGGTGCCAAATTAATTCCACAAGACAATAATAAAGATTTAGTGCTGTATGTTCGAAAAACCTATTTTACGTTTCCAGAAGATGGTTCCCAAAAAGAATTTGACGACTTGCGGGCTGAAAATTTAGCGAAAGTTCTTTCAAAAAACGAATACATAAAAGGTTACTATCCCAATGTTCATGCTTGGGGTAGCGACAAAACTGAATTTATAGAGGCATTTTTTGTAGATTCTATGTGCGACTTGGAAAAAATGTTTGATAAAAATGGTGAATTGATTGAGCAAGCCTGGCCTGGTGATTCCGGAAAACAACGTGGAAAGAAATGGGGCAAATATTTTAACGGAGTTCATGGTGATACTGCCTATACTTTAGTGGCGGAACTTTCAAAATAAAATTTTAGAAATTATATTTTTTCAGAAAAGGATGTTTTAAAAAAAGCATCCTTTTTTAATATCAAAGAAGACCGTATTTTCGCGTTGTTGCTATCAAAAAAGCAATTCCGAATATGGATTCAGTAACACAAATAGTTTTGGGTGCCGCAGTGGGTGAGGCCGTTCTGGGTAAAAAGATTGGTAATAAAGCAATGGCATTGGGCGCCGTTGCCGGAACAATTCCAGATTTGGATGTTATTGCAAATTATTTTACAGATACAGTTACCGCTTTGGAAATACACCGTGGGTTTACACATTCTATTGTTTTTGCTGTGGTTTTTGGGTTGCTTCTTGGTTGGCTACTCTCGCTTTGGGACAAGCGAGCCAGTTTAAAGGAATGGTCTTGGTTTTGGTTTCTGTGTTTTGTAACGCATCCAATGCTGGATGCGCACACAACTTGGGGCACACAGCTTTTTTGGCCTTTTGATCTTCGCTTGGCTTACAAAAATATTTTCGTCATCGATCCGCTTTACACATTACCGTTTTTGGTGTTTTTGATTTTTGCGATGTTTCAGAAAAGAGGAAGTATCAAAAGACGAAGATTCAATAACCTTGGGTTGATTGTGAGCAGTGCATATATGTTGCTAACCATAATTCTAAAGGGAATTAGCTATACAAAATTCGAATCAGCACTCAAGGATCAAAAGATAGCATACTCGGCAATTGAGACGAAACCGAGTCCGTTTAATACTATAATGTGGACTGCAAATGTGCAAACTGAAGAAGCATTTTTAATAGGCGATTATTCTTTTTTTGACACACAACCCATTCAGTTTTTTCCGCATCCTAAAAACCACGAAGCACTTGGCTATTTAAAAGAATACGACAAAGTGCAACGGCTTATAAAAATTACTCAAGGTTGGTACACTATTACTGAAAAGGAAAGTGGAATTTATTTGAACGATCTCCGTTTTGGGCTTATTAGTCTCGATGCTAATGCAGATAAATTTGCCTTCAGTTTCTTAATTGAAAAGGAGGGAAATGATGTAAACGTTACCGAAGAACCAAAAGATACCCGCGATGCCAAAAATCTAATGCCAGCTCTTTGGCAACGGATAAAAGGAAATTAACAGCTCAAATCTGCAATAATTTTCCATTCCCCATCAATCTTTCGAAAGATGATTAAGAAAACCCCATTTGCGTTTCCAGCATTTCGAACCAAATGGAATTGCCCCATCACATAATAGGAATTGTCTTCAATTTTGGTAACTGCATCAATTGTGAAGCTTAGCTTGCCAGTATATTCTTTTGAAGGATAGCCTTTTTTGTAATTTTCGAGTGTTTTTTGCCAACCTTGTGTAAGTCCGCTACTACCGTAGAATTTTAAGGAATCGCTTTTCCAATAGCCTTGCATAAAACCCTCGAGGTCGTTTTGGTTCCATGCGTTTTCCTGTGTTTTTAATACGGAAAGAATCGCTTCTCTATCTGCGATTTCGGTTTGGGAGAATGTATTTATTGTTGCAAATAGGCAGAAAAATAAAAATAGTTTTTTCATAATTATAGATTTGTCTCCTCGAGCGCAGTCGAGAGGTTATTAATATCTTAATTGTTAGTTCTCGACTTAAGCTTATCCTGGGCGGAGTCGAAGGACTGAACTGACAAGAAATCCTCTGCAAAAACAGATTTCAATCTAAAGATAAGCTCTTTTGCATTCACTTTACTGAAAACCATAGGCGGTTTTATTTTCAGAACATTGTGGTCAGGTCCGTCGATGCTCATCAAAATTCCCAATTGTTTCATTCTATTTGCCAAATAGGAAGCGTGTTCAGGCAATGGATTTTTATTTGAATCATTCAATTCAAACCCTAAAAATAAACCTTCGCCACGTACATCGCCAATGATTGGAAATTGCTTTTGAAGCACTTTCAATTCATCTTTTAAAAATCTGCCAACTTTCAAAGCATTTAGCTGTAGGTTTTCTTCGTCAATAACTTCCAAAACACTACGGCCAATGGCGCAGGAAACAGGATTGCCGCCAAAGGTGTTGAAATACTCCATTCCTGTATTGAACCTTTCAGCAACTTCTTTTGTGCAAGCAACAATGGCAAGCGGATGCCCATTGCCAGCGGGCTTGCCCATTGTTACGATGTCTGGCTTAACATCGTAAAGTTCAAATGCCCAAAAAGTTTTGCCCATACGTCCGAAACCTGTCTGTACTTCATCTGCAATGCAGATTCCGCCAGCTTCGTGCACGTGTTTGTAAACTTCCTTAAAATAATTGTTTGGCGGCACAATCTGTCCGCCACAGCTAATCATACTTTCGCCTATAAAACCTGCAATTTCTTTTCCGTTAGCTTTTAAATTTTGAATGATTTCCTTTGCGTGATTTGCGTAATCAATTCCACAGTTTTCCGAAATATATTTTCCTCTATAAGAATCAGGAAGCGGGAGAATATGCGTGGTTTCAGGTTTTGGGAAACCGCCTTTTCCTTCAAATTTATAGGAGCTCACGTCCATCACGACATTTGTATTACCGTGGTAGCCTACTTCTATTGCCAAAATATCTTTATTGCCTGTAACGGTTTTTGCCATTCGCAATGCAAGCTCATTCGCTTCACTGCCAGAATTCACAAAATGGATTACCGATAAATGTGGTGGCAATTTTTTAAGCAGAGCTTCAGCGTAGTCAATTATTTCTTTGTGAAGGTAACGCGTATTTGTATTTAAAACCGCCATCTGTTTTTGTCCGGCGGCAACCACTTTTGGGTGCTGATGGCCTACGTGGTTTACATTATTTACGGTGTCCAGATATTTTCTGCCTTCAACATCAATCAGGTAAACTCCTTCGCCGCGAACGATGTGCAATGGTTTATCATAGGAAAGACTCAAACCTTTGCCAAGGTGATCTTCTCTGAAATTGATAATATTTTCGTCTGAAATCTTTTCTTCGGAAGTATTCAATTCCTCTTTAAAAATAAAGTTTGGATTGGGACAGATGCTTTTCCAGACTTCAACTTTTGAAGGCAAAGCCACGCCGTTGAAATTTTCATTATTTCCCAAAAGATCCAAAATAAGCTGAAAATGAAGATGCGGCGCCCAATTACCGTTTTCATTCGGAGCACCAATATAGGCAATGAGGTCACCCTGTTTTACCTTCTGCCCAACCTTTAGTATTTTAAGGGAAGTCAGCGTTAAATGTCCATAGAGCGTAAAGAATTTTTCCCCTTCAAAAAGATGTTCCAAGATAAGCATCGGGCCGTAATCCTTATCGTAATTATTGTGATGGATTATTTTTACGGTACCTTCAAAAGAGGCGTGAACGGCCGTTTCTGCAGGAATCCAAAAATCGGTTCCCAAATGAACTGTGCGGTATTGTGGGCCATTATTGCCTTCGCTTTTAAAAGCTTCGGTGGTGTAAAATGGACGTGTTTCCAAATAACCGTTTAGCAAAATTGTTTTTGGATAATGCTTTTGGAATTGCTTCAACTTGAATTCTGAAGCTTCGGGGTCGTTATATTCCGAAAGATTTCCGAGCAGAGTGCTGCCAACGCTCATATCGAGATTAACTACTTTTTTAGAAACAACGGTTGGAAACATTGTTTTTAAAGAAACTCGATTGTTTTTCGCCCAATTTTCAAATTTCTTTTCCAATGGATGTGCTGAATATCCACAAACACTTCGGAAAGAATAATAGGAGAAATTTTCATTTACGTGGAACCATTTTTCCAATAAATCCCACGCTGGTTTTTCGCTGATTACGAAATAATCATCGTTGGGAAATTCCTCTTTTTTAAGGGAAGCATTTGTAACGGTTGTAACGAGGCGCATTCCAACCAAAATATACAAACATTCCAATTCATTTTCTGAAAACCTGTAGTGTTTGTTATAACCTTCCACAACTTCCAAAGCTGCTGAAAGCGGATCGGGCAATTCCATAATTGCATAGGCCAGTGCAATGGCAAGATCGTTGACTGTTTGTGTGAAAACAGCGTCGCCAAAATCAATTAAACCTGTTACTTTTGGATTGCTCAAATCTTCGGAAACCAAGATGTTGTAGTCATTCAAATCATTATGGACGATGCTTTTGGTGAGCGCGTTGTATGTTGATTGAATTTCTTCAAAACGGTTTTGAAAATATTGTACTATCTCTTTTTGTTTCCCTGAAAATCGATTAATATGCTTTAAAGTCCAAACTGAATTTGCCAAATCCCAGTCCAAATTTCTGTGCGCGGCGGGGTGTTCAAAATCTTGAAGTGCTATTGTTAAGCTTCCGGCGGCTTCCCCCAAACTGTTTCGCAAGCTTTCGGTTTTTGGGTTTATTGTTGCCCAAAGACGGCCTGGAAGCCACGTTAATACTCTTGCATTTTTATTATTTTGAATTGTGGTAAGTGGTTTTCCTTCTTTGTTTGCAATAACTTCAGAAAGCCTAACAGCAAGTTCTTTTGCTGAAAGGTGCTTCAGGATTTCAATTTGAAAATGCAGTTTTTCCATATTCTCTTCAGAGGAAATTTTTAGAAGAAATTTTTCTCCTGAAGTGGTTCTCAACAAAAAATTTTCATCAACATAACCATCAAGTTTTGAGACTTCGGCGTCTAAGTTGTAGTATTTGCTAACGATTTGTGAAGTATTTTTCGAAGTAAATTTAACCATGCTGTTTTAAAGTAATTGACTAACAATATTACTTAAAAAGAGAAGGACGAAATTAAACTTCACGTTAAAATTTCGTCCCTCCAACTTGGCTAACAGTAATTACAATATACTTTTCTGTTTTTTATAAAATGCATCGGCTTGCATTTGCATCAATTCGCGAGCTTTTTTTCGTTTGTAGTCATAGAGTTCTTGCTCTTCAGCTATATCAGCATAGACTCTGTTGTTAATGTCACGGTCTGTGGTTACTAAAACATCCCGTTGTGCTTTTTGTTGGGTTACCCAAGATTTTAAGGCGCTTTCCTGTTCTTCGAGCTTTAAATCATAAGCGCCTTTTGGCGACAATAGTTTTGCTAGGATTGGCGAAGTTTCAATGGCCAAGAACAACAGAAAGATGAAAAGCGAAGGTAGTAAGGGAAGTTTATTTAAAGCATTTACCCTAGCCATCAACCCATCAAAACCGTCTATTACAGGTTGTGTGTCTGCCACTTTTGCTTTGTACTCTGTGGCGAGGGTTGCTATTTGTGCTTCTGCGGCGTTTATTTTTTCGGCGTTTATTTTCTTTAATTCAGTTAAAGCGGCGAGCTCGGCGTCGTGTTTTTCGCGCTTTTCTTTGTAAACGGGGCCTTTGCCTAATTTTTCTGTGCCAGCAGTTCCTTCCGCTTCGGAGATGTAGGTGCTATAAAGTGCGTTTACTTCGGTTTCCTTATCGGTTACTTCCTTTTTTAAACTTGCAATTTCGGTTTCCAAGGCGGTTACGGAAGGCGTATATTGGAGTGCCAATTGATCTTTGTTGGCAAGTGTCATTTCGTTTTTCTCGGTGAGCAAGACTTGGTTGATTTCCTTTTCGAAAATCTTCATTTCCAAAGGTTTTGAGATTACGATAGCGATGATTATTGCCAAGGCAATTCGGGGGGAGGCCTGAATCAATTCGTCAAAGAAGTTGTTTCTTTTTTTGATGGTGGAAACGATAAATCTATCTAGGTTAAAGATCAACAACCCCCAAATAATTCCGAAGAAAATCGCAGAATAGTAATTGTCGAAAACTGTGTAAAGCGCATAAGCGGCGGCGATGGTTGCCATAACGGCGGTAAAGAAAACGGTGGCGCCAATACCGGCGTATTTGGTGCGTTCGCCGGGAGAACATTCGTCAAGGATGGCGGTATCTGCGCCGGAGCAGAAGATGAAAAAGCGTTGTAACATAGATTTTTTAAATTGATGAATCTATATAACGCTATTTCTTTCAGAATGTTACAGGGTTGGAATGTTTAATGATTACTATAGGCTGATGGGCGAGTGGTTTTATCCTTACATATACCTTAAGTAAACACGGATGAACCTATAGTTTAGGATGGAGATGAAGTATTAAATATATTTTGTTTATATGGTCAAGCATCGTAAACTCTCGCCAGAAATCAATTTTTGATTATTTTTTTCGTAATGCTTCCAAAATTGGTTATAAACTTTATTGTATAAATTCCTTTGGTAAGCTCTGATAGGTTAATGTAATCTGTGGTGAAGGGTTTAGAGATTATTTTGCGCCCCACGACGTCATAAACTACAATTGAACTAATTTCTATTTGTTCTGGATATGTTAAGTACAAGTTTTTTTGAACTGGGTTTGGGGCAATACTGATGTTGGATAATATGTTTTCGGGTATGGAAAGGGTATGCAGATTTTCAAACCACTCCAGACCATTTACACTTACCGCAGCTACGTCTGCATCAAGATCGCCGTCAAGGTCACCTGTTATTAAGGACATTCCTGTTATTTCGCTTTCTGAAATAATTTTTTCATCACTAAAGTTTCCTTCGCCACTGAGGTTTTCGTACCATACATTTTTACCTTGGGATGCTGGTCTTAAAGATGCAGAAAGCACATCCATATCTCCGTCCAAATCTATGTCTTCGGCGTATACTTTGGTAGTTCCCATTGCATTTGGGTTTATGATTTGTTTTGTGCCAAAATTTCCTAAGCCATTTAGGTTTTCAAACCAAGCAATTTCTCCTGAATTCCATGCTCCAGTCAATACATCTGTACTTCCATCTGAATTTAAATCGGCAGCAAAAATGGACCAGACTTCGCCTAAATTAGTGGCTATTATGTGTTGCGGCCCAAAATTTCCGAGTCCATCCATATTTTCATGCCATATAAGTTTATCGTCTTGAAGAGAGGATGCCAAGACATCTATGTCTCCATCATTATCAAGATCTGCCGCAAAAACCTCACGAACAATAGCAACGTTGGTAGTTATTATTTTTTTAGGAACAAAGTTTCCAAGACCGTCCGTATTTTCATACCAAAATAAGTTTGTATGTGAACCGGATAAAACGTCTAAATCGTCATCGCCATCAAAATCTGCTGTAACAACGGTCCTGCCTATTAAAAGGACTGAATTCGCGACAAAGTGTTGTGCCCCAAAATTTCCTGCGCCATCTAGATTTTCAAACCAAGCGATATTTTTATAGTCATCACCCATTATCATATCATCTAATATTGTTATGATATCTATATCGGCATCGCCATCCAAATCACCATAGTATGCTGCGCCCCATCCAGACTCAGTGGTTATTATTTGCTCTGGTCCAAAACTTCCCTGCCCATCTTCATTTTCGTGCCAAGTTGTTCTTGTTCCAACCTTTAAAATGTCGTTATCGCCATCTTTGTCAATATCAACAGTATAAATTTCTGAACCTCCTGCATTTGAAATGAATTGTGGGGGTCCGAACTGCGCACCTATTTTTAGGGGCACTAACACGATTAGTAAAAACTGAAATATTTTTTTCATTTTTTGGTTGTTAGTTGGATTGATAAAGAGGAGTTTAATCAAAGTTAACGAATTATTTCGGTTTTGCTTACGGCTTTTAGGACTTGTGATACGGTGAATTTTTTGTGGTCTAGCCACTGGGTGCGGACCCCTTCCGTCATTCTAAAAATGCTTTGGACATTTTTAGAAGGCCACCTTCCCCTTGATGGGGTTTTCCTACTTCGCTGAAGTTTCCTATGTTATTCTTTTAGCTTAATAAACTCCACTGGGGCATCTACATATAGGCCCTTGGCGTGTACTTTCATCCAGTTACCGGTTGTTTCAAGTATTTCGCAGTATATTTTTTTGCCTATCATGTGGCTTACGTCGTCAGGGTAATTTACTATTTTTTTGTAGGTTAAAACATATTCGCAGTCTGAAACCCATTCCACCGTGGAGTAAATTTCAATTTTATCAATTGGGTTTATTTCAACTTGCGTTGAATCAGTACGGGTTATGAATTCGGGTTGGTTATTAAGCACATATTTGAAATTCCCTGTTTTAAAAAAGGCACAGTCTTTTTCTTGCGCGTTTATGTAGAATGAGTATATGAGGAGTATGTATAGTATGTTCTTCATTTGGCTGCTGTTTTTATTGTTCTTTTGTTTTCAACAGTTATTTCTGAACCTTCTGCAAGCATAATCGATTCGGGGTTTAGGTTATTTAAAAATTCAAAATCATTGCCGTACACAACTCCAAAATCAACTTTTATTTCCGTGCTTTTCACTTTGTATTGCCGCCATTTTGGGTGGGTTACTTTGTATTCATTGGTTGTTTTTTCATTCACTCTTGCGTAGCCCCAATAATGTTCTGTAATGAACTCCGTTTCACTATTTTCTTTAATTTCTGAAGTTTCAATAGTAGCAATTATTTTAAATGATTGCCATTGTTTTTTTTTCCATTGATAGGCTACCAGTCTTTCCGACTTATTTTCTTCCCATTTGTGAAGCATTGGCAGGGTTTCATAATTCTCTTTATAGATTGTATTTGCAACTAGGGTCAATGCTGGTTTTGGAACTATTTCCTTGATAAAAACCACGCCGCGTTTCCAGACGCCGTTTTCAAATCTTTTTACATAAAACCTTAAATTGACTTCCTCAAAATTAACGTGGAATGGAATTTTTATTCCTACTAATTTTGTGTTTAGAAACATAAATCCAACTAAACTGACATAGCATTTGCCTTCCCATAAATCGAGTTCGGTTCCAGAGGGAAGATACTTGGAGAGCGTTGCAGAATTAATTACATAATTTGCAATTGCTATTTTTCTCCATTCGGCATTTAAGAAACTCATTTAGGGTTGGTTTATAGCTATTTATTACTGTTTAAGTTGCGATAAGTGAGTGGTAAAGCTCGGCAACCTTTTTAAGGTTAGTTGTGCTATTTATCTCAAAAAAATAATCTAGTTGCCATTGTTGGGTTTTTTCAGCTTGTTTGTTGGTTGGTGTATCCCAAAAAGGGTAAACCCGAAAACCTCTTTTGCCATCTTTTTTTTGGGTGGAAATAATCCCTTTGGCTATTAAAACTGATTTTGGGAAAACGAATTGTCCGAAACGTTCTTCACGCTTCACATTTATAACATAGAAGTGGAAGTTATCTTTTTCAGAAAATGGCTCCGTGATTCCTTCCTTGTTTCGTTTCCAAAAGGTGACGAACTGCCCAGTTTTCTTAGGGGTTATTTTTGCAGTTCTGCATATAACAAGACGCCCATCAATTTGAAATTGACAGGCGTTGTATTCCTTACTTTCGGGTTCGGCCGCGAAATCAGAAATTTTTAGACCGCATTTACGGTAAATATCTGTGTTTATTTCATTCATCACCTTAAAGTGAATTTTTTAGGTTCAGTATTAAATAGGCTTATTAACCTCAAATTTCAACCCGCTTACACTGTCTGTAAAAAAGGTTTTGTCTCCACTTTGGGAAATTTTAAGCGTCATTTTTGTATGGGTAGTGGTGATGGTTTGGGTATTAGGGTTGTAGCTCCACGTTGCATTTTTATGTGAAGTGGTGCTGTATGTGTAAGGGGATCCATTTCCTTGTTTTTCTTTTATCTCGAAACTATTGTCAGCATACAGGTTAATGACTGCATTGGCCATTGCGGCTGCCATTTTTGGGTTGCTGCTGCTGTTTTCAACATTTTGAACCAGCCAAGTGCCGGTAACATCTTTTAGCGTAAGAGATTGGCTTTGTGCGGTTGCAGCAATAAGAACGAAAGCAAAGAGAGCGATTAGATTTTTCATAATTATATTTTTTAAAGTATTTTTTTTAGTGTGTTTTTAAACTTTTTGGAAAGATAGGAAATTTTATGCTTTTTGATGCACGACTGGTTTAAGAATAAAGAAATGAGAATAGAGAAAATAGACTGAAGACGGGTAAAGTTGCTTCACTTCGTTCGAAATGATAGAAGCCCCTTTTACAGGGGCTTCTATCAAATTTACTAGATAAAATGAAAAAATTACTGTTTGGTTATTTTAAGTGTTGCTTGTTTTCCATCAAGGGTTTTTACTGTAGCAAGGTAGATTCCTGCGGCTAGGTTTATTTCTACATCCAACATTTTTGTGTTTTTATAGTTTGAAGTTGAAACAACTTGACCAAGCATATTGGTTATTGTAACGGTTGTTTCTGAAAAGCTTTCGCCCAGATTAATGGTAAACCTACCGTTTGTTGGATTTGGGTAGGCGCTGAGTGAAGTTCCGAAGGTGTTTTTTGAAACTCCGAGGATTGAGGGCGTTGTCTTAAAGACCCAATAATCATCCAATCCACGGTTGTTTTCGCTTTTATCACCTGAAATATTGGAATCTGATGAACAGAACATTGCAAAATTGCCGTCAGCAGTTGGTAAAATATATGTGCCGCTTTCATCGGCAGACCCGCCTATGCTGTTCTGTGAAATTATCCCGCCAGCGGAATCCTGTTTTACAAGCCAATAATCATAACCGCCGTTGCTGTTTTCGGTTTTGTCGCCCGAAATGTTGCTGTTGCTCCATCCGGCAATCATATAGGTGCCGTCATTAAGTTGCTTAACATCTCGTGGATAGTCAATACCGCTACCGCCAATGGTGTTTTGCCAAACAATGTTTCCACTTCCATCCAGTTTTAACATCCAGAAATCATAATCGCCTTGGGAGTTTTCGGTTTTGTCGCCAGAGATGTTTGATTTTGAGTAACCGCCAACAAGGTAACCACCATCGGCAGTTTGGATTAGGTCGCGAAGTACATCGCTATCGTTGCCGCCGTATGTTTTGTCCCATTGCACGTTTCCGCTGCTGTTCAATTTAACGATCCAATTGTCAGTTACACCTTGGTTGGGTTCAGTTTTGTCACCTGAAGTAGTTGAGGTGGAAAACCCCCCAATTATATAGCCACCATCGTTGGTTTGGAAAGCTGCTTGTGGACGGTCAACGAGAGCACCGCCAATGCTGTTTTGCCAAACAATGTTTCCACTGCTATCAAGTTTAAGCGCCCAATAATCACGCTGGCCGTTGGTAGGGTCGGTTTTATCTCCAGAAACATCGCTGTCTGAATAACCGCCTACAAAGTAACCACCATCTGTGGTTTGAACCACGTAGGTGTCAAATTCTGGTTGGGCACCGCCATAAGTTTTTTGCCAGACAATTGCTCCAGAACTATTTAGCTTTAAAATCCAGTAATCGAGCCCGCCACGAGAATTTTCGGTCTTGTCACCGGAAATGTTTGAATCTGAGCTTGCCCCCACGATATAGCCTCCATCTGTGGTTTGTTTAATGGAAAGCAGTGAGTCTTCCCCACTTCCTCCAATGGTGTTTTGCCACAAAATGTTTCCTGAAGAATCAATTTTAACAATCCAGAGATCTGTCCCGCCGTTGCTGTTTTCAGTTTTTTCGCCAGAGATGTTGCTGTTGGAATAGCCACCAATGATAAAGCCACCGTCTGAAGTAGTCTCAAACACGGTTGAAAAATCGCCACCGCTACCGCCAATGGTTTTTTGCCATATAATGGCAGGATCTTGTGAAAAGACACTAAAGACCCCAAATAATAGTGCGAATAATGTAAATGAAGTTTTCATAATTTGGTTTTTTAAGGATTATAATACTACATCGACTTTGTTTTTGTAATGTCATCACTTTTTAGCGAAAAGCGAAAATTGGAAAATTGGAGAGGGATTTGTTTATGAAAAATGCCCCTTATTTCAGGGGCATTTCCGGTTGGTGTCCAACCTCAAAAGCTATTGAAAAATCTATTGTTTTATAATCCTTAATGTGTTTGATCCTTCTTTAGCTAATATATTTATATCGAAACGTTTTTGAAATGTCATCACGATAACCAAAAAAGAATTTTACTTTTGTAATCTATCCTTATTATTATGGCGCAACACAGATTCATCGTTTGTAGTTATACTAAGTCATTATCATCCGGAACCGTTTCTTGGCAATCACCAAGCAATATTGCCTTGGTGAAATATTGGGGCAAGTATGGCGAGCAGCTGCCAATGAATGCTTCGGTTAGTTTTACATTGCGAAATTGTAAAACAACAACTAAGTTGTCTTTTGAAAAATCTTCTACAAAGGAATTTAACTTTGAAGTTTACCTCGGCGGAAAAAGAGAAGTAAGCTTTGAGCCGAAAATCCTGAAATTCTTTGAAAGGGTAGAAGTGTATTTGCCATTTCTGAAAGATTTTAAATTCAAAATTGAAACTTCCAACAGTTTTCCGCACAGTAGCGGCATTGCTTCCTCAGCCAGTGGTATGAGTGCTTTGGCCCTCTGCTTGATGGATATGGAACGGCAAATGCTACCCGAAATTCCAGATGATTATTTTATTGAAAAAGCGTCCTTCCTTGCTCGTTTGGGTTCTGGAAGTGCTTCCAGAAGTTTGGAAGGAACATTGATTGTTTGGGGCGAACATACAGAAATTGAAGGAAGCAGTAATCTCTTCGGTACGAAATATCCTTTTCAGGTTCATCAATGTTTTCAAAATTATCAAGATACAATTCTACTTGTTGATAAAGGCGAAAAACTGGTTAGCAGTACCCTTGGCCACGACTTAATGCTAGATCATGCTTTTGCAGAGCAGCGCTTCAGACAGGCAAAGGAGAATCTTTCAAAATTAATCCCGATTTTTAAAAATGGCACTATTTCTGAATTCATCAAAATTGTGGAAAGCGAAGCATTGTCGCTGCACGCTATGATGATGACCTCTGTGCCTTATTTCATCTTGATGAAACCAAACACCTTGGAAATAATAAACCACATTTGGAAATTTAGAGAAGAAACTGGCAGTAATCTTTGTTTTACATTGGATGCTGGCGCTAATGTGCATGTGCTTTATCCAGAAACTGAAAAGGATACAGTTTTAAACTTCATCAAAAAAGAACTTTCACAGTTTTGTAAAAATGGAGAATTTATTGAAGATGAGGTTGGTATGGGAGCAGAAAAAATCCTTGATTAGGACTGCTTCTCGTTTCTGCTTTGTATGATCAAAATAAAAATTGCAAAAGCAACAATCCCTGCTAATATATACCACCACCAAGCTACACCATTGTTTAAATCTATGGGGTCTGCATCTCCAATGAGTACAAGTCCGGCCCAATATTGAGGAGCAACCGTGCGGCCCTCAGCTGTGGCTATATAACTTAGTTTTGCTTTTCGTAAGGCTTCATCTTTTGGCATTCCTACGGAAAGATTGTCGTAAAAAAGTTTTACGATTTTGGCGCTCGATTCTTCGTCTATTTCCCAAAGGCTGGTCAGGATACTTTCGCTTCCGGCATAATTGAAAGCGTGCGCCAGAGATATCATGCCCTCACCGGCTTGGTAGGTGGGTTTACCTGTTTCACAAGCGGTAAGAATGGCAAGATTGGAAGAAAGATCTATGTTATAAATTTCATAGGAATACAGCGAGTTTTCATCATAATTTTCGTTCCCATCTGTCTTTTTTGCAAAAATAAGACGGCTCAACTCCGGACTTATATTATTGCTTTCGGCATGGGTGCCAATGTGGATTATTTTGTGCTCTTTGGCTCGATTGATAAATAAATCTTTGCTGGCATTTTCATTTACAAAATATTTGCCGTCAAAAACCTTAGCGTATTGTTTCACCAGGTCTTCACTAAAAGGCTGGGGAAGTAATGTTAAATAGGTTTTGTCCAACGCTACTGAATCCTTGATTGTAAGTTTGTACTCATCCTTCATTTTTTTATTGAAACCTGGAGCAAAGGCGATAAACTCTGAAGAATAATCGGCAATCTTGCCTTTATCTTTGTAAAGCAATAAGCTGAAATTATAGGAAATATCATACTTTGCCAAAAGGCTGATCGTTGTCATTTCCTGAAAATTTCGCATTGGTTTTGTTGTAAGTGTTTCAAAACTGAGGTTGAAAAGATCACGATCTGGAACAATAACTACTTTTTGGGTATGCACATATTTTTCCAGAGGAAACCATAATGCGCGGTAAAGCTCATAAAGCAATGGTCGCATTTTTTCAACTGAAAATTCATCATTTTGAAGTTTCGGGATATGGTTTTTTACAGTTGAATAGTTAAGCTTTATCATTTTTTTTATTGAAGGCGAAACCACAAAAACATAAAGATCATCTTCAATAAAAATATACCGTATTACAGTAGTGTTTTTTGGAATTTTTTGTTGAAGGTCGTTTATGGGTTCTTCCAATGTTGCATAACGCATTTTGTAATATTTGGGATAATTCTGTTTTAGTGAATCCAGAAAATATTCCCAATTTTCAGATGCTTCAAAGAAAGTTGCTATGCTGCTGTTTTCTGAATCGTTGAGGGAAGAAACCATTTTTGCCTTTAAAGTGTTTTCCCTTAAAACCACTTTATTTGGAATATGCTTAAATGCCACATTGTCCCGAAGGTTCAATCTGGAGCGGATGCGGTTGTAAATACTGGATTCGTGAAGCGCTATCATTTTGTCCAGATATACTTCGTCTTTGGTCATTTGGAAGAGTTCAAGCCGAAGTTTCTCAGCAAAATTTAAAAGTTCTTCGTTTTCGGTTATCAGTAACATAACGTCTTGATTGTTACTGACCACTTTTTTGCGTTGGTCTAAAATGGCCACGCCTTCCTCCACTTGACGTAATAGGTCTTTTAGAAAAAAAGGATTTTTATTTTCCGTGGAATAGTATTTTGATTGTGCATTGATAAGTAGTGCTTGTGGTTTTCGGTATTGACTAAGAATGGAATCTGTAGCACTGATTTTTTCGCCTTTTTTTATCACATTGAAACGCAATGCTTCCTCGCTAAATTTTTCAGCTTCCGCATAATCCTTAACTAGGTAATGCACATTTGCCAAATTGATGGTGTGGTAAAATTCCTGAAGTGTGTTTTTGAAATCGCCCGTATGGGTGAAATTGTAAGTTTCTTTGGCTAATAAAATAGCTTTCTCCTTTTTTTGGTTTTTTGCGGCGAAAAGGGAATATTCCAAAATGTTGTCTAGAAAATCTTTGGTGTATATATTTCCCATAGACTTTCGGTAAACTATTTGTGCTTTTTCATAAAATAATGCGGCATTTTCAACATCATCCATAGATTCATATATGGTTGCACGAGTTGAAAGGGCGGCAGCTTCCCAATATAAATCTGCGCTAGGACTTGTTTTTAAAAGCTCCAATGCTTGGTCTGCATTTTCTGCAGCACCTTCAAAATCTCTGCTCGCGGTTTTGGCTTCTGCAAGAATTATGTTTGAAATGATAAGGTTGATATCGTTCTTTTCAAAAAGCTTTTTTTTCTGCTCAAAAGAGTATTCAATTAGTTCCTGTGAACGGGAATATTCGCCAAGGGTATTGTAAAAAGTAGCCATATTGTCAATGACTACACATTGATGGCTTTTTGCTTTATAGGTTCGCGCCTCATCTGTAGAGCGATTAATGTACTCCTGAAACCCAGTAATTGATTCTTCGGAAATAGAAATGGCTTCTTGGTTTTTTCCAAGTGCATTCCACAATACGGCAAGGTTCATTTTTACCAATGCAGGACGATAATAACGGTTCATAATGTCAGTCTCATCCGTTTTTTCCAATACTTTAACAGCTTCCTGAAAATAGAATTTCGCACTATCCAGTTTGGCTTCCTGCCACATCATACCACCAAGGGCATTATAGACTTGATTGTAAAAAACATAATCTTCCTTTCCTGTTTTTTTCAAAAGGCGCAAGGCTTTTTCATAGTGTTTTTTTGACAATGGGAAATTGCCCAATTTGGAGGCATAATAACCTTGCCTGTATTCTATTCCAGCAAGATCGGTATTGTTTGGTTCTGCATTTTTAGCGGAAAAGGGAATGGCCGTAACCAGAAGATCGTAGGCTTTTTGGTGGTAACCAGCATCATCGTATATCCAGCCCAGTTCAGTAATAGCTTCAACTACAAAATGTGGGGAAGCACTATTCTTTATTTCTTGGGTAAGTACTTCGGCCTTTTTTATGGCCAACTTTTTGTCGCCGTTATTTAGCTTAAAACTGCCTTCAAACTGGATGTAGTTATAAAGGCTGTCATATATTTTTTTGGTGCGATAATATGTAAGGTTTTTTGATACTTCGGCGCGGGCTTTTGCAAGTGAATCCTGTTCAATTAAGGTTTGGATTTCTTTTACGGTCATTATTTTTTCCTGCGAATACATTGTAAACACAGAAAGGAAAATGATAATGGGGAATAAGGAGTGAAATATCCCAGGGTTGAACTTCATAGCTAAAAAACCTCAAAAATAAGTGAATGCTTCAGGGGATAATTTGAAGAAAGATACAAATTATTTTTGATTGTCAAGTTTCATATAAAAGCTATTGGCTTATGAAGTAGCTTCAGTGAAGTAGCTTCAGTTTTTGCTCCTCATATTCTGACCAAGTTTGGTTATTGATGTTTTGATCCAGATTGAGTAGATTGTAAGCTGTGTATTTTTTATCGTAAAGCTGCTCAAAATGGCATCAAATTTTTTCAGTAAAAATTTACTCAATAACTATTTTGGTCGTTGCAAGCAATTGCCCTTTATTTTTTAGGTGAAGAAAATAAATGCCTGGAGAGAGGTTTTCTTTTTCAAAAGAATTATTTTTTTCTGAAAACCCTTTGATGTGTTTGATTTTCTGCCCCAGCAAATTATATATTGAAATTGAAAGCTCATCGTATTGGGAATTTGTATCAGATGATGAAAAATAAAATTCAGAAGAATCCTTTACGGGATTGGGATACACATAAAAATCAAACGAGGTTTCATCAAAACTGTTTACTCCCAAAAGGATGGTTTCAACTTTCAAAACAATGCTGTTGTTGTTACAGATAACATCAAAAAAGTAAATATCAAAAGGGCCAAATGGAGCGGAAACCTGTGTGGGAAAGTCGCAACTGTTTATTCCGTTTGAGGCGGTCAAAATGGTGAATTCATCCTCAAGATCTGGCCCATAGCCCAATGTAACCGCAATATCGCCTTGTAAGTCTGGGGTGCCAAAAATTTCAATCCTGTCATTTTCGGATGGCCCATTAATGTCTATTTCCAGTGTGCCTGGAGTTGAAAGGTTTACATTGTTTACCATTTCCAGGGTTCCGACAACGGCTTCACTTCCGGGACGAATTTTCCCCAAATTTGAGGAAATGGCAGTAATATCAAAAGCTCCGGTTCCGGTAAGAATACCATTTTCAGTATTGGTGAAATGTTGTGAACCAACCAAGATTAAAAAAGTTTGGTTCTCGCCCACGTCCATAATGCCATAATTGTTAATGTCTAAAACCAAATAAAAAGTGCCGCCAGTTCCATTGGGAAAAGGTAGCTTTTTCAAAGTCCCGAAGTTATTCAATGTTACATCATCACTCGTGTTTTCAAGAAAGCCACCGTTGCTTAAAATGTTTATTTCAGCACCTATATTATTGTTTAGTATAACGGTGTTGTGAAAATGCACCACCCCAGAATCCTCAACAAAAATGATATTGTTATTCTCAATAGTTAAGTTGCCTATGTCTTTGGCATCAAAAGAATTAAAAAGAAAAGCACCATTGTTTACAATTGTTCCGCCGCCTTGTAAAAACCCTTTTTCGAATCGAAGGCTAGCCTCGGTCTCAATTGTAAAATTTCCAGAAAATGTCAAATTATTTTTCACCAGAAGCTGTGCTGTGGATTGCAACGAAATTGTACTAGCAACAGCGGGTTGGCTTACAATTTCTGGAAAAACCCCACCCGCAATGAGTACATCGCTATTTGCATTGGGAACCGTTGCAACGTCCCAATTAGCAGGGTTAGACCACTCCAGGTCACTGCCAGCACCCCCTGTCCAAATATGACTTTGTGAAAAAACAGTGTTAAAAGAGAAAATAAATGAAAGGACGAATAAGAGAAGTGTATTTTTCATTTTGAAATATTTAGTATTGTAAGATACTAAAAATGTGCTTTTTAAAAGGATTGAGGAATGCTTTATTTATGTTGAATTTATCAAACGGTTTTTATTAAAAGTGTATCTTTGCACTATTAAAGCTGTTTTATCGTTAAAATCTGTATTTTTAACATTAGAAAGAATTAAAATATGCACGGCCCCCTCTTTTACTCAAAAATCTTACTTTTCGGTGAATATGGAATTATTAAAGATTCCAAAGGATTATCAATCCCGTACAATTTTTATAACGGTGCGCTGAAAATTGATACCCATCACACCATTTCCACAAATAAATCAAACGCCAGCCTTAAAAGATTTTCGGAGTATTTGGAAACACTTCAGACAGAAAATCCAAAAATGGTTTCTTTTGATATGAAAGCCATGAAAAAAGATGTGGAAAACGGACTGTATTTTGACAGCAGTATTCCGCAGGGTTATGGTGTGGGCAGCAGTGGCGCTTTGGTAGCCGCAATCTATGATAAATATGCAAAAGATAAAATTACGGTTCTTGAAAACCTTACCCGTGATAAACTACTTACCCTAAAAGCTATTTTTGCGGAAATGGAGTCTTTTTTCCACGGAAAATCTTCAGGCCTTGACCCGTTAAATAGCTATTTGAGCCTTCCCATTTTAATCAATTCCAAAGATAATATTGAACCTGCCGGCATTCCTTCCCAAACCGAAAATGGAAAAGGAGCCGTGTTTTTATTGGACAGCGGAAGCACTGGCGAAACCGCCCCAATGGTACAGATTTTTATGGAAAATATGAAGCAGGAAGGATTCCGAAATATGTTGAAAGACCAGTTTACAAAGCATACAGACGCTTGTGTAGAGGATTTTTTGCAAGGCGACGTAAAATCGCTTTTCGGGAACATCAAGCAGCTTTCAAAAGTTGTTTTAGATAATTTTAAACCAATGATTCCCACGCAATTCCACAAACTTTGGAAGAAGGGAATTGACACTAATGCCTACTATCTAAAACTTTGTGGTTCCGGTGGAGGCGGCTATATGCTTGGCTTTACCGAAGATATTGACAAAGCCCGTAAAGCCCTGAAAGATTATAAGCTGGAAGTGGTTTATAATTTTTAGAATACCTTTTTTTTTAAGGTATTTCTACAATAATTATTAGATTGCAGTTAATTAAAGATGCTTCATGCTTTTCAACTCCATTGATTTTGCAATCTTTCTGCCCATTGTCTTTTTGCTCTATTGGTTTGTAGCCAATAAGAATTTAAAACTTCAGAATTTTCTCTTACTCGTTGCAAGCTATATTTTTTATGCCTGGTGGGATTGGCGTTTCCTCTCCTTAATTGTTTTTAGCTCTGCGGTAGATTATTTGGTTGGGATTGGCCTATCAAAAACAGAAAAGCATCAAAAACGAAAAGCCCTTTTATTGCTGAGTATTTTCGTTAACCTTGGTTTTCTAGGCTTTTTTAAATATTTCAATTTCTTTTCTGAAAGTTTTGCGGAAGCATTTACACTTCTGGGTTATTCTTTTGAAGCATCGCGCTTGAATATCATTCTTCCTGTGGGAATCAGCTTTTATACCTTCCAAACAATGAGCTATTCTATAGACGTGTACAGGCGTAAAATGGAACCTACAAAAGATGCTATCGCATTTTTTTCATTTGTCAATTTTTTTCCACAGTTGGTTGCGGGCCCTATTGAGAGGGCTACCAATCTTTTACCGCAATTTTTCAAAAAAAGAAAGTTCGATTATTCTGTGGCAATGGATGGCCTGCGACAAATACTTTGGGGACTGTTCAAAAAAATGGTGATTGCAGATAACTGTGCACAGTTTGTGAACTTGGCCTTCAACAATCCACAGGATTATACGGCGAGTTCGCTTGCAATTGGAGTAGTGTTTTTTGCTTTTCAGATTTACGGCGATTTCTCGGGCTATTCTGATATTGCTATCGGAACGGCCCGACTTTTTGGCTTCAACTTGATGAAGAATTTTTCATACCCGTACTTTTCAAGGGATATTGCCGAGTTTTGGAGGCGGTGGCATATTTCGCTTTCCACATGGTTTCGCGACTATGTTTATATTCCTTTGGGTGGCAGCCGTGGTAGCAATTGGTTAAAAGTCCGTAATATTTTTATCATTTTTATTGTAAGCGGATTTTGGCATGGCGCCAATTGGACCTTTATTTTTTGGGGCGCTTTAAATGCACTGTATTTTCTTCCGCTTTTACTTTTAAAAAGAAACAGACAGCATATTGAGGTAGTGGCAAAAGATAGGTTTTTACCCAGCGTGACCGATTTCTTTAAAATACTTTTAACCTTTGCAATCACCTGTTTTGCGTGGATTTTCTTTAGGGCCAATTCACTCAGCAGTGCTTTTGAATATATTTCATTACTTTTTTCGCAATCGATTTTTGAGGCTCCCAATTTTTTAGCGTTGAATAAAGTGTATGTTTTGTCACTTTTAATTGTAGGATTTTTGATCTTGGAGTGGAAAGGAAGGGAGACGAATTATGCTATTGAAAACTTTGGCGAGTCGTGGCCAAAACCTGTGAGATATGCTTTTTACTATAGTTTGGCAATGCTAATCTTTTTCTTTGGCGGAAAGGAACAGGCGTTTATATATTTTCAATTTTAATAAGGATGAAAAAATTTCTGATAGAATCTACTTTGTTTTACGTTGCGATTATCGCCTCGGTTTACTTTGTCTTTCAGCAAGCAGATGGAAAGAGCGATCCTTTTTATTCTCGAACCACAACGCCAAAGCAAGAATCACTTATACTTGGAACCTCAAAAGCTGCACAAGGACTGATGCCAGAAGTGCTAAACTCTTATTTGGAAACTGACATCTATAATTTCTCTTTCACCGTGGCACATAGTCCCTTTGGCCCAGCATATCTCAGCACTATTGAAAAAAAATTAAAGCTTGAAACCAAAGATGGAGTCTTTATTATTACGGTAGATCCGTGGAGCATTTCCAGTGACGGAAAAGATCCAAACAACGAAGAGGAGTTTGGCGAAGCAAAATCGTTTATGGGAACCACGGCTTCCTTCAGTTCAAAGCCAAATATTTCATATTTGTTGAATAGTTATGACGATAATTACATTAAAATTCTGTTGAATTTTTCCTTGATGGAAGTTCATAAAGATGGTTGGTTGGAAGTATTTCCGCCCATGGATTCCTCTTCAGTAAAAAATAGAATTGCTGAAAATATTTTGGAACAAAATGAAAAATTAAAAAGCTATCAATTTTCAGAAACCAGATTTGAATACTTAAAAAGAACTATTGAAACATTAAAAAACCACGGAAAGGTATATTTAGTGAAACTTCCTGTGGACTATAAGATTGCAGAAATAGAGGCCGAGTTGGTTCCTGATTTTGATGCCAAAATTGAAGAATTGGCAAAAACAGTATCCGTGCCTTATTTAAATTTAATGAATTCCGATACAAAGTTTACCTTTACGGATGGTATCCATCTTTATAAGGATTCGGCAAAACTATTGTCTGCTGAAGTGGGAAGGTGGATTTCGAAAAAGTAAAAAATTAATTTTTGTCTATAAAAATGCTCAATAGAAAACAAAAACTCTTCCTTTTAAAGTTTTTCAGCCTGTTTTCTGTGGTTCGTGGCTACAACATTCTCATTATTGTAATCGCGCAATACCTTACCAGTATTTACATTTTAGCGCCAGACTTGCCCGTGCGGCAGGTTCTGTTTGATGTGAATTTATTGATGCTGGTATTGGCCTCATCTTCTGCAATTGCGGGTGGTTACATCATAAACAGTTTTTACGACAGCGAAAAAGATTTAATAAACCGTCCGCGTAAAACGATGTTGGACAAACTGGTAAGTCAGCGCACCAAGCTTTCTGCTTATTTTGTGCTTAACTTTTTGTCGGTGATTTTTGCTAGCTATGTTTCCTTTAAAGCAGTGCTATTTTTCTCTATTTATATTTTTTTCCTTTGGTTTTATTCACACAAACTTAAAAAATATCCTTTCATCGGAAACATTACGGCAGCTGTGCTTGCAGTAGTTCCATTTTTTGCAATTTTTGTACATTATGCAAATTTTGACGTTGTGATTTTTGTACACGCCACTTTTCTGTTTCTTCTAATCTCTATGCGTGAATTGGTAAAAGATCTCGAAAACCTAAAAGGCGATTTGGCACATGGCTATAATACGATTCCCGTTGTTTATGGAGAGAAGGTTTCAAAGAGAATGTTAACCCTGTTGAGTGTTTTAACTTTGGTTCCAACGATTCTGTTAATCACAAAATTTAAGGAAGAAATAGGTTATATGGATTACTATTTTTACGCAAGTATCGCCGGATTGGCTGTATTTCTTGCAGTTTTGTGGTATTCCAAAAACAAAATTCATTACATTATTTTACACAACATTCTGAAATTTGCTATTGTAATTGGTGTTTTCAGTATCGTCTTTATTCACGTTGAATTATTGACGAGTCGGCTTTTTTAAAAAGAAAAACCATCTCTTGATTTTTTTTATTACCAACTAAAGCCTACCAACTACCGACTGTTTCAGTTTTACAAACAAATCCCAAACCACAACGCCCACACTTACCGAAATATTTAATGAATGTTTGGTGCCGTACTGAGGAATTTCAATCACCACATCGCTGGCTGTAACTACTTTTTGCTGAACACCTTTAACCTCGTTGCCGAAAATAATTGCATAGGTCATTTCTTTTTGCACCGAAAAGTCATCGAGGTTTACAGCGAGTTCTGCCTGCTCGATGGAAGCTACAAAAACGCCTTCATTTTGAAGTTTGGAAACAACCTCCATAACATTTTCAGCATATTCCCATTCTACGCTATCCTGCGCACCAAGTGCGGTTTTTTGGATGTCTTTGTGTGGTGGCTTCGCAGTAATTCCGCAGAGGTAAATTTTCTTCACCAAAAAAGCATCCGCGGTTCGGAAAACAGAGCCGATGTTGTTTAAACTTCTAATGTTGTCGAGAATAATTATCAGCGGTGTTTTTTCTGAAGCTTTGTATTCCTCAGAATTTATGCGGTCCAGTTCACTGTTTTTTAACTTTCGGTTTTTCATAGGGGGGCAAAGTTAATCGTTAATGGTTAAAAATTATTTAGTTATTTGTTTATTTCTCTGAGAAAATCTTTGGTTCTCCGCGCAACTCTGTATATTAATTTCTTCGGAATTGTTGATAAAACCCAATAATTCATAACCACATCATTTTAAAGAAAACAGCATTTTGGTTACATTTATCGATTAAAGAAGTTTTTGAATTATGGCGAAGAAGGAAACCCCGTTGATGAAGCAGTACAACACAATTAAAGCCAAGTATCCGGATGCTTTGCTACTTTTCCGTGTGGGCGATTTTTATGAAACTTTTGGGGAAGATGCTGTGCGAGCCGCAAGAATTTTGAACATTACACTTACCGCCAGAAACAACGGCGGCGATAATGTGGAACTCGCCGGTTTTCCACATCATTCTTTAAATACGTATTTGCCTAAACTGGTTATGGCTGGTTGTAGGGTTGCAATTTGCGATCAACTGGAAGACCCAAAAATGACCAAAACCATTGTAAAACGTGGTGTAACTGAATTGGTAACCCCTGGGGTTGCTTTTAATGACGATATCTTACAATCAAAATCGAATAATTTTTTGGCTGCGGTTCATTTTGGCTCTAAAAATTTAGGTGTTTCATTTTTAGATGTTTCCACGGGCGAATATCTGGTTTCAGAAGGTTCTGCGGAATACATTGATAAACTGCTTCAAAATTTTAATCCTTCAGAAGTGTTGTTTTCAAAACAAAAGCGGAAACTTTTTTCCGAAACATTCGGCAGCAATTATCACGTTTTCCATCTCGAGGATTGGATTTTTCAAAACGATTATGCATTTGAAACGCTTACGAAACATTTCGACACAAAAAACCTGAAAGGCTTTGGGGTGGATCATTTGGAAGAAGGCGTTATCGCTGCCGGAGCAGCGCTTCATTATTTAAGTGAAACGCGACATACAAAATTGCAACATATTGCGCGACTATCCCGAATTGCCGAAGACGAATACGTTTGGATGGATCGTTTCACCATTCGCAATTTGGAATTGTATCATTCCAATCAGCAGAATGCGGTTACACTTTTGGACGTTATTGACAAAACCATTTCGCCAATGGGCGGAAGGCTTTTGAAACGCTGGATGGCACTTCCACTCAAAAATGCAGAAAAGATAAATCGCCGTCATGAGGTTGTAAGTTTTCTGCTCGATAATCCAGTTATTTTAGAGAAAACCCAGCAATACACAAAAAGAATCGGCGATTTAGAACGACTGATTTCAAAAGTTGCGACCGGAAAAGTGAATCCGCGCGAGGTTATTCAGCTTAAAAATTCCTTGGAAGCCGTTGTTCCTATAAAAGCTTTGGCATTAAATTCCAAAAATGAATCACTGAAAATTATTGGCGAACAATTGCACGATTGCGAATTGCTTCGGAATAAAATAAAGGAAACCCTTTTTGAGGAAGCCCCTGTAAATATTCTGAAAGGAAATTCGGTTGCTGAAGGCTTTTCGGAAACGCTGGATGAATTGCGGAATATTTCAGCAAACGGAAAGGAATATTTGGACGAAATGCTGGAACGTGAAACTAAACGCACGGGAATTTCTTCCCTTAAAATTGCTTCAAACAATGTTTTTGGATATTATATAGAAGTCAGAAACACCCATAAAGACAAGGTACCGCAGGAATGGATCCGCAAACAAACGCTTGTGAGTGCAGAAAGATATATAACTGAAGAATTGAAAGAATACGAAACCAAAATCCTTGGCGCCGAAGAGAAAATCCTCGCTTTGGAGCAGGAAATTTTTTCAAAACTTGTGGAGTGGATGCTTCAGTTTATTGGTTCGGTCCAGCAAAATGCTGTTTTAATTGCGCAAATGGATTGTCTTTGTTCTTTCGCAACGCAAGCCAAGGAAGCAAATTACACACGTCCACTTTTAGATGACACTTTCGATTTGGATATTAAAGAAGGCCGCCATCCTGTGATTGAAAAGCAACTTCCTCCCGATTCACCATATATTGCAAATGATGTTTTTCTGGATCGCGAAAACCAGCAAATAATTATGATTACGGGGCCGAACATGAGTGGTAAATCGGCCATTCTTCGGCAAACGGCATTAATTGTACTTTTGGCGCAGATGGGAAGTTTTGTTCCTGCTTCAGCTGTAAGAATGGGTTGTGTGGATAAAATTTTTACACGGGTAGGGGCTAGCGATAATATTTCGATGGGTGAATCTACTTTTATGGTAGAGATGAATGAAACGGCTAGTATTCTGAATAATCTTTCGGAAAGAAGTCTTATTCTTTTGGATGAAATTGGCCGCGGAACCAGTACTTATGACGGAATTTCCATCGCTTGGGCAATCAGCGAATATTTGCACGAGCATCCTTCAAAAGGGAAAACACTTTTTGCTACCCATTATCATGAATTGAACGAGATGACCGAAACTTTTTCACGAATCAAGAATTATAATGTTTCTGTAAAGGAATTGAAGGATAATGTTCTTTTTCTTCGGAAATTGGTTCCTGGCGGAAGCCATCACAGTTTCGGTATCCACGTTGCAAAAATGGCCGGAATGCCGCAAGCAGTGCTTCAAAGAGCAAATAAAATATTGAAGAGGCTTGAAAAGAGCCATGCTTCCGAAGAATTGACCGAAGAAATGAAAGCTGTTTCCAAAGAAGAGATGCAGCTTAGCTTTTTTAAACTTGATGATCCACTTCTGGAAGAGCTTCGCGAAGAAATCTTGGACATTGATATTGATACACTTACGCCTGTTGAGGCACTGATGAAACTGAACGAAATACGGCGTATGTTGCAGCGGAATGCAGCAGTTAAATTGAAAAAGTAAAATTCAGCAATAATTTATCAAAAAAGCCTTTGCTTTTGAAGTAAAATTTTTAAATTTGCTCCCGCTTTGAATATGAAGCAACGTTCATTAATTATTCTGCGAAAATAGCTCAGTTGGTAGAGCGCCACCTTGCCAAGGTGGAGGTCGCGGGTTCGAATCCCGTTTTTCGCTCAACCTTAAGTGCCGATGCAATTCGGCATTTTTTGTTAAGTCCAAGTTGTAATAGACAACTTATGCTGCTCGAGTGGTGGAATTGGTAGACACGCCGGACTTAAAATCCTGTGACCATCTGGTCGTGCGGGTTCAAGTCCCGCCTCGAGTACAAAAAGCTCCTTCTTTATTGAAGGAGTTTTTTTTTTGAAATAGTTTGTGCTAAATAACAATTAAGGATATAAAAAAAGCCCTTTCAAATTTGAAAGGGCTTTCTGTTTTTTAGCAAAAAAATTGCTTATTGACCGTCAGTAGCGTCTTCTACAGCTTCTTTAGTCTCTTCAGCAGCATTCTCGATAGCGTCACCAGTAGCTTCAGTAGCTTCTTCTACAGCTTCTCCAGCTTCTTCGATAGACTCCTCAGCGTTGTCCATCATAGTTTCAGCAGTTTCTTCTGCGTTTTCTTCAGTTTTAGTATCTCTGCAAGAGTAAACTGAAGCAACTAAAGCAAGAGCGGCAAGTGATAAAAAGATTTTTTTCATTGTTGAAATAGATTAGTGATTAATAGTGTGCAAAAGTAATTAAAAATTTGATTGTGTATCATTTATCTATATATATTTTAATGTAAGTACAAATATTTTTTTTCAGGAAATTGTCCAAAATTTATTTGGAATATTTCCTAAATTGTTTAATTTTAAAGCATGAAAAACACTATTTCTATTGAAGCTACACGGTTTAAAGCGCTCCGTGAAGAGCTACGCCACACCCAACAATCCTTTGCGGATCTTCTTGAAGTTGGCGCCACAACTGCTGATATTGAAAGAGGCAAAACTAAAATTACAGGTAAAATCGTGATGGAACTTATGGCTCAATTTAATATTAACCCATTGTGGCTTTATGGTAAAAGTTTTGAAAAGCATATAGATACATCTCGAGGCGATGTAAGTCCAAAAGTAATAACAATAGATTCTTCGGGCGAGGACAGTATTTTATTGGTAAATCAAAAGGCAGCTGCAGGCTATCCTAACAATATTCACGATATGGGTTGGTATCAAAGCCTTCCGGCATTTAATATTCCTTTACCAGAATACAGAAATGCATCCTATCGAGGTTTTCAAGTTGAAGGCGATAGTATGCTGCCAAGCATTAAGCCAAACGAGTGGGTTTTGGGCCGTGCCGTGCCGAGTATTAATGAAGCTACGGACAGCAAGATATATATTGTAGTTTTAAGAGATTCGGTTTTGGTGAAAAAACTTCAAAAAATTCCGAATAATCTCCAAAGCATTAGGCTTATTTCCCTCAATGATGAATATTTGCCTATAGATGTAAAAGTTAAAGATATTCAGGAGCTTTGGATGGTTAACAGCAAATTGAGTTTTGGTCTTGATGAACCTTCTGAAAGTAATTTACTGCGTCAACTACAGCAATCAATGGAAGAGCTTAAAGCACAGATGACCGGAATGAACCAAAAAAAAACCGACTAAAAATAGTCGGTTTTAATATTACTGCTTAGGGATTTAGTTGTTTTCGTCAATTTTAATTTTTGTATCCCCGTCTTCATCTTTTTTAATTTTTACTTCCTTTTCATCGGTTTCCATTTTTATTTTGGTATCACCGTCATCTTCTTTAATTTTTACCTCGGCGCCTTCATCCTGCATTTCTTGGATGATTGCTTCCTCTTCGGTAATTTCTTCCTTTGTTTCACGACAAGAAGTAAAACTTGCGGTCAAAAATGCTGCGCATAAAATAATAAGTGCTGTTTTTTTCATAATAGTTGTGATTTATGGTTAATGTTATTTTTACTAATCGTTACCGATGTCTTCAATTTTCTTATCAATTTCCTCGTTTACTTCTTTATCCACTTCTTTAGCGGTACGTTCTAGTATACCTTCTTTTTCGTCAGCTTCTACTTCTACTTCCACTTCACGTATCACTTCTTTAGTTTCGGTCTTTGTTTCACGACAAGAACCCAAAGTTAAAGTTGCAAGGGAAATTAATACAAATAGCTTTTTCATAATTAGATTATTTTTAGTTTAAGCAAATCTAGCCTAATTAAAACGAAGGTTTAACAATAAAATCCTAAAAAATGTGAAAAGAATATTAATGTTTATGATTTATTTTGAGAATAATCTATTATTCTGAATAATTATTTCTGCTTTCTTATTAAGAATAAGTCTTTATATAATTGGTTATTGTCTGTGTAGCACCAATATTTTTGTTTACAAAGTGGCCGCATATCATTCCGGTTTTAATTCGGAAGTTATCATTCATTACTAACTTGTTTAAAATTTCACTACAATCCGAAGCATTCTTAACAGAATAAAGTCCTGCCAAATCTTGTAAACGTATGGCCTCTGGAAATTCGTTATAATTTTTTCCAATCACGATTGGCACTCCAAATGTAGCTGGTTCCAAAATATTATGAAGCCCGGTCTTTCCCATGGCGCCACCCACATAAGCAACGTCCGCATAACTATATAGTTTGCTCAAAAGGCCAATGCAGTCAATTATCAAAACCGAATATTCTGAAATATTCACTTCGTTTTTTTTGGAATGAAGCACTGTCTTTTTATTAATATTTTTTGAGAAAGCTGCAATTTTTTCAGTTTCTATTTTGTGTGGAGCTATAATGAATTTCACATTTTCGGGTGCAGCATTTATATAATCCAAAAGCACGGTTTCATCTTCTGGCCAAGTACTTCCGCAGACAATACATAGGGAGTTCTCTTTGAAATCTTCTGCAAATTTAAGCGTGTTATCTATTTCAATTTGGCGCGAAACCCTATCAAACCGAGTGTCACCGCTGACGGTTACGTTATTGAAACCGATGCTTTTCAAAAGTGATTCGGAATTTTCATCCTGTAAAAAAAAGTGATCAAAACTAGAGAGGGACTTTCGCATAAAACCACCAAAACTTTTGAAAAAGATTTGGTTCTCCCGAAAAACACCTGAAACCAAAAATGTTGGGATTTTTTTCTTCTGAAGTTCTAAAAGATAGTTGGGCCAAAATTCATATTTCACAAAAAACACAAGCGATGGGTGAATTGCCGCAATAAACTTCACTGCGTTTGATTGTGTGTCTATTGGCAAATAGACCACCACATCTGCCAAGGGTGTATTTTTCTTAATTTCAAAACCCGATGGTGAAAAAAAACTGACCACTATTTTATGGTCGGGTTTTAGCTTCTTTATTACTTCCATAATTGGAACGCCTTGCTCAAATTCGCCTAAAGAAGCACAATGAAACCAAATGGTTTTATCTTCCGAAGAAATTTTTTGTTGAAGAATTTTAAAGACATCTTTCCGTCCGTTAACGAAATGTTTCATTTTTTCGCTGAACAATGCCACAATCCCTAAAAGAAAGGAAACTAAATGAATCAACAAATTGTAGATTATGTGCATACAAAGCAAAAATACCAAATTTCAAGTACCAAATTCCAAATACATGGCTCAATAACTTAATAACCCAATAACTCAATAACTTCAACACAAACAAATATCATTTTCGTAATTTTACCAAATTCAAAATTATTTCAGCAGTATGAAAAAAATACAAATGGTCGACCTTAAAGGTCAGTATGAAAATATTAAGGAACGCGTGGACAGTTCTATAATGAATGTGATTGAAACCACCGCTTTTGTAAACGGTCCCGAGGTTCACGAATTTCAAAAGGAGCTGGAAAAATATTTAGATGTAAAACACGTAATTCCCTGTGCAAATGGTACCGATGCCTTGCAGATTGCAATGATGGGTCTCGGTTTAAAGACTGGAGATGAAGTGATTACGGCCGATTTCACTTTTGCGGCCACCGTTGAAGTAATTGCACTTTTACAACTTACTCCCGTTTTGGTGGATGTGGATCCAATAAATTTCAATATAGATATTGAAGCTATTAAAAAAGCGATTACGCCAAAAACAAAGGCGATAGTTCCCGTTCATCTTTTTGGACTTGCGGCGAATATGGACGAAATTATGGACATTGCCAAAGAACATAATCTGTACGTAATTGAAGACAACGCTCAAGGAATTGGCGCCGATTATACATCAAAAGACGGAACTAAAAAGAAAACCGGAACTATTGGGCATGTGTCATCTACTTCATTCTTTCCATCTAAAAATTTAGGTTGTTACGGCGATGGAGGAGCGATATTTACAAATGACGATGATTTGGCGCACATTATTCGTGGGATTGTAAATCATGGAATGTATGTGCGTTACCATCACGACGTTGTAGGGGTAAACAGTAGATTGGATTCTATTCAGGCAGCCGTGCTTCGTGCTAAATTGCCACATTTGGATGAATACAATGCTGCTCGCAGAAATGCTGCTAGAAAATATAGTAAAGCTTTTGCTGGAATCGAAAATATAATCACCCCAACTGGTTTCTGTAACAACGGTCAAACTATTTGTGATGTTTGCGATTGCCATGTTTTTCACCAATACACCTTAAAAATCATAAATTCTGACCGAGATGCGTTGGTAAAACATTTAAATGAAAAGGGAATTCCGTGCGGGGTTTATTACCCAATACCACTGCATCTTCAAAAAGCATATAAAGACGAACGTTACAAAGAAGAAGATTTTACAGTTACAAATCAATTAATAAAGGAAGTGATTTCACTGCCCATGCATACAGAGCTTGATGATGAGCAGATAAACTACATTACGGAAACCGTAATAAATTTCGTTACTAAATAATGAAAAAAATACTCGTTACTGGCGGTTTGGGCTACATAGGTTCCCATACCGTTGTTGAACTTCAAAATGCAGGTTTTCAAGTTTTAATTGTTGACAACCTTTCAAATTCGTCCTTGGATGTTTTAGAAGGTATTACGAATATTACCAAAACGCCGCCAACGTTTGAAAGACTGGAACTTCGCATAAAAGCAGATGTTTCTGATTTTTTTAAAAGAAATCAGGACATTGAAGGTATCATCCATTTCGCGGCAAGTAAAGCGGTTGGCGAAAGTGTGGAAAATCCATTGCTTTATTATGAAAACAATCTGAACACCTTAATTTACTTGCTTCAGGAATGTAATTCTTACGGAATTAAGAATTTTATTTTCAGTTCCTCCTGTACGGTTTATGGTGAGCCAGATTCGCTGCCCATTACTGAGGATGCGCCTGTAAAACCAGCAACTTCACCTTACGGCAATACGAAACAGATAAGTGAAGAAATACTGAAAGACACTTGCTCAATTTCAAGTTTAAAATCGATTGCGCTACGCTATTTTAACCCAATTGGGGCTCACGAAACAGCTGAAATTGGAGAGCTTCCTGCCGGGGTTCCACAAAATTTAGTTCCTTTTATTACACAAACCGCTGCAGGATTACGAAAAGAATTATCTGTTTTTGGGGATGATTATCCTACGGAAGATGGCAGTTGCGTTCGCGATTATATTCACGTGGTGGATTTGGCAAAGGCGCACGTTATCGCTTTACAGCGACTACTTTCAGCTAAAAACGAAACCCAATTTGAGGTTTTCAATCTGGGAACGGGAAGAGGTAGCTCTGTTTTGGAAGTTGTTCATTCATTCGAAAAAACTACGGGTGAAAAATTGAACTACAAAATTGTGGATCGTCGCCCTGGAGATGTGATTTCTGTATATGCAGACACAAAAAAAGCGAATGAAGTTTTGGGATGGAAATCTGAGAAAACTATGGAAGATGCTTTGAAATCTGCGTGGAAGTGGGAGAAAAAGATTAGAAACCTTTAAAAAGAACGTCTGTTTATCAAATGTTTAACCACGGTTTAACAGCTTAAATTTGGAATTGGAAGATAGCATTTGTTTCTTTGCCCCAAATAATTAAACAAAAGTTATGAAGTTAGTTTCAGTGAAACGAAAAACAAAAACAGAAAAACGATTTACAGAAAAGATGGGAATGTTCACCACGAGTGTGATATACATCAAAAAGACATTTTTGAATATTCCTTTTAAAACCCTCCACAAATATCGCGAAACCTATTATGGTGAAGTGAAAGATTGTGTGGATTGTAAAATAAGCGCATAAAGAAAACAACATACAAAATTTAAAACACCGAATGAAATCTTTCATTCGGTGTTTTTTTTAGTTTTGAATTTAGTGTAATTTTTAAATTATAAAATTAAATCTCCGCTTTTTCAGTTTCTGCAGAAGAATCAATCTTTTTCACCAATCCTTGTAAAACGTTTCCAGGGCCAACTTCAATAAATTTCGTGGCGCCGTCCTTTATCATGTTTTGAACACTCTGTGTCCATTTAACTGGAGCAGTAAGCTGGAAGATTAGGTTTTCCTTTATTTCCGATGGATTTGTAACCGCAAAGGTTGAAACGTTTTGATAAATAGGGCATGCAGGTTCTGTAAATGTGGTTGCTTCAATTGCAGCAGCTAGTTCCTCGCGCGCAGGTTCCATCAAAGGGCTGTGGAACGCACCACCAACAGGTAAAATCAGAGCTCTTCTTGCTCCGGCTTCTTTCAAGCTTTCACAGGCTTTTCCAACAGCATCAACATCTCCTGAAATTACCAATTGTCCAGGACAGTTATAATTTGCAGCCACTACTATTCCAGGAGTGTTTGCACATATTTCTTCAACTAAATGGTCTTCAAGTCCTAAAACAGCAGCCATTGTTGACGGAGTCAATTCACAAGCATGCTGCATTGCTAAAGCGCGTTTGTAGACTAATTGTAGTCCGTCGCTAAAAGCAAGTGTTCTGTTGGCTACCAATGCCGAAATTTCACCTAAAGAATGTCCGGCAACCATATCTGGTTGGAATTTATTCCCCATCACTTCAGCTAAAATAGTAGAATGAAGAAAGATAGCAGGTTGGGTAACTTTTGTTTCTTTCAGTTCATCTGCGGTGCCTTCAAACATTATTTTGGTAATATCAAAGCCCAAAATGTCATTGGCTTGTTGAAAAAGCGCTTTCGCTTTTGAAGAGTTTTCATAAAGGTCTTTGCCCATTCCGGTAAATTGGGCGCCCTGTCCTGGGAATATATATGCTTTCATTGATAATGAGTTTTTAAAGAGAATTAAATATAAAGATTTTATTTACGAACCCAAGTTTGGTAATGGAAAGAAAACTGATGCCTTTCATCCTTTTCGTGCTTAACTTCGGAAACGAGTTGCCATTCTTCCTTCGAAAATTGTGGGAAAAATGTGTCGGCATCATCAAAAGTTCCACGAACGCGAGTTAGTTCAATTCTGTCGGCAAAGGGAAGTCCCATTTTGTAAATCTCGCCTCCGCCAATTATAAAGGGTTGTGCGTCTTTTTCAGAAATTTTAAGCGCTTCTTCCATACTGTGGACCACCACGGCGCCTTCCTTCTTGTAATCTTTATTTCGAGTAATAACAAGATGGGTTCTGTTGGGAAGCGGTTTTGGGAACGATTCAAAAGTCTTTCGGCCCATAATAATATGGTGGCCTGTAGTTAGTTGCTTAAAGCGCTTAAAATCATCCGGCAAATGCCAAAGCAGGTCGTTATCCTTTCCCAGTTCGTTACTTTCGCCAGCGGCGGCAATCATTGTAATCATTGTACGTCTGGCGGTAATGGGTTGTTCAGCTCGTTTTTTTTTATTTCTTCGGGAGGCATTGTCGGCAGTTGTAGTTCCGTGTCCACTTTTTTCTGAAGCTCGGCCATTCGTTCTGTTTGGCGGGCTTTCAGTTTTTCAAGCTGGCGGTCTTCCCATTCCTTGTCCATGAATTTATTCATTACAAAAACATTGAAAAGATGCACGAGAAATATAAAAGTCCAAATAAGAATTGCCCAGATATACCAATCTTTAATGAAGAAGTTTTCACCCACTTTTAAAAATTCATTCAGAATAATAAAAAGTATGGACCCCACCAAAAACAAAATAAAATGGCGCATTAGGTTTTTTTTCTGTTTGATGCGGGTGCGAGCGTATTCGTATTGCTCGCGCTGTTCGGCATCAATTCTTTCGGTTTTTTTAGTTTTTGAAAACATAGTTGGTTACTTTCGTTGTAAAAGCAACAATTACTGCTACTTTTAGTAATGTAAAAATACCTAAAATTCGCCATTTTGGCCATTACTTATGGAAGAATTAAGAAAACACTTTCCAGCTTTAGCATCTTGTATTTATTTGAACACCGCTTCAAATGGCGTAATTCCAAAACCTGTTATTGAATGGCGGCGACAGCACGATTTGGACTTGATGAACCACGCGAGCGTTTTTCGTGATAAACACAAACTTCATATTGAACAAATCCGGCAAACGGTTGCTGGATTTTTTAATGCTTCCACTGATGAAACAGCACTGATTCCAAATCTATCCTTTGGAATAAATACCGTGTTGGAAGGACTTCCGAAAGGTCAAAAAGTGCTGCTTCTCAAAGGGGATTACCCTTCGATGAATTGGCCCGTTGAAACACGCGATTTTGATGTTTGCTATGCAGCAATTGATGAAAATTTGGAACAGAATATTGAAGAAGCTGTGGCAAAATACAAACCGGATATTTTTTTGTTCAGTATTGTACAATGGCTTAATGGCATAAAGATAGATTTTGAATTTCTTAAACAGTTGAAAAGCTATCACCCCAACATTCTTTTGGTTGCAGATGGCACACAATATTTGGGAACTGAAAATTTCAATTTTACAGATAACGCTATTGATGTTTTGGGTGCCAGTGCCTATAAATGGTTAACTGCGGGCTACGGTAACGGATTTATTATGATTAAAGAATCTGCGCGTGAGCGTATTTTCCCTAAGACAATCGGTTTTAATTCCGCAGAACGTTTTGAAAGTTTGGCTACGGAAACTGCTTTTATGAAACATTTTGAACCAGGCCACCAAGACACTTTGAATTATGGTAGTTTGGAGCAGGCAATGTTGTTTCAAGAAAAGCTTGGAAAGGATTATTTGTATCAAAAAATTGCTTCACTTTCAGGCAAAGCCAAAGAAAAGTTTGCCGAAATGGGCCTGTTGAAAAATGATACAGTACAACGTAAAAATCATTCTTCCATTTATAATTTGAAAGCAGATGATGTGCTATTTCAGAAGCTAAAGGAAAACAATATTATTTGTTCTCCGCGTGGCGGTGGTATTCGCGTGAGCTTTCATTATTATAATACGAGCGAGGAGTTGGAAAGGCTTATTGAAATTTTGGGTCGATGAGTTGAAAAGTCGATAGGTTGAGAAGTTTAATAGTTTATAAGTTTTGCAATATTTTCTGCAATTTTGAAATCTCTCATCTAGCACCCAACATTCGGCATTTCATCCATCACAACTTTCTAAAGGCATAATTCTTATAATATTCTTTTTTATCGGTAAAAGTTGCTTCAATTTTCAGTCCAGCTTCTTCTGCCAACCACCTTACTATTTTATCATCATATTTTTGTGATATTTCGGTGTGGATGGTTTCCCATTGGTCAAATTTTATCTTTAAATTTATTGTTTCAACTGTTACTTCCATAGGCTCGGTAGCGACTAAAAAGCTTTTGGCCGTGCCCGTTTCTGGATTGTAAGCTTCCCAATGTTTGAATTTTTCAACATCAAAGTTGCCACCTAATTCACGATTTATTCTAGTTAATACATTTTTGTTGAAAGCAGCTGTAATTCCCGATTCATCATTGTACGCATCAAGAACGGTCTGTGGATTCTTTTTTTGATCAAAACCCATAAAAAGCAAATCCTCAGGAAGCATGGCATCTTTCAATTTTGAAAGGAATTCAATCGCCTTAGGATGTTTTAGGTTGCCGATATTGCTTCCTAAAACCATAATTACTTTTTTGCGTTTATTGAAACCTTTCAGTCGTTCCAAGACTTCAAAGTATTCTCCCACTTCGGCATCTACATTTAATCTCGGCATTTCATTAGCGAGATTATTTGATAGCAATTCCATGGCGTTTTCGCTGATGTCAATTGGCTTGTAAACGAAATTGAAATTGTTTTTTGCCATATATTTTAGCAGGACTTTTGTTTTTTTTCCATCGCCAGCGCCCAATTCAATTAAATCCAAGCCATTTTTCCGATCGCGGAAAAGCTCGCCAATAGTTTCGGTATGAGAAGAGAGTATTTGAAATTCGCATCCTGTAAGATAATATTCAGGCATCGCCATAATTTCCTGGAAAAGTTTATCGCCTTTTTTGTCGTAAAAATATTTTGATGATAAATATTTGGGAAAGGTACTGAGTCCTTCAAAAACTTCTTTTTTAAAGGTAGTGTTCAATAAGGTTGCTGTAGTTGTTGTCATAAAAAAATAGTCGAAATTATTTTGCTAACCTTAATCCGGTAAATTGCCACCGCAAATTGGTTTGAAAAAAGTTGCGGTATGTAGGTCTTGTGTGCTTAAGAGAGGTTGCCACAGAACCACCACGCAATACTTTTTGGTTAACCATAAACTTACCATTATACTCACCAATGGCGCCGGCAGCTTTGGTATAACCGGGGTATGGTAAATATGCGCTTTCAGTCCATTCCCAACGGTTACCCCATTTAAAATTTTCTTGTGCAGCTTCCCATTCAAATTCGGTTGGCAAACGGCAGTCTTTCCATTGCGCAAAGGCAAAAGCTTCATAATAGGAAACGTGAGAGGCGGGTGCATTCAAATCTAATTTTTGAAGCCCATTCAAAGTATATTGGTACCATTCTCCTTCAATAATAAGGTGCCAGTACATGGGTGCCGAAATATTGTTTTGTTTAACCCAATCCCAACCTTCGGAATGCCAAAGGTTGAAATCCTTATAGCCGCCAGCATTTATAAATTCCAGATATTCGGCATTAGTAATTAGTTTGTTTGAAATTTTATAATCGTGAAGATATATTTTGTGACTCCCCAATTCATTGTCATAACAAAATTCTTCAGGATTTTTATGGCCTATTTCGTAGATGCCTTCCTTCATTTCAATCCAATCATGATGAAAATTTTGAATTGCATTTTCAACAATTGAATCGCTGTATTTCGGCAATAACGGATTATTGCCGAGAATGTATTTTATGTCTGTAATGAGCAGTTCTTGGTGTTGTTTTTCATGATGGATTCCAATTAACAGGATTTCTTCAAGTTCGGGGGAAATTTCTTTAGAAAGAAAATCTTTTATTTCGTTGGTAACGTAATGACGGTAATCATAAACCTTTGCCACGCCGGGCCGGGAGAGGTTTCCGCGATCCGTTCGGAGCACCCGTTTTCCTACATTTTCATAATAGCTATTAAATACAAAAGCGAAATCTTCGTGGAAAAGTTGGTACCCTTTTTTGTGTGGTTTTAATATGAATTCCTCAAAAAACCAAGTAGTGTGGCCCAGATGCCATTTTGGAGGTGAAACATCTACAATAGGTTGAACCACATAGTCTTCAATTTCCAATGGTTTGCAAATAGTTTCGGTTTGTTGGCGAGTTTCAAGGAATAGGGAAGCCAATGTTTCAGTTGCAATCATAAAAAAAGTGTCGTAATTTTTTTTGACGACACTTTAAATATAAAAATTAAAATTGTTTAAGACTATTTAGCCTACGTTAAACAGTTGTTAAACTAAATTTTACTATTCTTTTGTTTTACGCTTATTGCCTTTTTTATCGACTTTTTTTGGTGGTTCTACTTTGAAAATAATAGGAAGCGAATACAATACCCCAACTTCCTTTCCACGTTGTTTTCCCGGCTTCATTTGGGGAAGATTGCTCACAACGCGTACGGCTTCATTTTCAATTTCAGGATAGTCTGCACGTGCATGAACATCTACAACATTCCCTTGTTTGTCAATTTTAAATTGCACCGCAGATCTGTATATTTTGGGAGGTAAATCCATCGCCTCAATTTTTTTCATGTCAAAATGCTGGTTTATAAATTCAGCAATTTTGGTTGACATACAGTTTTTCAGTTCAATATTGTTGTCTCCTTTACAACCGGGATATATAGGAACATTTTCAATTGCTGCAAAAGGGACATCTGCTTTTGACATTTCAGATTCTGTAACTTCAGTAACAGTGCCTTCTTCCTGTGCAAAGGAAATTGAAGCACAGCTTATAAAAGATAGGAGAATAAATTTTTTAAGCATATTATTTTCCAGTTTTAAAATTAAACGGAACTGTAAAATTAATTGCACGCGGTTTTCCAGCTAGCATACCTGGCTTGGACATTTTTGGAATAGACATAATATTCCGCTTTGCCTCTTCTTGTAGTTCTTTAGATCCACCACTCACTTTTTTTATTTCAACCAATCCTTTTTCGTTGATAATGAATTCAACAATAACCTTTCCTTGATCATTATTTTTGTATGCGGTGGGAGGATATTTAAAGTTTTTGATAATATGCGATGTTAGTTTTTCGTCAAAACATTTGTCGCGTTGTTTTACATCACCGGCTTCACAACCAGGCCAAATAGGTGGGATCTCTTTAAGCGTTACTTCGTTGGCTACAACATTTCCCCATTCTTCTTGGGCAAAAATGGTTGTTGAGAATAGTATGCAAACTGCAATAAATAGATTTTTCATTTTGGGGGAATTTGAGTTTATAATTAAATGGCAACAGCGCCTTTAATGTGTGGGTGTGGATTGTAATCCATAAGTGTAAAGTCATCAAAAGTGAAGCCAAAAATATCTTTTACATTTGGATTGAGCAACATTTTTGGCAATGGATGCGGTTCACGCGACAATTGAAGTGCAACTTGGTCAAAATGGTTGCTATAAACATGAGCGTCGCCAAAGGTGTGTACAAAATCACCAGGTTGATAACCGCAAACTTGCGCCATCATCATTGTAAACAAGGCATAAGAAGCTATGTTGAAAGGAACGCCTAAGAAAATATCGGCGCTGCGTTGATACAATTGGCATGATAATTTTCCATCGGCCACATAAAATTGAAAAAAAGCGTGGCAGGGTGGAAGCGCCGCTTTGCCATTGGCCACATTTTCAGCAAATGGTTTTGAGGTGTCTGGCAATACACTGGGATTCCAAGCGCTTACCAACATGCGGCGGCTATCGGGGTTCTTTTTAAGGGTTTGGATAATTTCTGAAATCTGGTCAATTTCCTCACTGTTCCAGTTTCGCCATTGATGGCCGTATACAGGGCCAAGGTCGCCATTTTCATCAGCCCATTCGTTCCAAATGCGCACGCCGTTTTCTTGAAGATATTTAACATTTGTATCCCCATTCAAAAACCATAAAAGTTCGTAAACGATTGATTTTAAATGAAGTTTTTTAGTAGTGACCATTGGGAAACCTTCACTGAGGTCAAAGCGCATTTGGTAGCCAAAAACACTTTTGGTGCCTGTGCCCGTGCGGTCCTCTTTTAAAGTGCCGTTTTCCATTACGTGCTTTAGAAGGTCGTGATATTGTTTCATTATGAGAGCAAATAAATTATTTGTCTAAAATACTAATAGCGCCATTGATGCTCAAATTATTTTGGAATTGCTTTTGAATAAGTTATTAACGATTTTAAAATATTTTAAAATTTTGATTAAATTTAAATCGAAATCCTTAGACAATGGAAAATAAATATCAGCTATCAACTGGCATATTGGAATGTTATCCTTTTTATGCAGTCTTTCATTTTAATTCCGATTTTTATGATCACAAAGAAGCAGAGGAATTTACCAAAGTTATAGATTCGCACTATAAAGGTAGAAAATGTGTTGTGGTCGCTAACAGGGAAATGGCAAAAACAGTAAACCCAGAGGTCTATGGAAATGGAAGTTCCAAAAGTGTAGTTGGCATTGCAATAGTTTCAAACAATGATGAGGTTAAAAATGAGGCCATTGAAGAGCAAGGATTTTTTAATGGTGCCTTTAGTTATTTTAAAACTATTGAGGAAGCTGCTGATTGGGCACACACGGTAACAGGCTCTAGCCATTAACCAATAATCATTCCCGCAATAGTTGCAGAAATTAGCGATGCAATCGTACCGCCAATCAAAGCTTTCATTCCAAATTTAGAAAGGGTTTTCCGTTGGCCCGGCGCCAAGGAACCAATGCCGCCAATCTGAATTCCGATAGAAGCAAAATTTGCAAAACCGCAAAGCATATAAGTTGCCATAATGATGCTTTTTTCATAATTGAGATGCAGCTCGTTCTGAACGTTTTTAAGGTCTGCCAACTGAATGTATCCTACAAATTCACTGGCAGCGAGTTTTATTCCCAATAGTTGGCCCATCATTATCATATCTTCTTTTGCTACGCCAATAAGCCACATTAGAGGGGCGAAGATAGTTCCTAGAATTGCTTCCAAAGAAAGACTTTTATACCCTGAGTTTGCCGCGACCCATTCATTAATGGCCGTAACATCGCCAATCCATCCAAGAATTCCATTGAACATTGCAATAAACGCCACAAAAACCAAAAGCATAGCACCCACGTTTACGGCAAGTCTTAAACCTTCTGTTGTCCCATTGGCTATAGCATCCAAAAAGTTGGAGCCAATTTTTTCTGAAGAAACTTTTACATCTGTATTAATAGGCTCAGTTTGCGGGTACAATATTTTTGAAATAACGATAGCACCCGGAGCTGCCATTACGGAGGCTGCCAAAAGGTGTTTTGCAAACATCAATCTTAATACAGGATCATCACCACCCAAAAAACCAATATAGGCCGCAAGCACAGCGCCCGCAACCGTTGCCATTCCGCCAATCATTACCAAAAGCATTTCGCTTTTGTTCATTTTTTCCAAATAGGCTTTAATAAGGAGCGGGGCTTCGGTCTGTCCCAAAAATATGTTTCCAGCTACACTTAAACTTTCAGCTCCGGAAATGTTCAAAAGCTTGGTAAGCAACCAGCCCATTCCTTTTACAACAACTTGAATAATTCCGAAGTAAAAAAGAACTGATGTTAGCGCAGAGAAAAATATAATCGTCGGCAAAACCTGAAATGCAAATATGAAACCGAAAGAATTTATGTCCAACATTCCGCCAAACAGGAACTCACTTCCGGCTCTGGTGTATTCCAGAACATTCACGAAGAGCTGGCCTACTGTTTCAAAAGCATTTTTTATGAAACCCACTTTCAATACCCCAATAGCAATCAACAATTGAAACGCAAGGCCGATGCCCACAGTTTTCCAGCTAATTGCCCTTCTGTTTGAGCTGAAAAGAAAAGCAATCACCAAAAGTGAAACCATTCCCAAAATGCCGCGCCATAGACTTTGTATTGAAAAACCTTCGCTCGGTATTATTTCTGAAGATTTTGTAACTGTTTCAAGCGCCGAAACATTTCGCAGACTGGGCGTTTTTAGTTGGTATTTATAATTATTCTCTGAGAGCGAAAGCGTACTGTCAGTCACCTGTTCAACGCGAAATCTTCTGATGCTGTCCTTGGGATTGTTGAAGAAAAGTACCAACAGATTATTCTGAAAAATATAATCGCCGTTGGATTTTAGGCTGTCGATCGGCGCTAGTTGATATTCAAAAGAACCGTTGTCAAGTTTTAGATAATCTTTTTCTGGATTGATATTGACTATAGAAAGACCATTTTGGTCTTTCACTTCTGAAAATTGCCAGGTTTTTTCAATGCTTTGTCCAAAAATGGTTCCGAAGAAAAACAGTGCAATGGCTACAAGTGTAAATTTCTGCATAGATTATTCAAAATTCAACCCTTCCAAAGGCTCAGGTTGAAAAGTTCAAAATTTAATGTTCACAATTCAACCCTTTGAATGTGTTAAGGGTGGCAAACTGAAAAATGCAATCAAAATCATTGTCTTTTTGAGATTTCATCCCGAACGCTTGCTGCTTTTTCGTAATTTTCGTTTTTTACGGCTTCATCTAGCATTTTGTTTAATTCGCTAAGACTGAGCTTGCTGTAATCTTCGCTTGCTGGTTTGACTGATTCTTTGTCTTCCCCTAGAATCAAATTTTCTATAACTGCTTCTTCTTTTTTTGAAAGCATTTTTTTGGAGGTTGATGTTTTCAGATAAATTCCAGCTTTATCTAGTATGTTTTTATATGTAAAAATAGGTGCCTTAAACCGAAGCGCCAATGCAATGGCATCACTGGTACGGGCGTCTATTATTTCTTCAATTTTATCGCGTTCGCAAATTATGCTTGAATAGAAAACGCCGTCCACCAATTTGTGGATTATTACTTGTTTCACCACAATATCGAAACGATCTGCAAAGTTTTTAAAAAGGTCGTGCGTCAATGGGCGGGGAGGTGTTATTTCCTTTTCCAGTGCAATTGCGATTGATTGTGCTTCAAAAGCGCCAATTACTATTGGTAATTTGCGCTCGCCGTCCACTTCATTTAAGATAAGTGCATACGCGCCATTTTGTGTCTGGCTGTAGGATATTCCTTTTATGGTAAGTTTTACTAAACTCATTCTTCAGTGATCAGTGGTCAGTATTCAGTACGCAGTGTTCAGTTTAACAATAGATTATAAAAATAACGAATAAAAAAACAATAAAAAAAGGCTGTTTAAATTTGGATGTTTCCTTATCTAAACAGCCTTTTTTCGAGGCACAAATTAATAAAAAATTATGCGTTCTGCGCTTTAAATTCTTTTAATTTTTCGGTGAGTTTTGGTACAATTTCAAAAGCATCGCCTACAATACCGTAGTCTGCAGCTTTAAAGAATGGCGCTTCGGGATCGTTGTTAATTACCACTTTCACTTTTGAAGCATTGATACCTGCCAAATGCTGAATTGCGCCAGAAATACCAATAGCTATATAAAGGTTTGAAGCAACTGGTTTTCCAGTTTGCCCAACATGCTCGCTATGGGGTCTCCATCCCATATCGCTCACAGGCTTGGAGCAAGCGGTGGCTGCACCCAAAGTTTTTGCAAGATCTTCAATCATTCCCCAGTTTTCAGGGCCTTTGAGTCCACGGCCAGCTGAAACAACTATTTCTGCATCTGCGATGGTTACTTTGTCTGTTGCTTTATCTACGGAAACAATTTCCATATCAAAATCGTGGGCATCAAGGTTTGGTGAGAAAGCTTCGCTTGCTGCGGAAGTTTCGTTTTCCTTTAAACCATAGGAATTTTTACCAAGACCAATAATTTTTCTATCGGTTTTGATTTCGGTTGAAGCAAAAGCTTTGTTGGTGAAAACATTCGATTTCACTTTAAAAGGTGAAGTGCTTTCGGGCAGTGAAATAACGTTTGGCACATAGCCGGCCTCTAGGTTTACTGCTAGGGTAGGAGCTAAAAATTTACTATTTGCGCTGGAAGTAAGAATGACAACCTTAGTGTCTTCTTTTTTTGCAGCCTGCGCAATTACATCTGCGTATGCTTCACCATTGAATTTGCTCAATTTGTCATTGGAAACCTGTAAAACTTTTGAAGCACCATATTTCCCCAATTCTGAAGTGTCATTGGCATTGATGCTAACTGCAGTAACGGTAGTTCCCATTTGGTCTGCAATTCCTTTTGCATAGGAAACTGCTTCTAAAGCTATTTTCTTGATTTTTCCTTCTTCTGATTCTGTATATACTAAAACGGACATGTTTTTCTTTTTTATATTCTTAAATTACTTTTGCTTCGTTGTGCAAAAGATTGATCAAGTCATCAACGTTGTCAACCAATTTAACAGCGCCTTTTGGAGCTGGTTTTTCAAATGAAACTGTATTTGTTTCAGCATTTGAAGCAACTGGTTCCTTAACGTTTAATGGTTTTGTGCGAGCTTGCATAATGCCACGCATATTCGGGATTCGTAGATCGCTTTCCTCAACCAAGCCCTTCTGTCCGCCAATTACTAACGGAAGTGAAGTTTTTAAAGTTTCTTTTCCGCCATCAATTTCGCGTATCGCGGTGGCTTTATCGCCTTCTACTTCAAGACCAATGCAAGTATTTACAAAATTTGCTCCAATAAGTTTTGCAAGCATTCCTGGAACCATTCCGCCGTTGTAATCAATAGACTCTCTTCCTCCTATTACTAAATCATACCCACCTTCTTTTGCAATATTTGCAAGCTGCTTGGCTACTGAAAAACCGTCGGTTGCAGCAGTGTTAACGCGAATTGCTTCATCGGCGCCAATGGCCAAAGCTTTGCGTAATGTTGGCTCAGTTTCTGGACCGCCAACGTTCACAACGTGAACGGTTGCACCTTGTTTTTCCTTGAACCACATGGCTCGGGTAAGGCCGAATTCGTCGTTGGGGTTTATTACAAACTGTACCCCGTTTGTATCAAACTTTGTATCGCCGTCGGTAAAATTAATTTTTGAAGTTGTGTCCGGTACGTGACTTATACAGACTAATATTTTCATTATAAAGTATTTTATGGATTCTAAAATATTGCACGGCAATCCTTCGCTCTACGAGCTTCGGACTACGCAGGTGCGAAGTTAAGAATATATTTCTTTTTTTTATTATGCGCGCATAATAAATTTTGGTTAAAAGTTAGGGAATACTGCCTAAACAGATTGGATTTATACTATTTTTGCTAACCCTGAAAAAATTCAGTTATTTACATTTCAATTTAAGCAGATGAAAACATTACAATTCAGAGAAGCCATACAGGAAGCGATGAGCGAAGAAATGCGCCGCGACGAATCTATATATTTAATGGGCGAGGAAGTAGCCGAATACAATGGAGCTTACAAAGCCAGTAAGGGAATGCTCGATGAGTTTGGCGCAAAACGGGTTATTGATACCCCAATTTCCGAAATGGGCTTTACGGGTATTGCCGTAGGTTCCGCAATGAACGGCAATAGGCCGATTGTAGAATATATGACCTTTAACTTTTCATTGGTAGCTATTGACCAAATTATAAACAATGCTGCCAAAATGCGCCAAATGAGTGGTGGACAATTTAATATTCCAATAGTTTTCCGCGGGCCAACAGCTTCTGCGGGCCAACTTGCGGCAACACATAGCCAGGCTTTTGAAAGCTGGTATGCCAACTGTCCTGGCCTAAAAGTAATAGTACCGAGCAATCCAGCTGACGCAAAGGGTCTGCTTAAAAGCGCTATTCGCGATGATGATCCGGTTATTTTTATGGAAAGTGAGCAGATGTACGGCGATAAAGGCGAAGTTCCAGAAGGAGAATATCTAATTCCTATTGGGGTTGCTGATATTAAACGAAAAGGAAAAGATGTGACCATTGTTTCCTTCGGGAAAATTATAAAGGAAGCCTACAAAGCTGCCGAAACCCTTGCTGAAGAAGGCATTGAGTGTGAAATAATAGATTTGCGAACCGTTCGTCCTTTGGATTACGAAGCCATTTTTGAATCGGTAAAGAAAACAAACCGTTTGGTAATTTTGGAAGAAGCTTGGCCTTTTGGAAACGTTTCTACTGAAATAACCTACCAAGTTCAAAACCAAATTTTCGATTATTTGGACGCCCCAATTGTAAAGATTAATACTGCTGATACTCCAGCTCCATTTTCCCCAGTTTTATTGGATGAATGGTTGCCTAATAGTGAAGATGTTGTTAAGGCTGTAAAGAAAGTTCTTTATAGAGACTAACTTTATATTCCCAAATAAATATCAGCCCCCTAAATTTATGAAGTACCTTCTTTTGTTTTTTTTTATTGTTGTTGGAACTTCGGTATTTGCCCAAACTAAAGTCAGTGGCGTCATTAAAGATGGCTCTGATTATCCGGTTGCCTTTGCCAATGTAATTTTTAAGGATTCACAAGAGGGGACTATTTCTGATGAAAATGGTCGTTTTTATTTAGAAAGCGACAAAACCTACAAAACAGTTCTTTTTTCATTTATAGGGTATACTACAAAAGAGGTGGAGCTCACTTCGCGAAGCAATTACAATATGGAAGTGTTGCTTGAGGAAAGTGCCGATGCATTGGACGAGGTTGTTGTTTACAGTGGAAAAACTTCAAAAAAGGACAATCCAGCCATTGATATACTTCGTAAGATTTGGGAGAACAGGAGAGAAAACGGCGTAAAAAAATTCAATCAATATCAATACGATAAATACGAAAAGCTTGAATTTGATCTGAATACTATAGACAGTGCACTAATAAAAAGCAGGATTTTTAAAGGGATGGAGTTTGTTTTTGACCAGACAGATACTTCAAGTGTTACTGGGAATACCTATCTACCTATTTTTATCAATGAAGCCGCATCAAAAGTATATGGAGACAATTTGTTAAATGGCGAAAAGGAAATATTACAGGGTAACAAAAATTCCGGGTTTGAGAATAATCAAACCCTTATCGCTTTTGTAAAAGATCTTTACAGCGAATATGATGTTTATGACAACTACTTAAAGTTTTTTGATAAGGCTTTTACAAGTCCATTATCCAAAACGGGAATAGATGTATATAATTATGTGTTGCGGGATAGTGCCTATCGCGACAACAAATGGTGCTACAACATTGTGTACTACCCACGCCGAAAAAACGAACTGACTTTTAAAGGTGATTTTTGGGTAAATGACACTACTTGGGCCATTAAGGAAATCAATCTGCAGGCTTCCAAAAGCGCAAACCTAAATTGGGTACGCGATGTGTATATTGAACAGGAATTTGATGTACTGAACGATTCCATCTTTTTGATAACGCGAGATTATTTTATGAGTGATTTCAGTTTTCAAAAAAAGGAAGAGGCAAAAGGTGTTTATGGCAAGCGGACTACTTTATATGATAATTATGTTTTCAATATTCCAAAGGATAAAAAGTTTTACGCTCAACAAGTAGATCCGTATAATTATGAAGTCTATAACCGACCGGACGAGTTTTGGGAGCTGAATCGGATGGAAAAACTGAGCAAGGATGAAAAGGGCGTATACAAAATGCTGGACACCCTTAAAACCGTAAGGCGTTTTAAAGCACTTTATAATGTAGGCGCAACTTTGGCCAGCGGTTATTATGAAGTGAACAATTTTGATATTGGCCCGGTGTTTTCCGTTTTTGGGTATAACGAAGCCGAAGGAGTGCGAATACGCTTGGGTGGGCGAACGTACTTCAGCCAAAATGATCCCTGGCGTTTGGAAGGTTTTGGCGCCTATGGTTTTAAGGATGACAGGTTTAAATATGGAATATCGGCCAAGTGGCTCTTGGATAGAAGGTCGCGGTTAAGTGTATTTGCCGGCAACCGGCGCGATGTGGAGCAAACAGGTGCCAGCCTTACCAATAGCAATGATGTTTTAGGGCGAAGTTTGGCTTCTTCCACACTTTTGTCCGTTGGTACCAATGATAGACTTTCACGAATAAACCTCACTACTGCTGGGTTTGATATTGAACCTTGGAAAAATTTTATTTTGCGTCTTACAGCTTCCTATAGAACGTTGAAATCTGCAACAGAAACATTCAGTATTGATTATAAGGTAATGGAAGATGGTGTTTTTACTGGCGAAATAAAAAGTGAATTGAAACAACCTGAAATACAGCTTGGATTTCTATATGCTCCGGGAAGAAAAACCTCTGGTTATGGTGTGGAGCAAACGGTAATCAACGATGGTGATTTTCCTTCTTTTTATGCGGGCTATAGTTATGGTTTAAAAGACGTAATGGGCGGCGATTTTGAATATAAAAAAATACAGGCACTCTACACCCAGCCATGGAACTTTGGGGGCGTTGGCCGATTGTATTCCACGGTTGAAGTGGGTACGACCATTGGCGCTGTGCCACTTAGTCTATTGAACCCTATTCCAGGAAACCAGACGTATTTTAGTATGTACAACAGTTTTACACAATTGGATTATTATGAGTTTGTAAGTGATTCATACGCTTCATTACACTTGCAGCACAATTTTGGGGGACGTATTTTTTCGCGTATTCCTTTATTAAGGAAACTGGATTTGCGTGAAGTGGTAGGCTTTAGAGCTGTTTATGGAACAATATCACAAGAGAATATAGATCTTAATGCTTCCAATATTGTTTACCAAGCTCCCGAAGATATCTACTGGGAGTGGAGCGTTGGAATAGGCAACATCTTCCGTGTTTTTAGGTTGGATTTCAATTTCCGCGGGAATTATCTTGATGTTCCCGATGCCCGAAGCTTTGGGATTACTGGGGTTTTTGGGTTTAGTTTTTAAATTTTCGAGCTTAAATACTGAAAACCGTAAAGCCACTTATTTTTTCAAAATAAATTCGTTTAAATCCTTTTCACGGAATAGTTTGCTGGTTTTTGTAACCAATATTTTCTCGCCATCTACCTCAATAATTTGGTAATTGGAATTGCAGTTTTGCATTCTGAAACGGAGTGCTTTTAATCCTTTCTGTATTCCATTTTCTTTGGTTTGTTGATAAACATAATGCGAGCAGGATGTTTTGAACAGACATTTTCTGCGCCTTTTTTCAGGCACCAATAACCAATAGATTTTTATGAATGTCAATAGGATAGCTTTCATTTTCTTATAAAAACCAACATGTTGCTAACTAAGGTTACCCCAGGTTTTGAACCAAACCCAAAGCAGCCCATATTTCCACTTACTTCATTGGTTAAGGTTTCCATCCTTAGATAGGTCCAACCTTGTTCTGAATGTTTATTTATCATTTGTTCCAACTGCAGCGCAACGTGTTTAGAGAAACCCGTTTTATGATCTATGTGTGTGCTGAAAGGGACTACTTTATATTCCATCGTTTATTTTTTGTAATGTGATTTCTTAAAAAAAATCCCTTACGGAATCCCGTAAGGGATTACTCTTAACCACGGTATTCTCCCCAGAATAATATTTGTGGTTAAAGCAATACTAAATTATGGAGGGTGGATGGGTTTGTTTTACGGAAAACCGTAATATGATGCTTATTTAAAAAAATTATTCTGAAGGACTTTTATGAGAAAGCTTTATGGGTCTTTTAGATAAGCCCAAGGTCTTTTGCTATAGATATAAGCTGTACGGAGTTCTTGGCATTAAACTGATTTTTAAGCTTAACTATCTTTTTTTCGATTGCGCTGAGGCTACTAGGTGTTATGTTTTTTTCTTTGAAATTTCGACTAATTTCCTCTTGCGACTGGCCCAGAGCAAGGAGTTGCATAATTTCAATATCATAATCTTCTATTTCAGCAGTTAAGGTTTCCCGCAATGCGTTGCTAATTTGTGGGGAAAGATAATTTTGGCCATTTAATACCGCAGTGATGGCTTCATCTAGTTCCCTTAAGCCGTTTCGGCCTTTGCAAACGTAGGCGTCCGCCTTACTGTCTAACATTACAGTCCGTACTTTTTGTGGGCGGTCTTCCACGGAATAGGCTACTATTTTCAGTGCTGGATATTCTAGTTTAAGAACTTTTATAAGTTTTTCCCCGGAAGGGTATTGCTGTTGGCGATGGTCTGCCTTGAAGGAAAGATCGGTAATCAATAAATCAAAGGGTTGCTCGTCAAGATTTGCTTTTTTAATCTTCAAGTAGGCATCATCGCAATACTGCACTTGTTTATAATTGGCTATATGGAGCGATTCCAGGAGGGAAACTATACCATTACTAATGCTGCCAAGGTCTTCAGAAATCAAAACTTTTTTGAACATAGCTTACAAACTGATTTTTGCTTTGAACCCTTTGTTGGGTTTTGATTCAAAAATAATAGTTCCATTTAAAGCTTTAATACGGTTTTCCGCATTTAGGAGCCCATTTTTGTTTTTTATTTCACAACCGTTGCCATTATCTGTATAATCAATGTTTATTTTTTTATTGTTTTGCTGGAAAGAAAGCACTACTACAGCAGCGTTGCTGTGTTTCTTCATATTGGTCATCAGTTCCTGTAGCACCCTATAGATGGTTGTCTTTTTTATTTCTGAAATGGTATTCCATTCAATTTTTGAGATGTTGCGTGTGGCTATTTTTGTTTTTTCGGTCTGATAGCTCAATAGCAAATCGTTGAGCTGACCACTAAAATTTTCTTGGATTTCAATGGCGCTGTTTTCTTTTGAAATATCGCGCGTTTTGTTATAAATCTTTTCTAGATCATCCAATAGCTCTTCGTTTTCAGTAAGGTTTCCTTGGATTTTTGCCATAAGATGGTACACATCATTGGCCACTTCATCATGCACTTTTTTGGAGATGCGGCTTTCGGTGTTGTGGACTTGCATAATTTTTTCTTTTTTATGCCTTAAGCGTAAAGCGAAATATATAAAGATTGAGGTTAGTGAAATGATGATTCCAAGGATTAGGAACACAAGTTTTTGATTTTTTTCTTTTTCTTTTTCCAAAAGGGCCTCTGCTGTTTTCTTTTTTTCATTGGCTACATTGTATTTAATAAATGCATTTTTGTTTTCAGCCAATTGTTTTTCTTTGGCAATACTGTCTGTAATTTGTTTGAACTGAACAATTTTTGGGTCTTCGTTCATTATGGCAAAAAGCGATAGGGCGTCTTGAAGGAATGTGATGCTGTTTAGTGTATTTGCAATTCCGTAGGCTTTGTAAGCATATTCCGTAGCTTGTGTTTTGTTATTTCGGTCAAAATAGTATAGCGCCAAATGTTTGTTGCTGGAGTAGGCTCCTTCCAAATTATTTTGGATTTCCCTTATTGACTTTGCTTTTTTTAAATTAATCAATGCATCAGGTTTTCCCAACTTGGATTGTACAAAGCC